>NPID01000591.1_pt1 | contig 177388 bp, 149 predicted proteins | sample 8637491 | NCBI WGS metagenome assembly NPID01 (sample SAMN07420843, study PRJNA396082) | bioreactor metagenome | isolation source: sample BA6 brine-fed electro-methanogenic bioreactor BA | place: Japan: Kochi | collected 2016-06-14
CTAAAAAGTATACAAACAGTCATAATATATACTTAGCTGGTATAGTTCACATTCATATTGTTGTTCATAGTAAATAAGTATTCATAACTTATCCTGTTGAACTATCTAGCGTTAAACTTTTTTGCAACTATTGGATAAAACAGCCTTTAAAAGCTGTAAGTTTGCTAATAAAACTTTTTTTGGAATGATTCGGTTTTTAACCTTACTATTTGCTCAAACCCTTTTTACTTTTTATACACAGCAAGTTTATGCGCAGGAGAATAGCCATAAAGCATTAAACAAGCTTGCGCCAAAAGAGCGTATTGAGGTTTTATCAAACCTTTCCGATACTTTTCAGGAAGATTCGTTAGAGCTTAGCATCACCTACAAAGTGCAAGCGCTTGAGGTTGCTCAAACCCTCGGCAACGATTCAATAATCGCCTTACAAGCAGAGCAGTTGGCCGATTTGTATGTAAACAATGGCAAATACGCAAAAGCTATTGATACTTATAAATTAGCCTTTGCAATAGTTCAAGAAAGTAACGACCTAACAGGTATGAGTCGTTTGCAAAGGTATATCGGAAATGCATTCTACTATACTGGTGAATACGATAAAGCACTTGAGGCTCATTTTACCTCTTTAGATTTTGCTGAAAAACAGAACAATGAACATGGTATTGCCTCGGCCTACAACAATATTGGGCTAATTTACATGCAGCAACAAAAGTTCGACGAGGCAATTGACCATTACCAGAAAGCGGAAAGACTTTTTGCTAAGCTGAGCAATACAAAAAATCAGGGCTTAGCATTAATAAATATTGGTAACATAAACTATTTCCGCAGCGAGTATCAAGATGCTCTTGAATACTACCAAAAAGCCTACGAATTATTTTCTCAACTTAACGATCAGCCCAATATTGCACTTGCCTCGCAAAACCTTTCAATAATTTTTGAGATACTGGAGGATTATGAGAATGCTCTTCAATTTGCGCTTAAAGCGCTTGAGATTTATGAAGCAACTGCCAATAATTTTGGGCTAACAAACATTTCCCGAAATATTGGTTACCAATACCTGCGAATGGGCGATTTTGATAAAGCCGAAGCGTATTTTAATAAAAGTTTAGAGTATGCAAAGCAAACAAGTTCGTTAAATACGTTAAGTAATTCATATGCTGCTCTTTGGCGTTTTTATGAATCACAGGGGAAGTACGAACAGGCTTTCCATAATTTAAAAAACCAGAATAGCATTGCTGATAGCATTTATAAGCTGGAAGTTGATAGCAAAATTGCCGATTTGGAAGCCAAGCATCAACTCGATAAAAAAACCAAGGAGCATAAATGGCTGCAACGTTTTTTTATTCTGATGAGCGTAATTGCTGCGCTTATCGTTCTAATCCTACTGTTTAACTATAGGGTAAAGGTAAAGGCGAATAAGCAGCTTTTAGAGAAGAACAAAAAAATTGAAGAGCAAAATGATGAGTTAGCAGCAATTAATGCAACAAAAAATAAATTCTTTTCAATTATTGGTCACGACCTGAAAAATCCGCTATCTGCTTTTATTGGCTTTATGCAGCTTATTCAGGAGCGAATTGAGGAAATGCCCCGTGAGGAAGTTAAAACGAACTTGAAAGAGCTTTCTTTACTTGCCGAAAATATGCTCGAATTACTCGAGAACTTACTTAAGTGGGGTAAATCGCAAGTTGGTGGGCTCGATTTTAATCCAGTACCGTGCAACCTATTTGAACTTATAGGGAAAACACTAACAGTGGTTTCGCAAAATGCCATTAATAAAAGCATTGAAATTGAAAATAAGGTATCAGCTGAGATCTTAATCTTTGCTGATGTTAATATGATGCAAACCGTTTTGAGGAATTTATTAAGTAACGCCATTAAGTTCTCATTTCCCGGAGGGAAAATTGAAATTTTTGCCAGTGATAATCCCGATTCAGTTGCTCTTTTTGTGAGAGATTATGGCGTTGGAATGAGCAGTGAACAGCTTGAAAGCCTATTTAGAATTGACACAAAAAATTTAGCTAGAGGTACAGCTAACGAATCGGGTACTGGCCTTGGCCTTATTCTTTGTAAGGAGTTTGTTGAATTTCACGGTGGTGAAATGGAGATTAAGAGTGAAGAAGGAGTTGGAAGCACTATGGGGTTTAGGTTACCCAAACGCAATATTTAGTATTTTCTTAATCGATCAAGTTCTCGCTTGGTGTCCTTCTTTTTTAGATCTTCCCGTTTATCGTGCATTTTTTTACCTCTGGCTAAGCCAATATCCACTTTGGCTAGGCCTTTGCTATTTATAAATAGTTTTAATGCAACAATGGTTAGCCCTTTTTCTTGTGAACTTCTGAAAAGTTTACGGAGCTCATTCCTGTTAAGTAATAGTTTGCGCTCGCGCTTTGGCTCATGATTGTTGTATGTGCCAAACGAGTACTCGGCAATGTGCATCCCAGTGAGCCAAAGTTCGCCCTTAATAAACTTACAGTAGGCATCAACCATGCTGGCTTTGCTAAGCCTTATTGATTTAATCTCGGTTCCAGTTAGCACAATACCAGCAGTAAAGGTTTCCAGTATCTCGTACTGAAAAAAGGCTTTCTTGTTTTTTATTACAACCTTGTTCTGAACCGCCATATTCGCTGAAACTAGTTTTTTCAATTGTTTGGGCAGCGAAATTAGCTAAAATGCTTCAATTTTTATAGCGTATTTAAAACAAATCAAATTGCAATAGCGAATAATGGTGAGCTGATGTTTTTGCTAAACCATTCTTCAACCATTCCTTAATTGTAGCTTCAATTTTACTATTTTTATCCAGTGAAATCGTAATTCATAAAACGTTATATATGAGCGAATGGACTTGTAACAATTACAACCTAATTACCATTTTAGGACCGACTGCAGGAGGGAAAACCGCTGTAGCGGCAAACTTGGCATACCGCATTGGAGGAGAGATTATAAGTGGCGATTCGCGTCAGGTTTACCGCAAAATGGATTTAGGAACAGGTAAGGATATTGACGATTATACCGTAAACGGAAAGGCAATTCCGTACCATTTAATTGATATTTTTGAGCCAGGCTATAAGTTTAATGTATATGAGTTCCAATCGCATTTTGTAAATGCATTTAACGATGTGCAAAGCCGTAAGGCAATGCCAATACTTTGCGGCGGGTCGGGACTATACATTGAGGCGGCCATTCGCGGGTATAGGCTTATTGAGGTGCCTGAAAATCCAACCCTACGAGCCGAACTTGCTACTAAATCGCATGCTGAGCTTGAGCAAATGTTGGCTTCAATGAAGAAGTTGCATAACCATACCGATACCGATTCGCGCAAGCGTTTGGTTCGGGCTATCGAAATTGAACATCATTATGCCAATACTCCTGCCAAAGACTTTGAATACCCAGATCTGAAAAATATAATTTTCGGAGTTAAGTTTCCAAGGCTTCAGCAACGTGAGCGAATAACGCAACGCCTACGGCAACGACTGACAGAAGGTATGATTGATGAGGTGAAGGGTATTTTAGACAATGGTGTGAGTCCTGATAGTTTAATTTACTATGGACTTGAGTATAAGTGGATAACTATGCATGTGCTTGGTGAAATTACGTATAACGAAATGTTTAATGGCCTAAATACGGCTATTCACCAATTTGCCAAAAGACAAATGACCTGGTTTAGACGCATGGAGCGCAATGGGTTAACAATTCACTGGATTGAAGGGGATTTTAGTATGGATCAGAAGTTAGAACTTATTTTTCATACACTTAATGCTTCGAGAAGATGATAGGATGTTTGATTAGTTTAGTTTAGTTCTCGGTTAAACACATAGCAAACGAATGTTTTTGCAAAGTCACGTAGTTTTACTTCTCATCCGCAACCCGTCACCCGTCACTCCCTCCCTCAATAAACCGAACACTACTTGCTTTAAATGTAACCCATACCTCCGATCCAATTTCAAGGCCTAACTTTTCAATCGAATCTATGGAAACCAAGGAAAAAATATTTACGCCAATATTCACCACAACTTCAACACCATAGCGCTGAGGATAGATGTCGACTACATTACCAGCAAAAACGTTTTGCGAACTCGAATCCAAAGACGTTTTGCTAATGCTAACAGCATTTTCAGGAAAAGTAACATAGCCATTATCACTTGCTTCGCCCAGTAAATAAACTGGTATTCCAGCCCCTATATTAGCTTTGGTGATGGTTTGAGCATTTTGTGAAACAGAATTTACGCTAAAGAAATTTTTTATACCCCCAAAACCAGCAACAAATGACGATACTGGTTTGCTAAAAACCTCTTGAGGTGTTCCAGTTTGTTCAATTATCCCATTGTTCATCACTGCAATGCGCTGCGCTAGCGCAATAGCCTCATCGTAATCGTGGGTAACATGAATAATGGTTTGCCCCTTACGGTTAATATAGCGTAGCAACTTTCTAATCTCTGTTCTGCGCTCCACATCGAGTGACGAGAGCGGTTCGTCGAGCAGAAGCACATCGGGTTTTGTAACTAGCGTGCGAGCAAGAGCAACTCGTTGCTGTTCACCACCCGATAGGGTGGTTGTGCTCCGCCTAAGCAGATGCTCAATGGAAAGGCTTTGGGCAGCCTCAATGACCAAACGGTTAATCTCCGATTTTTTAAGTCCTTTGTGTTGTAGGGGATACGCAATATTATGTCTTACTGAAAGATGCGGGAATAAAGCCAAATCCTGAAAAACCAAGCCTACATTACGTTCTTGGATTCGCTTCCGATATTGATTTACGCCATTAATCATTATTTCGCCTGAGTCGGGTGTTATTAATCCTGCAATTATTTCTAGCAAAATGGATTTTCCTGCTCCCGATGGCCCTAAGAGAACAAAATATTCGCCTTTGTTCACTCTAAACGAAATATTGCTAAGATTGAAAACCCCAAGGGTTTTATTTATGTTGTTAACGCTAAGCATTTTTTTTACGCTTTATGGCAATTAGCCTAATTCCTATAAATACTGCAAGGCTAATGGCGATGAACAGAACGGCAGCAGGCCGTGCGTACTTCAATCCAAAGGCATTAAACCTGTCGAAAATAAGCACTGGCGCAACCATTGGATGGTATGCAACAATAACCACTGCGCCAAACTCGCTCATGCCGCGCGCAAACATCATTACTAATCCCGAAACTATACTTCGCCATGCCAAGGGTAGCGAAATAGTGAAAAACACTCGTGTTGGCGATGCTCCAAGAACCAGAGCGGCTTTCTCAAGGCGTTCGGGTACTGCTGAAAAGCCGTCGCGTGCGGCATTTAAAAGAAATGGAAGACTTACAAATGCCATGGCAAAGGCAATGGCCATGGGACTTCCTACTAGGTTAAACCCCATCGATTCGGCAATTTTGCCAATTACTGAGTCGCGGCTAATAAAGCCAAGCAAAGCAATGCCAGCAGCAGAGTGAGGTATAACTATGGGCAAATCGATAATTCCAAGTACAATGTTTTTAAGAGGGAACGTATGCCTAGCGAGCATATATGCTAGTGGAATGGCAAGAAACGAAAAGGCTAATGTGGCACCCATCGAAACGGTAAGGGTAAGCCAAATGCTTTGCTGAACTTCAATGTCTGACGATGTTTCAATCAACGAGGTTAGGGGAGTGGCGAACACCATTCCGATTAATGGGGCAACAATGAAAAGCAGAACCACACCACCCAGAAAAGCAAAAAGAAGTTTTAATGTAGACTTTTGCATCCGAAACTAGGATTTATTATCAATTTAAACCAAAGGAGGCTATGTAAGCAATGACCAAAAATCGTTAAATAATCATCAACCTACTTTTTAACCAACGGCCAAATCACCGGCATGCCCATCGATTCAATTATCTTCAGCCCTTTATCTTTATTAGTATAGTATTCTAAAAATTTCTGAGCTAGCTCTTTGTTTGGAGCATTCTTTGGAATTGTTATACCGTATACCATAGGTTCGCCCACAATTATTAGCGAATCGCCCGGAGATGAGCCCCTAATGGTAACGCTAGCTTTCTTGTAAAACTCTTCGTGTTTTGGGTTTCCCAAATTTATTTCCGATGGCAAAGACAGGTATGGCAAACTATGCTGTACTGCTACCGAGCGGTAAAGAAAAATATAGTCGATTGCTCCCGTTTCAAGTAGCGCAATCAGATCAACCTCCTTGGGTCGAATAAAGCGATTATCCTTATTCTCAATAGATTTTGCTAGGTTTGGCTTACTGTAATAGAGTTCGGCGAGCTGAAGGGTGAGAAGCGTTCGGTAACCGCAAGGATCGGCATTTGGATCGCTACGACCATAGTGTACCTCAGGGTTTTGTAGTATCTCATACCAGTTTTCGCTACTAATTTGATCTGCAAATTTCGATTTGCTAGTGTGAACTAGTGCCATTTCGTTGCCCGCAAAAAGGATGTTAAAATCAGCATAACTAGGGATTAACAGCTCATCAATAATTTTATAATCGGCCGAGGCCATGATATCGGCTTCACGATTAAGCTCGGTTATCTTTCGTGCACACTCAACACTTCCTGCTGCTTCCAGGAAAAATCTTACATCGGGGTTTTCGGCCTTAAAGCTATCGGCTATGGCTTTAATGGGCATCGATAGGCTTCCTGCATGGAAAATGGTTAGCGTTTTAGCATCCTTGTTTAATGTATTGCATGCTGCAAAGGTTATTGCAAAAACTGCGAGAGCGATTATTCTTTTCATAGTTACCATTTTACGATATGTAAAAAAAGCATATCGAATTGAATTAAAAAAGCAAAATTCGGAAAAAGAGTTTAGAAATGATTTGTTTGAAGCTAATCGTTCACTTTTGCCCAAAATCGACGAGCCGAATCGTGCATTAGGGTATCAATCTCGGAAAGAAAATCCCTGTAGGCTTCAATTAGCTTTCTTCCTTCTGGGTTTAAAATTGTTTTACCGCCTTCTTTTCCTCCTCTTACCTTTTCAACAATGCTAAAACCAAGGTTTTGTTCAATTTCACGTAGTTTTCCCCAGGCATTCCTATAGCTTATTCCCAATGTTTCGGCAGCAGCCATAAGCGATTCTAGCTTATCAATCTGCAAAAGCAGGTCGAATTTTCCGTCACCAACTATGTCGTGGCCATTAATATTTTCGAGCCAAACCTTGTGCTTTAAAAAGATGTCGTAATATTTACTCCCTTTTCTGCCTGCCATATCTTTAGCCGTTTGTATTTATTCCCAAATGTATCAAATTTAGGTAAACAATTTACTTTGTAAAATTTTTTAAAGTGAAGTTTGGTATGCAAATTGTAAATTTTTCAACCTAAAAATTTTCTTATATTTCACTGCGAAATTTAGTTCAAGTCTAATAATAACCAACTAAAGTTAATGGCCATGAGAATAATTTTACTTGTTTTAGTTTTTGCAATGAGCAAAACCATTTTTGCCCAAACCGTTAGCGAGGCAAATGTTTATCCTTCAAACCTGGAAGAAAACATGTATTTCGAAAATTTTAATCAGAGCACAAATTCAATTGAAGGCTTGTATTTTATGCTACTGTCCGATGGAGATAATTCGGAACATGTTACTCCAAGCTTTGAGGTTAGCTTATACCTTTTACCTGAGGGAAGTAACAGTGCAGAAGATATAATTGTGGTTAAAAAGTACTCAATTCCTGGAATTCATCACTTTGGCTCGATGGAGTATAAGAACGAAACCATTTCATTGAATGAAACTCCTGGAATAAAAGCTGGAAACTATCGATTTGGTATTTGGGTTAACTCAAATGAAGCTTTTAATGAGAATAGAGATGATAATGCTACGCTATTTAAAACGCCTGTTACAATAGTAAACGACACCAAAAATGTTAGTGAGGTTAGCGAAACAAAATCGGATGATGATAATTGGGATGATGATTGGGACGATGAGGATGATGATAATTGGGATGATGACGACAGTGATTGGTAAAACTATTTGTTAAAAAATAAACAGTATAGGGGGTTATGCCCCCTATTTTTTTACATAAACTTTTTCCATTCTATCTAAAAACGAACGTGTACCTCCTCCATTCTTAATGGCATTAAGTACATCGAAGTCGAATGGTTTAAACCGAGCACCAAATAATCCTGCTATATTCGGATTATTAAACATCTCGCTACTTAGCGGAGTTGATGGCCCTAGCATATATATATTACATGTAGGCTTGGCCGTTTTTACTATGTTAGTGAAGGTATTGTTTGCTATTGATGTTGAGGTGAGAATAATTGCCTGTGCTTGGCTAATTTCCTCAACCTGTTTTTCCATGGGTTCGGTAATCCCATGCTCTTCATTATAGTCGAAAATTTTTAGCCTTGTGCCATTTTGCTTAAGCCTATTTGCAAGCGAGCCAAAATATCCAATCATCACCAGGTTGTGAACCTCAGTGAAGTTTATTACAGATGAAATATCACCCAGTCCACTTGGCTCAAGCGTATAGTTTGTACAGGCATTTACCCATGTGTTAACTGCAATTCGATGGTGATAATTGCTCATGTTTGGCTTTGAAAGAATCACCTCAATTGGCTCGGCAATGGTATTGCAAAGTGTTGAGCATACACCAATGTTGCCATTTTTTAGCATTATTGCTAAGCATTTTTTCCCTGTAATAGCTTGCTCAACCTGAGAATTGTTAAACGGGTATTTGTTGAAAAGTTTACTAAGAATATCGCTCATTGCAAATACAAATCAGTTATCCCAAAGTTAGCAAATCATTAGTATTTAAAAATTCATTATGCATATTTTAGTAAATACTATTTGCAATTGGTATATTTGAGTATAGTATAAAAAGCTGCATAATTGGAAAAGGAAAGGTTGATTAGTAGGTTAAACTTTGCGATGAGAAAGGTTGAGGTTATTCAACTGGCCGATTCGTTTATTCAACTTCAGGTTAAACCCGATGAGCTAATCGAGTTGGCTTTCGAGCCTTCGAGGGTTGGGTTTAGGGCTGCTTGGGTATTGGAAAATGTTCTGTTACAGAATATGCAAGCGCTCGATTACTATTTGCTCGAAATTGCGCATCGGTTACCCTTGGTTAAAACCGATAGCGTTAAGCGGCACTTTGCCAAAATACTTGCAGTTGGGTTAAATCGCATTGTAAGCCATAAGGCAGCAAAAGTATTTATAAAAGCATTCTGGAGTGCGAATCACGAATCCCTTCAGGAGTTTTGTTTTAATGGGTTTATCGATGAGAAATCGAAAAGTGCATTAAGGGTTCATTGCTTAGAGATTTTGTACCTGCTATCGACTCGTGAAAAGTGGATAGCCGAAGAATTGCCAGCAATTATTGAGAATCAACTAGCATATTGTGCACCATCGTTACGCGCAAGAGGGAAAGATATTTTAGGTAAGCTGTCTGCCAGCAAAAAGTAAGTGGTTGCTTTGTGTTACACAAGTTTTACTCCTTCTTTAAGGATAACTCCAACTCGTTTTTGCCCATTTATCACTATTTGCAATGGGCTGTTAAAGCAAACATGCCTTATCATCTCCGTTTCGGTGCAAGCGTTTAGTTTCGATAAGTAATCATAGTCAATAAAACCTTCCTCCATATACTCATTCACGGTCATATAGCCCACCCTAAACGAGGTGAGGTTTTGAAAGAAATGGGTACCCTGACTAGGGTCAATTTTGTAGTTATCCTGACCGGCTTCAATAATAATTTTTGCTTCCGAAATATGTGGCCACTTTACGGGTATCCCAAGCCAGCTATCGCTCGAGCCCCATCGGCCAGGACCAATTAAAATGTATTTCTTATCGGAGTTGCTAAAGGCTTGGTTTATTTGCTCAAGTTCGGCTGCAATTTGGTGTGTTTTTGATGGATCAAACTTGTCAGATTTTACGTAAACCACATCGCAAATGCCATTAATAATTCCATTTCCTAAGGCCGATGGTGAGTAAAGCACCAAATTGTTCTTGCTAATTGAATCGATATCAGCGTTAATTAGATCGCGGTTTTGTACAATTGGCCTAATTTGGAGCATGCTAAAAATTTTGGGCTTATCCTTTGGGGCATTCAGGTTTACTGCAAATTCAATTTCCACTGGGTTATTCATTTCAACCTGACCAACCTCAAGCAAGGTTTGCAAAATTTCGGGTAAAGGGAATTGCTTATGCTTTAAAATTGATGCAAAGCTTATTATTGGTAAGCCTTCGCCCATATACCCATCGGAAATGCGCTGGTTTTCGTAATCGTAAGTCGATCCGGCTATGGTAAGCGTGCCATCTTCTTGCGCATCTTTAATGCTAAACTCAACAAGGTTTATGTCATCGTTAGTTGATGGGACAAAGCTTGTGGGTTTAAGATCGAGGGCGTAAAAGTTTTTTTGAGTTTCTTTTAGGGCCATTTCTGGCGATGAGAATTGGAGCAATTTTTTTGGGTACTTCGGAGAGAATCGGAGAGAAGGTTTACCCTCAACAACGTGTTTACCAAGTCCAAGGGCAATGCTGGCAATTCCATCGGCTGGCTTTTCGGGCTCAATGGGGTAAAAGTTTAACGAGCGGGCTACACCCGATAGGTTTGGGTAAAACCTATCGCCGTATGCAGTTCCGGTTACCTCTTGTAGCACTATGGCCATTCGCTCTTCGCTAATTACGTTGTGAGTGGCTTTCATGTATGCTTTACTTTCTTTGTAGTATACCGAAGCGTAAACGCATTTTATTGCTTGGCTAAGTAGCTCAAGCATTTGCCTTGCGCTCTCTTTTACATTTGGCACCATGTAGGTAGAGTATATTCCCGCAAAAGGCTGGTAGTGTGAGTCTTCGAGTAAACTCGACGATCGAATTGCTAACGGATTGCGAGCAACAGCAATAAAGGCGTACAAATCTTTATGTATGCGAACGGGAAGCGATGCATTTAGGAAATATCTTAAAATTTTGTCGTTACTTGCATCCGATAAGGCAATGGGGTATAAGTCGTTGGTTTCCATAAACTCATCGAATACATCGGTACAAATAACCACTGTTCGAGGTATGGTAACAACTACGTTGTCGAACTTATGCATAAGGTAGCTGCGCTTTATTACCTGATCGATGAAGGCTAATCCGCGCCCTTTCCCCCCAAGCGAGCCATCGCCAATACGCGAGAATATTTGGTACTCGTCGTAGCTGTCGCGATAAAATTTGGCGATAATTCCCCTACCTTTACTCTGGCGATAGCGGTCGATGGTATCGAAAATAAACCTGCGAACCTCATCAATATTTTCAAAATCATCGGCTGTAATGTACTTGAAAATATCGGCAATGGGGAATAGCGCTCGTGCGGTAAGCCATTTTGCAAAATGATTTCTTCTTATATGGTATTGCAGCGATTCGTCGGGTACTTGATAGATGATTTCTTGTAATGTTTTCAGATCCTTTGCCCTAAAAATTTCGCGACCCGAATGGGGTTCGGTAAAAATAAAATCGCCAAAGGCAAAGTATTTTACAACAAAATCGTGTAGCTCCAACGAGAGGGTTTTTGAGTATTTATGGATAAACCCCACCCTCATTTGCTTTGCAATTAGCTGGTTGTTTATATCCGATGATTGGAGAAGGATAGGCATGTATGGATTGTCGGCCTTAATCATCTCAATGAGCTTAACACCTGCTCTTTTCTCCATGCTTCCGTTGTGCGGATAGCTCATATCGGTAATAATGCCAAGTAAGTTGTGCTTGTAGGTTTTGTAAAGCATTTCGGCTTGCTCAAAATTGCGGGCAAGCATAATTTTTGGGCGACCCCGCATTCGGAGCATTTTTTGGTGCTCGTTTAAACCCTCGGTCATAAACTGCTTACTTTGGGTAAGCACAATTTTGAATAGGTTTGGTAGGTATGCCGAGTAGTATCTTACCGAATCTTCAACTAGAATTATTGCCTGCACACCAACGTTTTTTACGTCATGCTCAGCATTCATCGAATCTTCAATTAGCTTGATTATGGCCAGCATAATATTGGCATTGCCTAACCATGAAAATACGTGGTCGATTGCGCTAAGGTCTTCGTTTTTGAGCTTAATTGAAACCTCACGCGAAAAAGGGGTTAGCACTACAATTGGTTTTGTAGGGTAAAGGGTTTTAATTTTTTTGGCCAGAGTGAAAGGATCCATTCCTTCCACATTAAGCATGGTAATTATTAGGTCAATAGGTTTGTTTTCAAGCGTGGCAAACGCCTCACTAGCTGATGAAACTTGAAAAAACTTTGGAGGGTATCTGAGGTTGAGATTAACGTACTCGTTAAAAATTTGTTCTTCAATTCTACCATCCTCTTCAAGCAGAAAAGCATCGTATTTACTGCATATTAGCAATACGTTAAGTATGCGGCGTTTCATGAGTAAATCGAAGGCAGTTTCGGCAAAGTAGTACTTACCAGTGCTTATGTCGGAGGAGTTCTGTTCCATTTTACAGCTAGTTATTGGGTGTAGTTGTGGGTTAAATATAGGTTATATTGACCTACGATAAAAGCCTTGTAATCCAAATTAGCTTTTTTTGATTTTGCCAAACAAATACTTTTTGCGTTACGAATTAAGCTGTAGATATTAACACAATCCTTTTCTTTCCATCCATTTGTATCGAGAGAGGTTCCTTTAAATTGATGTGCCTAAAAAATTCGGTTTCAGCTTCTGCTTTAATAGCATCTAGTTTATCCCACATAATTTTTGAACTAACATCACCATCCTGAACAGAGCAATAGCCAACATTCATGCTAATTACATTGTGAAAGAAATGTGAGCCTGACGATGCATCGAGCGGAAAATCTTCAAAGCTAGTTTCAACAATAACTTTAGCATTCGATATTTGTGGCCAGGTTACCGGAATGCCTATCCATCTATCGCTTGTACCCCACCTACCTGGACCAATGAGCACATATTTTCGTCCTGTTTCGCCAAGTTTGGCATTTAGCATTTCAACCTGTTTGGCCATTTCGGGTGTTTTTGTTTTATCGAACTGATCACGTTTAATGTACACTATATCAGTGATATTGTCGATAAGACCATTCCCCATTCCACAGTAGGATATTAGCAATGTTTTATCTGTATCAATGGCTTCGGGCACTATTTTATACTCTTCGGTATTGCCAACCATTGGTTTTATTTGAAGAAGAAAAAATGAGGCCTTGTAGTTCTTATCGCGGTTTAAATCAACCGCAAACTCAATTTCACAAGGTGCGCCCAAGGCTTCTTGCACAACATCCAAAACAGTATTTATGGTTTGTGCAAGAGGAATGTAGTTGTACTTAAGGATGTTTGAAAAATTGAGTACTCGTGACCCTTTTTGGCTTAGCCCAGGGGTTAGCGTATGGTTTTCGGGGTTGTAAACAGATGCTGAGTGCTTAAGCGTTCCATGTTCTTCGGCTTCGTATAGCTCGAGGCGCCTAAGGCCAGCTTCATCACCGTCGGTTAGTAAGTCCAGATCCTTTTTGTTTAAATCAATGGCAAAAAACTCGGTTTGCGAATTTTTTACCAGATCAACAGGAGTATAGTTCATTAGCGTTGGATACTTTGGGCAAAACCGGAAAGCTTTCTCCCCCTCAACAACATATTTGCCAAGGCCAAGCGCAACGGTAGCAAACCCGTCTTCGGGTTTAATGTGACCAAATGGGTAGTAGTTAAACGATTGGGCAACACCGCTTATGTGTGGGTAGTAGTATGAGCCAAACTTGTTGCCAACTACCTCTTGTATGATAACGGCCATTTTTTCGTCTTCAATCTTAAAGTTTACGGCTTTTATGTAGTTTCGGGCAGTGTCGGAAAAAACCGAAGCGTAAACAAGCTTAATAGCATCCATGGCTTGTTTAAGCCGTACTTTAGGATCGGGGTTGTTGTTTGGAACAAGGTATGTTTCGAATATTCCTGCAAAAGGTTGCATAAGCGAATCTTCGAGTAAACCCGACGACCTAATGGCTAGTGGGCGATAGTATATTTGCAGCAGTCGCTCGAGCCTTGCTTTTAGCTGATCGGACAGCTCGCTTTTCAGGAAAAGCTTTTTAATTTTTGTGTAGTCTGTTTCGGCAAAAACCTTTTCGTAAAGCCCGTTTCGCTGCATAAAGCACTCGTACTCGTTTATGCCAATTATTGATGTACGCGGACTGTAAAGGTTAATATTAGGTACGTATTGCGATATTTCAAAAGTGTAAAGTAGGGTGTTGATAAATGAGAGGCCTCGTCCTTTACCTCCTATTGACCCATCGGCCAGCGAAACAATATTGCTTGAGTCAACTTCCCAGGCTGTTTCAAAACCTACAATTTTACCGCGCCGTTTTTCTTGTCGATACTTTTTTAGAGTGTTTAATAGGTATTCTCTGATTTCTTCAGGACCAGAAAAATCGTTAATGCTCGATGGGTGTATAATGCGTGCAACATTAATCTCACCACGGGCGGTAAGCCAAAGCGAGAAGTGGTTCTTTTCGGCGTGAAAAAGGATGCTTTCACCTGGAATTTCCCTGAGGCAGCGCTCAAACTCCTCCATATTAGTTGCAGTTGCAATGGGTTGTCCAATGGCATCCTTAAAAATAAAATCGCCAAAGCCTAAGTAGTTGCTAATAAAATTTTTGAGATCTTGCATTAGGCTGTCGGAATTCTTGTTTATGAAACCAATGTTCATCATTTCCTTCAGAAACGCATCCGTTTCTTTGCTTGCAATTCGCCTGCTAAGCAAATTAACCTTTTCCTCGTTACTTTGCTCGTACGATTGCATTATAACGGGCAGGTTGGGTAACGATTTTCGTATTTCGGTAATAAGATTTATACCAGCGCACTCATCGAGTTTGCCTTTATGGAAAAACTTAACATCGGATATTACGCATAGCATGTAGTCCTTGTAGCGCTTAAAAATTTCAATGGCTTCTTCGTAGGTACCTGTAAGCAAAATTTTGGGTCTAATTCTAATTCGCAGCACTTTATACAGGTCGTCGGTGCTTACATCGTCAATTATGCGTTTTGTTTGCTCCAAAATACTACTGTATAATAACGGAACGTACCTCGAGTAGTATCTTGGCGAATCTTCAACAAGCAGAATAACCCTTGTAAGGCCAATGCGCGTATCGTTTTCTAGGTTTACCTTATCTTCTAAAAGTTTTATCATTGAGAAGAAAACTTTTGGATCGCCGTTCCACTCAAAAACCTTGTCGATACTTTGGAGTGCAAAAGGATTTTTTTCCATTTCGTTTAGCACTGCCGAGTTATTCACCAAAAGGTAAAGCGGAATGTACGAGTAGTCGTTTTTTATCTTTCGGCTCATCTCAATGGGGGTAACCTTATCGGCACCCATCATTATGATAATCATGTTGAAGTGCTTATCCTCAAGTTTTTCCATAGCCTCCTCGAGGGTGGAAACACCGGTTATGCGAGGTACGCTTGTGAGGCTAAGCTTTGCGTATTCGCCTAGGATATTATCGGTTACCCTGTCCTCTTTTTCAAGGTTGTAAGCGTCGTAAAGATTGGCAATAAGTAGAATTTCCTTTACTTTAAATGGCATTAAATCGTGGTAAATATCTCTATCGAAGTTGTGCTGGTTAATGAATTTTTGTAGCAAGCGCTTACGGGCGTGTGGTGTTTCGGCTTCGGCTGTTCGTTTTGAAACTTTTACCTCTTTAACAAAATCTTTACCTTTTATTGAGTTAAGGTATCCAACAATAAGGTTGCTCAGGTTTTGTATAAGGTCTCTTTCCTCTTTAAGGAAGGGGCCTTCATCCTCCTCGGGAAAATCTTTAGTATAAAAAATCTCTATCTTCCCAGTGTTTCCATCAATGGTTATAAAGTCCTGTACCTGAACCCACGAGGTTTCTTTAAACCCCACCGAAGTAAACTCCATGCCCTCGTATTTAATGCGTGCAACGGTATACTGCGGAAATTGCCATGCATCGGGAAGTATTAGGCAAATCTGACGAAGTGTGCCTTCAACGGTCCGCCCTTCTTTAATAATTGAAGTTGTTCGGTTTATAGCGGCTAGCTCCTTAAGCCTTTCTTTATTTTCGGCTTGTAGCTTATAAAAGTCTTCTTGTGATGTGCTGCTTCCCATAATTACAGGTTTTATGGTACTAATTTCAATGAATGAGGGTACTTCCGAATCTCAACTTACCAATATACAGCGTTTTTTTCACACCTCGTTTCATTCAATTCCATTTACGTGTTTTACCTAGCTTGTTTCAGTGTATTACCTATTATACTAGTCGGTAATTTCCTTAAAATTATTGCAAATCAATGTTTTGTAGTTTCTAATCGGTTAACTTGATCTCACAATTTAATAAGTTTCTCTGTTTTACTAACCAAACGTATAAAATCATGAAAAATCCAGCTTTAGAAGAAAAGGTTAACAAGTTTATGGCATACATCGTTGCTAAAAATCCTGCTGAACTTGAGTTTCATCAGGCTGTTAGGGAAGTTGTTGAGAGTATAATTCCCTACATTGATGAAAACCCAATATACAGCGAAGAGCGCATTTTGGAGCGAATATGCGAACCCGAGAGGGTTATTGTTTTCCGCGTTCCATGGATTGACGATAAAGGAACCATTCAGGTTAATAGGGGTTTCCGAATTGAGATGAATAGTGCAATTGGCCCATACAAAGGGGGATTACGTTTTCACCCAACGGTTAATTTGGGAATTCTTAAGTTTTTGGCTTTCGAACAAGTATTTAAGAATAGCTTAACTACCCTGCCTATGGGTGGTGGTAAAGGTGGCTCCGATTTCGATCCCAAAGGCAAAAGCGATAAAGAGGTAATGCGGTTTTGCCAGAGTTTTATGACAGAGTTGTGTAAGCATATTGGTCCAAATACCGATGTGCCTGCAGGTGATATTGGAGTTGGTGGTCGCGAAATTGGTTTTATGTTTGGTCAGTATAAGCGAATCCGCAACGAGTTTACCGGTGTACTAACAGGAAAGAATATTCTTTGGGGTGGATCGCTAATTCGTCCGGAGGCTACGGGTTATGGAAATGTTTACTTTGCTCAAGAAATGCTTAGTACTAGGGGAGAAACCTTTAACGATAAGGTTGTTGTTGTATCCGGTTCAGGAAATGTTGCGCAATACACAGTTGAAAAGGTTAACGAGTTGGGTGGTAAGTGCGTAACGCTTTCCGATTCTGGTGGGTTTATATACGATCCTAACGGAATTGATAACGAAAAACTTAAGTATGTAATGTGGCTTAAAAATGAGAAAAGAGGTAGGATTAAGGAGTATGCCGAAAAGTATGGTTGCGACTATTTCCCTGGTGAGCGTCCTTGGGGAATTAAATGTGATGTAGCGCTCCCTAGCGCTACTGAAAATGAAATAAATGGTGAAGAAGCCAAAACGCTGGTTAAAAATGGATGTATTTGCGTTTCAGAAGGTGCAAATATGCCATCAACGCCCGATGCCATTGAGGTTTACCTTAATGCAAAAATTCTTTATGGCCCAGGTAAGGCTGCTAACGCAGGTGGCGTTGCCACTTCGGGCTTAGAGATGACACAAAACTCAATGCGCCTTTCGTGGACTCGCGAAGAGGTAGATAGCCGTTTGCAAACTATCATGAAGAATATTCATAAAACCTGCCAAAAGTACGGAACAAAAGAGGATGGGTTTATTAACTACGTTGATGGTGCAAACATTGGTGGCTTTGTTAAGGTGGCCGATTCAATGATTGCCCAAGGAGCAGTGTAAGTGAGTTTATGTACATCAATGCAGGCGAGGTTAATCCTTGCCTGTATTTTTATTGGTTCTAAACAAGTGGTGTCCGCGTTTCTGAAGCAATCTTTGGTGTTTGCCAATAAGAATTATATACTATTTTTGGGATCAAAATCATAATATGCATTTATAAACCTACCCTAAAAATGCGAATACAACGTTTAAAAGCTGAAACTCCCATAGTTGAATTAGAAGAAACAGAAGATGTTAATCTACTCACCCCGCTTATCGAAAAGTACAAAGGCAAAAAGGGTAACCTAATTCCTCTTTTACAAGGGGCGCAAAGCATTTACGGTTACATTCCAACAGCTGCTTTCGAGAAAATTTCGGAGGAAACAGGTATAAGCCTTAGCGATATGTATGGCGTAGCCACTTTCTACGCTCAGTTTAGGCTTAAACCTGCGGGTAAACATATTATAAAGGTTTGTCATGGTACAGCCTGTCATGTGCAAAATGCCGATGCTATTACCGATGCCATAAAGGAAGCGCTAGGCGTTAACGATGGCGAAACCACACCCGACAGGCTTTTCACGCTCGAATCGGTTGCATGCCTTGGCTGCTGCTCGCTTGCCCCCGTAATGATGATTGGTGAGGAAACCTACGGCAAACTCACTGGTGCCAGCGCAGTAAAGGTTATTAAGGATATTAAGATACAGGAATTAGAACGCAGATAAGAAAAATATCACATAGAAAATCCGTGAAGATCTGTAAAATCTGCGTTATCTGCGTTCAATTAAATCTTTCTATTAATGTCAAAAACAAAAGTAATAGTAGGTCTGGGTAGCTGCGGAATTGCAGCCGGTGCAAGCAAAATTTACGACAAAATTCTTGCGCTTAAAAATGCCGACTCGCTCGATTTTGAGCTGAAAAAAACCAGCTGCGTGGGCATGTGCTTCCGCGAGCCGCTGGTTGAGGTGGTTGACGATAACGGCTCTATCACCTACGGCGATGTTACCGAGGACAAGGTGGTTGAAATAATTCAGAACCACGTGGTGGGGCAAAATCCTGTAAAACCCTTTGTGGTTAAAACCGATTTATTTGAAGTGCCCGATAAGGTTTTCTTTGAGGGACAGGTGAAAATTGCCTTGCGCAACTGTGGATATATCGACCCAGAAAACCTCGATGAATACAGGGAGCGTGATGGCTACAAAGCCATTGCCAAAATTGCCGAAGGTAACATTAGCCCCGAGCAGGTTATTGAAACGGTGCTAGAATCGGGTATTCGTGGTCGTGGAGGTGGAGGCTTCCCAACCGGAATGAAATGGCGCTTTGCCCGCAACAACCAGTCGGCCGATAAGTATATCATTTGTAATGCCGATGAAGGTGATCCTGGTGCTTTTATGGATCGTTCACTGCTCGAGGGCGACCCCCATTCGGTTATCGAGGGGATGATTATTGGTGCATACGCCATTGGTGCCAACCACGGTGTAATATACTGTAGAGCCGAGTATCCGCTAGCCATTAAGCGATTAAATATTGCCCTTGAGCAAGCTCGTAAAGCTGGCTTTTTGGGCGAAAATGTGTGTGGTATCAAGGGTTTTAATCTCGATATCTATGTAAAAGAGGGTGCGGGTGCTTTTGTTTGTGGCGAGGAAACTGCGCTAATTGCATCCATTGAGGGTGAGCGCGGAATGCCGCGTAAGCGTCCACCTTTCCCTGCCGAGGCAGGTTTGTGGCGTAAGCCATCTAACATTAACAATGTTGAGACTTTTGCTAATATTCCATACATTATTTTCAACGGTGCCCAATCGTACAACAAGTATGGTACGGAAAAAAGCAAGGGTACAAAGGTTTTTGCCCTTACGGGCAAGATTAAGCATGGCGGATTGGTTGAGGTACCAATGGGTATGACCATCCGCGATGTTATTTACAAACTTGGTGGTGGAATTCAGGACGACAAGGAATTTAAAGCGGTACAAATGGGTGGCCCATCGGGTGGTTGTATTCCCAAGCATCTAATCGATACCGAGATTGATTACGATAGCATTACTGCTACCGGTGCCATTATGGGCTCGGGTGGTATGGTGGTAATGGACGAGACAACCTGTATGGTTGATGTGGCACGTTTCTTCCTTGATTTTACACAAAAAGAATCGTGTGGAAAGTGTACTTTTTGCCGCATAGGAACCAAGCGGATGCTCGAAATTCTTACCCGCATAACCCAAGGCAAAGGCGAGGATGGCGATATTGAAATGTTGGAGGAGTTGGCTCATCAGGTAAAGGATAGCTCGCTTTGTGGTTTAGGACAAACAGCACCAAATCCTGTACTTACCACGCTTAAGTATTTTCGCCACGAGTACGAGGCGCATATTTACGATAAGAAATGCCCTGCCCACAATTGCAAGGAGTTACTTACGTATGTAATCGACCCCGAGAAGTGTACCGGTTGCCGTGTGTGCGCCATAAAGTGCCCCGTGCAGGCCATAACGGGCGAAAAAAAGATGCCGCATTTTATCAACCAGGAAACCTGTATCCATTGTGGCGATTGCTACAGCAGATGTAAATTTGATGCAATAACAGTAAGCTAGTTTTTTATGGACATAAAAAAGACTATAAATTCTGTTTTAGTTATCCTAACTTTTTTACTTGCGTTTTATGGTAGGCGGATATTATCACTAGTTCATCCGATTGAATTTAATAACAGCATCTTTAATATTCTTGCTACTTATTCTTTTTGGTTAATACCATCCTTAATTGTTATATGTATTTTTTATGGCTGTAGAAGGGTTTTAGTGACAGTTGGTTTAAAAAAAGGCTTCCTTTTCGGATTAATATTTTCTTTAGGGGCTGTTTCTCCAATGTTGATTAGCTCAGCATTTGAAGGTTCAATAAATGACAATTTAGATATATTGAATCTTTTAAAAAATACACTTTTTGCTGGTTTCATGGAGGAGTATCTTTTTAGAGGTTTTCTTTTTGGCTTGCTTTTCTATTATTTAGGATGGGGTTTTATTCCTGCGTCGTTAGTAGGGGCTTTTGTTTTTGGTATTGGGCATTTGTACCAAGGTGAATCATTAGCAGAAACAATTGGAGTTTTTTCAGTAACCGCAATTGGGGCTGTTTGGTTCTCGTGGTTATACGTTGAGTGGAATAAAAATTTATGGATACCAGTCTTTTTACATGTTTTCATGAATTTGTCTTGGATACTATTTGATGTAAGCTCAAATGCATTGGGTGGAATGTACAGTAATCTTTTTAGAGCAATTACAATAGCATTAACTATTATTATTACGATAAAATATTCAAAGAAGCATGGTTTTAATGTGAACAAGCGTAATTTGCTTGTAAATAGATATCTATAGCATTATTCTATCAATAAGATTTTAAATTTTTTAGTAGAAAATTAAAGTGATATGCCAGATCAAATCAACATAATTCTAAACGGAAAGCCCGTTACAGCAACCAAAGGCGAGTATATCCTTAGCGTTGCTAAGCGAAATGGAATTGAAATACCAACCCTTTGCCACGATCCACGGCTGGAGCCTTTCTCGTCGTGCTACGTGTGCGTGGTAGAGATTGACGGACAGCGTAACCTGCAACCATCATGCTCAACACGTGTGGCCGAAGGTATGAGCATCACAACCGATAATGAGCGGGTGCATAAGGCTCGCAAAACGGCACTCGACTTAATAATGAGTAATCACTATGCCGATTGTGTTGCGCCTTGCCGTGACCGTTGTCCTGCTGGGGTTGATGTTCAAGGGTATATCTCGCTCATTGAAAAGGGTTTGTATAGCGAGGCCATCAGACTAATTAAGGAAACCAATCCGCTACCCGCCATTTGCGGTAGGGTGTGCGTGCGCCCATGCGAGGTGGCCTGTAGACGAAATCTGCTCGACGAAGAAACAGGTGTTGGAATAGACTATATGAAGCGCTTTGCTGCCGATGCCGATTTAAACTCACCCAATCGTTTTGTGCCTGAAGTTGCCTCATCAACCGGGAAAAAAGTGGCAATTATTGGAGCTGGTCCTGGTGGATTGTCGGCTGCATATTTTCTTCAGCAAAAGGGGCATCAGTGCGATATTTTTGAGGCGCAACCCTACGCTGGTGGTTGGTTACGCTATGGCATTCCAGAGTACAGGCTTCCCAACGATTTGCTGCAGCGCGAGGTTGATGCAGTTACCGAGCTGGGTGTAAATATTTTCTACAATAAAAAGTTAGGTGATAGCATATCGTATAAGGATATTGCTGACAAGTACGATGCTACCATTCTTACCATTGGTTCGCAGCGTGGCACATTGCTGGGTACCGAGGGCGAGGATGCCGAGAATGTGTTCTCGGGTATCGACTTTTTGCGTAATATGGAGGTAACAGGCCAGCGCTACGATTTTAAGGGTAAAAAAATTGCCGTGGTGGGTGGTGGTAATACGGCTATGGACTGTTGCCGTACTTCAATTCGTTGCGGTAGCACCGATGTTACCGTGGTTTATCGTCGAACCGAGAAGGAAATGCCTGCCAATCCCATCGAGATTCACGAATCGAAGTTGGAAGGGGTGAAGTACAAGTTTTTAACCGCCCCCGTTAAGGTGAATAAGGATGATGAGGGTAGGGTTAAATCGATGACAGTGGTTGAGATGGAGCTGGGCGAACCCGATGCATCGGGTCGTCGTAGGCCAGTGCCAAAGCAGGGTTCCGAGTTCGATATGGAGTTCGATTATATCCTTGCAGCCATTGGGCAAAAAACCGACATCAACTTTCTTAACGATATCAACAGCAACTCAAAAGGAGGTGAGCTAAAACCCAATAAATGGGGCGATATTGCTGCCAATTCAAATACATTGCAAACCGATATTCCATCGGTATTTGCTGCTGGCGATGGGGTAACCGGCCCTGCCACAATTATTGAGGCCATTGCTCAGGCTAAGCTGGCATCGCATAGCTGTCACCAATATCTTAGCGGGCAAGAGGTTAAGCCACCCAAAAAGGAGTTCTTAAGCAAGAAGGATAATTTTAAAAAGCAGGAAACAGACGATTACCTTGGTCGTTACCAAAAGCAGCTACGCGAGGAAATGCCTGTGCTTGAGGCTGATACTCGTGATAATTTTAACGAGGTTGAGTTGGGTTATACCGAGGAGCAAGCCTTGCACGAAACTGGTCGATGCCTTGAGTGTGGCTGTGTGGCTTACTTCGACTGCGACCTGAAAAAGCACGCCGATACCTACGAGGCAGACCAGCAGCGCTTTGCAGGTGATCATAATGAGTATCAGGTGAACTTTAATCATCCTTATATAGAAATAGATAATAATAAGTGTATTCTTTGTTCGCGTTGTATTCGCATTTGCAAGGAGGTGGTGGGTGCCAATGCCCTTACGTTGCTAAAGCGTGGGTTTGATACCTATGTTGCGCCAGCAACAGGCGGTAATCTTGCCGATACAACTTGCGAGAGCTGTGGACTGTGCCTATCGGCCTGTCCAACCGGTGCGCTAACCGAGAACGTTCCATTTAAGCCCGGCCCTGTACAAATGGATACTTTCGATACCATTTGTACATATTGTTCGGTGGGTTGTAAACTTACATTCCATCATCGTGGTGGATACATTATGAAGATAACTGGTGCCGAGGGTATGGTTAATGCCGATGGCAACCTGTGTATGTATGGTAAGTTTGGCTATAAAATATTTAACCGTGCTGATAGGATAACCAAACCTTTGGTTAAGGAGAATGGCGAGTTTAGGGAGATATCGTTTGAGAATGCATACAAAATCATTGAGGCTAAGATTAGGGCTTTTGAACCCGGTAAAACAGCCCTATTTGCAGGGGCAAGGCTAACTAACGAGGAGCAATATCTTATTCAAAAATTTGCCCGTGCTGCCGTTGGCACAAACAACGTGAATAGTTTTCACTACTTGCACGGTGCAAGCGGTTTTGCAAATATATCGGATAAAAACGTAGCGTTTGAAGAGCTAAAGGATGCTAGCCGTGTGTTTTTGTTTGGGGCGGAGATAGATAGATACAATCCGGTTGTTGGTTATATGGTAAACTCTGCCAAGGTACCATACGAGGCAATATCAACCCGACAAATGTCAGGGCTAAAGCGAAAGGCTCAAAAGTATATCCAAATACTATCATATTACCATTTTGTGCGGGCGGTAAACCATTATCTGCTCTCAAATAATTTGCACAATGGCTTGTTTATAAGCGATAACTGTGAGGGTTTTGACGAGTACAAGAAAAATCTGCTTAAGGAGAACTATTACGACCTTTGCAAAGCGGCTTGCGATTGCAACGGTAGTTGTATAGAGGAGTTTGCGCAACGATTTAATGCAGAGATGAATGCCGTGCTTATCTTCTCGGAACGAGAGGTTAGCCAGCAAACTGCCCTTGAGCTGAAAAATCTTGCACTTATTACGGGTAAACTCGGAAAAACATCGAGCGGAATTATTGCGCTGAAAGAGAAAAACAATGCGCAGGGGCTGTTCGATATGGGCGCACGACCTAAAACTGGAGTGGGTGTTCAGGATATATCAAATGCAGAATTTGCTGCCGCTGTAAAAGAACGATGGGGCGTTGACACCTTGCCAAAGGTTGACGACAGGTGCTTTACCTATCGTTTCTTTAGCAGCGAGTTCAATAATATATTCATTTTTGGTGAAGATCCTTTGGGCACTTCCGATGCAAATGAAAAAGTTCAAAAACCATTGAACGATGCTGAGTTTGTTATGGTTCAGGATGCTTTTATGACCGAAACGGCCAAGCAGGCCCACTTGGTTTTGCCTGCTTCTTTCTGGTTTGAACTAGGTGGGTCGTTTACCAACGCCCAACGGATGATTCAGGAGTTTGAGCAAGGTTTACTTCCCAAAACCGAGCGAACAAGCATTGATCAGCTGCTCGATTTGCTTAAAGCCTTCGGCTTTAATGGTCTAGCTGATGTTGATGATGTGCGTAACGAGATATTCTCACTGCTGCCCAAAGCAACTCAAAATACAAATCATACATTTGTGATAACATCAGACACCATTTCCACATCGATGTTTAACCATGGCTGCGATTACCTAATGGCCGAGTTCGATAAGGAGTTTGGGGATGCTTTGGGGGAGTGATTTAGTAATTGGACTTAAGTGTTTAAATGTAGTTTTGTACTTTTTTGGCTAGAGTGATTATAAGTGACTAAAGTGGCGAGTGATAAATGATTAGGAAAACTATGTGTCTATGAAAAAACTATGTTTTCTAATAGTTTAACAGAGAATTTTCTAAACCCTAAACCCTAAACCCTAAACCCTAAACCCTAAACCCTAAACCCTAAACCCTAAACCCTAAACCATTCAACAAACAACCAATAACTGACAACTAATATGACCCCATTCACCAACACCAATGATATCCTCGATTTTGCTATCGAGAACGAGCAGAATGCTGTTGATTTTTATACTCAGCTGGCACAATCGGCACGCACCGACGACATGCGCGAAACCTTTGAACAATTTGCCAAGGAAGAAATAGGGCATAAAGCCCGATTAACCAAGATAAAGGAGGAAGGCATTTTTTCGCTGCCAAATGAGAAAGTAGCCGATTTGAAAATTTCCGATTACGTGGTACGTAACGAACCAACCGACCAAATGACCTACGAGCAAGCGCTGGTTTTGGCTATGAAGCGCGAAAAGGCTGCTTTTAAACTTTATATGAAGCTTTCGGAGCAGTCAGTTAGCAAAGAGTATAAAGACTTGTTTTTGGGGCTTGCACAAGAAGAATCGAGACATAAACTTCGGTTTGAACTCGAGTATGATGAGTATGTGCTAAGAGAGAATTAGCAAACACCAGTTACACTTTGCAAAATTTATGTAATTATTTAAATAGTTTACCAATTTTTTTTGCCCTGCATTGTATTTTGCTATACATTTAGATTGTTGATTTTTTCCAATCTTTAAGGCTTTACTCATAAGCTATGAATAGCATTAAAAAAAACATTGCTTATACTGCATGCCTATCTGCGTTTTTTTTCGTGTTCTCGTTACACGATACGCTGTCTCAACCTAAAGATTTAAAGCTAAACCCTAATAAAAGCCTCACCCAATTTCCAATTAGCAGTTGGGATATGGATGATGGTATGCCTTCGGATATGGTAATTGGTTTGGCACAAGACTCAGTTGGATACATTTGGATTGCTACTTACAAAGGCATTTCACGTTTCGACGGAGTAGCTTTTACAAACTACAACCATTCAACAAACCCCGCAATTAAGTCGGTAACTACCCAAGCAATTGCAACTGATATTGAGGGGAGTATTTGGTTTGGTTCGCAGCAGGGGATAGTTAGGTATAAGAATGCTGAACTTGCCAGAGTAGATGGTTTAGCTATGCTCGATTCGGTAAGTGTTGAGTCGCTTTATTTTAGCAAAATTGATAGCTCTTTGTGGATAGGTACAACCAGCAAAGGGGTTTTTCGCTTAAAGAATTGCAATCTAGAACCTATGAGCGGGTTCTTCGAGTTCGCCAAAGGAATTGTAAAAGCCATAGGATCCGATAGTAACGGTAGTATTTGGATAGGCACCGAGGGAGGGAAAATCATTCGATATATGAATAATCACTTCGATATTCTCACTTCTCACACTCCTTTAGGCGGGGTAAATGGTTTTTACTTTATTAAAGATGATGTTTTTGTTGCTGCCGAAAATGGTCTGTTTGTTCTCACTAATCAGGAGTTTATAAATTATATTCCTTCATTTAAGCAAAAGGTAAACGCTGTTTTTTTCGATCAGCATAGCTCGCTATGGATGGGTACTGATAACGGAGTTTACAGGCACTTTACTGATACAGGAAGAATTGAGAATTTAACTGAAGATTCTGGGATACCAAATAACTTAGTAAAGGCCTTTTTGGTAGATAAGGAAGGAAGTCTTTGGGTTGGAACATATCGAAAGGGATTATTCAAACTTTCCGATGGAATCATCTCTAATATTTCTGAAGCCGAAGGCCTTAGCTCCGATATAATTGTCGCAATAACCCAAATCGATTCTGAAAGGTATTTAATTGCCGACGAGTATGGCTCGCTAAATGTTCTCTCCAAAAAAGGTGTAGAGGAGTTTCATCATCGCATTAAGCTTTCGGTAAGCAGGCTTAAACATCTGTTTACCGATTCAAAACGGAATATTTGGATTAGCACATACGGTGGTCTTGTTAAGCTTTTGCCTAATGGAGAACAGCAAGTTTTTACCTTAAAAACTGGGTTCCCTGCCGAAACCATTAGGCTTACTTTTGAGGATTCGCTTGGAAATATTTGGGTCGGAACAAGGTCAAACGGACTTTTTAAGCTTAATCCAAACGGCAAGGTAATAGAGTTTAGCCTCAATAATGGAAGGTTGAGTTCGAACTACATAATGGCTATTAATCAAGATTTGAATGGACGAATGGTTATTGCCACTAAAAATGGGTTAAACATAATTAGCAACGATAAACTAGCTAAGGTAATCGATACGAATAGCGGTCTGCCAAGCGATTTTGCCTTTAATGTTCATATCGATTCGGAAAATGTTTATTGGCTTTCGTCAAACGATGGCCTAATTCGTATCGAAAACGATACCTCAATTTTTGTATACAATATACAAAACGGGCTTTTCGATAATACTCTTTTCGATGTTTTAGAGGATAATTACGGCTTTTTTTGGGCTCCAACCGATATTGGTATTGCCCGTTTATCTAAGTATGAGCTAAACAGTTTTGCAAAAGGAGTGGCTAATAGCTACAGCTATAAGGTTTACAGTAAAAGCGATGGAATGAAGAATGAGCGTTGCACTGGAGCAACAAAGTCATTCAAATCAAGCGATGGTCGATTGTTTTTTAATACAACTGGTGGTGTTGCTATTGTTGACCCTAGCAAGCTAATGACTGGAAGCGAAATTTCCGAAGTGTATTTTGAGAAAGTGTCAGTTGATGGGAGCGAGTTACAGCAGTCAACATCTTATAGCATTAAGCCAGGTAGCAATAGGGTTGCAATTGATTATACGGCTTTTTACTATAAAAATCCAGAGAATCTTCGATTTAGATATAAACTCTCACCATTCGATACTGATTGGGTATACGCTGGTAATTCAAGGTATAGCTTGTATACAAATATTCCACCGGGCAGCTATTCGTTTAGGGTTCAGGTTAGCCTCCGCGAGGATGAGTGGCCTGCGCATTATTCGGAAATTAGCATTGATGTAGAGAAGTGGTGGTGGCAAACCTTGTGGTTTCAAATTGGTTTCGCTTTTGCAATTGCATTACTACTCTTTTCATTTGTAAAGTACAGAACTATTGCCGTTCGACGGCAGAAGATAGAGTTGGAACGTATTGTAAAGGAGCGAACAGCGCAAATTGAGCAGCAAAATATTGAACTCGAAAATCAGTCGGAAGAGCTCGAGAAGTTATCTATTGTTGCTCGTCATACAAATAATGCTGTGCTAATTGCTTCTCCTAATGGCGATGTGCAGTGGGTTAACGAGTCGTTTACTCGCATATATGGCTACACGCTAGATGAGTTCATTCGTGATAAGGGCAGCAATTTAGCGCAAATAAGTCCCGATCCAAACATTTGTTACATAATTGAAAAGTGTATTAACGAAAAGATCCCCACAAGCTATTCGCTTCAGGTTATAACAAAGGATAACTTACCATTGTGGATTCAAACTAATCTCACGCCAATAAAAGACTCCAACGGTGAGGTTAGAGAAATTGTAGCTATCGATACTGATATATCTGAACTAAAACAGGTAGAAAGTGAGATGATAGCCATGAATGACGAGATTATTAGCCAAACCGAGTCGATTATGAAGCAGAACGAGGCTATTCAGACTCAGCGCGATGAGCTTGAGCAGGTTAACAATTTACTTATTAAACACACCCAAAATATTGAAGCCAGTATTTGGTATGCGCATACAATTCAAAAGGCCATTCTACCTGTAAAAAAGAATATCGATCAGTTTTTCTCAAACTTTATTGTGTTTAAACCACGCGACATTGTTAGTGGCGACTTTTACTGGTTTACGCAATTACCATCAAAGGCCGATAAGCACTGGCGTGTTCTAGTTGCTGTTGTTGATTGCACTGGGCATGGTGTGCCCGGTGCACTTATGAGCATTATTGGCAGCAGGTTGCTGAGCGAAATTGTAACTGAGCGGCAAAAGGAGAGCCCTAGCGATATTTTGTTTCAACTAAATAGGTTGGTGAATATTGTACTCAAGCAAGAGTCGGAAGAGAATATCGATGGTATGGACGTTGCGCTTTGCCTAGTTGAAAGCTCAGGTGAACATAATTTTTCAGTAACATTCTCAGGTGCAAACCGACCACTTTACATTATAAGAAAAGGAGCCAGCGAAGTTTTAACCATTAAAGGAAGCCGAAAAACTATTGGTGGTATAATGCCCGATTTAGATGCCGAATTTGAAAATCACCATCTAAACCTTAAATCGGGTGATAGGCTTTTTATGAGTTCCGATGGCTATATCGACCAAAATGGTATGGATGATAAAAAGTTTACCGTGGCAAGGCTTCACGGTATTCTGCTCGAAAACTCATTGGTTAAAATGGAGAAACTTGGCGAAGTGCTTGATGTTAAGTTCGATGAGTACAGGGGTAAAATGCCACAGCGCGATGATGCTACTATACTTGGTATCGAATTGTAATTGCACTTAACATTCTCAATATTTTACCTTGCTTTAGGTTTTGCCAAAAATCAATTTTTTTCACTTAATTTTAGGGCAAATATTAAGCAGTAGTTATGTTCAAGCAATTTCTTATCTCAGCTTTTTTTAGCATCATCATACAATTACCAATAAATGGGCAATCGCTCAAAATGCAACGCTTTGATGGACCAGAAACCCCTTTGGCCGACTCGTTGTTTAATAGCGGTGAGTTTCACGAAGCGCTTAATGAGTATCACCAGCTTCTTGCCGATTACCCGCAGGAGCCTACGTTTCATTATAAGCTAGGAATAACGTATCTGTTTGGTACACGTAATATCGATCAGGCTGTAAAGCACTTGTCTTTTGCATCAACACGTGAGGTGCCCAATGCCGTATACTACTACTTGGGCTTGGCTCATCAGCTAAACTATAACTTCGACACAGCAATTGATTACTACCGAAGGTTTACCATTAATGAAGCCGAACTAAATGTAACGCAAGAGCATATTGAGTACTTGCTTAGCCAATGCGAAAGCGGCGAGTTTATGCTTAAGTACATCTATCAACCTAAAGTTTTAGATAAAAAAGTGGTTAGGGCTGATGAAATGCATCAGTTTGTTGTTACCCAGTCAACTAGCGGGTCGTTTATTGCTAAGCCTTCCGACCTAACCACCTCTACCGATACTAAACAGCGAAACAAATCGTACGTTTTCTTTCCTAAAAACCCTAAGCCTGGCGATAAGGTAGTCTATTCGAGTTACGGATCAACAACTTCATTTGGAAAAGATTTGTACATTATCGAGATGCTTGAGAGCGGCCATTGGAGTAAACCCGTTGACTTGGGTGATAACATAAACACCAAATTCGACGAGGATTACCCCTACTTAGCTCCCGATGGTGTCACGTTATACTTTGCCTCAAAGGGGCATTACAGCATGGGAGGATACGACATTTATCGAAGCATTTATAACCCTTCGGTTAAGCAGTGGAGTACCCCTGAAAACTTAGGTTTCCCTTTTAGCTCGCCCTTTAACGATTTTTTATTTGTGCCTAATGACGAGGAAAGAATATCCGTTTTTTATACCGATAGGCTAAATGAGAATGCCGATAGCCTAGCTATTGTTTTAGTTGAACTTGATGAAAACCCAATACGCCAAACCATCGATTCAAGACAATTAGTAAAAGATATTGCTCTGCTCAATATTACTACAACTAAAGGAGAGCAAAAAAAATTGGATGACTCCAAAACACCAAAAGGAACGCCGAAGCCCATGGCAAGGCAAAAGGCAGCATCTTTTTCCGATGTTGAGAATGACCCAGAGTACGCGAGAGCATTGGCAATGGGTTTTTCAGAGCAGCTCAAAGCCGATTCGTTAAGGATTAAGCTAGAAGCGCTAAGAGAACGATTTGATTATGTTACAACTGCCGAACAGCGAGTTGCGCTCGAAAACCGCGTGGTGGCTGTTGAAGATAGTTTGCTTACAGCACAGCGAAATGCTGATATACAATTTGCCAAAGCAAGCAAAATTGAACAGGAGTACCTTGTGGGTAAGCGTAAGCCAGCCGACAGGCCGCAATCGACGTTTACCACCGATAAGCCCGATTTCCTCTATCAAGCACAGTACGCTACTACCGTTTTTCAGAATGACGAGCTGGCTAAACTTGCTAGGGCTGAGGCCTTATCTCCAAAAATTGAAGCACAAAGAGCCGAGGTGTTGAGGCTTAAAGAGCAAGCCAATACTAATGCTGATAAAACTTCTGGAAAGGTTGCCTTACCTGATGTTATTGCTAAAATGAACACCTTTAGCAAAACCTTAGCTCAGCACGTTGAAGTTAAAAAAAGGCTTTACACTGAATGTATTTCGGTTGCCATGATGAAAGCCGGTGCCAATGGAGATAGCGAAGTGAAAAGGGAAACTGACATTGCGAAAAACCATTTCCGTTCGGCTACTGCAATTCGTAATAATGTTGACGAGGAGCATAAGGTGGAATCGGAATACGAGGCTCTGCTCCTTGATGAAATTGGCGTTTTGCGCCTCGAGTTAGCTTTTGCAAAGCTATGGGGTATTCGCCTTTTCGAGCAGCAAACGTTAAGCAAAGTGCTTAAACTCGAAAAAATTGCCTTTGGCGAACCCTTTGTTCCAACTCAAAATCAACCGAATTCATCAGCTGTTGGCAATACATCTCAAATAGAAAATGTGCAAAATGCCGAAGGTATAACAATTTCTAGAGTTGAAACGGTAAATGAAACGCCTTTAGCCAGCAATATTGAGTTTGCTCCTGAAAGAGAATCCTCATTTCAAATACTTAAGGGAGACGATTATTACAATAGCACAACGGACATTCCACCCCACTTGCCATTACCCGAGGGAGTAATCTATAAAATTCAGCTAGCCGCTTTTAGTAAACCAGTGAATATTGATATTTTTAAGGGAATGTTTCCATTGTGGGCTGAACCAGTTAACGGTGGGAAAATAACTAAATACTATACCGGTAACTTTTTCTACCTAACCGATGCTGAACAAGCCTTGTCAACCGTTCGTGCAAATGGTTTTAATGATGCTTTTGTCGTTGCATGGCATAACGGACGGTCGGTGCAGCTTTCGCGCGCTCAGTCTCTTGAAAATGAGTTGATAGGTTTACCTAGGGAGAGCTCAGTCAACATTAGTATTGAGCCAGAGAGCAACCTTTATGTGATACAGATAGGAGAGTATCCCGGAAAACTTCCCGATGATATTACGCATACCGTTCGAACCTTGGCTCCAGGTAAGGATATTGTCAGAAAGCCTAACCCTAAGGGAGGGTTTACCTATTCGGTTGGTTCGTTCAGCAATGCATCCGAAGCGGATAGGATAAAGGATAATATTGTAGCAAGCGGCATAAAAAGTGCGTTTGTCATTGTGGTTGATACGGATAATTAATATCTTAGCATCGTATAATAATTTTACAGAAGATTATGAGCAATCATACTCACAGTAATCCCGATAGTAGTTCAAATCTTGATGAGCAGCTCGAGAAGAAGTACTCATTAATCCTTTATAACGATAACCATAACGAGTATAGCTTCGTTATCGATTGTTTAATCGATATTTGTAAGCATTCAAAGCATCAGGCAGAGCAGTGTACCCTAATTGCCCATCATAATGGGAAATGCGATGTTAAAATGGGAAGCCTTAGTGTTCTCGAAGCAATGCGTAGCGAATTAGCTATAAAAGGATTAAATACAGCTATTGTAGATAGCTTTTAAACCGATACCTCTATATACATTATATAATGACTGGAGTAATAATTCTGATTTTAATAGGGCTTTTCCTATTTGTGGTTGAGTTTCTGCTTATTCCTGGAATAACAGTAGCTGGCATTGGCGGAGTTGCTTGTTTAATTGGTGGAATATTTTGGGCATATAGCGGCTATGGAACAGTAGCAGGAAATATTACGCTAATAGCTACGCTAGCGGCCACCATTCTTACTATTGCTTTAGCATTACGTTCAAAAACATGGAAATTGTTTATGCTAAACACCAATGTTGAGGGAAGCGTTGCCAGCGATGATATACAAAAAGTGCAGCCAGGTGACGAAGGAGTCACCATTAGCCGTTTAACCCCAATGGGAAAAGTAAGAATAAACAATATTGTTTTTGAAGCTCGATCAACAGGAAATTATATCGATCCGAAAACACCCATTATTTTCACCCGTTTTGATGGTTCAGTTGCAATTGTTAAACCTAAATAAATTAGTCTTATGAGTGATGTTGCTATCTATTTAATAATCTTTGCCGTTAGTATTGTTGGGCTTTGGATTATTCTATACTTTGTGCCAATTGGCTTGTGGTTCTCCGCTTTGGTTAGCGGTGTTAGGGTATCGCTTCTTCAGCTTATCCTCATGCGCTGGCGTAAAGTGCCACCAGGTGTTATTGTACAGGCATTAATTATTGGAACAAAAGCGGGAATTGAGCTTAACCGGAATAGCCTTGAGGCACACTACCTTGCTGGAGGACGTGTTTCAAAAGTTGTGAATGCGCTAGTATCAGCCCAAAAGGCTAATATTCCGCTCGATTTTAAAATGGCTACTGCCATTGACCTTGCTGGTCGCGATGTGTTTGAGGCTGTGCAAATGTCAGTAAACCCAAAAGTTATTAATACTCCTCCCGTAACTGCTGTTGCCAAAGATGGAATTCAACTAATTGCAAAGGCAAGGGTAACCGTACGTGCTAACATTAAGCAATTGGTTGGGGGTGCTGGTGAGGAAACTGTTCTTGCTCGTGTAGGCGAAGGTATTGTTTCATCAATTGGTTCAGCCGATTCTCACAAAAAGGTGCTTGAGAATCCCGACTTTATTTCAAGGGTAGTACTCGAGAAGGGTCTTGATGCAGGTACCGCATTCGAAATTCTTTCAATTGATATTGCTGATATTGATATTGGTAAAAACATTGGTGCTGTACTACAAATGGATCAGGCAAATGCCGACAAGAATATTGCACAAGCAAAAGCCGAGGAACGTCGTGCTATGGCTGTTGCTGTTGAGCAGGAGATGAAGGCTAAAGCACAAGAAGCAAGGGCTAAGGTTATTTTGGCTGAGGCCGAAGTTCCAAAAGCTATGGCTGAAGCATTCCGTAGTGGTAATATGGGAATAATGGACTATTACAAGTTCAAAAATATTGAGGCCGATACCACTATGCGTGGAAATATTGCAAAAGAATCAGGTGGGGCAAAGCCTAAGAAGTAAATCTGCTATAAATATTAAAAAATGGGTGAAGTTTTGTTCTTCACCCATTTTTTTAATCCCTAACAGTTATTGCTATTTTATTACTTATCGAAAAGCTTTGCCCATTCGTACTTCTTACGGTTTTTCCATGTTCCTTTATGGTAAACGTAGCTAAGTATAATTGGAACAACGCTTGTTGCTTCAGCGTAAACCATTTGTTCGTATGTTGTATCAACCTTTCCCCACGATGAGGCCTCTTTTAGGGTTGAACTTGAGCAAGCGCCATCTCTTGGGTCGGCAACAGTAATTTGTACGGCATACTTATGCATGGGCACATCGTGTCCAAGTATCTCGGCACAAACTACAGTATCCTGTGCAAAGTTTTTGGGTGCTCCGCCACCAATCATGAACAGACCAGTTGTTTTACCGGCAATTTTAATGTCGGTAAGCTCGCGAAAATCCTTAACCGAGTCGATGGCAACATGAGCATCGGGGTTTTCAACCTGATTCTTAACAAGGCCAAATCCGGCGCTACAGTCGCTAAATGCAGGAACAAAAATTGGAACATTATGCTCGTAGCAAGTTTGTACTAGGCTATCTTTTTTAACCGAATGCTGAGTTAGGTATTTACCCATCTCCTTTATAAATTCGCGCGAGCTGTAAACACCAGGTTTCATGCCATCGGCAATTTTCTTAATGGTAGCATCGCACACCTGAAGCTCTTCCTCATCAATAAAGGTATCGTATATCCTGTCGATATAGTTGTTTCGTAAGTGGTTATCGTCGATAAAAGGGGTTCCTTTGTAATGCTTAAAGCCGAGAGCCTCAAAAAAGTCCATGTCAACAATTGATGCACCGGTTGCTACAATTACATCAACCATGTTGTTTTTAACCATCTCAACGTAAGCCTGCATGCAACCTCCAGCACTAGTACTGCCGGCAAGAATTAGCCAGTTACTGCATTCCTTATCGGCTAACATCATTTCAAGCGTATCGGCAGCAACAGCCGTATCGCGCGAGGTGAATGACATATCGCGCATGGCATTGATGATGGGGGTTGAGTCGAACGATTTAATATCGATGTGCTTAACCACATCTTTAAGCAGGTCTTTTTTCTCCATTTTTACAGTTTATTACGTTGATAATTAGGTTTATTGACTGTGTGTTACTTTTTTGCAAATTTATACGAAAGTATCTTGTAAAGCAACTTAGTGGCTAAAAAGTCCGACGATTTTTCATTAGGGTTTGGGCATAGTTCAACAATATCGAATCCTACAAGGTTTTTTTTCTGAATCACTTTGCGTAAAAACCTAAGCGTTTGGTACCAATGCATACCTCCTGGCTCGGGGGTGCCGGTTGAGGGAAGTATTGATGGGTCAAACCCATCTAAGTCGATTGTAAGGTAAACATTATCTGTTAGCTGCTCAATTGCTTCATCCATCCAATTATCGTTATCCATAATGGTATGCGCCCAAAAAACTCGCGATGGATCAAGCCTGTCCTTCTCGCCTATGTCCATGCTGCGTATTCCTACTTGTACAATAGGGCAAAGATCTTGAGCGCGAGCCATTACGCATGCGTGGTTGTTTTTCGATCCCTCGTAGCTGTCGCGCAAATCGGCATGGGCATCAATTTGAAGCACGCTGAGGTTGCTATACTTTTTTGCGTGTGCTTGAATTGGCCCTATGCTAACTGAATGCTCACCTCCAATGGTAACCAAAAATTTCCCCTTATCAATGTATTGTTTTGCTACACTTTCTGAAGCAGATACCATTTTCTCAGGACTTTTGTCTTCATCAATAGCTGGAGCCGTGAAAATGCCATGCCTATAGACTTCAGTATCGGTTTCAATATCGTAAAGTTCCATATTAGCCGAGGCTTCAAGCAAGGCCTCTGGTCCTTTATCCGATCCTTTTACCCATGTGCTGGTTCCATCGTAAGGAATGGGGAGGATAACTATTTTTGCTCGTTCTTCGTTGCAGAACTCTTCAGGTATTTCGCCAAAATGTACCATAATTTTATTTGTGTTTATCAACTTTTTGTTTTGCATGCTCTTGTAACAAGTTGATTCTGTTTTAGTTTAAAGTGTCAATTTCAGTTAGCTATTGTTCTGCAATTTTAGCCAAAAAAAAGCAATAATTGGAAGTTGCGCAAAAGTAAAAACGAAAGAAAAATCCCCCATCGGCTTACTGACCAATGAGGGATAACACATAAGCGTTAGGAATACTTGTTAGTTCCAGTATCCGCCAGTTTGCATACCTCTACCCATGCCTTGACCCATACCTTGTCTCATTCCAGCTGAGCCTTTTCTGCCCATTCGGCCTTGTCTCCTAGAGTTGTAGATAACCTTCTGCTCATCAGTTAGCAACGATGCAACTTCGGCACGATGTGCCGCACCCTTTTTTTGGATATTGGCTCTAATGCTCGCCATCTCATCAATGGTTTGGTTTATTTCATTGAGATTGGGGTTTTCGGCAGTTTGCAGAGTGCGAAGTCGAGCACGTTTTTCGCCTAGCTCATTCCGCAAAGGAGTAACTTCTTTTAAATGCTTAGTGCGTAGCTCAGTAATTTGGGCATCTTGCTCGGGAGTTAGATCAAGAATACACTGTCCGTAACCGTATGGTCTTTCGGCATTATTCATCATTCCTTGTCCTTGTGGGTTGTTTGCAAAGCCACGGCCTTGTCCGCGTTGTGCAAATGCGCTACCTGCGGTAGCTAAAGTTGCCAAAATGGTAATGGCTGCAATTGTTCGTAAAGTTTTCATGGTATTGTAGTTTAATTGTTTAACTTATTATTATTGATGTTGATTAGCGCTAATCTATTCTAGTTATTTCTAAGTGAATCAATTCTTTGCGACCTGTTAAAACGCCTGTTTCTTTGCATAGGTTCTCTTCTGTGGCGTTGTTCTTGGTTCATCATTCGCATGAAATGCTGCTGAAGCTTATGGTATTGCTCATCGGAGCAAAGTGACTGTAATGTTAGGAAATGATCAATTGTGGCATACTGTTGTTCCATGTGCAATTTTCCTATTTCTTTCACCATGCTATCTAGTAATGTTTTGTTCGATGAGGTTGAGCTTAGCTCTTGCATTATTGCTCCGTATTTTTCCCTTAGTTTTCTTTTGTTTTGCTGCGTTTGCAAAAAGTAGCCTTGTCTCAGTTCCTGAAATTGTATCTCTTGCTCAAGGGTAAGGTTAAGTTCTCTAGCGAGCATCTGACCCTGTTTATCTGGTTCAATAGGGCCAACCATAGGTTGATTATCCTTTAAATGATGAAACCCTAGTGTGATAAGTATTGCAATGTTTATTGCCGCCAGCAGTATAACTGCTCCAATCAGAATTCGGTATTTGGTAAAATAGTTCATTGCTTGTGCGTTTAGTCGTTATTCTGTAACTCTTCGTATGGCGAAAACATATCGCTTGGGAAATAGTCTTCCGCTAGCTGCGTCCACTGCTCATCGTTTGGGCTTACTGTTGCTGATGAAGTGTTGAATAGCGTTCCAATAACAATGCCCAGTGCTATTCCAGCGGCAGCCAAGCTAATAACTGCTCTGCGAGTAAACGGAATAATGGCTGATTCAGCGTTTTGCTTACTGGAGAGCCTATCCCAAATTTTTTGAGCAAGAAACGGGTTTGGCGCATACTCTTCAACCTCAGCATTAATGCTTTGGTAAACCTCTTTTACTTTTTGAAACGATTTTGAGCACGTTTGGCAGCTTGTTATATGTTGCTCAAATGCCTTTTGCTCATCGTGGCTCAAGGTTTTTTCAATTGCGTCTATATAATTTGTATTTGCTTTTTTGCAGTTCATTGCTTTGCTGTTTGTTAGTTTAGACAAGCTAAATTGGAAAAACTTGCGGGTTAGTGATATTTTTTTTGCTCATAAAGCAATTTTTTCTGTAGATTTTGCTTTGCTCTAAATAGTAACGACTCAACCGACGATAATGAAACATCCATTACTTCGGCAATTTCCTTGTACGATAATTCATGATATTTGCTTAGCACAAATGCAATTCGTTGGTTTTCGGGTAATGAGCCAATGGCTCTTTTAAGCATTTGTTTATTTTCTAGCTGCTCAATTCTACTGTCGGCATTTGAGCCCCTTTGGCTGACAACATCCATGCTGTTGCCTTTGCCGTTGTCACCAAGTCCAAAAAAACTTTCGATGCTTCGAACTGCCCTATGGCGTTTCTCTTTTCGAACAAAATTTAGCGATTTGTTCACTGCAACTCGGTATAACCAAGTTGATAGCTTTGATTGTTGCCTAAAATTTCCAAGCGATTGATACACTTCGATAAAAACTTCCTGAGCAATATCCTCAGCGTCGGCAAGCGTGCTAACAAAGCCAAGGCATGTTTTGGTAACCAAAGGTTGATACCGATTTACCAATTCCTCAAAAGCCTTTTGGCTATTATCGTTTATAATACTTTCTATTAGCTCGGAATCTGTAATCATATTTTTTAAAAGGGCTTATCTTAATCGATATCCTTTTTGACACCTGCAATTTACAAAACTTGCGTTGGTTTAAATAAAATTCGAAAATTATGCTCCAAATGAGTGGGAGTAACCCTTTCTTTTTACTTTTGTACTAAGAAAAATATATGCTATGGGTATACGAACAAAGATAATGATGGGCTTCATCATTCTAGCTTCAATGCTTTTTATTTCGGGAGCAATTTCAATATTTGAGCTTACTAAGCTTGGTAAAGCCGTTAAAGGGTTAATATTCGATAACTACCGAAGCATTGACTATTCGAGGAATATGCTTGATGCATTGGAAAATCAAGAAAGTGCGCTACTTCTTTTCGCTAACGGCGATACCATTTCTGCGAAAGAGGGAATTAGGCAAGCACAATTCCTTTTTGAGAGTAACCTTGATAGTGCTTCGAATAATTTTACCCTCAACGATGAACGTATGCTAATTGATTCGGTTAACCACTCCTCAACGCTGCTTCAAAAGAAGGTAGATGCTTTTTTATCGTCAAATAATAGTTCGTTAAGTAATTACCTCAATGAGGTAGGCCCTTACATTGCAGCTACTAGCAACCATGTTAAGAACCTTATAACAATAAACCAAGATGCATTATATGATTCGGCCACTTATCTTGAGAATAGCGCCCAAAGGGCATCGATGCCTGGTTTAATTGTAATTATTACTAGCCTGATATTCACTTTTGTTTTTACCTACCTAGTTCACCATTACTTTGTATCGCCCATAATTAGGCTTACTAAGGGTATAAACGATTTTGTAAAGTATCGTAAACCCTTTGAGGTATCACTTGAAACCAAGGACGAGCTGCTTAGCCTTAAAGAATCCATTACTAGCCTTACCTCTTTAGTAAAAACATTAGCTAAGAAAAACGAATAGGAAAAGCCATGCGACCTCATATTATTATTCGATACATTGGTTTGGTTTTGCTGCTTTGCTCGGGGTTAATGTTTGCTTCGTTTTTGGTATCGGTATATAATTCCGATAGCGCGCAAATACCCTTATTGCTAAGCTGTATTCTAACTGGTTTAACAGGCGTTTTTCCTATGGTCTTTGTTCCTGCATCGGGCCAAATATCGCATAAAGAGGGATATGTAATAGTAGTTGCAAGTTGGATTTTAATCTGTTTTTTTGGAATGCTACCTTATGCCATTTGGGGGGGCGAGTTTAGCATGATAAATGCCTGGTTTGAGAGCGTTGCCGGGTTTACTACAACTGGATCAACAATTCTGAACGATATCGAAGCACTCCCAAAAGGACTTTTGTTTTGGCGATCGTCAACGCACTGGTTAGGAGGCATTGGAATTATCCTGTTTGTTCTGGTAATAGTTCCTGCCATTGGTAAGGTTCGAATGTCTTTATCTCGACTAGAGATGTCTCCCTTGGCCAAGAGTAATTTTCATTATAAGTCGAACAAAACATTAAGGGTTGTTATACTTGTTTACCTAGGCCTAACAGTAGCAGAAACTATACTTTTGTATGCATTTGGTATGAGTCTGTTCGATGCCGTTACACATACTTTTGGTACTGTTGCCACAGGTGGGTTCTCACCTAAAAATGCAAGTGTTGGCTATTATAATAGTATTGCCATTGAGGTTATTATAATTTTCTTCATGTTTTTAGCCGGAATGCACTTTGGAGTGCTCTATGTAATTTTTACGCTAAAAAATCAGAAGTGGTATAAATCGTCAATTCTACAGTTCTATTTTTTTTCAATTTTAGCAGGGATTGTATTTGTTACCCTAAATACGTGGGGAAGTAATTATGATTCTTTTTCCGAAGCACTTCGTTATTCCGCATTTCAGGTAGTTTCCATTGCAACAACTACGGGTTATGGTACTGCCGATACAACGTTGTGGCCTCCATTCTCCATTATGCTACTTATGTATTTCACGTTTCAGTGCGCTTGCGCTGGTTCAACAGCAGGAGGTATTAAGGTAGATAGAGTGGTTATCTTTTTCAAATCGCTTAAGCGTCAAGTGTTAAAATTACAACACCCGCAAGCTGTAATTCCCGTAAGAATTGATGGTCAGCCTATTGATGATGACACAGTTGATTCGGTTTTGCTTTTTATTGTTCTTTACATTCTTATACTTTTTGTCAATGGTTTGGCTTTAACTGCTATGGATGTTGATATTACAACCGCATTTTCTGCGTCGGCTGCTACAATAAGTACTGTTGGTCCGGGTTTTGGTGAGGTTGGATCGGCTTCTAATTATGCTATAATCCCCGATTTTGGAAAGTTTTTGCTTACCCTTAACATGCTTTTAGGCCGTTTAGAAATTTTTGGCCTTGTGCTGCTTGTCTACATGAAATCGTGGCGGTAAATATTTAAATTGAATTTTTGATGATTCCATATCTACAGGTTGAAGATGTTAGTAAATCGTTTGGCGATTTAACTCTATTCCAGAATATAAGGTTCACCGTTGCAAAGGATCAGCGCGTGGGCTTAATTGCACGAAATGGTGCAGGTAAAACTACTCTCCTTAGAATTATTGCCGGAGTTGAATCGAAAGATGCCGGTAATATTGTTTGGCAGAACGATTTGCAGCTCGGCTACCTCGATCAAAATCCTAAACTCGATGATTCTAAGTCAATAATCGAAAATGTGTTCTCCTCAGCAGGAGACAAGGCTAATGCCATTTTTAGCTATCAAAAGGCACTAAAATCGCGAGCGAAGGATGATATGCAAATTGCCCTTGAGCTAATGGACAAGCATAGCGCTTGGGAGATTGAAGTAAAAGCCAGACAAATACTAACCGAACTAAAAATCCTTGACCTTGAGCAGCAGGTTGCAACCCTATCGGGAGGACAGCAAAAAAGGGTAGCACTTGCAGCAGCCTTAGTTAACGAGCCCGACTTTTTAATTCTCGATGAGCCCACAAACCATCTCGACCTCGATATGGTTGAGTGGCTTGAGGATTTTTTAATAAATAGCCGAATTACCCTGCTCATGGTAACCCACGATAGGTTTTTTTTAAATAGGGTTTGCACCGATATTGCAGAGATTGACCACAAAGAGCTATTCTGGTACAAGGGAAATTACGCATACTTTATTGAGAAGCGCCAAGAGCGCATTAATGCTCGTTCAACACAAGTTGACAAAGCATCAAGCTTGCTTAAGAAGGAGCTCGATTGGATGAGACGTTCTCCTCCGGCTCGAACCACTAAGGCAAAGTATCGGATTGATGCTTTTTACGAGCTGCGGTCGAAAGCCACACAGCGGTTTAGCAACAGCAACGTGCGAATTAACGTTGGAGCTGCAAGACTCGGGAAGAAAATTCTGGAAGCGAAAGGGCTGGTTAAATCCTTTGGTGAACTGATAATTCTCAACGGTTTTTCCTATACTTTTAATCGCTTCGAGCGACTGGGCATTGTGGGCGACAACGGTACGGGCAAGTCAACTTTTTTAAACATCATCACACAAGCAATCCCAGCCGATAAAGGAACTATTGAAGTTGGCGAAACAGTTGTTTTTGGCTACTATAGGCAAGAGGGGATGCGAATAAACGATAACCAAAAGGTTATTGATGTTGCTCGCGAAGTGGCCGAGGTAGTTACGTTAGGCGATGGGAAAACGCTTTCGGTTTCGCAGTTCCTTTCCATGTTTTTGTTTGAACCCGATGTGCAAAATGCCTATGTTAGCAAGCTCAGTGGGGGCGAAAAGCGCAGGTTGTATCTTCTTACCATTCTCATGCGAAACCCCAATTTCCTTATACTCGATGAGCCAACTAACGATTTAGATATTGAAACGCTAAACGTACTCGAATCGTACCTCGAAAGTTTTCCTGGCGTTGTGCTAGTGGTTTCGCACGACCGGCATTTTCTCGATAAGGTAGTTGATGGTTTGCTTATATTTGACGGAGGTGGTGAAATTAGCGGATTTCCGGGCTCGTATACCGACTACTACGATTGGAAAAAGGAAAACCAGAAAGTTGAGCAGCAAACCCAAAAAACTCAGCAAGCTAAGGCGAAGCCAAAAACCACATCAGGTACCAAAGCCCGAAAGCTTACCTTTGCAGAGCGCCGCGAGTTGGACAGCCTTTCGGTTGAAATTGAGAATATGGAAAACGAAAAGGCAACCTTAGAGTCGGAGGTGAATAGCGGCACTCTTCATCATGATGAGCTGCTGCATAAATCGCAACAAATAGCCAGTATTATTCAACTACTCGATACAAAAGGTGAACGTTGGCTAGAGCTAATGGAAATAGATGAAAATGCGAAGTAGCAAGCCTTTTATCTGAAATTTTACTTTGATGATTATTCGCTTCTGTTCCTATTACAAGTTTTGTGAAAAATTTCATCCGTCTTTGCGAGCGTTCTTTGTGAAGCAATCTGTTGATATTTAACTACATTAAAACACCTAAAGATTGCTTCTTCCGACATATGACGTCGGAATCGCAATGACGCTCCGTTGTTTTGGTATCATTACGGATAATCAATTTTTACTTTTTTAATATTGAGTGGAAAGAATAAGTTCACATTATACTAATCATAACCTCAAACCGCTTAATCTAAACCCCAATTTCACCGCCCCCAATTTTTCCTAAATGGGAAATTAACTCTTAGCTTTTTTGAACATTAGCCCAAGGTATGCGCTAAACGCTATGGTGGTAATTGCCTGAATGTACAGAGGTGTTGAAATAATACTATCGCTAGATTTTACAAAAAAGGCCAACATTAAAAACTTAACCAAATAGTAAACACCTTTACTTAGTATAATCGAGCTAAGTATTGATATAAATGCATTTTTTGTTTTGGCCATAAAAATGTAGAACAGCCAAACGTTTAGCACTAGTTCGCCGCTAATTATTAGCATCTTATAAAAAACAGGATGCCCAGAAACAAGAAAGCTGAAAACTGGAAGCGTAATGGCTATGATAAACGCATTGGGTTTTGAAGTATGAACCAACGCCAAAACCATTGCAATACGCATAGGTTCAATAAGATAAAGTGGAACCTTAAGCATGTGCGATATGGTGGGTACAAAGTATATAAAGGCAATTGCTAAAATATCGAACAGCGCGTAGCCTAAGGTTTTTTTTGAGGTTAAAGTAGTAGCAGACATAGTCAAATTGGTTAATTATTTCTGTTATAACGCTTTAAACTTACAAAGGTTTACGACTGTAACATGGAAACAAATATATACCATATGTTTTGTTTTTCGTATATTTAATGCAATTTTTTGGCAACGAACTATGGTGATTGCAATCGCCTATTTCAAACTTTATCACTAAAACAGATAGTATGAAAAGGAGAGATTTTCTGAAGAAAGGATTAGGAGCAGGGGTTTTAGCAGGTGCTTTCCTAAAAGTGTCGGGTTTTGGCACACTTTCGGCTAAACCTTCAAATCCAGCCAAGCCATACGATTTAGTAGCCGTAATGGGAGGCGAACCAGTCCAAATGTTCGAAAAGGCTATTGCTGCACTAGGCGGAATGGCTAAGTATGTTAAGAAAGGGCAAACCGTTATTGTTAAGCCAAATATTGGTTGGGATACTACCGAAGAGCTTGGTGCAAATACAAACCCGCAGCTCATTGGCCAAATTGTAACGCATTGCCTAAATGCAGGAGCCAAAGAGGTTTTAGTTTTCGATAATACTTGCGATGCTTGGAATAGGTGCTACTCCAATAGCGGAATAGAGAACGCTGTAAAATCCGCAGGCGGTAAAATGGTTCCAGGAAATACTGAAAATTACTACAAACCAGTGAGCATACCCAAAGGCAAACGCCTTAAGGAGGCTAAGGTACACGAGCTAATTTTAAACTCCGATGTATTTATTAACGTTCCCATACTAAAGCATCACAGCTCAGCCAAGGTTACTATCTGTATGAAAAATCTTATGGGCATTGTGTGGGATAGGCGCTACTGGCATCGAAACGATTTGCACCAGTGCATTGCCGATTTTGCAACTTGGAGAAACCCCGATTTAAATATTGTTGATGCCTATAGGGTTATGACTCGCAATGGCCCGAGGGGGGTTAGTCAGGCCGATTTAGTACTTAAAAAATCTCTAATTATTTCGAACGATATGGTTGCAGCCGATGCTGCTGCAGCTAAAATTTTTGGTGCAGAACCGGCTGATATTGGCCATATACGAATTGCTCATGAAATGGGCGTTGGAAATATGAATCTTGATGAGCTTAACATCGAAAGAATTAGAGTATGATACCACAGGTTATGCAAAAGCTATTCACACTAAGAACACTTCGAAGATTTATTGCTCTCATATTTTTGCTGTTATTTGGTTTCGCTTTTGTCGACTTCTCAGGAACTCTTCCCACTGATTTTATTCAGGACTTGCTATTTCTTCAGTTTACACCAGCGGTTATTAAATTTATTACAGTTGGAGGTATTGCAGCGTTAGGGTTTGTTATTGTAACACTATTAACCTTTCTTTTTGGGCGAGTATACTGCTCTATGCTTTGTCCATTGGGTATTATTCAGGATTTTGCTGCACGGATACGATTAAAGAAGCCCAAGTACGTATATTTAAAGCCATGGAATTTAATTCGATATATTTCCTTATTTATCATTGTTTCATCGGCACTGCTTGGCTCATTGTTTTTGCTGTATACTTTTGATCCGTATAGCTTGGCAGGAAGAATCTTTTCTGATTTAATCCGACCAATATACTATGGAGTAAATAACCTATTAGTTGTAATTTTAGGATTTTTCAATAGTTATGCTCTTCATCACGTTGATTTTAAGGGTATGCCATGGCAAGGAGTTGCCATAACAGGTTCATTTGCAGCATTGCTCTTGTTTGTTGCTTGGCGATGGGGGCGCATATACTGTAATTCAATTTGTCCAGTTGGCTCTTTTTTAAGTATTATCTCAAGGTATTCGCTATTTCGGCTCGTAATCGATGAAAATTCCTGTACTGCTTGTAACCGCTGCGTAAGAACTTGCAAGGCAAACTGTATTGATATGGAACAAAAAGCCATTGACTTTTCGAGGTGCGTTGCTTGTTACAACTGCATTGATAGCTGCAATGCCAAGGGTATTTCATATCGATTTGCCTTAAAACCTAGCAAAAATTCAAAATCGAATAATGTTGACAATGTAAAGAGAAGTTCATTAGCAATTCTTTCTGGTTTTGCCATCGGGGCATTATCGCTGGGGAGGGCAAATAAACTTTTTGCACAGAATAGTGGGCAAGGTCGAGGGAAAAGTAATCGCAAGGCTGGGGCTGTTTACAATGAGCGAAATGCACCCATAACACCGCCAGGTTCATACAATCAAAAGGATTTTTTAAATGCTTGTACGGCTTGCCATTTGTGCGTTTCGGTTTGTCCAACGCATGTTTTGCAGCCTTCAATATCAGAGTTTGGCTTTTGGGGGATGCTTCAACCTCACATGGATTTTCACTCTGGCTTCTGCAATTTTGAGTGTACAAAGTGCGGCGAAGTTTGCCCCACAGGGGCAATAAGGCTCCTCGAACTAGAGACAAAAAAGAGGGTTCAAATTGGCAAGGCAAAATTCCACAGGGCCAATTGTATTGTTAGAGTCGACAGAACCGAGTGCGGTGCTTGCTCAGAGCATTGCCCTACAAAAGCCGTAAAAATGGTTCCGTGGCAGGGGCTTTTTATTCCCGAGGTTGATGAGGATATTTGCATTGGCTGTGGTGCTTGCGAGTATGCATGCCCAACCGAGCCATACAAGGCAATTTATGTTAACGGAAACACAGACCATTTAGTGGCCGAGCTTCCGGAGCAGATAGACGATGCTCCCCGTGAGTCGAATATTGACGATTTCCCATTTTAGTATCAAATGAATAGAAAACAATATGAAATATAGAATAAGTATAATCCTTCTGCTATCAGTTATTTTTGCTACTTCGTGCCAAAAATCAAAGCCCAAACAAATTAATGCTTGGGCTATTGCGTTGCATGGCGGTGCTGGCTCGATGTCTCCAGAAAATTACACCGACGAGCAAATCGCCAATTACGAAGCAGAACTTAATTCAGCGTTAAACCTTGGAAAATCTATACTCCAAAATGGAGGAACCAGCCTCGATGCCGTTGAGCAGGTAGTTCGGTATTTAGAGGATTGCCCCCTTTTTAACGCGGGTAAAGGTGCTGTTTTTACCCACGATGGCAAAAACGAACTCGATGCCGCAATCATGGAGGGAAAGGAACTAAAAGCTGGAGCTGTTGCAGGAATAGGTGATATTAAAAACCCAATATCAGCAGCGCGGCTGGTAATGGAAAAATCGCCACATGTGCTTATGGTTGGAAAAGGTGCATCGCTTTTTGCTTCGCAAAATGGAGCCGAGGTGGTTGATAGCTCTTACTTCTACACCGATAAAAGTTGGCAGTCGTTACAGCGTATTCTCGAAAAGGATAAGAAAATGGGAACTGTTGGCTGTGTTGCTCTTGATAAGGAAGGCAATTTAGCTGCAGCAACATCAACAGGAGGAATGACGAACAAGCAATACGGAAGAGTTGGTGATGTTCCTATTATTGGTGCAGGTACCTATGCCAATAATAGCACTTGTGCCGTTTCGGCAACAGGTCATGGTGAATTCTTTATTCGCTTTACCGTAGCGCACGATATTTCAGCGTTGATGGAGTATAAGGGGTTAAACCTAAATGAGGCAGTAAGTATGGTTGTTCAAAAAAAACTTGTTGCTGTCGGAGGTAGTGGTGGAGTAATTGCTGTTGACAGAAATGGAGAAGTTTCACTTAGCTTTAATACCTCGGGTATGTTTAGAGCATATGCTAACGAGAGCAGTGAAAATATCGTTGCAATTTTTAAGTAAACCCTTGTTATTTTTAACGTTATTTGATACATTTAACCTTTCAAAGCGTTTTACTAACCCTAAACTCTTAAAAACTATGAAGAAACTTGATTTTGGACAGCTGCTATCAAGCACCGTATCAATTGGATTGAAAAACCTACCCTCTCTTTTAGGTTGCGTGGTACTTTGGGCATTAACCATTTGGATTCCTTATGTTAATGTGGGCACTACAATAGCAATTATAACTATTCCAGCTGCGCTTAGCAAAGGAAAAGTTATTTCTCCCCTCGAAATTTTCGATAAAAAGTATTTTAAGTATATGGGTGAGTACTTTTTAGTTAGCGGGTTAAAATCATTAATCCTTTTACCTGCTATGATGTTTCTGTTTGTACCTGCAATCGTTCTTTCAATAGCCTATAGCCTTGCAACACTTCTTGTTATCGATAAGGGCAAAGGTGCTGCCGAAGCTCTTAAGCTTAGCAATCAACTCACCAGTGGAAATAAATGGACTATCTTTTTAGCACAATTGGTTATTATGGTTGCATTTTTAATCGTTTTCTGGCTATTCTCTAAAATATGGTCAATTTTAGGGCTTATTGTAATGCTATTGGCTATGCCACTTTTCCTTGGTTTCAAAGCAAGCATCTACGGTCAGCTTGCTGGCGATGTTGCTGAGGAGTAAGTAAAGAGTTTAAATTTATTAAAAGGCGCCCAAGGCGCCTTTTCTATTTTGTATCTATTCCGATTTGTTGCGCTATGCTATTGAATTAAGGATTAGATAATAACTCATACCTTTTTGCAGCTTTATTCAAATAATTTTTCAAATAGTTTTACGTTAGTTTAAACTGCATACTTGTTATAATAGCATAATGGTTAGTATAATTCATAATCTACATCTAAAATTTACTAGGAAATTTTTAGCGTTATTAATAGTATTAGCCTTTATAGGTCAGTTTGCCTATACCCAAACAAATAGGTTATTTTACGATTCGCTTGCCAATGCTGCTGTTGAACTTACCACCATTAAGGTAGTTTACGATCCAAAATATTATCCCCTTGATTATCCCAATGGCGATCTTCCGCCAAATAGAGGTGTTTGCACCGATGTAATAGTGAGAGCATATCGGGCTATGGGTATCGACCTGCAAAAAGAGGTGCATGAGGATATGTCTCAAAATTTTCATCTATACCCAAATAATTGGGGGTTGAGCAAACCCGATAGGAACATTGACCATAGGCGTGTACCTAACCTTATGGTTTTTTTTGTTCGACATGGCGAGGAACTTCTTGTAACTAAAAATCCAGTTGATTATTTACCGGGCGATATTGTTGCTTGGGATTTGGGTGGTGGCTTAACGCATATCGGAATTGTTATCAACAAACGAAGCTTTGATGATAAAAGATACCTGATTGTTCACAACATTGGTAATGGACAGGAAATTTCCGACTGCCTTTTTAACTACAAGATTATTGGACATTATCGTTACCCAAAAAAGTAATATTTCCCATGTCTCTTTTTGGTCTTTTTCTATACTTTTTTACCTTTATGGGCTAAAACTTTATCCACTAATAACCTATCTAAAATGAAACGAAATCGCTTTTACTATTCATTCTTTATTTTTGCAATTTTCATTGCAGGAATTGTGTCGTCATGCGGCTCAAAGTACCAGTATGAAACAGTTCCCAACGATCCTCTAAATGCCCGTATATATACCCTCGATAATGGGTTAAAAGTATACATGAGCGTTTACAAAGATGAACCAAGAGTGCAAGCCTATATAACCGTTAAGGTTGGTAGCAAAAACGACCCATCGGAAACTACAGGTTTGGCTCACTACTTTGAGCACCTAATGTTTAAGGGTACATCAAAATTTGGTACGCTCGATTGGGAGAAAGAAAAACCAATGCTCGATCGTATTGAGTCGCTTTTCGAAGAGTATCGGGCTGAAACTGATCCCGAGAAGCGCAAAGCAATATACCATTTAATCGATAGCATTTCATTTGAAGCTTCAAAAATTGCCATTCCTAATGAGTACGATAAGCTTATGAGCGCAATTGGCTCAAAGGGTACAAATGCCATGACCTCCAATGATTTTACTGCTTACGTTGAAAATTTCCCAAGTAACCAGATCGAAAACTGGGCTATGATTCAGTACGAGCGTTTTACCGACCCAGTAATTCGCCTATTTCATACCGAGCTCGAAACGGTTTATGAGGAGAAAAACATGTCGTTAACGCAAGATGTTCGCAAAGTTTGGGAAACAATGCTTAGCCTGCTTTTTCCAAACCATCCTTATGGACAGCAAACCACGCTTGGTGAAGCAGAGCATCTTAAAAATCCTTCAATTATCAACATTAAGAATTTCTTTGAGCAGTATTACGTGCCCAACAATATGGCCATTATTCTTTCTGGAGATTTAGATCCCGATAAAACAATTGCCATTATCGATAAGTATTTCGGGCAAATGGAGTCCAAAGAGCTTCCTGAGTTTACCTTCGAGCCTGAAAAGCCAATTGAAGAGCCTATTGTTGAAGAGGTTGTTGGTCTTGAGGCTGAGAGAGTTTACGTTGGCTATAGGTTCGAGGGCGCTGCCAGTCAGCAGGCGCTAATTGCTGACTTAGTTGGAATGATGCTTTCGAATCGTTCAACTGGATTGATTGACTTGAACGTGAACCTTAAGCAAAAAACGTTATCGTCGGGTGCGTATGTTATGACAATGGCCGATTACTCCATGCTAAACCTCTACGGTATGAACAAAAGCGGGCAAAGCCTCGAAGAGGTTAAGGATATTCTACTTGAGCAGGTAAAGCTGCTTAAAAATGGAGAATTTCCCGATTGGATGCTCGAAGCTACCATTAATAACCTAAAGCTAAACCAAATGAAACGGCTTGAGAATAACTACGGACGGGTTAGCCTCATGTCGAATAGCTTTGTTGATGGAATTGCCTGGGAAGATGCTGTGCAGTACATTGATAATTTGGGCAAAATTACCAAGGATGAGGTGGTTGAGTTTGCCAATAATCATCTTAGCAATAATTACGTTGTTGTATATAAGCGTCAAGGTAGCCCCGATGTTAAACTGGTTGAAAAGCCTTCTATTACGCCAATTCATATCAACCGCGATGAGGAATCGGAGTACCTTAAAATGGTTAAACAGTTAGAGGTTCCACAGATCGATCCTGTTTTTGTTGATTTTAATAAGGATTTCAATAAGGCAACTACTGCTACAAACATTGAGGTTTTACATAAAGAAAATGTTGAAAACCAAACATTCTCGCTTTTCTACTACTACCCGTTTGGAAGCGATAGCGATAAGATGCTGAATCTTGCTGCAGGTTACCTTAAGTATTTGGGAACATCCGAGTTTACAGCTGAAGAAATTAAGCAAGAATTCTATAAACTTGCTTGTAGCTTCAACGTTTTCTCATCTAACGATGAAACTTATGTTTACGTTAGCGGATTAAGCGAAAATCAGGAAGCCGCTGCAAAGCTACTCGAATCCTTAATGACCGATTGTCAGCCTAACCAAGAGGCTTTTGATAGCTATATTATGAACGAGCTTAGGGCTCGTGAGAATGCTAAGCAAAACCAGCGAACTGTATTTAGTGGCTTGGTCGATTTTGCAACCTATGGACCAAAATCGCCTTTTACCAACGAGCTTTCCGATAGTGAGCTAAAAAAGCTTAAGCCCGAAGTTTTAATCCAAAAAATTAAGGAGCTATCATCCTATCCGCATAAAATTTTGTACTACGGTACGCTTAACCCAAGCGATCTTAAAACTCTTGTAGAGCAAATTCACAGCGTGCCCGAAAGTTTTAACGAAGCCCCTGCACCTTACAATTTTGAAGAACTCGAAACAAACAGCAATAGAGTGGTTTTCTCTCACTACGATGCAAACCAATCGTATCTTCAGTTAGTAAGCAAAGGTGTTGATTACGATTTTGACCTATTGCCCAAAACCCGCATATTTAATAGCTACTTTGGGTCGGGTATGAGCGCAATTGTTTTTCAAGAGCTTCGCGAGAAGCGTGGGTTAGCTTACTCGGCATGGTCGAGCTACTCGTCACCATCAAGCCCTAACGATCCGTTTATGAACACTGGCTTTATTGCAACGCAAAACGATAAGGTAATCGATGCATTTACCGCTTTTGATGAGCTTTACAACCAGATGCCCGTTTCGCAAAATGCGTTCGATTTGGCTAAGGAGTCAATACTAAACGGTATAAGGAACGAAAGGATTACCAAAATGAGCATTATTTGGAACTACCTACGTGCCCAAAAGTTTGGCTACGATGAGGATATTAGAAAAACATACTTTGAAACTATACCTGGAATGACCATTCAGGATGTAATTGAATTTAATGAGAAGTATGTTAAGGATAAGCCAAAAACATACGTTATTCTTGGAAACGAAAACGTGCTTAACTTTAACGAAATTGAGCAAAAATTCGGACCAGTTGAAAAAGTATCGCGCGATGCAATTTTTAAATATGAGTAAATGTAATTGCACAAGTTTTTTAGCGGGAGCCATTTGGCTCCCGCTTTTTTTGTATATGCTGTAAAACCTAAAAATAAGATAGGATTTGGCGTAACATTTTGGCTCTTATATGGGTAACTTTACACGGGTATTAAGTACTATAAAATTTTATTATGAGCAGACACCTGAAAATACGCGATTTAACTCTCCGAGACGGTCAACAGTCCCTCTTTGCAACTCGTATGCAGCAAGCCGAGGTTGATAAAGTGCTTCCTTATTTTAAGGATGCTGGATTTTACGCTATGGAAGTATGGGGCGGAGCAGTGCCCGATTCCATTATGCGCTTTTTGGGCGAAAACCCATGGGCCAGGCTCGAGAGTATTAAGAAGGAAATTGGTTCAAATTCGCAGCTTACCGCTTTATCGCGCGGACGAAACTTGTTTGGTTATAGCCCATATCCCGAAAATGTGATTGAGGGTTTTAACACCAATGCTGTTAAATCGGGTATAAGCATTATGCGAATTTTCGACTGCCTTAACGATACGCAAAATATAAAATCAACCATAAAATACGTAAAGGCTTCGGGTGGATTAGCCGATTGCGCAGTATGCTATACCGTCGATCCTCGTTTACCCCAAAAACAGGAGCTAAAAGATAAGCTTACGCTTAAAAACTTGCCCAACAAGATTTTCGATACTAACTATTTTGTGAGCAAGGCAAAAGAACTTGAAGCCATGGGTGCCGATATGATAACCATTAAGGACATGGCAGGCTTGGCTTCACCATTGCATACCGCTGAAATCATTTCAAAGCTTAAGGCAACGCTCTCAATTCCTGTCGATTTCCATACGCATTGCACTCCAGGTTATGGCTTAGCCTCAACCTACATGGCTATTGTTAATGGAGCCGATATAGTGGATACTAACCTGCTTTTTTTCTCAGGTGGAAGTGCAGGTCCTTCGTACGAGTTAATCTACCTATTCTGCAAGAAACTTGGAATTACGGTTGACGGAAATGTTGAAGTAATAGCACAGCTAAACAGATTACTAAAAGATATTAGGATTAACAGCCTTGCCAGTGAGGATAGCTATAAGCAAATTCCAATTGATTTTGATATTTCTAAAGATACTTTACCCGCTCATGTTGATGAGCTATTCGAGAGCGCTGTAAAACATGCACAAAGTGGAAATGAGGCCGAACTGCTTGAAGCATGCCATGCAATTGAAAAGTATTTCAATTTCCCAGCGCCAAACGAAATGGTAAAAAATGCCGAAATACCAGGCGGTATGTACACCAATATGCTTTCGCAGCTAAAAGCGCTTGGTCTCGATCATTTGCTGGATCGAGTGCTTGAGGTTGTACCTGTTGTTCGTCTCGATGCTGGTTGCCCGCCCTTGGTAACTCCATCGAGCCAAATTGTAGGCGCACAGGCTGTTAATTGCGTTCTCGATGAGAATGCTGGAAAACCTTTTTACTCAAACATCTCAAAGCAGTTCTTTAACCTAGTAAAGGGAGAGTATGGTAAAACGCCTATCCCAATCGAAGGTAAGTTTCGAAAGCGTATTTGTGGATTTAGCGACGAATCTCCTTTCGACCTTTCGAAGTACAAATCGCCAGAGAATCCTGTGCTAAAGGAGTTTGAGAGCGTGAAATTGGCCAAAGACGAAAAAGAGCATTTGCTCTTAGAACTTTTCCCTGCGGTTGCAAAAGATTTTTTGTACAACCTTCGAAAGCAGGAGTACGATAGTACGATTGAGCAGCGTAGAGCAACAAAAGCAGAGCAACGCAAAGCAATTAAGTATAACCGAAAACTCCTAATTCGTGACCTTACGCTTCGCGATGGACAGCAATCGATGTTAGCAACTCGAATGAATATTAACCAGCTCGAGAAAACCTTACCATTTTATAAAGATGCAGGTTTTTATGCAATGGAAGTGTGGGGTGGGGCTGTTCCCGATAGCGTTATGCGATTCCTTAACGAGGATCCTTGGTACAGGCTTAGGGTAATTAACGATGAAATAGGTCAGCATACCATGTTAACTGCTCTTTCGCGCGGACGCAATCTTTTCGGTTACGACCCATATCCCGAAACGGTTATTGAAGGTTTTAACAGGGTAGCAGTTAAGGGGGGCATAAAAATTATGCGAATTTTCGACTGCCTTAATGATCTCAGTAATATGGAGTCGACCATTAGGTATGTAAAGAAAAATGGGGGTTTGGCCGATTGTGCCGTTTGCTATACCGTAAATCCTAGGTTCTCCGCAAAGCAAAAGGCAATAGCATTTGTTAAGCGTAAAAAGCTTCCAGCCGATGTTTTTAGTATCGATTATTTTATTGGTAAGGCAAAACAGCTCGAAACCATGGGTGCCGACATGATTACCATAAAAGACATGGCTGGCCTTGTAAGACCAAACGAAGCGGGCGAACTTATCCGAAGGCTTAAAGCCAAGGTAAAGATTCCAATCGATTTTCATACGCATTGTACCCCTGGCTATGGTTTAGCATCTACCTTGATGGCAATGGTTAATGGTGTTGATATTGTAGATACATCCATTTCGACCCTAGCAGGCGGACCTGCCGCTCCAGCATTTGAACTTATTCAGCTATTTGCCGATAAGCTCGGACTCGACACAGGCGTAAATCTCGATGCCGTTGTTAAAATTAATAACGAGCTTAAGCAAATTAGAAAAGAGCTGGCTGAGTTCGATTCGTATAAGCAATTCCCCGTTGATTATGATATAACGGCCGATTCCTTACCTGTAAGCATTGAGAAACTTTTTGACAACGCAATTAGTTTTGCTAAAGCAAATAAGGAGGATGAGCTACTTGAAGCAACTCTGGCCATTGAGGCATGGTTTAACTTTGTGGCTCCCGATAAGCGCGTTCGCGATGCTGAAATTCCAGGCGGCATGTACACCAACATGTTGGCACAGCTTAGGCAGATGAAAATGGACGATCTTTTACCCAAAGTGCTTGAGATGGTTCCGCTTGTTCGCGTTGATGCTGGTTGTCCGCCACTTGTTACGCCAACTAGCCAAATTGTAGGAGCACAAGCAGTAAATTGTGTTGTAGCCCAAAGCAAAGGCGATGACATCTATTCGAATTTATCAACCCAGTTTAAAAATTTGGTAAAGGGGCTTTATGGTAAAACACCCATCGAAATTGATCCCGATTTTAGGGAGAAGATTTGTGGTGTTCGAAATGAGGTTCCGTTCTGCTCCGACGATTACAAACCTCAGGAGAATCCAATTATTCTTGAGGACTTTGGAGGGATCAAACTAGCTGCAACAGAGGAGGAAGAGCTTCTCCTAGAACTCTTTCCTAGCGTAGCTCGGAATTTTTTAACTAACCGCAAAGAGGCCGATGTGGCTGAGGTGAAGCAACAAATTCAGCTTGAGCTGAACGAACTGTCGGAAAAGCGAAGAAAGGAGTTTCTAAGCCTAAGCGATGAGGAGAAAGCCGCACGAATAATGGAGGGGCTAATGTACAATAATCTCGATTTAGAGTAGGTTAAGAATTTTCTCGGTTTTCCGTATAAACCATTTTATTGTCAGCTAATCAAAAGTTTGGCTAACTTCGTTGTTGTAACCAAAAATCACCTCTATGAAAACCAAAAAGGATACTAAGGGTTTGGCGCGTCGCGATTTTTTTAAAGTGCTTACTGCTGGAGGCATAGGTGCAGCGTTACTACCGCTTACATCGCAATTTGCTAAGGCAAAAACTTTGGTTAGCAATCAGGCCGAAAAGCCTAAAACCAATATCGATGATGCTTTGGCATATCCAAGAACTGATAATTCAATGCCGGGTTTATATCCTGCTCGAGTGGTTAAGGTGCTTGATAGCAGTTCAGTTGATGGGAAAAATATCCAAAAGGATGTGGTGTACAAAATGATTGCTGACGGCATGCTTGCCTTAACCGGAGCAAAAAGTTTAAAAGAGGCATGGTTACAGTTTGTAAAACCTGGCGAGAGAATTGGGCTAAAGCTCAATCCTATTGGCGGTACGTTGCTTTCAACATCGCATGAGGTTACCCTATCGGTTATTGAGCAGCTCGAAGAATCGGGAATTTCACGAAGCCATATTACCATTTGGGATCGGAGAGAATTCCAGTTGCATGAAGCCGGCTATACTCCTGAACAATATCCGGGGATTAGGATTGTGGGAACCGAATGCAAAGATGCCAACGACTCCTACTACGACAGTAACGGAGAATTATATAGCCTATCGCGCATTGACAAAGATTGGTTTTATTGGGCCGACGTTGAAATGGAGTACGATGCCTACACAATGCCTTACATGGTAAACGATGGAAAATACTCCTATTTTACCAAAATTTTAACGCAAGAGGTTGATAAGGTCATCAATATCCCGATTCTTAAAAATGCAGGAGCCTCTGTAACCCTATGCCTAAAAAATTTGGGATACGGTGTAATTACAAATACATCGCGATTACATAAGGAGTTGTGGGCTGAAACCATTGCGCAGGTATGCGCATTTCCGCCTGTTCGCGATAAGGTTGTGCTTAATATTGTCGATGGAATTGTTGGCTGCTATCAGGGTGGCCCAGGTGCAAATCCTCAGTTTATTTTGCCATTTCACACAATGCTTTTTGGTACTGATGCTGTGGCCGTTGATAGAGTTGGTTACGATATAGTGATTAAAAAGCGTATTGAGATGGGCGTGCAGGAGGAGGATACCGAACGAGGCAAAGGATTTATGAGGCTAGCAAATTCTTACAATTTGGGCGAAAGTGAAATTGATAAAATTAATTTAATAACACTATAATAGCTATTTCGATGTTTTACAAACAGTTCAGTTTAATTGCCATTTTTTTTCTTTTTACCAATAGTGTTATCTCACAACAAGCCGAAGCGTATAAGGTTACTCGAACCGATTTACCCGGAATGGAAGAGGTTAGGCTTGCAACTTATGGCGAGAGTTCGCTTTGGGGTTACATTAACGGAGGGGCCGACCTTTACCTCGAATACGGTTTCGCCGAACTCCTATCGCAGGATATAGTTTGGGAATCGGAACCCTTTAAAATTGATGTTTACCTAATGAATTCTCCTGAGTCAGCTTTCGGAATTTTTAGCGTTTCACGCTATTCTTGCAAGCAATCGGGTAAAGTTGGAGCGTTCGATTGCATCAATCCCTATCAGGTTCAGGTTGCACATGGTAACTTGTATTTATCTATTATGGCTCATAACGGAACCGATAAGAGTATGGAGTTAGCCACGAAAATTGCGCAAGCTATTGTTAAAAAGCATAAGGCAAAACCAGTTTCATTCCCATCGCTTGCTCAAAACGAAAGCATAGCCATTAGCTCTTCAAAGGTTAAGCTAATAAAAGGAATGCTTGGCTTGCAAAACGCTTATACAAGCCTTGAAAGTACTTTTAATGAAATAGTGGATTTTAATGTTTGGATACAGCCAGTTGTTATAGATGGCCTTTCGGTTGATGTGGTTACAGCATCATTTCAAAGGGCTGAAGACTTCGATGCAGTTTTGGCTAGAGCTAATGCTAAGGGATTACCCAATAAAAAAATTAGCTCAACGAAACTTGTTATTCTAAGAGGAGAGGGAGTTATGCAAAAAGATGATTTATTTAAGCAAATATTCTAAACATTATAATCAACTCTATGAAAATAGAAAGGAGGCCCAACCAAAGCCTCCTTTCCCCAAAAACACGAATAATGCTCAACCAAAAAGTCTAAAAAAACCATGCATTATGCTTGCATATACAAAATGCATCCGCAATTTACAATTTTTTTATTTACCAAAACGCATGTTTTTGACTAGTTAGCTTTCTTTTGTGTTAAAATGCTCGTTTTTTTAATCGAATGAATCGAAATATTTATTTTAGGGTATTAATGTTTTGGTTTTTTTATTACTTTGCCAGCACAATTAATTCTTATGCAGATTTATGAGGTTTTTGTCTGGGTTATTAATTCTATTCGTACTACATATTACTACTCTTCATGCCCAAGAAATCGGGCGACTTCCATATAAAAATTTTTCGCACAGAGATTACGTAGGCCATTACCAAAACTGGGCTGTTATACAAGATAACAGAGGGTTAATTTATTCTGCAAATAATGGTGGCGTACTTGAATACGATGGAACATCGTGGCGCACAATATCAATTAATGGAGCAGCAGCAAGGTGTTTAGATACTGATAGCAACGGGAGAGTTTGGGTAGGCGGACAAGATGAAATGGGATACCTTGCTCCCGATAGCTTAGGCTTTATGCGTTACAATTCTGTTGTTGAATTTCTTCCCGATTCGTGCAACCCAATAGGCATGGTTCGGCAGGTCTTTGCTACACCTAATGGTACTTTTTTTAGTACAAACAGCTGTATAGTAAGGTTCGAAAATGGCGATGTAAGTGTTTGGTATCCAAAAACATTTTTTCACAGAACTTATTTTGTTAATGGCCATTTATACACGTTGCAGCCTCAGTTTGGGTTAACATACCTCACTAACGATACTCTTTTGCTTGCACCCGGTGGCGAATATTTTGAGAATATAAGAATATATTCAATGCTTCCCTTTAGCAAAAACCAAATGATTGTTGCAACTCAAGCAAATGGGCTATTGTTATATAATTTTCAAGCCGACGAATTAGATAATGCTGAATTATTAACTCCCTTTAAAACAAGTAACGACAATTTTTTTAAGCAGAATTGGATTTACAATGGTATTTCTTTGTCCAATGGTTTATTCGCCTACGGAACCTACAGAGGAGGTGTTGCAGTTATCGATAAAACTGGTAGTATTGTTCAGTTTATTGGTAAAGCACAAGGTATTCAGGATGAAACAGTTTGGAATCTGACGAGCGATAACCAGGACAATATTTGGCTAGCTCTAAACAACGGGATTTCATACTCAGCACTAAACTCGCCAATTACCACATTCGACGAGGATTTTGGAGTTAAAGGAGTGCTTCAATCCATTCATAAGCACAATTCGGTGCTATATATTTCTTCAAACTCTGGCGTTTTTGCTTTGCAGAATAATTTTTTTGAAAGAGTTGACGGGATACTAAACCTCTCGTGGGATATACAAAGTATTTCAACTTCCGATGGTAAAAAACATCTTTTAGTAGCAACAGGCGATGGGGTGTATGCAATAACTGGTACTACTGCTAAGCGCATTAAAGGGGATGCTGAACCCGCATTTACATTAGTCAAATCAAAAGTACATTCTGATTATCTTTACCTTGGATTGTACGATGGTGTTGGTATTGTTAAATACCATAATGGGAGTTGGTACTATTTAGGGAAATTTAAAGGTGTTGATGGCCGAGTTGTGAATATTGTTGAGGATGAAAAAGGATATGTTTGGTTTGTAAATAGGTATAGGGGAGTAATTAGGGTAATTATTTCCGATCCTTCCTCGTTGGTATTCGATGAGATAAAAGAGTTCATAAGTATTCCAAACTGCTCTAGCTTCGACGATGACAGTAAGCTCACCATTGTGAATGATGAACTTTTACTTTCCTGTGCTAGTGGGCTATCAAAATTTGATTACAAGCAAAACTCCTTTTCACCGTGTTATGCGCTAGGCACTGAATTTGGCGATGGCTTAAAGGGCATTAAGATATTTGAGTTAGATGAAAACGGATTTCTCTGGTTCGAGTCATATAGTTGGGTTGAGTCCTATAGCGACTGGTATTCACGATCTATCGAAAGAGCCTACCTGAATGAGGATGGCAAGTATATTCGAATTCCAACAGAGCTAAATGAAATTCCTAGAATGATTTTTTACGATGTTTATGCCGAAAACGATGGTGTAACTTGGATTGCTGGAACCGATGGTCTTTACCGTTTCGACTCGAATATTAAGAATAGAAGTATAAAAATACCCAACGTACTTATACGAAAGGTTTTCGTAAATCAGGAAACTCCCATATTTGGAGGAACCTACACTTACGACTATTCTGAAAAGGATTATTTTCACCGAAACTATCAGGATTCTCGTAACATCCCCGAAATTTCATATTCGCAAAATTCACTAACATTTACTTATTCATCAACACTTTTTGGGTTGGAGGACAGAATGCTTTACTCATACACCCTCGAAGGTTTTGATGAGGAGTGGTCGCAGTGGAGTGAGAGTAGAGTAAAGGATTATACAAACTTACCCTTTGGTAGGTATACTTTTAAAGTAAAAGCGTTAAGCGTTTTTAATGTTGAAAGCAATGTTGCCTCCTTTACTTTTGTAATAAAGCGGCCATGGTATCATAACCCCATGGCCTATTTTGTTTATGCCGTGCTTTTTGTCCTTGTAATTATCTTATCTGTAAAAATTAAAACGCATGTACTTATCCAATCCAACATAAAATTGCAAGAACTTGTTGGACAAAGAACAAAGGAAATCCTTCAGCAAAAAAGGGATATTCAGGATAAGAGCGAGGAGCTTAAACAGCAAAAGGAGGAAATTGAGGCCCAGCGCGATGAGCTCGAATACCAGAATAAGCAAACGCAGGCTAGCATTCAGTATGCACATACTATACAGCAAGCAATTTTACCCGATACAAAAAGTATTCAGGAGCAATTCGAAACGTTTATTCTATATCGACCTAAAGATGTTGTTTCTGGCGATTTTTACTGGTTTTCGCAGCTGCAAAAGATTGGGAAACAAAATGCGCAACGATATATTTTCGCAGTTGTCGATTGTACAGGCCATGGTGTGCCAGGTGCCTTTATGAGCATGATTGGTAGCCGAATGCTTAGCGAGATTATTAACGAGCGTAGAATTCATGATCCTGCTCGAATTTTAGCAGAGCTCGATAATATGCTAAACATAGTTCTACATCAGGATTCAGGCGAAAATTTTGATGGAATGGATGTGGCTATTTGTCTGGTTGAGCACATCGATCAGGAGCAATATCTGGTTAGCTTTGCTGGTGCAAATAGGCCAATGTTATACCATAGCTGTGAAATGGGTAACGTAGATATTATTAGGGGTAATCGTAAATCCATTGGCGGAGTGCTACCCGATATCGATTCGCGTTACGAGAATAAGCTCATTAATCTAAAAGCTGGCGATTCAATTTTCCTTTATACCGATGGAATTTCCGATCAGAATAATGAGTTTAGTAAAAAGTTCTCATCTAAAAGATTAATTGCGCATTTCCAAAAGAGTATCAAAAAGCCAATGCCGGAAATTGGACTTTCTTTAGAATCTTCGCTAAATCAGTTTATGGGGAAAGTTTCTCAACGTGATGATATTACAGTAATGGGAATACGAATAAAATAGCGGTAGGACTAACTTGCTTTTGTTTGCAGCTTTTCACCCAAAAATATCCTCTTTTTATCACAAAAAATTGTTTACCAGTAAAATTGAAATAGTTAAAGTTGACAATGCTAAAAAATTGCCATATTTTTAACAATACTTTGATATTATAAATCAATAACCTATAAGCCATGAAATTACTAATTAAACTACTTATTTTAGCATTAGCGTTGCCAATCATTGGGTTTTCGCAGGTGCCACAAAAGTTCAGCTATCAGGCAGCAGTTCGCAATGCAGATGGATCGATGATGACTGAACAAGAAATCGATCTGAAAGTTATTCTCCGTTCATCTACTCTCGATGGCGATATTGTATACGAAGAGACTCATGCTGTAACAACTAGCCCTCAAGGTTTAATTGCCATAGAGGTTGGAAATGGTGAAGTTGTTTCAGGTGTTTTTTCTGAAGTCCCTTGGAGCGAGGGTATCTTCATTCAGCTTGATATAAAAGAAGCTGATCAACCAACGTATGTTACCATGGGCGTATCGCAAATACTATCAGTCCCTTATGCTCTTAGGGCAGGTAATGCTGTTCAGGGCGATGGAAGCGAAGGACAAACAATTGTTCATAACGGCGATGCTTGGGCTGCTTCAAGCCGAATGTCGGTTAACTTAAATACTGTTGAGGTTTTACCCGAAGTTGGTCGCGATCCTGAAGAGCCTCTTTTTTCCGTTCGCAATAGCGATGGTCAAATTGTTTTTGCAGTTTACGAATCGGGAACAAGAGTATACGTTGATGGTGATGAAGGTGTAAAAGGTAACCGTGGCGGTTTTGCTGTTGGAGGTCTAAGCGATCAGGGTAAAGAAGGTGCCATCGACTATCTAACTATTCTTCCCGATTCTGTTAAGTTTAACATCCTTCAACCTCTTGATGGAAAAGGCAACCGTGGAGGCTTTGCAGTTGGAGGCCTTAGCGATCAAGGAAAGCAGCTAACCCATAATTTCTTTACCCTAAAATCCGATAGCGCAAAATTTGTTCTAAAAAACGATCCAGTTAAAGGTAGCCGTGGAGGCTTTGCCGTTGGAGGCCTAAGCGATCAGGGCAAAGGTTACACAAATTATATTACTATTAACGACGAAATAACAGCCATCCTAAATAATCTTAGTGCTAGCGGCGATGTTATGGTTATGGGCGATATGCTAACTGGAGGAAATATTGGTTCACTCCCAATTACCGATGTAGATGGAAACGTATACCAAACCGTAATGATTGGTACACAGGTTTGGATGAAGCAAAACCTAAGAACGACAAAGTATAGCGATGGTTCTCCAATTGAACTTTTCAACTTTACAACTAACACCTCTGTTGGTGGAGAAATTGAGCTTTACGGAAACTTATACGGGGAAGGAGCAATTATTAATCCTGTAGGTTTATGCCCAACCGGATGGCATATTCCATCGCAACTTGATTGGGAGCAACTATTTTGGACTGTAGCAGGAGATAATTGGAGTATGTATCCAAACGTTCTAGCTGCTAACTTAATGGACGACTCTGGCGTTTGGGAAGGAGGCGATATCATTCCAACCAACTCATCTAATTTCTCTGCAGTACCGGGTGGTTATGGAGATAATTATGGTATCTGGGAATATGGAGACTTTAAAACGGCTGGGTACTTCTGGAGATCAGGAGGCGTTGACGAGAATGTTGCGTACCGAATTGATAATTTATCGGGTATTATGGCAATTCCTTTAGAGTACGTTCAAACACCTGGTTATTCCGTTCGATGTGTAAAGGATAATGTTAGTATAGGTAAAGATTAGGAATATTACTAAAAGTATTCTCAACAGAAAAGGCTGATAGAAAAACTATCAGCCTTTTGTTTTATTAAGTTAAAAAACTAACTCTCTTCAACTACCTCTTGTCCGCGTTTAATAGCTTCAATGTTCATCGGAATGAGATGATGATGTCGTTCTGGAAGAGATTTTTCCAGTCCCTTAAGAACATTGTCCATTTTTACAAGAGGCTTTATTTTTAGGTAAGCGCCAAGAACAATCATGTTAAAGGTTTTAGCACTTTGTAGCTTAGTTGCTTCTTCTGTTGCTTGAACCTTGTATATTTTGATGTCCTTACGCTCAGGATGACGGGTAATCCCGTTTGGATCGTAAAGCAGAATTCCTCCCGGTTTTACGGCATTCTCAAACTTATCGAGCGATTGCTGGTTGAGAATTATTGCCGTATCAAAATCGTGAAGTATGGGTGAACTAATACGTTCATCGCTAAGGATAACAGTTACGTTAGCAGTACCACCACGCATTTCGGGTCCATACGATGGCATCCACGAAACTTCTTGGTCCTGCATAATGCCTGAGTAGGCAAGGATTTTTCCCATTGAGAGTACTCCCTGACCACCAAAACCGGCAATTATTATTTCTTCAGTCATAATTTCAAATTTTAAAAATTCGTATTAACCTTTTAAATCGCCAAGTGGGTAAACAGGGAACATGTTTTCAACCATCCACTCGTTTGATTTTACAGGGCTTAACTTCCATCCTGAATTGCAAGTTGAAACAACCTCAACGAATTGGGTTCCATTGTTATTGCCTACATTTTGGAAAGCCTTTAGTATAGCCTTTTTACACTTACGAACTGCAGCAGGAGTATGAACTGCCTGACGGGTAACATACTCGGTACCCGGAAGTTGAGCTATTAGCTCAGTAATTTTTAATGGATGACCAGAAAGCTTTATGTCGCGTCCGTATGGCGATGTGGAGGTGGGCATACCCTCAAGGGTTGTAGGTGCCATTTGTCCACCTGTCATTCCATAAATTCCATTGTTTATAAAAATTACAACAATGTTCTCACCTCTGTTGCAAGCGTGGATAATTTCGGCTGTACCAATTGATGCAAGGTCACCATCACCTTGATATGTGAACACATACTTTTCGGGCATAAGCCTTTTAACTGCAGTTGCTACAGCGGGAGCTCTTCCGTGAGCAGCTTCGTGCCAATCAACGCTAATGTAGTTGTATGCAAGCACCGAGCAGCCAACAGGAGAAACAGCAATGGTTTTCTCTTGTATGTTCATCTCCTCAATAACCTCAGCAACAAGTTTATGAACAACACCATGGCTACAGCCAGGGCAGTAGTGCATTACCTTGTCGGTTAAGAGCGATGATTTTTTGTATACCAGGTTTTCTGGTTTAACGATATCTTTTACTTCCATGATTACTTCGCTTTAATAATTTTTTCTTCAAGTGCGCTAACTACCTCGTTGGGTGAGGGTATCATACCTCCAAGGCGTCCAAAGTGTTCAACGGGTACTTTTCCGTTAACAGCAAGGCGAACATCTTCAACCATTTGTCCAGCACTCATCTCAACAGCTAAAAATCCTTTAACCCGTGTTGCGAGTTCTTGAATAACCTTGGTTGGATATGGGAAAAGTGTAATTGGACGAAGAAGTCCAACTTTAAGCCCTTTTTCACGGCAAAGTGTAACTGCCTTTTGGCTAATGCGGCTCGACGATCCGTATGCTACGATTATGTAATCAGCATCTTCGCAGTTAATCATCTCGTAGCGTACTTCATTTTCCTTAATTGTGTTGTACTTGGCAATTAGCTTGTGGTTGAACTCCTCTTGGCGACCACTGTCAAGTTCAAGCGAAGTAATTACGTGGTAGTCCCTATCGGGCGTTTTACCAGTAGTTGCCCACGAGCCGTTCATTTTCTTAATTTCTTCGTCAGTCCACCTTGGTTTATAGTCGCTAAGCTTAACCTTTTCCATCATTTGGCCAATAACGCCATCGGTAAGTATCATAACAGGGTTGCGATATTTAAAGGCAAGGTCGAAACCAAGGCCAACAAAATCGTTCATCTCCTGAACGGATGCAGGAGCAAGAACAATTAAGTGGTAATCGCCGTGACCGCCACCTTTAACGGCTTGAAAGTAATCGCTTTGAGCAGGTTGGATGGTACCTAGTCCGGGTCCCCCTCTTACAACGTTAACAACCAAACAGGGTAGTTCGGCACCTGCTATATAGGTGAGGCCTTCTTGCTTAAGGCTAATACCGGGGCTCGATGATGAAGTCATTACTTTTTTACCGCAACCAGCACCGCCGTATACCATGTTAATTGCGGCAACTTCGCTCTCTGCCTGAAGAACAACCATGCCAGTTTCTTCCCATGGTTTACGCAGCATGAGCGTTTCCATAATTTCTGACTGAGGGGTGATAGGATATCCAAAGTATCCGTCGCATCCGCAGCGAATTGCAGCTTCGGCAATAACCTCATTCCCCTTCATTAGTCTGTAATCTGCCATTTTACTAATATTTTTTAATGTGAATAACCTAAAAGTAGGGGTTAGGCTTCTGCTGCCTCAACCTTTACCTTGTAAACTTCAATTACGCTGTCGGGACAAACAAGCCCACAGTTTGCACAGCCAATACATGCCTCAGGGTTTGCCATATGGGCGTAGTTGTACCCTTTGCCATTTACTTCGCGGGCTAATGCCAGCACATTAGTAGGACATGCAACAACGCATAGGTTACAACCTTTGCATCGTTCCACATCAACTACTACTGCTCCTCTAATTTTTGCCATATTAATATTATGTTTTAGGAGTGATAATTAATTGTTTTAATCTATTGGGTGATTTTCGTTAAATCGTTTTAGCCTAAATTCAAGATCGTTAAACTGATCGGGGTGCGTTTGCGAAACACAGGCACGTAAGCCTTCGGTACGTTCGCTACCCGTAATAGCTAGTGATATGGCACTAATGCCATAGTATAGTAGTTTTTCAATTAGCTCCTCACCGCTAAAGCCAGGGTATGAAATTGTAAAGTAAAACCCATCGGCAAGGGGTTTGTCCTCATCCATATCGTACACTATTTTAAACCCATTACTGGTGAAAAGCTTTTTCATTGTTTGCGCTCGTTCACCATAAGTTTTAACCTCATCAACAAAGTTGAACTGGCCATCGTTGGCAGCCTTAAGCATTGCTGCTAGACCGAATTGGGCGGAGTGTGATGTGCCCGATGATAGCGAGTAAACTGCTCCATATATCATGGCGTAGCCAAACTCATCGGATGAGAAGTAACGCTTTAGGTCGGGAAAGCGCCTACTGAAGAGTTTATTGCTAATCACGAGTGAACCAATTCGTTGCCCAGCGTAGCTAAATGCCTTTGAGCTAGATATGAGCATTAGCCAATTATCGGTATAGTTAGCAACCGATGCTTGGTAGGGTGGTTCGCCAGGTTTTGATAGGTCTTTTCTGAAATCCATGGCAAAGTAGGCCAAGTCTTCAATAACAATGGTATCGTACTTTGTTGCTAGCTCGCCTATGGTTTTTAGCTCGTTATCGGTAAAGCAAATCCACGAAGGGTTGTTAGGGTTTGAGTAAAGTATGGTGCTAATGTTCCCTTGCTTTAGGTAGCCTTCTAACTTTTCTTTCAGCTTTGGTCCTCGGAAGTTGTAAACATCAAAAGTTTCGTATTTCATGCCCAGTACTTTAAGCTGCTGCTTTTGTACAGGAAATCCTGGGTCGATAAATAGGACCGTATCTTTTTGGGCGTTACAACGATTAGTGATTAGGAATGATGCCATACCTCCTTGCATTGATCCCACGGTGGGTATGCAGCATTTTTTGTCAACATTAATATTGATAAAGTTTTTTACGAATCGCGAAATTTCAGCTTTCAGCTCGGGTACTCCATCAATCATTGGGTATTTTTGTGCAACACCTCTTTTAAGTGCTTCAATTTCGGCGTTTGTTCCAAATTCGGAGGGCTTTAGCCCTGGAACGCCCATTTCCATTCTGATGAACTTCTGACCGCTGGCATCTTCAATCTCATTAACGAGCTTAACTATTTCGCGAATAGTTGCCTTTCCTACATTTTGCAATCCGGATTCGCTAATTTTTTCCTTTACTATGCTGCTTGGGATTGGAGTGTCTTTCATAAGTGAAATTGTATTTGTATGCTATTGGTCTGAAAACTATTGAAATGCACAACTAAGGTAACCATATTATTTCAAAACACAATTTTATAAAAGATTTCGATAAATTAAAAGTGTTTTAAGGGTATTTAATAACAGATTGTTATTATTATTGTGAATTTAGAATGATTTTAAGCCAAAATTGTTATTTTGTATTACAAATATGTTTTCGTTGACAAAAAAAAGCACCCTTATTCATTAAGGGTGCTTTTTGCAATGGAATTATGGAAAATCGTGGTGTTTAACAATCTACTTAAAAAGTGTTTTTAGCCTTGCAACCCATTCGTTAATTCGTCTGTCGGTTAGCTCTGGTTCATAATCCTCATCAATAGGGAGGCCTATAAACTCGTTGCCAATAACTGCTTCGGAATCGGTAAATTCGTACTCACAGGTTGGTACTCTACCTACAATGTTAGCGCCTTTAGCAAGGAGTATTTTACCAATATATCCAACAGCATCAATAAACATAGATGCGTAGGTAACATGATCGCCTAATCCAAATAGGGCAAAGGTTTTGCCTTCGTAGTTAATCTTATCAAACTCGGGTCTAAATACATCCCAATCGGGTTTTGGCCTATCGGCATCCCATGTTTCTTTACCAATTGTTGAACAGCCAAAAACAATATTTTCATATTTGTCTAAATCAGTTGCCTTGCTGTCCTTAATGGGGATTAAATCGGCCATTTCGCTGCCAAATGCTTCTTGAACCCTTTGGGCAACGCTTTCGGTTTTACCACCGGTTGGCCCGTAGAAAATTCCTACTTTCTTTTTCATATTTAGGATGTATTATTAGATTATTTTTTTGCTTTATCGTTTTACAAATATACGGAAATAATTAAGGTATTTCAAATGAGCCTTGCCTCAAATACTAGTATATCAAAGCGCAAATACTAATCAGTTGGTGGAGCAAATCGCTTTGATATGGTAGTGCTAACCTCATCTGCAATCCATTCCCAACGATAAATGATTAGAATAATTAGGATAATTACTGTACCTAAAAGGAGCAATTCAGTTGCCGAAAGTTGTTTTAGCCAATTAAGTATTTTTTTCATCCGGTTTTACCTCCTAATTGTTACTTTTTTAATGAGGCAATTGACAGAAGAACACCTAGTACTATTCCGAGTATGGCAGCGAATAGTACCCTGAAATCAGCGGGTAAAAGGAATGTAACCGTATGGGCTGGGATCCAGAAAAATGGAATTGTTTTTTTAAAAACGAAATTCCATTGAACTTTCCAGTTCAGACTTGCCATTATGCTTCCCATTTTAATTGGTTTGAGCAGTCCTTTTATTGTCCCTCCGTTGTTTGTAATATGCGTATCGGTAATTTTGTGAAAGGTCATCATTACAGGGGCGTATATTAGGTTTAGTGCAGTGCTAATGCTAAAAGCGACCAGTATTTTTGCTCCCGTAAGATCTCCATTAAGCATTGCTGCTGGATCACTTAATCCCATATATTGCAAGAAGGAGATAGTTCCATTCTGAAAAATAATGAATGCCATGTTGATGGTTAATCCTAGTAAGCCCCAAACAATTGCGCGCGGAATAATTCCAAAACCAGTTTGGTTATACTTTCCTGTTCTTATGCGTAAGCCAATGGTTTCGCCAAAGGTAGCCAGTATGGCAAATTTAATAAAGCTGGTAACCATGCCATGCGTGGCATTAAAATTTTTGTAGAAAGAGTAAACCTCCTCAGACACAAAGAATGGAGTAAGCAATATTGCCGATAAGGTTATAACAGTAAAATCGTTTTTTCTCATTCCTTTTTATTATTTCTCAATACGAATACGAGCATCAACTGCAACAACCTTATCGCTTTTGCCAAGCAATGGGTTAAGATCCATCTCAAATATTTCAGGGGCAGCTTTTACAAGAGCTGAAACACGGCAAACCATTTCGGCAAAAAGACCTTCGTTTACAGGCTCTTGTCCTCTTACCCCTTGAAGTATCTTATGTCCCTTTAGCCTCTTTATCATACTTAACGCTTCATCATTTTGAATTGGAGCAATACCAGCATTCACATCTTTAAGCACTTCGATGAAAATACCACCGAGGCCACAAAGTACCATATGACCGAATTTTTCCTCACGTTTTGCACCAATAAACAGTTCCACTCCGCTAAGCATAGGTTGAATTAGAATTGCTGTTGTGTCTTTTATCTTCATCATTCTTTCGAACTCGTTGGCCACAGAGTTTTCATTTTTAACGTTTAGCACAACACCTCCAACGTCTGACTTATGAACTGGTCCAACAACTTTCATTACAACAGGAAAACCTAGCTCGTTGGCCATGCGAATTGCATCGTCCTTGGTTTTAACAACAGCCTCGCCAGCGCGCGAAATTCCAGCGGCATCGAGGAGCGTTTGAACTTTATCGGGCGATAAATATCCATTTTCTGCGCTATCAACGGTCTTTCTAATGGTATCGGTATCAACTTCAATTAGTTGAGGTGTTTCGGGTTGCGGCGGAGGAGTATGGAAAACTTTTGCAAGAGCGTTTCCAAGCGTTACCTCGTCGGGGAAATTTACTCTACCTTTGGCAATAAAATACTCAATCTCATCCTTAACGTTAATTATTGAGGGGAGGATGGGGTAGATTGGTTTTTTGCATTCGCGCATTTTTTTGTCAAGAACGTCGTAAACATCATAAACAGGGAATAGCCCAGGGCTACCAAAAATTACAGCCATTGCATCAACATTGTCAAAATCGTTTTCGCAAGCGTCAATGATATGGCCAAGCTGTTCGGCTGTTCCCGTTGCTAAAAAGTCGATTGGATTTGCAACTGACGAACCAGGGAAAAGCTTTTCGAGAAGTTTTTCGGCTTTTGGGCCACTAATTGAAGGAACCTCAAGCCTGTTGTTTGATAGTGCATCGGTTAGCATAACTGCAGGGCCGCCAGCATGGGTAATTATGGCAATGCGTTTTCCGATGAGTTCGGGATGCATAAAAATTCCAGCAACGGTAGTTAGCTCTTCTCGCCCGTTACAGCGTACTATTCCTGCTTTTCTAAAAAGAGCATCAACGGCAACATCGTTACTAGCGAGTGCACCTGTGTGCGAACTCGCGGCACGACTTCCGGCCTCGGAGCCACCGCTTTTTATGGCTGCAATTTTACAACCCTTCCTAATAAGCGAAGAGGCATGCTTAAGAAGCATTTGAGGTTTGTTAACGCTCTCGATATAGAGCAGTTTAATACGCGAGCTGGTTTTGGGATCGAAATTCTCATCCATATCTTTTATGATGTCCTCAACGCCCATTTGGGCGCTATTTCCAACGCTGTAAACCGATGAGAAAGAAAGCCCTTTTGGCATACCCGATTCCATAATAAATACAGCGGTTGCACCCGAACCTGATATGAAATCGACCCCTTTAGTATCGAGTTTTGGAATTGGAGTTGTAAAAACACCTGCATAGTTTGAGTTCATAACCCCTATGCAGTTGGGGCCAATTAAACTTCCGTTTACGGAATTTACTATATCTACAATTTCTTGCTCAAGTCTTGCCCCTTCTTCGCTTTCTTCATGAAACCCTGCTGAGAGTATTATAAATGCTTTGGTTTGCTTTTCGTGTGCTAAGGTTCGAACCGTGTCGGGACAAAATTTTGCCGCAATGGCAATTATTGCAAGGTCAACCTGTGGGAGTTCGCCAACATTTTTATGCGAGCTAATTCCCTGAACTGTATCTGCTTTAGGGTTTACAACAAAAAGAGAGCCTTTATAGTTGTGGTCTATTAGGTTTTTTAGCACTTTACCTCCAGGTTTTTGTACGTCGTCCGATCCGCCTACAACAACTATGCTCTTTGGGTTGATTAACTCTTGGGTTATCATAATTCTTATTTTGAAGGTTGTTATCTATTTTATTAATTGCCAGCAAACTTACAAAAACTTTTTTGTGGTGGTAAATTTTGCCTAGTGCTTTAAAACTTGTTTAGGCTTTATTTGTTGGTAAGTTATTGGTTGTATATTTACCTGCATTTTTAATGTTTTTTTATGAATACAATTGATGGCATTTTAAGTAAAAGCGAACTGACAAAGGAGGATATTATTCTTTTGCTTCAGACCAATACCGATGATAGGAATAAGCTTTACGCCAAGGCTGCTGAAGTTAAAGAGAAGTATATTGGTCGTAAAGTATATTTTAGAGGTTTGATAGAGATGTCAAATATTTGCCGAAAAAATTGTTTCTACTGCGGCATTAGGGCTTCAAATACTAACACTGAACGCTACAACTTAAGTGATGATGAAATTGTTGAGGCATCCGTTTTTGCATGGAAAAATGGCTATGCAAGCATCGCTTTGCAATCGGGCGAGTTGAATTCCCCCGAGTTTGTTGATCGAATTACAACTCTATTAAAAAAGATTAACATGGCCACAAATGCAGAGCTAGGAATAACCTTATCGCTTGGCGAACAAACCGAGGAAACCTATAAGGAGTGGTTTAGCAATGGAGCCATAAGGTATTTGCTTCGTGTTGAAGCTTCAAATAAGGAGCTGTATGCCAAGCTACATCCAAGTAACAAGGCTCATAGCTTTGACGAAAGAGTGGAATGTCTTCGTAGTTTGCGTCGGGTTGGCTATCAGGTTGGAACTGGAGTAATGATTGGTTTACCCTTTCAAACACTCGAGCACTTAGCTGAGGATTTGCTTTGGATTAAGGATATGGATATTGATATGGTTGGCATGGGGCCATACGTTGAACATCCTGATACACCCTTATTTAAATACCGTGAACATTTATTGCCCATTGAAGAGCGATTTAACCTATCGCTTAAAATGATTGCAATTCTGCGAATACTTATGAAGGATATTAATATAGCTGCACCAACAGCATTGCAGGCAATTGATAAACTTGGACGTGAGAAAGGCCTTAAAGTTGGAGCCAATGTGGTAATGCCTAACATAACTCCCGGCTTGTATAGAAACAACTATAAGCTATACGAGAATAAGCCCTGTACCGATGAAGCTGTTGATGACTGTAAAAATTGCTTAGAAGCACGAATTCAGCTTACTGGAGATACCATTGGCTATGGCGAGCATGGAAATTCGTTGCATTTTATAAATAGAAATTAGTTTTTTATATATTTGAAAAAAAAAATCGCTATGAAAAATTTTGTTTTAATTCTAATCGGTCTTTTTATTGCTTCTTTTTCCTACTCACAAGAGAATGAAGGAGAAATAGTTGTTTCAAAAACTCAGGACCTTAAAGAAGTTCTTTCATCCGAAACCCAATACCTTTTTGACGAGTTTGTAGATGGTGTAGTTTATTACACTAGCGGAAAGGGCTCAAAGGGTAAAATGAATTACAATCTACTTTTAAATGAGATTCACTTTGTTTCACCTGACGAGGAGGTTTTAGCAATTTCTGATCCTAACACGATAAATTTTGTTGTTCTATCTAATAAAATTTTCATTTACAACAGCAGGTTCAAATTCATGGAAGTTTTATTTAATGGTGATGTTAAGTTGTTGCTCCATAGGAAATTAATAGTTAAAGAGAAGCAGGATGAATACAAGGGTGCATATGGTGAATCATCTTCATCAGCTAATGTTAAATATGTTGATAGGCTCAACCTTGGTGGAGGATATATTGATGACCTAAGCGAAGTTAACAAAGATGTTCATGGTGAAATATTGTACCAAGAACAATTCTTTGTTCAGGACCCAAGAAAAAGGGTTTATCTGGTATCATCGCTTAAACCATTTGAAAAAATTATTGGAAAGAAGAATAAAGAAAAGGTGAATGATTTTGTTGATACAAATGATATCAACATTGATAATCCTAAGGATCTTTATGATCTTACCCAATGGTTAAACTCTGAAATAAAGTAGTTCACTTTTTTACCTACTTTTTTGCCGGTTTCACCGATTTTCTATTCTCTGGCGTTCCGTGTAGTTGTACTTTTGGATTGTTAATCAATTAAAACAATTTTAATATGGAACGAATAGAGAAAGAGCGAGGCTCATCGAACAACGCACGCATTATTGTTGGGTTAGTGTTTTTAACCCTTGGTGGATTTCTTTTTGCCGATAGATTCGACATTATTCCTTTTAACTGGAATCAGTACATCTTCACATGGCAAAGTTTGCTTATTGCCATTGGCTTAATTAGCCTTGCCAAGAATGAGTCGAGAGCTACAGGTATTGTGCTCATTTCAATAGGTGGTTTTTTCTTAGCAGCAAAAATCTTCGGTTTTCACTACCCAATTCGCCACTTTTTCTGGCCAACAGTTTTTATGGGGATTGGCCTAATTCTAATCTTTCAAAAAGGTGGAAATTCACATAAAAGTAGGTTTGGGCACAATAAAGGTGTTATCGATATGGATGTAATTGACGATGTTGCCATATTTGGAGGCAGCGAGCAAAAAATCACATCAAAGAACTTTAAAGGTGGAAAGGTTTCCAATATTTTTGGTGGCAGTACATTCGATATGATGGATGCAGAGCTTGCTCCCGGACGAAATGTATTGGATATGTTCTGCTTGTTTGGGGGTTCAAAAATAATTGTACCTGCTGGATGGCGAATTAAAATTGAGGTTACCTCAATTTTTGGTGGATATTCCGACAAAAGACGAGTAGCACCTAAATCGGATAGCGAATCGGATAGAGAGCTTGTTTTAAAAGGTGTAGTTATATTTGGTGGTGGCGAAATAAAAGGATACTAGTATTTCATTAATGGCACATCCACTATTTAAAAATTTTTTAGGACGAGTAATTTTTTTATCGGTATGGATAGCAATAAGCGTTATCCATGCCGCTACTTTTCATTTTGTGTACAGCGTTCCAGCTCATTTGGCTTTAGTCGATAGCATTATATGGAATACATTTTTTGCAGTTCTTTCAATTGGCTTATGGTTTTGGGTACGTATGTCAGATATTGAAACCTCAAAGCCACTAAGCATATTTATAAACCATTTGGGAGCTGCGTCGCTTAGCATAGTCGTTATAGTTTACCTTCATCGGTATATTCTCCAAAATATGCTTATTGAGGTCGATGTCTACCCTCAGCATTTCGAACAGTTAGAATCGAGCAGGTATGTTGTTGGCTTTTTTTACTATTTGCTAATTGCGTTAGTTTACTATTTAGTTTTTTACATTATCAGCTTTAGAGAGAAGATGCTGCGAGAGGCTGAGCTTAAAACCTTGGTAAAGGAAGCTGAGCTAACCTGGCTAAAACTTCAGATTAATCCACATTTCTTATTCAACAGCTTAAATTCAATTAGCTCTTTAACCATTACTGCACCCGACAAAGCACAAGAAATGTTAAATGGATTATCGGAGCTGCTTCGTTATTCGCTAAAGCAATCGCCGAACAGCATGGTTTCGCTAAGTGATGAGGTTGAAAACTGCAAAAAATATTTAGCCATTGAACAGGTTCGATTTGGCGACCGGCTTAAATATAATTTCGACTACAGCAACGAAGCGTTGCAAATATTTGTGCCAAGCATGGTTTTACAACCATTATTCGAAAATGCCATTAAGCATAGCGTAGCTCAAACCGATTCAACATCGATAATCACGGCTCAGTTTACGCAAACTAGCGTTGGTGTTTGCGTTTCAATCATTAATTCGTTGCCCGAAACGCCTGCTAGTTCCATTGGGACAGGCGTTGGTTTGGAGAACATTAAGCGCAGATTACAGCTAATGTATGGCACAGCAACCCTGCTAAATGTTGATAAATCATACAACAAATTTACAGTAACTATCGATTTTCCAGATAAAATACTTAGTTAGCATGAGATTAATTATTGTTGAGGATGAGCAACCTGCAAGAGACCTTTTAAAGCATTACCTATCGTTTGACGAAACCATTGAGATAATTGGAGAGTATGTCGATGGGTTTTCAGGTGCATTGGCCATAAATAGGGATAAGCCCGATATTGTTTTGCTTGACATTCAGCTACCAAAGCTAAATGGGTTCGAACTCCTCGAACTCCTTGATGTATCTCCTCAAATTATTTTTACCACCGCATACGATGAATACGCAATAAAAGCGTTTGAGCTAAATGCAACCGATTATCTTTTAAAGCCTTTCTCAAAGGAGCGATTTTCCCAAGCACTGCAAAGAGCAAAAGAAAAAGCTATTGTTCGAAACGATAAACATCAGGAGGAGAACGTTTCGGTAAAAGCAATTGCTAATGAAATGCCATTGAATAGGGTAGTTGTAAAAGACAGCAAAGGGATACATATTATTGCTATGAACGATATTTTTTACATTGAGGCCCAAGACGATTATATTATGATTTATTGTACGCAAGGCCGATATTTGAAAAAGCAAACAATGAAAAACATTGAGCAAAGGTTAAATCCAATGCAATTTGTAAGAGTTCATCGCTCATACATCGCTAATGTATTGGAAATAGATAAACTTGAGCCTTATGAGAAAGACTCATACATAGCAACCATTAAGAACGGCGAAACCATAAAAGTGAGCGCCTCAGGTTACAAACTATTAAGGGAGCAACTCGATTTTTAAACGAGTAGAAAGCTACAAATCCATTCGCTTAAGCGTTATACCCTGAATTTTACCTAAAGCATCGAAAAGCTTATCCTGATCGGCAATTGGCCCAGTAAGTTCAATCAGAACCAAACCGCTTGTGCTGCAGTGCTTATCTGTTACTTCATGCAGCCCTAACCTAGTTTTAATTGAACATCCATATTCAGTCAGAATTTTTTGCACACTACCTGCTTCTTTAATGCGATCGTTAATTCTGATTCCTAAAATGCATACTGATTCATTCATGGCAATTAATTTTTGTTAATTAATTGCAATTTACCACACTTTTGTTGTAAAATCAATACATTTGGGGGCAGGTTTAACAACAAGGTTGGTACTTTTTTTGTTGTTATATTAGGTTGTTTTTTCGCTTATTTATTCACTCCAAAACCACTGTTGCCATGGGTGCAAATAAAAGCATTATAGTTTCAGTAATTATTTTTTTATTCATTATTGCTGGTATACCAGCGCATAGCCAGTACTTTGGACAGAATAGGCCAATTTACAAAACATTCAATTTTAAGGTTTACCAAACACCTAATTTTGAAATTTACCACTATTTTGAGAATGATAGCATTATTAAAGAACTTGCCCAAGCAGCAGAGCAGTGGTACCATATGCATCAGCAGGTTTTTGGCGATACGATTAAAGAGAGAAATCCCTTAATATTTTATAAGAACCATGCCGATTTTCAGCAAACTACGGCTATTTTCGGAACTGTTGGGGTGGGTACAGGTGGTGTTACCGAAGCATTAAAAAATAGGGTGGTAATGCCAGTTACCGAAAGCTGGGCACAAACCGACCATGTGCTTGGTCACGAGCTTGTACATGCTTTTCAGTTTAACTCTATCTTAACAAAAGATTCTACAAATCTCAACTCGCTTAGGAACCTACCTCTTTGGATGATTGAAGGTATGGCCGAATACCTGTCAATTGGAAGTGTAGACCCTCATACAGCCATGTGGATGCGCGATGCTGTTCTTAACGATAAGTTTCCTTCGCTTGAGGAAATGAGCCGCGATCAGCGCTATTTTCCTTATCGCTATGGCCATGCATTTTGGGCATTTGTTGGACGTACTTTTGGTGATAGCTTAATTGCTCCAATTTTCCAAGAGACAGCTAAGCGAGGATACGATGAAGCGTTAAAACGCTATCTCGGTTTAAATGAAAAAGAGTTCTCGGAGATTTGGAAGAAAACATATGTTGAGCATTTTAAGCTGATGATGAAAGATTCGGTTGATAATCCCTCTGGTGCCGAAATAATACATAAGCATAATGCTGGTTATATTAACATTTCGCCGGCTATTAGTCCGAATGGTGACTATGTAGCGTTTTACTCCGAAAAAGATTTGTTCTCAATCGATCTATTTTTAGCCGAAACAGCAACGGGAAGGACGGTTCAAAAGCTCTCGTCGGTTGTGCACGAAAATGAAATTGATGCGCTTAATTTTATTGAATCGGCTGGTGCGTGGTCGCCCGATAGCAAAAAGTTTGCTTTTGTTGGTTTTAGCAAAGGGAAAAATATGCTGTTAATAGTTGACGTTGATAGTAAAGAAATGCTTAGTGAAATTGAGATCCCCAACGTACCCGCTTTTAATTACCCGGCATGGTCACCCGATGGTGAAAGTATTGTTGTTTCTGGACTGGTAGATGGAGGTAACGATTTGTTTCAGTATTTTCTCGAAACAGGAGAGGTAAAGCGTTTAACTTTCGACAAGCCTACAAACGTTCACCCAAGTTGGTCGCCCGATGGTTCGCAAATCGTTTTTGCTACCGATATTCCTTCCTCATTTGATACCGAAAGCAAACGTACCCCTGGGTACTATTTGGCAACGCTGAACATGGAAACTCTAGAAATTAAGCCTTACCATTTCTTTCCTGGAGCATCAAACCTAAGCCCTGTTTTTGCTCCCGATGGCGAGAATGTATACTTTCTTTCCGACAGGGATGGTTTTCGAAATCTTTACCGTTTCAACCTTAAAAATGAGAGGCTATTTCAGGAAACAGATATTTTAACCGGAATATCAGGAATGACAAAGCTAGCACCCGCTTTTAGCGTCGCCTCAAATAGCGGCAAAATTGCATATTCATATTATTTTGCGAGTAATTACTCAATTTTTGTGGCTACACCCGATGAACTTTTGGGCATAGAGGTTTTCCCAAGCATGGTTGATTTATCAGCAGCAACCTTACCTCCGCTAAACAGATCGATTTCAGGAATTGTGGATGGCAATATCTCTAAGCGTAATGGCCAGCCTCAAACCCCAGTTGACTCATTTCAGGTGGCTAGGTATAGGCCTAAGTTTAAACTCGATTATATATCGAACGTAGGTGTTGGAGTTTCAACAGGATACATGGGAACCGGAATGGCCGGCGGAGTTGAAATGCTTTTTAGCGATATTGTTGGTGCAAATATGTTTCACGTTGGCCTGGCCCTTAACGGTGAGATATACGATTTTGGAGGTCAGCTTACCTACATCAACCAAAAAAACAGGGTGATGTGGGCAACTACTATTTCGCACATTCCTTATTCATATGCTTTTTACGGAAGTAATGGTGACTGGGTAACCGACGGTGAGAATGAGTATTTTGTTGATACGCTATTCTTGTTTCATTATAGAATTTTCGAATCGGTTATTGGCGGAATGGCCCAGTTCCCTATTTCAAAAACGCGAAGGATTGAAGCTGGGGGATATTTATCGTGGTATAACTATAGGGTCGATGTGCATTCGCATGTATATGTTAACGGTATATATCATAACTATACCCGCGAAAAGGGTGATGCACCCGATGGCTACTCCTTACAGCGTTTAAACACTGCTTATGTTGTTGATAATTCATCGTTTGGCTTAGCATCGCCTATGGATGGTACACGACAACGTTTTCAGGTTGAAAAGGTTTTTGGGCTAGTTGACTACTGGGGAACTCTAGTCGATTTTAGGAAGTACTTTTTCCTTAAACCATTCAGCATCGCTTTTAGGGGTTACTATTACGGTAGGCACGGAAAGAATTTGGATATGATTTATCCACTATATCTTGGTTATCCTTGGTTAATAAGAGGTTATGATAATGCATCATTTAATAGTCAAATTGCAATAGGAACACCAACAATTGGCCCCGATCAGCTAATGGGTGACCAAATGGCACTGGCCAATTTTGAGGTGCGGTTTCCGTTTACAGGGCCAGAAAGGTTAACTGCCATTAAGTCTAAGTTCTTTTTTACCGAGTTAGCCCTTTTTGCCGATGCAGGTTTGGCTTGGTACGATACGGATGATGTTGCCTTTAAGTGGCAGGCCGATAATCTTAACGAGCGGATACCCATTGTGAGCACCGGTTTGAGCCTTAGGGTGAATCTTTTTGGTATGCTAATATTGGAACCCTACTACGCAATACCTTTTCAGTTGGGTGGTTTTAAAGCCGGAACATTTGGTTTAAACTTTACCCCAGGTTGGTAGCATTAACTAAAAAGAAAAATTAGTGCAACTAATGGTAGTATTAATCCTAATGTAACAAGAATTGTTCCTCGGCGTTTTATTCCGTTTTTCCCTTTAATAATAAATAACCCTGTAACGGTTATTATAATAAGCGATACTGCAAAAATGTCGCTAAAAAGGGTCCACCAGCTACGTGCTGTATTATAGTGCAGAAAGTTTATTTGTGCAAAAAATGGTCGGCGTTTGGCTGTTTCAAGTTTTACTTCGCCTGTATTTAGCGTAAAAGTAATAGTACCATGTTTGGTAAACGCCTTTAGTTTATCGGCATTTGGATAGTAGTAGGAGAGAACCTCTTCGTTAGTTTTGCTCTGTATGGCTTGGTTGAGTGATTCAATACTAATCTTTGAAGTATCGGTAGGTAGGTTTATTGTAAAATCTTGCGATTGAATTATGTAATTTGGATTCCAATCGTGAATGTGGTTTAAAGCAATACCCGATATGCTATAAATAATAACCATTCCGGCAAAAAAGTAGCTTAAGTCGCGGTGGAGTACCCTATTTAATTTTCTGAAGTTCATTTCGATAATAAAAATATGGGTCGAAACGCTAAAGTTACGACCCATAACAGTTAAGAATAATTTACTATTTCAGTTCTTCGTAGGTTAGGCATTCAACTACATATGCAAAGGTAGGTACCTCATTGCCTTCATCTACCTCGCAATCGGCAACGTGCGAACCAGGTACTTTACGAACAATACCGGTAATATCAACCTGTTTTCCCATCAACGATGAAACAAATGCAGGCGACGATTCGGTAGCATCAACCTTAAGGGTTTTGCCTTCAACGCTACCAAATACGGTAAGGCGTTTCCCTCCGTGCATGCAGGTATGATCAACCTTCGCTGTAAAGCGAACTGTTTTTCCTTCCAGAGCAGAAGCATCTGTCAGCAACGAGTCAACCGATACCTCAATGGCATCGATCTTTTTCACTTCAACTTGTTTTGTTTTGTTTCCCGTTTCGCCACATGAGATTGCAATAGCTGCTAGGATTATTGCCGAAATAATTAATCTTACTTTTTTCATGGTTACTAATATTATTTGGTTTTTAAATGTAAAAGCTTAATACGGTAAAAATTGCATAGAGCAAACTGGCAAGCCCATTTAGTGTAGCAAAGGCAAAGTTAATTCGTTTTTCACTATTTTTTTTAACAACTAAATGTTGCATAACGAGAAGTGCTATAAAAATTGCAGCTGCAATCCAGTAGTATAAACCTGTATCAATTAGGTAGCCTACCTTAAGTGTAAGTGCAATTACTCCAGCATGTAAAATTCCTGATATAATTCGGGCTCTTCTCCATCCAAGTATTGCTGGTATCGATTTTAGCGATTCTTCTTTGTCAAACTCTTCATCCTGAATTGAGTATAGTATATCGAACCCTGATACCCAGAGCAAAACAATAATGCTAAAAATAATTGGAATTAGTGCCCAACTGCCAGTTACTGAAAGATAAGCACCAATAGGTGCTAGCGATAAACCCAACCCCAATATAAAGTGACAAAACATTGTGTACCTCTTTGTGTAGCTATAACCCAAAACAACTAGAAGCGCCAATGGTGAAAGGTAAAACACAAGCTTGTTGATAAAAAATGTAGTGGCAACAAATAGTATTGCATTTAGCATGGAAAAGATAAACGCATTTCGAGGGTGAATTTTGCCAGAGGGGATTTCCCTGTTAGCTGTTCGTGGGTTTCGTTTATCAATAAATCTATCTGTAACCCTATTGAAGCTCATAGCTGCATTTCGGGCGAAAACCATGCATAGTAAAATTAGTGCAAACAGCTTAGGAGTAAAAGTAAAATCGGTATGGTATATGGCATAAAAGTAACCTATTAGTGCAAAGGGTAATGCAAAAATAGTATGGCTAAATTTTACTAACGACAGGTAATTCTTAAAGGCTAGGTTTTTAGGGTGATTCATGATTATTTATTGCAATTTTCGATTGCTATTGTATGTTTTAATCTTCGATGTTTGGCAAATGTAGCTTACCCAAACTTAATAAGCAAATGGAATACTTATCTAGTAGATTATGGTGTTAGCATAAAATCTAAAAAAATATAGGATATTAAGCGCGAAGTGTTTTATGGGATATGCATAAACTTATGAGCCTGTAATGAAACTTGCCATTTTGGGTTGCTCATTGCATAGCTTACAACATGCTGAATAATGCTGTTGTAAACGCTCCATTCGGGTTGAAGGTATAGCTTACAGGTCGATTTTACCTTTTTGGCGTTTTCCTCTGCCCATTCAATATCCTCTGGTTTTGTGATAATCACTTTTAGCTCATCGGCTTTCATGTGGATACCATTTACCGGTGGTTGTTGAGGTTTTGGCGATAAGCAAATCCAATCCCATTGGCCTGATAATGTGTATGCACCTGAGGTTTCAACGTAGGTTTCAATGTTATTCTCTTTCAGTTTTTGGCAAAGGTAATCAAGCGGATACATGCTTGGTTCCCCTCCGGTAACAACAACTACCTTTGCAGGTTGAAGCAATGCGTTTTGAACAATCTGTTCAACTTTTACCGGAGGAAAGTTTTTCGGGTTCCAGGTAAATTTTGCATCGCACCAGCTACAGCCAACATCGCATCCGCCTATGCGAATAAAGTATGCCGCTTTTCCAGTGTGATAACCTTCGCCTTGAAGCGTATAAAACTCTTCTACAAGTGGAAGCAACTTTCCATTATCTAGTAATTCTAGGTCTACTTGCATAATATCTGCATTATTCTTTGCCAAAAAGTAGTTCTCTGTCTCTTATTGCAGCTTCATTTGCCCATTCTTCGGGAATAACTCTCCAGTTACATGGTTTGACAGGGGAGACTTTACCGCTATTTTCAATCCAGTTCATTAGGTAAAAGCGCATATCCTTAGACGAAACGCTAATAATTCTTTTCTGTAGTTCGGCACTTGATAACCCTGCACCTTCGGTTAAATGTCCACCTCCTCCATTGCCTCTGTATGAGTTTATGGCCACTCGGTACATTTTATCGTTTTTAAAAGGCTCACCATTTTCCATCGATTTAATGGATATCCTATCACCAGCAGGTTTCGTTAAATCAACATCGTAGCTAATGCCAGCAGCACTATCGAAATTATAAAAGCTCGATTTGAGTAAACCTCTTCCTTTGTTGTGCAGAATTGGTATACCGTTCTCATCGGTTCTAAATAGTATCATATTATCGTTGGCCGATTCCATGGTTTTCATCCATAAACCATACGAATACTCTAAGTAGTTTTTAATCTCTTGGCCCGATAGCTCCATAATGTACAAAAGATTTTCGTAACCATACAGTTTGAACATGTCGCGAACATATACGTCGCCCTGATCAATTTCTGCATCAAAAAATAGTGGTGCAGCAAAGGAAACACCGCATTTTGATATTCCAAGCTGAACTTCGTGTATTAGGTTTACAAATGCCGATGGGCCAAAGTAGGCATCTCTTGTGGAAATGGAATGGGTAAAAGAACCAATCTTCCTATCAACAAAACGCTCCACTTCGCTTGTAAAATCTGAGAATATGCTTACGTAGTTAGGATCGGGTATCATTTCGTTCATTGAAACGAGCTTAGCACTTATGCTCTTGTTTTTCAGATTATTCTCACTATCGAACGATAATGATATTGTTGCATCGGACACAAGGTGGGCTCTCGAACCTGGATCAACAATGGTTACTGTGTTGCCATCAATGTTTGTGACTTTTTTTATGGTTCTATCGTGGTCGTGACCTATAAGTATAAGATCGAAACCAGGAACTTTTTCAGCTACCAAAACCGAGGCATTGTCGTTGAGTGGTAGGTTGGGGTTTGCGCCTTCGTAAGTTGCATCGTGCCCGGCATGAAATAGGCCAATGATTACATGAGGGTCTTCATAAATCCGAATGGAATCAATCCACAGCTTTGCCGTTTCAACCATATCGTCGAAGCGCATGTTTGGCCATAGGCTTGGCGATAGCCATTTAGGAATGCCCGGCGTTGTTAACCCAAGCACAGCAACTCTAACATTGTTTTTTGTAACCACGGTATATGGCTGAAAGAAGGGTTGCTGGGTTCGTGTATCAATAATGTTTGCTGAAAGCCAAGGAAATGTAAAATCTTCAGTAAGCTCATTGTAAACTCTTGGCCCTGCTTCAATATCGTGGTTTCCAACCGATGCTGCATCGTAGCGCATAAAGTTCATTACTTTTGAAACGATATGCTGGCTTGTTGTATCGATATAATTTGAGTAGTAAACAGTTGGTTGTCCTTGTAAAAAATCACCGTTATCGAGTAGAATTACTTCATTACCTGAAGTATTTCTAACCTGCTCAACGTAGCTATGAACCTGCGCTTGGCCAAAATCTACCGCTTTGTTGTTTATGTAATCGAACGGAAACAGTGCACCATGTACATCGCTTGTGTGAATTACCCGAATGGTAACATCGTGTTGACCATAAGTGTTAACATATTGGTAAAGGATGGAGAGAAGAGTGAGTGCAAGAATCCTAAACATGACAAATTTTTTGCAAAGATATCCTTTTAGACGTTTAATACTGAATAAGGTTAATTCGGTCTGAAACAAAAACCATTCCTCAATCATTCTCATTGTACTGAGAAATAGTTATTTATTGGGTTTTACTGAAGCTTCGAATTACAAATTTGTGTTGTAAAACAGCTATTTGTGGCAGGCGGGTTATTGCGTAAGTCTGTTGAGGTAGATTACAATTATATCGTCGTTGTTTCCCCGTTCTCTGAAATCGATATGTTTTAGGGTTAAGCTGTTTTTATGCTTTTGCCTTAGGGTGTATGCGTAATCTTCGCCCGAATCGCTAATTGTTAAAATTCTATTCTCTCTGGTCCAGATAAAATACCCTTGCTTATCAACTCCAGTGCTATCGTGGTAAAACTTTATAGTTTCACCAGTTCCTTCAATGGTGTTTACTAGTTTTCCGTCTAGCCACATTTCTTCCTTCATTATAACCCAAGTTCCCTCAATATGGTAGCTGTTTAAGCACGATGAAAGGGCTATTAGCAAAACTGCTCCTGTAAAAATTCGAAAAAAAATACTTGCCTTGGGTGTTCTTGTCATACTTCGTATTGTTTTCTATTTCGGTTAAATGTTGCAAAGTAACGATGATTGATATAATCTCCAAATTCCTATATTTGTAAAAATAGCGAATATGCAGCATAGTGTTTACTGTAATTTCCTGAATTTTCTCTCTCAGTACGTTCATTTTACCGACGATGAATTCCGCTCGGTATTACCTTACGTGAAGGTTCTTCAGCTTAAAAAGAACCAAGAGCTAATTAGCGAGGGACAAATTGCTAATGTTATTGCATTCACCAATAAGGGTTACTTGAGGGTTTACTACAATCATGATGCAGAGGAGATTACCCGTGATATTACACCTTTAAATTCATTTGCAACCGCGCTTCCCAGCTTTATAACCCAAACCCCTTCGTATGAAGTGATAAGCGCTATAACCCCTTGCGAACTATTTGTTATCACAAAGGATGATTTAGAGTATTTGTACAATAGTTTTCCTAAATGGGAGAGGGTTGGCAGACGAATTATCGAGGATATGTTTGTTGAGGCACAGCGGAGGTTATACCAGTTTATTACCCAATCGGCTGAGGTTAGGTATAAGGCATTAATGATGCGATATCCGGATATGATTCATGATGTTCCACTTAAATACATTGCCGACTTTTTAGGTATTAAGGTGCAATCACTTAGCCGTTTACGTAAAAGTATTAAGTGGTAATACTTATACCTTTTTTTAACATTTGTTAATCAGCTTATTGCTTTTAGTAGATGATATTTGTGGGTAAAGTTTTACCTTTAAACCACTTGCAATGGAACGAGATCTTAGCAAATTATCATCAACAACATTCGACTTAGCAATAATTGGAGGCGGAATAACCGGAGTAAGCGTAGCATACGAAGCTGCCTCACGAGGCTTAAGCGTTGTTTTAGTTGAGAAAGGCGATTTTGGACAGGCTACTTCGTCGGCAACATCAAAGCTTATTCACGGTGGTTTGCGCTACCTGAAAAATTTGGAATTTGGACTTGTGCGTGAGTCGCTTACCGAACGAAAAGTATGGGAGAATATTGCACCAAACTTTGTTTACCCCATTCCTTTCATGGTGCCAACTTATAAGAGTTTTAAGAGCAATAGGTTTATACTTATGATGGGGATGATTCTTTACGATGTTCTTTCGTATGATAAGGGTTGGACTTGGGATCGTTCCAAAAAATTGCCTTTGCACAAATCTATTGGCGCAAAAAAAACTCAGATGCTTGAGTCGTGTGTAAAAACAAAAGGGCTCACTGGCTCAAGCATATACTACGATTGTCAAAATATAAATCCGGAACGGCTAACCCTTGCTGTGCTTAAATCGGCTGTTGAGCATGGAGCCAAAGCAGCCAACTATGCAAAAGTTACCTCGTTGTCCCTATCAAATGGCATAGTAAAAGGTGTAAATGTTGAGGATTTAATCTCTGGTAAAACCCATAACATAAACGCTAAGCTAACAATAAATTGTGCTGGTCCTTGGGCCGATATTGTGCTTAACAATGCAATGAGTGGTTCAGCAAACCATCATATTAGACGATCGGAAGGAATTCACATAATCACTCCAAAGCTTTGCAATTCGCATGCAGTAACCATGATGACCAAAAGTGGGCGGCACGTAATGGTTATGCCATGGCGAAACTACTCGCTAATTGGAACAACCGATAAGGAATACACTGGTAATCCTGATAGCTATAGGGTTAGCAAAGAGAGCATTCAAAGTCTAATTGATGATGTAAACGAGAACTATGGATGCAGAAAGCTAAAGTACGAGGATGTTGTTTTTGCCTACGGAGGTTTACGCCCATTGGTCGACGACCAAACCGAGGGATCATACGATTCATCGCGTAAGTACGAAATTTTCGATAATAAAAAGGATGGGCTTAATGGCCTAATTACCATTGAGGGTGGAAAGTATACAACCAGCCGTCGCTTGGCTTTTCAAGCTATGCGAATGGTGAAGAGAAAACTAAACGTAAAGCTATCTAAATCGAGAACAAAAAGCGAATATTTATCCTCATGTCAAATAGGAAGCATGGATCAGTTTTTAAGCGATTTGCAGAAACAGTATCCCGAATTCTCAGTGCAAACCATTAATTATATTGGTAAGAACTACGGAACCGAGAGCCATCAGGTTTTCCATTTGGCCCAACAGGATAAATTGTTGGCCGAAGTTGTTTCGCACGACGGATCAATGCTTGCCGAGGTTGTTTATGCAATTCAATACGAAATGGCCCAATCGTTAACCGATGTACTGTTCAGACGAACAGGTATTGGCACGCTTGGCTATCCAGGTGATGATATTTTTGCAAAAGTGGTTGCAATTTGCAAGCAGCATCTGAAATGGGATGAGCAAACTACAAATAATGAGATTAACCGTGCAATGAGTATCTTCAAACTACCCTAAAATTTTTTGATGAACACTTAATTAAAAAGCATTATGAATACTACATATCGCGATATTTTTAAATGGGGCGACAAACGTGAACAACCCGTAGATAAAGGAACCCTTGACGTAATAAAAGAGAAATTTGGTTTTACAGATGATGATTTTTCCCAGAAGTATATAACCGGTGAAGAGCAAGTAGCACTTAGTAAACCCGTGGGCATTAATCAAAATTTGCTTGATAAGCTTATCGCTATTGTTGGAGCCGGAAATGTTAAAACCGATGACTATGCAAGAGCATCACATGCATACGGAAAATTTTATGCTGAGTTGGTGAAATTGCGTATGGGGGAAATTCCTTCGCCTCCCGATGCAGTAGTTTTCCCAAAATCAGCTGATGAAGTCACTCAAATTGTCTCGCTTTGCAATGAGCATGGTATTGCGCTTACCCCATTTGGAGGACACTCGTCGGTTACCCGTGGAGTGGAAACTCCAAACGGTGGTATTAGCCTCGACTTAACGAAACATCTAAATAAAATTATCGAAGTAAATTCGGTAAATGCAACTGTTACTGTTGAGGCCGGAATGTTTGGTCCTGCCTTTGAGAATTACCTCAACAGTATTGGGTTTACTTGTGGACATTTTCCACAGTCGTTTGAGTACTCAACCGTTGGTGGTTGGTTTGCTGCAAAAGGAGCGGGGCAAGCCTCAACAGGTTACGGTAAAATTGAGCATATGGTGCTTGCTGTAAAAGTAGTTACGCCCGCTGGAGTAATCGAAACGAAGTGTTATCCTGCAAGTGCTCAGGGTTGGGATATACATCAAATTTTTGCTGGATCGGAGGGCACGCTTGGCGTTATAACCGAAATAACCATGAAGGTACGACGCTATACACCTCAAAATACGCAGTACGCATCTTTTATTTTTAAGAATTTTGAATCGGCCGTTAGCGCAATGCGAATGGTAATGCAAAGCGGAGTTGGTTTGCCACATCTGTTTCGTATTTCCGATCCCGAGGAGACCGAAATTGCCTTTAAAACCAAAGGTTTTGACGATACCCTAGCCGATAGGTTTTTAAGGGTAATGGGCTACAAAAGCGGAAGCCGTTGCCTAATGTTTATGGCTGTTGATGGGAGTAAAGGTTATGCTAAACAGGTAAAAAAATCGGTAAAGGCAATTTGCCGAAAACATGGTAGCTTCTACACTGGAGCAAAACCTACGTTAAAGTGGCTCGATCAGCGCTACTCAAGTGCTTACCTTCGCGATCCGTTAATGGATTTGGGTATAATGACCGATACGCTTGAAACAGCAGTAATGTGGGATAACCTGGTTAACGTATGGAGTTCAGTTAGAAACTATTTGAAAAGCAGACCTAAAACAGTGGTCATGGTTCACATCTCTCATGTTTACGAAAACGGGGCTAACCTATACTTTACTTTCCTTAGCCCAATGGAAAAAGGAAACGAGCTGAATGATTATGCCGAGTATCATAAGGGATTGGTCGACACCATAAACGCAAGTGGCGGTTCACTCTCGCATCATCACGGAGTTGGTCGTTCACTTGCACCATGGATGCAGCAACACCTTGGAGTCAACAGCCTTGGGTTAATGCAGGCAATAAAAAATTATCTCGATCCAAAATCGATAATGAACCCTGGAGGCACTTTAGGTTTAAAGTAGAAATTGTTTAGCTAAAGTAAAACTATCTATGGAAGATCATGTTATAGTTATCGACGCAGGTACCCAGTCCATTAGGGCGGTTCTCATCGATTTAAAAGGAAATATTGTAAGCATTAAACGAACAGAGGTTGATCCATACTTTTCTTTAGAACCAGGTTTTGCCGAGCAGGATCCGAACTACCTTTGGGATACACTTGCCGATACTTGTAAGCAGCTTGTTCGGAATTTACCCGTACCTATTGAGAGCGTTAAGGGTATGTCCATAACAACACAACGAGGAACATTAGTAAATCTCGATAAAAATGGAAAACCCTTACGTCCAGCAATTATTTGGCTCGATCAGCGTAAAGCTAAGGCGAACGAATGGCCTAAAGGTATTGTAAAGGCTGGGTTAAAACTGGCGAATATGTACGAGTCGCTTGTGCACGCCATTAAAGATGGGGAGTCAAATTGGATTCGCCAAAATCAGCCTGAGATTTGGGATAAAACCCACAAGTTTGTTTACCTGTCAGGTTTTTTTATCCATAGGCTAACTGGTCGCTTTGTCGATTCCATTGGGAGTAATGTTGGCTACATGCCCTTTAATTACAAAAAACAGGAATGGTCTAAGCCCGGTGAACTCAACACTAAGCTTTTTCCAATCGATCGTGAAAAGCTAGTCGATTTGGTCAAACCATCCGAGTTGCTCGGACATATTACTGCTCAGGCTGCAAAGGAAACTGGGCTTCCCGAAGGTTTGCCCGTTATTGCTTCGGCAGCCGATAAAGCCTGCGAAGTGTTGGGCTCAGGCTGTATTTCACCCGAAATAGCTTGTTTAAGCTATGGTACAACTGCAACAATTGAAACCGTTAACCCAAAATATGTTGAGGTAATAAAGTTTTTTCCTTCATATCCTAGCGCAATCCCGAATCATTACAATACCGAGGTGATGATTTACCGGGGATACTGGATGATTAACTGGTTTAAAAAGGAGTTTGGCCATAAGGAGGTTGAGCTAGCTAAAAAGTTAGGCAAATCTGCCGAAGAACTTTTCGATGAGATGATTAGCCATATTCCGCCGGGTTCAATGGGGCTTACGCTTCAACCTTACTGGTCGCCTGGGGTGAAAATTCCGGGCGTTGAGGCAAAGGGAGCCATTATTGGCTTTGGCGATGTGCACACCAAGGCGCATCTTTACAGGTCGATAATTGAAGGACTTACCTACGCATTGAAAGAGGGTGCCTTACGCACTCAGAAACGGAATGGGGTGAAAATTGAGAAATTGCGCGTTTCGGGTGGGGGATCGCAAAGTAAAAATGCGCTTCAAATGACTGCAGATATTTTTGACATGAAGGTGGAAAAACCTCATACCTACGAAACATCGGCCTTGGGGGCTGCAATAAATTGCGCAGTTGGGCTTGGTTTGTACAAAAACTTTAGCGAAGCAATTAAAAGCATGTGCAGGGTTGATGAGGTTTACGAACCAATTAAGGCAAACAGAGACATTTACAATGAATTGTATAGAAAAGTTTACCGAAAAATGTATGCAAGGCTTAAACCGCTTTACCAAGATATTAGGGATATAACAAATTATCCGAAAAAGATTACTTAGCTAGCCATTTGATAAAATAGTTGAAAAATTAGTCCTATTTTAGTGTCATCTTTAATAAATAGGGCTACTGCAATGCTGCAATCACGGTTTTTGGTGTTTTTCCTTTTCTTGTTATTGCCTTTTTTTGCCTTCAACCAGCAATCGGTTGAAAGCCTTGAGCAAAGGATGAACAATGCGAAAGGCGATGAGCAAATATCGTTAATGATAGAGCTAGGCAATGCATTGCTAACAAGCGACACCGAAAAGGCACTCGAACTTGGGTTAAAGGCTGCGTTTTTGGCAAAACGTTCTGGAAGTCAATTACAGGAAGGGAATGCCATACTACTTATGGCGCAAGCTAGCCTTGCAGCAAACGAGCACGAAAATGCCATTCGTTACTTTAACAGGGCTTTAAACTTATTCGAGAAGATTAATCAAAGATTGCTTCATGCAAATGCGCTAATTGGCATTGCCGAAGTGTATAGCAGCGAGCTAAACTACAACCTTGCTAAAAAATACCTACAAGATGCTCTTACTCTAGCACGAAGGCTAAATAATACCGCTCTTCAAATAAGTATCCACCGAAAACTAGGCGAAATTGCTATATTACAGAATAGCCTAACTAATGCTTATGAGGAGTTCACAAGTTTACTTGGAATTTTGAATGAGAGTGGTACCCTTTCGGAATCGCAATTGAAGGTAAAAGCTAACGCCCACCGACAAATTGGAAATATTTACAGAAACGAAGGCAACTTTGATAAAAGTATACAATCGTACCAAAAAGCATCTGCTATTGAACAAACTTTGGGTAATAAGGATAAAGAGATGGCCGATAGGCAAAATATTGCCTACGCATACTACCTCAAGGAGTATTTAGATAGTGCTTTTGTATACTACAATCAGGTTTTAGCCTATTACCAGCTACAAAAGGATTCAGCTTCAACCATTCCTGTTCTAATTGGTATTGGCGATGTTTTTTTTGAAAGAGGTCAATACCGACAGGCTGTGGCCAGCTATAATCGGAGTTTTGAAACTGCTGTTGCCAAAAATAGGGTTAAGGAACAGGTAACCTCTTTAGTAAATATCTCCAGATGTTTTAATGCCTTTGGCGATTTCCCTTCGTCGCAGCAGTACCTTTCGCAAGCATTGGCCATCGCAAAGCGCGAAAACTTAACCAATTCATCTGCCGATATCTATCGGTATTTATCGGAATTGAATGAGATGGAAGGGAAACACGCACAAGCCTTAGACTACTACAAACTTTGGGCAGAGATGCGCGATTCGATATATAGCGAGGAAAGCGGACAGAAGATGGCTCGAATGCAAATTCTTTATGAGATATCGCAGAAGGAGCGCGAAAACGAAATTTTAAAGCAGAACAACGAAATTCAAGAGCTACAGCTGTCAAAAACGCGCTATCAGCGAATGGTTTTTATTGTGTTGGCGCTTTTTCTTTTTGCCATCCTAATTCTTTTCGGTTTCTTTTTCCGATCGAAGCAGAAAGATTTCCAAAAGCAGAAGGAAACAGAGCTGCGCATAACCGAGATGAATAAGAGCCTTGAGCGCCGAATGATTTCTGAAATAAAAAAGCAAGAAAAACAGCAGCTACTATTGGCTCAAAAATCGAAGCTCGAATCGTTAGGAACTCTAGCTGCTGGTATTGCCCATGAAATAAACCAACCTCTTGGCGGAATATCAATGGGGCTCGATAATATTCTGCTTAAGCTATCGGAGCAAAATCTGTCGGACCATTACCTTAAGGAGAAGGTAAATCTCATGTTCGAAAACGTAGATCGCATTAAGAAGATTATCGACCACACGCGTACCTTCTCTCGTTCGCACAAACCAGCATCGTTCGAGCGGGTTGATGTTAACGAGGTTATCAATAGTGCCCTTATTATGGTTAGCGCTCAGTTCGAGAACCACAACATCCAGCTAAACCTTAACTTGTCAAGTTCAATCGATCAGGTGGTTGCCGATAAGTTTAAACTCGAACAGGTAATTCTTAACCTATTGAGCAATGCAAAGCATGCCGTTGATGAAAGAGAAAAAACCGAGGAGAACACGGCTAATTATAAAAAGCTGATAGAGGTTACAACATGGGAAAATGATGAGTTTGTTTACCTCTCGGTATTCGACAATGGGCATGGAATTAAGAAAAAGGACTTGGAGAAAATTTTCGACCCATTTTATACCACAAAAAAACAGGACAAAGGAACCGGTTTGGGGCTCTCAATTTCATATGGTTTTATTAAGGATATTTTAGGAGACATTAGCGTTGAGAGTGAAGAGGGTGTGTATACAAAATTTAAGGTAAATATTCCAAAATCATAATCTATATGGAGCAGCTTAGCATTCTTATTCTTGATGATGAAAAAGTTTTTAGGGACGAGATTCGTGAGTTTCTCGAGAACGATTCGTTTACGGTTTACTCCGCTGCATTGCCTTCCGAGGCATTTGCCATACTTCAGGATAATGATGTTGACATACTGATACTCGATTTGCGCCTCCCCGAAATGGATGGCTTTGCTGTGCTCGAAAAGGTTAAGAAATTGTACCCACACATTGAAGTTATAATGATAACTGGGCATGGCGATATGGATGCTGTAATTCAAGCCATGCGAATGGGTGCGGTTGAGTTTTTCCCAAAACCATTCCGTTTGCTCGACATGAAAGCCGCCATTAAGCGTACCCGAAGGTTCATCGATTTAAGCCATAAGCTAAAGGAGGTGAACCAATCGTATCAGCTCATTTCAAAGGATTTGCGCGATAATGTGGGCTACGAGATGGTTGGCAAAAGCAAAGCAGTTCAGCAGGTTATCGACCTTATGCGGAAAGTTGCTAGCGTTGAGAATACTTCGGTTTTTATTACAGGCGAAAGCGGAACGGGTAAGGAGCTTATTGCACGAGGAATTCATTACCTAAGCAAAAGGAGTAATAGCTATTTTCATGCTGTTAATTGTTCGGCAATTCCTGAGTCGCTTTTCGAAAGCGAATTCTTTGGACATAAAAAGGGTGCTTTTACTGGTGCCGATGAGGAGAAGGCTGGTTGGTTCGAAATAGCCAATGGAGGAACGCTTTTTCTCGATGAGATAGTTGACATGCACCCTTCATTGCAAAGTAAACTCCTTAGGGTGCTTGAAGATAGGAAAGTGCGCCGCTTGGGCGCAACAAGCGACATTCCGGTTGATGTTAGGATAATTGCTGCAACTAATCAGAACGTACAGGAATTTTTAGATGAGAATAAGTTTCGAAACGATCTGTTTTTTAGGCTAAACTCTTTTGAAATTAATATACCTCCTTTACGCGAAAGGCCCGAGGATATCCCTGTATTGCTAAACTACTACACGCATACGCTTAGCAAAAAGCTTAATAAGAAGGTAAGCGGAATTGATAATAAGGTTTTGGTAGCTGCGCTATCGTATCCTTTCCCCGGTAATGTTAGGGAACTGCGCAACATGGTTGAGCGGGCAATAATTCTGGCCGATGGAGATAAGCTAACCGTTAACGAGTTTGCCTTTGCTGGTTTAAAAGATTTACCCACTGATGATATTGAGGTAAACTTTGAGGAAACTTTCGATTTGGATGAGATTGAAAAACGAACGATTATTAAAGCACTTGAACGTGCCGACAATAAGAAAACCGAGGCAGCTCAACTGCTTAACATCACTCGTCAATCGCTCGATAGACGCCTAGAAAAGTATGGAATTTCGTTAGATTAGCTCCGCAAGCAATTCCTTATATAAATCGTAATTGCTTTCATCAAAGCAAACAAAAATCGCTTGTTTAGGGTAGCTGTTTTTTGAGAGAAACTCGGACACAGTATTGATAGCAATTCGGCCTGCCATCCGCTTTGGGAAACGATAAACACCAGTGCTAATATTTGGGAACGCAATTGTTTTTAGCTTTTTCTTGTTAGCAAGTGCTAGGCTATTTTTATAGGCATTCCTAAGTAATTCAGGTTCGCCCTTTGTACCATTGTGCCAAATTGGGCCAACAGTGTGTATAACATACTTGGCCTTAAGGTTATATCCCTTGGTAATTTTGGCTTCGCCAACTGGGCATCCGCCCAGCGTTTTACACTCATCGAGAAGCTGAGACCCAGCAGCAGTATGAATAGCCCCATCAACACCACCGCCTCCCAAAAGCGAAGAGTTGGCTGCGTTAACAATAGCATCAACCTCAAGGGTTGTAATGTCGCCAAGGAGAAGGTTAATTCTTTTTTGTATACCCATTTCCTTTGCTGGTTTGTAAAACATTTTACCTAATTGATGCTCCTAGCTCCTTGCTAAATGCATTTATTAGGCTCTGCATAGTTTTATCTATTTGCTTATCGTTAAGCGTTTTGTTCTCATCTTGCAGCGTAAAAGAAACTGCGTACGATTTTTTCTCTTCGTCAATATTTTTCCCCTCGTAAACATCAAACAGGTTGATGCTTTTAATAAGCTTTCGCTCAGTTTTTTGGGCAATAGCTTTTATTTCAGCAAAGGTAGTTTTCTTGTCAATAAGTAGCGCTAAATCTCGGCGCACCTCAGGATATTTTGGAATTTCGGTAAACTGAACTTTTTTGGCTTTGGCTAAATGGAAGGTATTATCCCAATTTACCTCGGCAAAGTAAACTTCTTGCTTAATATCAAACGCTTTTGCAATTTTGGATGATACTTTACCTACATGAGCAATTACCTTTCCGTTTGTTTGGTAGGCAATGCCATAGTCGAAAATGTCGTTTGGTACATCGTCGGTAACCTCCAAATCGGCATGTATTCCAATTCGTTCAAATACCTTCTCAAGCAATCCTTTAATGTGAAAAAACGAAGTTGTTGCTTGCTTCTTTATCCAGCTCTCATCGCTATCGAGACCAGTTTCCCAAATGGCCAGCTTAAAAATTTCGGTATAGGCTTTAAGCGGCTTTTCCTTGTTGCTCTTTTCTTTGTTGAAATAGTAGCAATTACCCCACTCGTAGAGTTTTAGGTTTGGCTTTTTTCGGTTTATGTTGTATATAATCGACTCAAGGCCACCAAAAAGTAAAGTTTGGCGCATACCATTTAAATCGGTACTTAGCGGGTTGATTATTTCAGCTACATTATCAACAGGATATGTTGTTAGCGTATCGTAGTAGGCCTTGCGTGTAAGCGAGTTACACATAATTTCGTTCATGCCATTGGCCGAAAGCGTATCGGAGATAAGGTGTATGGTTTTGTGTCGGTCGGGCCGATTGGTATATGCAAGCGATCCTTCAACCTTGTCGCTAATTTCTATGTTGTTGTAGCCGTAAATCCGAAGTATTTCCTCAACAACATCAGCCTGACGTTGAACATCAACTCTGTATGGAGGAATTTTCAGTGAGAGCTCATCGTTATTGTTACTCACAACAAGAATATCGAGTCCCTCAAGGATTTTCATAACGGTTTGCTTATCGATATCCTTACCAATTAGCCTATTTACATAGTTTAAATTGAGGTTAACCGTATAGTCGGCAATAGCATTTGGGTAAACATCAACAATATCCGATGAAATTTCGCCTCCGGCAATTTCCTTAATAAGCATTGCCGCACGTTTAAGTGCCCAAATGGTAATGTTGGGGTCGGCTCCTCTTTCGAAACGGAACGATGCATCGGTGCTAAGCCCATGCCTTTTAGCCGTTTTTCTTATCCAAACAGGATTAAAGTAGGCGCTTTCAAGAAAAATGTTCTTGGTTGTTTCGGTAACTCCCGATTCGGCTCCGCCAAAAACGCCAGCAATGCACATACCTTTTTTTGCATTGCAAATCATGAGATCTTCGGCGCCTAGCTTGCGTTCAATGCCATCGAGGGTAGTGAAGCTGGTTTCGTTGGGCAGGGTTTTAATAATTACTTTTTTGCCTTCAATTCTATCAGCATCAAAGGCATGAAGTGGTTGACCCACCTCGTGTAGCACATAGTTGGTAATATCAACCACATTGTTAATGGGCGTAAGCCCAATGGCGCGTAGCCTATTTTGCAGCCAGTCGGGCGATGCAGTAACCGTTACGTTAGCTATGGTTATGCCCGAGTACCGAGAGCAAGCTTCGCTATTCTCAACCTCAACGGGAATTGGTAGGTTTCGGTTATCGATAATGAAGCCATCTACATCTGGCAAAACGGCTTTAGTGGGCGATGTAAGATTAAGATATGCAGCCAAATCGCGGGCAACACCAAAATGCGAGGCGGCATCTATCCGGTTTGGCGTAAGGCCAATTTCGAACTGGTAATCATCAGTAATGTTGAAATGCTTGGCAGCAGGGGTGCCAATTTTAACATCAGCAGGAAGCACAATGATACCGTCGTGTGAGGAGCCTAGCCCAAGCTCATCTTCGGCGCATATCATGCCTTCGGATAGCTGGCCTCTAAGCTTGGTTTTTTTTATGGTTACCTCCTGATCGTTAAAGTACAGCTTGCTTCCAATGGTAGCCACAAGAACTTTTTGACCAGCAGCAACGTTTGGTGCACCGCATACAATGCTAAGTAAGTTTTCCTCACCAACATCAACGGTAGTTACGCTAAGTTTATCGGCATCGGGATGTTTTTCGCAGGTTTTAACTTCGCCAATTACTATGCCTTTTAGGCCGCCTTTTATGGTTTCAATCTTTTCGAGTGCTTCAACTTCAAGCCCAATATTTGTGAGTATTTCCGATAGTTCTTCAGGGGTTTGGCTTACGCTTAGGTACTGTTTTAGCCAGCTGTACGATATTTTCATTGAATAATAATATTATTTCTGTTTGGATAATTTTAGCTGTTTGCAAAAATAGCGAAAAATGAGAGTATCTGCCTAATTTTTAGCAGGAACTTATTCTGAAAAATAGCCTAAGCGGGGAAGCGCTGAAAACTTTTTTCGCCTAAACAGAAAGAATTGAAGTATAATGCTTGTTGGGTAAAGCTTTAGCTTGGGATGCTTAAACATGCGGCGCTTTTTTATCATGCTAAAGCATTTGCGAAAAAAGTAGTAGTGGGCTTTAAATACCGACCATGTGAACTTTGGTTTACCCGTAAGCAGATAGCCCATTGCCGCTGCATAGTCGAGAAGAAATCGAATTAGCATTACAGGAATAAGCGATGGTCTCGACAAATTTTTTAGCAGCATTAGCAAGTTGTTCCTATGGTTAAAGTAAACCTTTCGGGGGTTATTTGTGGCTAGTGTACCGCCTCCAACATGAAGAACGCTTGACTGAGGTATGCACCATACCGATTTTCCGCTACGCTTAAATCGCCAGCAAAGATCGATTTCTTCCATGTGGGCAAAAAAATCTTCATCGAAAGCACCAACGCTCCAGAAGTCAGCTGATCGAACCATCATGCAAGCACCAGTGGCCCAGAATATTTCCTTCTCAGCATTGTATTGCTCATTATCTTCTTCAATAACGTTTAGCATTCGTCCTCGGCAGAATGGGTAACCTAAAAAATCGATATAGCCACCAGCAGCTCCAGCATACTCAAATAAGCTTGGGTTGGCGTAGCAATTTAGCTTAGGCATGCATGCTGCTGCTTTTGTGTTCAGTTCCATGAAATGGGCTAATGGGGCTAGCCAGCCTTGAGAAACCTCAACATCGGAGTTGAGTACAACGTAGTAATCGCTATCAACTTGCTTTAGGGCTCTATTGTAGCCGCCTGTAAATCCGTAGTTTTGATCGAAACGTATTAGCCGAATGCTTTTGCTTAAGCTTTGGAGCCATTCAACGGAGCCGTCGGTTGAGCCATTGTCGGCAACTATAACCTCAACAGCAAAATCATCAACTTTTGAGTTTTTAATTACACTTGGCAAGAACTCTTTCAGATGATTTAGCCCGTTCCAGTTGAGAATGACAATGGCTATTCGCTTCATTAACCTTAATTTTGCTGAATATTTTTCTTTGGTTTGCGTTTCCAACGACGGTGCGACCAAAGCCAGTACTCAGGTGTTTCGACTATATGATTTTCTAAACGTTTAAGATGTAGCTCAGTTAGCTCGTATGGTTTAAAACTATTAGGGCTATCGGTTAGCACCTCAAAATCGACTTCGTATTTACCGCGTTTAACTTTGCGCATATTGCAGAAAATTACGGGAAGATCAAATTTTTGTGCGAGTTTCTCAACGCCTAAAAATACAGGGGTTTGCTGGTTTAAAAAAGTGGTCCAGTACCTAATATCACCCTTGGCAGGAGTTTGGTCGGCCACTAAACCAAGAAGAATGGGCTCGCCCCGGCGCTTATGGTCGATTAATGCCCTAAGCGTATCTTTCATTACTACAGGAACTCCTCCAAAGCGCTTGCGAGCATTGTTCATTAATTTTTCAAATCTTTTGTTTTCAAGAGGTTTGTAGATTCCTACAGCGTGGTGTTTTACGTATTTACCAATTAGCGCATACAGTTCCCAGTTACCGTAATGACCCGAAACAAGAATTGCGCTTTTACCCTGTTCGTAGTACTTGTCGAAAATATCGAGGTTATTGAACTTGCAACGCCTAATGGCTCTTTTCTGGCTAGCATGTAGCAGAAAGAAACTTTCAAAAAACAGGTCGCTTAGGTGTCGGTAAAACTTAATTTCAATACTTTTTCGTTCCTCTTCGCTTTTCTCGGGGAAAGAGTTTTTTAGGTTAGTTCGAACAACATCTCTACGGTATTTTACAATATGGTAAATAATGAGAAAGGTGAAGTCGGAAATTCGGGCGATGGCACTCGATGGAATTTGAGCAATAAGCCATGTAAAACCGTAGAATATTGAAAAGAGGATGGCTCGCATCTGTTAGTCAGATTATTTTTTTAAAAAACGTGCAACAATGGTTTTTAGTTCGTCGAAGGTTTTGCCGTTTGCGGCAATAATTTCTTTGCCAAAGATATAATTTTTTGCGCCACTAAAGTCGCAAACTTGGCCACCCGCTTGCTCAACAATAAATGCACCTGCTGCAACATCCCAAGGCTGAAGGCTGTACTCGTAAAACGAATCGACTCTTCCGCAAGCAACATAGGCTAGGTCGGTTGCAGCAGAGCCTAAGCGTCGGAGGCCATGTGAGTAGCGCATAAAATGCTCCATCGACTGAAGGAATGGGCCAATGCGCTCATAGTCGTAGTATGGGAAACCTGTTGCAATGAGCGAATCGGCTACTTTTGCGGTTTTGGAAACGCTAATTGGGTTGCCATTTACAAAGGCTTTCATTTGCCCCCATGAGTAAAAACACTCATCGAGCGTAACCTCGTAAATAACGCCAAGTAAAATCGTTTCGTTATCCATAAGCGCAATGCTAATTGCGTAGGGTGGGAGGCCGTGGATAAAGTTGGTGGTTCCGTCTAGCGGATCGATAATCCAGTTTAATCCATTGGAATTTCGTTGACCAGTTCCCTCTTCGGCAATAAAACCTGCTTCAGGAAGGATTTTACTGAGACCGGCAACTAGCTGCTTTTCCGATTCTTTATCAACGTACGAAACAAAATCGTGAAGTCCTTTCGATTCAACTTTGCTAACGCTAAAGCTCTTACGCTGTTCTCGTATAAAGTTACCCGTTGCTTTTGTTAGGGTGATAACTTGTTCGCAAATAAGTTTTGTATCCATAACTAATTACCAATAATTTCAGCCTTTAGATTTCCGGTATCGGAAAGGCCTGTGAGTTTTACGCTTACAATTTTACCAACAAGCTCCTTGCGATAATCAACCTCAACTTTTACGTAGTTTTTGGTAAATCCGTACATTATGCCTTTTAGGTTTGCTCCCTCAAAAAGGACTTGTTCCGACCGGCCAATGTTTTCCTCATAGAAATTTCTATGCAACAAATCCGAAAGTTGATGTAGTTTTTCGGTTCTCCTTTTAATGTCCCTAGGGTTTACTTTACCCTCAAATTTTGCTGCGGGTGTATTTGGCCTTTCTGAGTAAGGGAAAATATGAAGGAATGCTGGTTTTAAATCGTTTAGCAGATTATAAGTGTCGTTAAAATCATTCTCGGTTTCACCAGGGAAACCAACAATAACATCAACGCCAATAAACACATTGGGTATGTTTTGTTTAATTTGTAAAAGCTTATTAGCAAATAGTTCGCGGTTATACCGACGCTTCATAAGCTTAAGTATACTATTTGACCCCGATTGCAAAGGTATATGAAAGTGGGGGAGATACTTTTCCGATTGAGCTACGAAGTTTATTACCTCGTCGGTAATTAGGTTTGGCTCAATTGATGATATGCGGTATCGTTCAATGCCATCAACATCACTAAGCGTTGCTAGTAGATTCATGAATGATTCGCCTGTTGTTCGGCCAAAATCACCAGTGTTAACCCCTGTGAGTATAATTTCCTTAATTCCCTGATTGGCAATTTCGTTTGCTTGTTCAACTACCTTGTTTATGGAGATGTTTCTGCTTTTCCCGCGGGCATCGGGAATGGTACAGTAGGTACACCGATAATCGCAACCGTCTTGAACTTTAAGGAACGATCGGGTTCTGTCTGCCGATGAGTAGGCTGGAAAGAAATCGTTTAGCACATCAATTTCGCAGCTGTATACTTTTGCTTTTGCATTTTTTTGTGCATTGCCCATATACAACGGAATCTTTCCTTTTTCTGATGCTCCCATAACTAGGTCAACACCCTCAATATTGGCTAGTTCTTCTGGACGGAGTTGAGCGTAACAGCCCACTACAGCAATGTATGCGTTAGGCGAATGCTTGACAAATTTTTTTATTGCTTGACGGCACTTCTTATCTGCATGCTCGGTTACCGAGCAGGTGTTTATTACAAACACATCGGCTTCGCTAATAGGTGAAACTCGTTGGAAACCTAGCTCGTTGAATTGCCTTGCAATTGTTGATGTTTCGGAAAAATTTAACTTGCAGCCCAATGTGTAAAAGGCTACCCTTTTATGTTTAGTTGACATTTAATGTGCTTGTTTTAACCCCTGCAAAATTAGTAAATAGCTTGCTATGTAACTAGCTAAACTAATTTAAAAGGGTTTTTGATGTGATTTTGACAGATTTTTAGGCTAAATGGCAAGGATATTCTTCATGAAATCGGGTGAGTTATATTGAGGGTTGAAATTGGAGTTCTCGAATATCTCTCCGGTTTCGGAGTTAACATACCCTTTAATATAGGCGTTCGGAAGCTTATACACATCCTCGGTATTATCGTCGCTTTCGTGTAGCTTTGTGCTTATTACCTGTTCAATATTAAGAATTTTATTGCTTTGTTTTATCTCGTTTATGTAGTGGTTAAAAATTTCTTTTCCAATTGCTAGCACAACAACATACTTCCCAAATTGCCTGCGAAGGTAGTGTTTGTAAACAAAATCGAGCTTATCGTTAGTAACCAATTCGGCAGTTTTATGAAACGATTCGGCAAAAATGAACCCCTCATTGCAAATTTTTTCTGCTACCTCCTTGTTCTTGGTATAATGGACATAAAGTACTTGTTTGTCCTCGTCTTTTAGTATAAAGTTCTGAATATTATCCTCAAAAATTTTATTCTGGTTGGGTTGCGCTTCCTTTTGAGCTTCTTTTATCTTATGAACAATTGTTTCTATTGTTTCGCTCGATAAAATGCTATCCTCACCGAGTTGCTTTTTGAGAAGTTTTTCGAGGAATTGGTTTTTTTTGTGCAATTGATAGTGCAGAAAACCAATGTATATAAGCAGTACAGAAATTATAATAAGTTCTGAGGTCATCTGGTGCGCTTAGGTAAATTATTGCAATTTATGAATAATAATAGTTTTAACCTTAAATTATTAAAACAATTGCCATAGGTTAAAAGTTTAAGCAATGGCAATAATCTTTATATTTAGAAAGTTGGTTTGATAAATACTACCTGAAAGTTCTATTTATGAAATTGAGCTTGTTTCTTTCTTGAGTCGCAATATTATTGTTGATTTTGTTTTAGTAGTAGTTTACTAAATCAATATTTGATAAAAAAAAAGACCAGTCTAATAGACTGGTCTTTAGTGTGATCCCGACAGGATTCGAACCTGTGACCCACAGCTTAGAAGGCTGTTGCTCTATCCAACTGAGCTACGGGACCGTTTTTCTGCAATTGGGTTGCAAAAATATAAAAATCATTTCAAAATTACAGCTTTTACTTGCTTTTTATTTGCAATATGTAGCGGAGTACCCATATTTAATAATAGGCAGTTAAAACAATTGCCCTGCGATTATTGCAGGGCAATTATTGCTTTTAAGGTCAGTTCTGAAAAATTATAAGGGTCTTTCCACATCCTTATCACCACGACCCGAAAGGTTGATTATTGCAAGGTCACCTTTGTTCTTTAGCAGCTTTGCTGCTAGGGCAATTGCGTGGCTCGATTCAATGGCAGGGATTATACCTTCTAAATGCGAAAGCATTTTATAACCTTCAATTGCTTCGTTGTCTGTTACGGCAAAGTATTGTGCGCGGTTCGAATCTTTCATAAAGGCGTGCTGAGGGCTAATGCCAGGGTAGTCGAGTCCAGCAGCTATGGAATGCGATTCAACTGGATTCCCCTCTTCATTAACAAGACAGTATGAGTATGTGCCCTGAAATACCGCAGGTTTGCCCAACGAAAGTGTTGCTGCCGTATTTCCTGGTGTGGCAGTTCCACCTCCTTCGGCACCGTAAATGGCTACTTCCATATCCTCTAAAAAGCCTGAGAATAGGCCAATGGCATTTGAACCTCCACCAATACATGCTATTATTGAGTTCGGAAGCCTTCCCTCGTGCTGTAATATTTGGTTACGTGCCTCTTGCCCAATAACACTTTGAAAATAGCCTACAATTTTGGGGTAGGGGTGTGGTCCAACCTGCGACCCAAGCAAATAGTATGAGTTTGGGTGATCAATGTAGTATCCCAATGCTGCATCAACAGCATCTTTTAACGTTTTAGTACCTATATCGGTAGCAATAACTTCAGCACCAAGCAGCTTCATGCGCTTAACATTTAATGCCTGCCGTTCTACATCAATAGCCCCCATAAACACTTTGCAGGGTATACCCATAAGCGCTGCAGCGGTTGCGGTGGCAACTCCGTGCTGCCCAGCGCCGGTTTCGGCAATAATTTCCTTTGCACCCATGTTCTTGGCTAAAAGTATTTGACCAATGGTGTTGTTAATTTTGTGTGCACCAGTATGGTTTAGGTCTTCACGTTTTAGGTAGATTGTCGATCCGATATGCTCGCTAAGTCTTCGGGCATAGTACAATGGCGAAGGCCGGCCAACGTATGTTTTGAGGTAATGTATAAATTCGCGTTGAAATGATTCCTTTCTTACTTCGCTATCGAAAAAATCGGCAAGTTTAGCTAAGGGCTGTTCGAGAACTGGGGGGACGAATGCTCCGCCAAAATCACCGTATTTCCCGGTATAAGCAAGCATCGATTTTAAAGGTTGTACATTAATTATTTGCTGTTGTGTTTCAGTAATTGTTGTCATAATATCTGATTTTAATTGATTTGAAAGGTAGTTAATAGCTAGTTGTGCATGTTATAGTAATGCACAAGCTCGTACGTAACGAGCATGATTATTTTGAGCGGGGAGGCCCCGCCAACGCCATGTCCAAACCAGTATCAGATAGAATTCTTTCAATGTTTTGCCAAATTAGAAAATAAAAAGGCCGTAGGGGTTTCCTACGGCCAAAATTGCTACAATGGTAACAACTCAGTTTAGTGTCCCCGGGTTTGAGAGGTTAAACTTTGCCACCACCAAGAAATATTTTGTGAGATAATCATATTTTACTTTTTTTCCTGTCTGCAAATAAATGGAGATTTCTGTTAAAATCAAATAAAATTGCCAAAAAATCATTCCATGATATTCTTTCTGCCTGGAAATGAGTACGATAGAATTATGAAAATAACTAATGAGGCTAAAATGCCAAATATATTTGGATCGAGGTTAAAAGGTAAATCAACTGCCATTATCGTTAACACTAGTGTTGTGGCTCCACCAATAAGCATTGCCCAGAATGCTCCAATAGTACTACTTTTTCGCCAAAAGAATGCTCCGATAACAGGTACAAACAGTCCGCTAACCATAAAGGCGTATGAATAAAGCATTAGCTCAAGCACATTTTCCATTTGCCAAGCTAAAATAAGAGCAAGTACACCAATGGCAAGCGTTATTAGCTGAGATATACGGAGTGTGGATTTTTGCCCTTCGGGCAATTTAAACAGCTTTCGGAGTATATCGGTTTGCACATTTCCCGATGCGGCCATTAAGCAGCTATCGGCGGTTGACATTATTGCTGAGAAATAAGCCGACATCATTAGTCCCATTAATCCAACAGGAAGTATCGTTCTGAGTAGTAACGGTAAGCCCATTTCAGCGTCTAATTCAACGCTAGGGCCAAACCCCATGTAATCAAACATGCCATTCTCGTAGCCAACTCGGGCAAATAGCCCAAGTATCACACCCATAAAGGCCATAAATGGCCACTCAAAAATTCCGGCTATGTACCAAGCCTTTTGTGCCTCTTTGGCTGTTCGGGTTGAGTAAATTCGTTGGTATAGGGTCATTCCTACAAACCAAATAGGGATAATTGTAATAGCCCAATTAACCAATGTTTGCCATTCAATATTATTCAGCGCTAAAAAATCGTGCGACAGAGTTTCTTTAATTGCAGTTAAACCTCCAACTGAGTTGTAGCCTAAAGGAATACCTATAAGTATTAACCCCGCCATTAGCACTATCCACTGAAAGGTGTCAGTATAAATAACGGCTTTTAGTCCGCCCATTACTGTGTAGCCTACCGCAATTACGCCCATAATTATTAATGCGGTGTGCATATCGAGATTTTGAAACGAAGCAGAAGCCAGTTTAGCGCCTGCTAAAATTTGCGAACTCGTAAATCCAATATAACCAATTGCCGAAATTATTCCAGCCATAAGAGCAACCCTAGGACTGTAGAAATGTTCAAAAAGCTGAGGGAAAGTGAATAGCTTTAGCCTTGTTGCAATTTTGCTTGCTTTGGGAATAAGCAAAACTGCGCTTAGCCATGCTCCAATCAATCCAGTAAATAGCATCCACGAACCCGATAAGCCCATTATAAAACCTAATCCGCCAAGTCCTATTGAGAATCCTCCACCAACATCGGTGGCAACAACCGAAAGCCCAACGTGAAAGCTGCTCATGGTTCGGCCACCTACATAGTAATCTTCAGCATCTTTATTTCTTTTTAAAAAGTAAAACCCAATACCAAGGACAAAGGCCATATAGAGAACAAAGATGATTAGGTCGATGTAGTGCATGATAAAAAAGTTTTGGCTGCCAGATGCTTAAACTACAGCAGGGTGAATAAATTATGGGAGCAGGCAGATTTGCCCAAGTTCGAAGCCCAGTTTACAAATCTAATGAATCGCAGGTAACTTATCAAATTCAAGAAGAAGTTTTGAGCATAGAGAGCATCTGTTATGTGTAAATTTAAATTATTTGTTTTCTTGACTTACATCTCAATTTTTTGTACTTTACCTGTGAACCTTTTAAAGCCAAAAGCTATGGACGAAAAATTGGTAGTAATTGCAAATGATTCATATACTAGTGCATTAGTTCTTCAGAGTTTTCTAGAATCTAATGGGGTAAAGTGCTACTTAAAGAACATTAATTTGGTGCAGCCAAATGTTTCCGATAATGTTAAAGTTCAAATAAGCGAAAAGGATGCAGAGAAGGCCATCAAGTTACTTTCGGCATATCGTAAACCCGAAAAGGGTGATTCGCAACCACGAAAGATATTAGTTCCAGTTGATTTTTCGGTACATTCGAAAAATGCAGCTTTTTTCGCATTAAGGCTAGCGCATGTTTACAAGGCTGAGGTTAAACTCCTAAATGTATTTAACTCTCCGGTTGTGGATATGATTCCTTTTACCGATGCGGCAAGCATACAAATTGACATCGACATTAGCTATTCTATACTTCAGAAAAATGCTCGTGAGCATTTAATGAAGCTATTTAAAGAGCTAAGGAAGTATGCTGATGATAATGGAATGAAAGACCTTAAAATTGGCTATGCGCTTCGCGAAGGTTTTGCTAGCTATGGCATTATCGATATGTGCAAGAGGTACAACCCAGGAATGCTCATAATGGGTACAAAAGGCGAAGGGTTTCGTAGCACAGAGTTAGTCGGCAGCGTTGCTGCTGAAGTAGTTAGAGATGCAAAAGTGCCATTGCTCGTAATACCTGAAAATGCTAAGCTAAAAGATATTAGTGAGGTTAAAAATGTGCTTTACGCAACTCGATTCGACGAGAACGACTATTCTGCTATTCGAAAGCTGCTAACAATCCTCTCGGGGTTTAACCTTAACGTAGTTTGTGCTAATGTTTGCGATAACCCTGAAGATCCTGTAGTAAAAGCAAATATGGTTGCGCTTGAAGATTACACAAAAAAAGTGGTTAAAAAGGCACGAGTTGATTTTGATCTTATTAAAGGTAAAAATGCAGCCGAGGCATTTAAGGGTTATATAACAGGTAAAAATATCGATTTGCTAGCCTTAACCATGCATAAAAGAGGGTTGCTCGAACGGCTTTTTAATCCTTCGCTTACGCGAAAAATGCTATCCGATGCAGATATCCCGTTACTCATATTCCCCGAATAGCATATGCTGAATTAGGGTTTACCAGGAAAGTTATTAACCGTTTTAACCTCAATGTCAGGAAACGATTCAACCACTTGCACAGTAAAATCAGGAAAGTTCTCAACTATTTGCCATTCGCCACATTCATCGGGGAAGTTATCAACGAATTTTACCTTAATGTCCGGAAAATTATCAACGAATTTAATTTTTATATCGGGGAATGAGGTTACAAATTTGACTTTACCATAAAGTTTAATACCGTTGAACTCGCAAGCAGGGTAGGTTACCTTGTCGTCGCCAGTTGAAAAGGGAAGAAGCGTAATTAAACATGCTAATAAAAGCCGAAAAACCATAACTTGCTTTTTGCTGCAAGGTATGGTTTTTCAATAAAATTGTCAAGCGTTTGCCTAATGCATGTTGTGAAATACGTTGGTAACGTCGTCGTCTTCTTCTAATCGTTCCAGAAGTTTTTCAACATCGGTTTTCTCCTCTTCGGAGAGTTCCTTCGTATCATTGGGTATTCGCTCAAAGCTAAAGGTTTTAATTTCAAACCCGTTATCTTCTAAATACTTCTGAATAGGACCAAAGCCAGTAAATTCAGCATATATCATAATAGTATCGTCATCCTCAAAAACTTCTTCGGCACCAAAATCAATTAGTTCAAGTTCAAGTTCTTCCAAATCAATGCCCTCTTTTGCCTCTACCTGAAACGAGCATTTACGATCGAATAGATAATCGAGCATGCCTGTTGTACCCAACGATCCGTTATACTTAGTGAAATAGCTACGAACGTTGGCAACCGTACGGGTTGGGTTATCGGTTGCTGTTTCAACAACTATGGCAATTCCGTGAGGACCTTTCCCTTCGTAAACAAGTTCCTTGTAATCTTTGGTATCCTTATCGGTCGCTTTTTTTATTGCCCTTTCAACGTTATCCTTTGGCATATTTTCCGATTTGGCATTCTGAATGGCCAATCGTAACCTGGGGTTTGTATTAGGATCAGGACCACCTGCCTTTGCGGCTAACGTTATTTCGCGACCAATACGAGTAAATACTCGAGCCATGTTGCCCCAGCGCTTTAGCTTGCGAGCTTTCCGGTATTCAAATGCTCTTCCCATTTTTCAAGTTTGTTAATTTTGATGCGCAAAAGTATTAAACTATAGCTAACGGAAAGAAATTTTCTGAAGATTTTTTGAACGTATAATTGAAAATTAGATTAATCCTGCTCCCAAAGCAATGGATATTACAATGAGCATAACCGCAACAAGGTTTTGAATAAACTTAAGCGTTATCTTTTTAAGCAATTTTTTTCCAACGTAGGCTCCCGCAGTTGCAGCAACTGTAGCCGATAAAACAAGAGGGATATTTGCTGTTAAATTCGATTCGGTAAATCGCGAAGCGTATACGGCCAAGCGTGTAAAGTCAACCAATGAGGCAATTACAACTCCTGTTGCAATATACCCCTCTTTAGTTAACCCGCTTTTTAGCAAAAACGCACTACGTATTGCACCTTGTATACCCGCTAACCCTCCAAAAAATCCGCTTAAAAACCCTCCTAATGGCAATTTGTTTTTGGTGAATTGAATTTTTTGAAACGACGGTATAACCTCCAACACCGAAAAGAAAAGGAGTAGGATAGCGATTACAAGATTAATTGGCGTTATGCTGTAGATATTTCCCCATAGGCTGTAGGTTGTAATTACAGGTAAGTCAGTAAGTTTAACAAGTAACCAAGCCCCTAAAAATGATGCGAGTATGGCAGGTATTCCAAAGCGCAACAGAACCGATTTGTTGGCTAGCTTACCCACTAGCGTAATCTTAAACATATTATTTGTAAAGTGAACTATTCCAGTGAGCGCAATGGCTATATCGATAGGGAAAAATAGTACAAATACAGGAGTAAGTATTGTACCCAATCCAAACCCTGAGAAAAAAGTAAGTATTGCTGTAAAAAATGCTGCAATTGTGATAACTAAAATTTCCATTGTTTTTTTAGATTTTAAACAAGCAACTAGCCTCATAGTTTATAGCTAAATGTTATCAAATTGTTATTGTTTAAAAACACCTAGAAATTTTTTTAAATTTTTTTGATAAAAAGTATTGTATTATAAAAAATGTGTATACATTTGTATTATACAAGATGATTAATACGTGTTGTATAGTTTTTTGAGTACAGATATTTTTAATCTATAATAATAACTCGTTAAGCCATGGATAATACTAAGTTACTAACCGATTTACTAACAGCGTGGGAGGAAACCTATAAGAAAGGACAACTCACCCTTTGGATATTTCTTGCCCTAAAGGATAACAAGAAGTATGTTGATGAAATTAAGACTTTTGTTGAAGAGGAGTCGAATTTCACTATGAGTTGCGAAGAGCAGAGCCTGTATCGAAACTTACGCAAATTCCAGCATCTTGGGGTAGTCGATTTCGAAACACGTAAGGGGAATAAAGGCCCAGAACGTAAATACTACTTTTTAACCGAATTGGGTTATTCGTTGCTCAACCAGTTTGTAAAACGCAACATTGCCCTTTTCTTTAATAATCGAATAAAACAACTACTAAATTTGGAGGATTAACAATGAAAATTACCACAAATCAGCTTCGTTTTGCAGGAGCACTACTTGCATTAACAATCGTTTTTCGTTTTGGCTTAAGCCGTTTGCTCGATATGCAACAACTTACCTTTGCATGGGTTATTGCGTCGATTTATGCTATTGCAGCTTTTTTGGCTGGATGGTACTTCGGGCGAAAAGACAATGAATCGCTTCCAATTTACGATATTGGCTTTCGCTTTCATCTAACTACCTACATCATTTGCAATGTTTATGGTGAGTTATGGCATTTACTGGGTTTTCAGTCGCAATATGAAGATATTATAGTTGTTCACCTTACTGCGCTATACTGGGGTGTATTTTTACTATTGCATTTTATCGTTTTTTTAGTTACGAGAAAAAATGCAATTAAAGGGATTAGCAAGACAGAAATTTTTGAATAAATAGTTTTTCTTCAGTTACTGCTTTCTCAAAACACCACTTATCGTCTTTGTTAGCCTGTCTGTTGTCAAGGCAGGCTAGCAAGGACAGAAGGTATTCCTTATGATTCAGTTTATCCAGTTTAACTTTTTTTATTTGCTTTAATTCATTTCTAATCTTTTTTATATTTTTTGCCGATAGCTAACTTTAAAATTGCCAATTTTCATATAACATACCTTTACTATTTTTAACATTTCTTAACGCTGTATCGCCCATTAATTCTGCATATTTGTGCATTATTTTAATGAACAAATTTTCAATTTTTAACAGAATAACTTTGAAAGAAATGAGCGATACTTCATCAGTAAACATTAAGGAGCTTAACGAACGCATCAGGCAAGAGAGTTCGTTTGTTGATATTATTTCCATGGAGATGGATAAAGTGATTGTTGGGCAAAAGCATCTGGTTGAATCGTTGCTTATTGGCTTATTGGCCGATGGACATATCCTGCTCGAGGGTGTGCCTGGCCTTGCAAAAACACTTGCCATTAACACGCTAGCTAACACCATTGATGCTGGCTTTGCTCGTATACAGTTCACTCCCGATTTGCTCCCCGCCGATCTTATAGGTACAATGGTTTATAGCCAAAAAAAGGAAGAGTTTCATGTGAAAAAAGGACCCGTATTCACCAACTTTGTGCTTGCCGATGAGATTAACCGAGCCCCAGCAAAAGTGCAAAGTGCCTTACTCGAAGCAATGCAAGAAAGGCAAGTAACCATTGGTGATGAAACGTTTACACTTCCTGTTCCGTTTTTGGTTATGGCTACTCAAAACCCCATTGAGCAAGAGGGAACTTACCCACTTCCCGAAGCTCAGGTTGATAGGTTTATGCTAAAGGTGAAAATTACCTACCCAAAAGTTGAGGAGGAAAAATTGATTGTTAGGCAGAATGTTGCCTCGTCGTTTCCAAAAGCGAGCAAAGTACTTAAACCTGAAGATATCATAAAGGCCAGAGAAGTTGTTCGCGATGTATATATGGACGAGAAAATTGAGAAGTACATCGTTGATATTGTTTTTGCTACCCGCTTTCCGAAGGATTATGGGTTGGCGAAATTTGAGAATATGATAGCATACGGTGGTTCGCCTAGGGCAAGTATAAATCTTTCGCTGGCTGCTAAAGCCTACGCTTTTATTAAGCGCAGAGGTTACGTTATCCCCGAGGATGTTCGTTCTGTTTGTCACGACGTACTTCGACACAGGATTGGCCTTACATACGAGGCTGAGGCCGAGAATATTACTAGCGAAGATATAATCACCGAAATTCTGAATACTATCGAAGTGCCATAACCTATGCTTAAACGTGTACTCATTCATTTTAGCCTCTTAATAGCATTTTCAATGCTAACCATTTTTGGTCAAGGCCAAAATTTTATTGGGCTGCACAAGGATGAGATTAAAACACGTGTAAATACTGATCTTTCAGGTTTTGTATTTGCCAAGGAGATTTTTAATTACGATAGGAGCTTCATAAAGTTTGAAAACACATTCGAAGAGCAAACACTTCTATTTATGCTTAATACCGAAGGTTATTGTACCTCGGTTTCGCGAATGTACAATACCTGGATGTTCAACAAGTTAAAGCAGGAACTCATTGAGAAGTATGGTAAGGATAAAGACCAAAAGTGGGCTTATAAAAAGGATGGTAAAAAGTACGAAATAGAATTGGTTAAAGGTGAGTGGTTTGTAACTGTAGTTACCCGAAATAAAAAGGAATAGTTAGTTTCTGTTATAAAAATATTTTATTGTGGAAGCGTCAGAATTACTTAAACGAGTTCGAAAGATTGAGATTAAAACCCGGGGGTTATCTCGCCATATTTTTGCGGGACAATACCACAGTGCGTTTAAGGGAAGAGGAATGGCTTTTAGCGAAGTGCGCGAATATCAATACGGCGACGACATTAGGAATATTGATTGGAACGTAACCGCCCGTTTTAATCAACCATACATTAAGGTTTTCGAAGAAGAGCGAGAGCTAACCGTTATGCTTTTAATTGATGTTAGCGGTTCTAGGCTATTCGGTACTACAAACCTCCTGAAAAAGAACCTAGCTACGGAAATTGCAGCTGTTCTCGCCTTTTCGGCAATTCAGAATAACGATAAAATAGGTGTGATCCTATTTAGCGATAGGGTTGAGAAGTTTATTCCTCCCAAAAAGGGTCGTACACATATACTGCACATAATTCGCGAGCTAATAAACTTTTCTCCAACTAGCAGTGGTACCAATATATCCGAGGCTTTACGTTACCTCACCAATGCGCTTAAAAAGCGCTGTACTGCATTTCTTATTAGCGATTTTATGGATTTTGAGGGCGATACCCCAACCCCCCAGTTTACCAATGCTCTAACTATTGCCAGCAATAAGCACGATATGGTTGGTGTTAGGGTTTACGATAGGCGCGAGGCTGCAATGCCCTCTGTTGGCTTGCTCAAGCTGAAGGATGCCGAATCGGGGCAGTACAAGTGGGTTGATACCTCGAGTCGTGAAGTTCGAAATGCCTATGCTCGCTGGTGGGCTGAGTCGGAATTGGCGCTAAAGCAAACCCTTTCGCGCTGCAAGGTCGATTCAGTAGCAATCAGTACCGATGAGGACTATGTAAAACCGCTTATCAAGCTATTTAAGCAACGTGCATAAATGCAATTGAGTAAAGTGATGAAACTTTTAGGTTTAAATATCGATTCTATAGGATTTTTTAGATTAGATGCTAAAGTACTGCAATTTATTGCCTTAGCATTTATTGTAGTTGGTGCCTCAAATATCGCTGTTAGCCAACAGCCAACCTACAGCTTTAAGGCATCTGTTTCTGCCGATAGCATCTTAATTGGCGATCAGGTTGACCTATCAATTTGGGCACAGGTGCCAAACAATTATAGCATTAGTTTTCCCGTATTTGTCGATACAATTGTTACGGGTATTGAGGTACTTAATAACCCAAGAATTGATACAACTATTCTCGATGATCAAAGAGTTGAGTATAGCTTTAAGGTAAAGATTACTTCATTCGACGAAGGTTTTTATCGTATACCCCCATTTGCACTGCCTTTCTCAAGTGGTAATGCTATAGATACAGCAAGAACTTCTCCCATATGGTTTTTGGTTAATTCTTTGCCGCCCGATACTACAATTGCTGATATTTACGATATTAAGCTACCTTATTCAGAGCCATATACATTTGCTGAATTAGCACCATGGATTGGTGGAGGACTCCTTTTAATTGGTTTAGTTGCATTCTTGTTTTACTATATATCGAGACGAAAAAAGAATAAGCCAATTTTTTTCCCACCTAAACCTGCTGAACCTGCCCATGTAGTTGCCTTACGCCAACTCGACAAGATTAGGGAAGAAAAACTCTGGAATACTGATAATCATAAGGAATATCATACTGCGCTTACAAATATTATTCGCCAATACATTGAGGATCGATTTGCGGTTTATGCCATGGAGCAAACAACCGACGAGATTGTTAAATCACTTAGAAACGAAAATGTAATTCCAAAGGAACTCCTGCTTCAGCTATCCGAAAATCTCTCCTTGTCCGATTTGGTGAAGTTTGCACGGTATACTCCTCTGGTTTCCGAAAATGAGACAGGCTTGCAATTTGGGTATAAGTTTGTTAATCAGACTAAAATTGAGGAGAAGCCTATAAATGAGGTCCCTGAGTTAGAAAATGAACTTGAGGATGATTCAAAGCGTGATGTTGAACCTGAAAAAAATGATAGGTAATGGAAGGATTAACATTTGCTCATCCAAAACTACTATACATACTGCTAATACTACCATTGCTTATAGCATGGTACATTTTTAGGCAAAGAGATGCTAAACCTAGCATGCAGCTATCAACTTTAAAAGGTTTTAGTAAGGCTCCAGTATCTATTAGAGTGTATTTAAGGCATCTACCTTTCGCTTTGCGAGTTGCTGCTCTTGCACTCATGGTTGTTGTGTTGGCTCGACCTCAGTCGTTTAATGTAACACAGAATATTGAAACTGAAGGAATCGATATAGTTATTGCGCTCGATATATCAACCAGTATGCTCGCACGCGATTTTAAACCCGATCGGATTGAGGCCGCCAAGAGTATTGGGGTACAGTTTGTTGCAGGGCGTAAAACCGATAGGGTTGGCTTGGTTATTTTCGCTGGCGAAAGTTTTACCATGTGTCCTCTTACTTCCGATCATGCTACTGTAATTAATATGTTCAATGATGTTGAACTAGGATTGCTTGAGGATGGGACTGCAATTGGTAACGGATTGGCTACCGCAGTAGCGCGTTTAAAGGATAGTGATGCAAAGAGCAAAGTGGTTATACTTTTCACCGACGGTGTTAACAACAAAGGTGAGGTTTCGCCGCTAATGGCTGCCGATATTGCCAAAACATTTGGCATAAGGGTCTACTCTGTTGGAGTAGGCTCAATGGGCACCGCTCCTTATCCGGTTCAAACACCCTTTGGTACTCGCTACCAAGATGTGAAAGTTGAGATTGATGAGGAGGTGCTAAATCAAATTGCAGCTAAAACGGGTGGAAAGTACTTTAGGGCAACCGATAACGAAGCGCTCGAAAAGGTTTACAATGAGATTGACCAACTTGAGAAAACGAAAATTGAAGTAGTTGAAACTACTCGCAAAAAGGAAGAATTTGCTGCATTTGCTCTTTGGGCTTTGCTGCTATTAGGAGTTGACTTTGTGCTTCGAGCAACTTTGCTAAGGAGTATTCCTTAGAAGTAAAAGGTGTTTTAAACTAGTATTATTTAAAAGAAACTATGTTCCGATTTGCTAATCCAGAGTATTTTTACGTTTTGCTGGTAATTCCAGCCCTGATGCTTCTGTTTATTGTAGCCATGCATGTTAGAAAGCGAAAAATTTTGGAGTTTGGTAATCCCGAGTTACTTTATCAACTTATGCCTGGCTACTCAAAGCGAAGAGGTTGGATTAAATCATCAATTTTTCTTTTTGCCTTTGCCCTAATGGTTGTTGGTTTGGCTCGTCCCCAATTCGGGTCAAAGCTAACCGAGGCAAAGCGAAAGGGAATAGAAATAATTATTGCCCTCGATGTTTCCAACAGCATGCTTGCTCAGGATATTCAGCCAAGTAGGCTCGATAGGGCAAAGCAGGCTATTTCGAGGTTAGTCGATCAGCTTGCTAACGACAGAATTGGGTTAATAGTTTTTGCAGGCGATGCCTATGTTCAGCTACCCGTAACTAACGACTACACATCGGCCAAAATGTTCCTTTCGTCAATTAGCCCAGGAATGGTTCCAAAGCAGGGAACGGCTATTGGATCGGCAATAAACCTTGCGGTCAACTCTTATAGCCCGCAAAGCGAAACGAGCAAGGTCGTTATTATAATTTCCGATGGAGAAAACCACGAGGATAAACCCATTGAGGCTGCTCAAAGGGCATTCGATGAAAAGGGTATAGTTGTTCATGCCATAGGCATTGGCTCACCAAATGGAGCACCTATTCCTTTGGGAACGGGAAACCGGGATTTTTTACGCGATAAAGACGATAATGTAGTAGTAACAAAATTGGATGAGGAAGCACTTTCAAAAGTAGCTATCTCGGGGGGAGGAAAGTATTTACGAGCATCAAATACCCAAATTGGATTACTACCACTATTCGAGGAGATTAATCGCATGGAGCGAACCGAGTTTAAGGATAAAGTATACTCCGAGTACGATGATCAGTTCCAGTACCTATTTGGTATTGCTTTGCTTTTACTAATTATCGAGTTTTTTGTGCTTGAACGAAAAAATAAGCTATTAAAGAAGTTGAATCTTTTTGGAGAAAGAAGCTAGCCATGATGAAAACTACTTTCAGCAATAATAAATCGATGCCATTAGCTACTATATTTCTATTAGGCTTAATGGTTGTAAGTTTTGGAGTGTTGGCTCAGAGCGAAAAAAAATCGGTAAGGCAAGGAAATAGGGAGTTTAAAAAAGGCGAATTTATCGATTCGGAAATCTCATATAGATCGGCTATAGAGGTTAATCCCGAATCGTTTAAAGCTAATTTTAACCTAGGCGATGCGCTTTACAGGCAGGAGAAATGGGAAGAGGCCATTGGTCAGTTCGAAGGAATTGCTGATGCTAATGTTTCCGAAATCGATAAAGCAAGCGCTTATCATAATTTAGGGAACTCGCATTTTAAAATGCAGCAGTTCGATAAAAGCGTTGAAGCCTATAAGCAGGCGCTAAGGCTAAACCCTAACGATATGGAAACGAAGTACAATTTAGCCCAAGCCCAGCGTATGCTTCAGCAACAGCAAAACAAAGACGATCAGCAAGATAAGCAGCAGGATGATAATCAGAATGGGGAGAACGATCAACAACAAAACAACCAGGACAAGGATAAAAATAAGGACGAACAGCAAGACCAAGATCAACAGGATCAGCAGCAACAACCTGAGAATAATGAGCAGCAACAGCAGCAGAATCAGGAGCAAATATCGCAAGAAGATGCACAACGCATGCTACAAGCAATACAAAGCAGAGAGAAAGATATTCAGGAAAAAGTGAAGGAAGAGCAAGCCCGACAGGCTAAAGTAAAGGTTGAAAAGAATTGGTAATACCAAAGGAGATGAAAAAGCTATTAGCAGTTTTAGTACTAATTTCGGTTGCGATTCTAGCGATAGCACAAGATGTTGAGTTTACAGCATCGGCACCTAATGTTGTAGCCGAAGGAGAGCAATTTAGGCTTGTATATAAACTCAATGCGCGGCCAAAAAGTTTCGATCCACCCACTCTCGAAAATTTCTATGTGCTGGCGGGTCCAAGCACATCATCGAGCAGCAGCATACAAATTGTAAACGGTCAGATGACCCAAACATACGAGTATTCATATACTTACATAGTTGAGGCTACTACCGAAGGCAAGTATACTATCGACCCAGCAACAGCAAAGGTTAATGGCTCCGAGCACAAATCGAACCCAATTACTATTGAAGTGGTTAAGGGATCGTCGGGGCAATACGATTCACCCAGCCAGCGCCAAAACCTAGGTACAAGCCAACCTCAAGCAAAAGCAGAAAGCAACCAGAATGATTTATTCGTTAGCATTGATTTTGACAAATCTTCGGTATACCGTGGTGAACCAATACTTGCTACGATAAGCATTTATACACGTCAGAATATTTCGGGTTTCGAAGATGTTAAATTTCCTTCGTTTACCGGTTTTTGGAGCCAAGAGGTTGAAACTCCTAATAACGTTCATTTTCAGCGGGTGAATATTGATGGCCGAATCTACAACATGGGAGTGCTAAAAAAGTACTTGCTTTTCCCTCAACGTTCCGGCGAAATAAAAATTGACCCTTTCGAGATTGTTGTGCTAACCCAAGAACGAAGCGGAAGAGCACAATCAATATTCGACGATTTTTTTGGAGCTTATCAAACTGTAAGGCAAAGGTTAACAAGCAAATCGAAAACCATTAAGGTAAAAGCCTTGCCACCAAATGCACCGCCTTCGTTTACAGGAGCGGTTGGGAATTATAATATTGAAGCAAATTTAGATAAGCCTGAAGTTAAAACTAACGAAGCGGTAAACCTTAAAATTCGCGTTGCAGGTTCAGGAAATCTTCGATTAATCGATGCACCTAAAGTTAACTTCCCTTCAGGTTTCGAGGTGTTCGATACCAAGGTTACTAACAATATTAACACAACTCAAAAGGGCGCTACAGGATCCAAAGTTTTCGATATTGTGGCAATTCCACGTGCTCCTGGCAAATTTGAATTGGGTGAAATAGAGTTTTCCTATTTTAACCCAATGCAACAAAAATATATTACTATTAAATCGAAACCATTATCAATAGCCGTTGAAGCCGATGGATCAGAACCATCAAACGTTCCAATGGCGGGCTTCGGTCGTGAGGATATTCGATTTATTGGCCAAGATATTCGTTTTATTAAAACCGATGATTTTGCCCTTCAAAAAAGGTTTAGCTATTTGGTGAGCAGCGCAAAGTATAAGCTTATAATTGTTTTCCAACTAGTGCTTTTTGCAATTGCATTTCACATAATTAGGCGCCAACGAGCGCTTATGAGCAACTTGGCACTTGTTAGAACCCGAAAAGCGAACAAAATGGCAAAGCGAAGGTTAAAGCTTGCTCTTCAGTTTTTAAAAGCCAATAATGCTGAGCAATTCCACGACGAGCTGCTGCGCGCTTTGTGGGGGTATGTATCCGATAAGCTGAGCATACCAGTGGCTAACCTTTCGAGCGATAGCGCCAAGGAAACGCTTAGCGAGCGAGGGATTCGGATTGATGATATTGATGAATTTCTTCGAATTATCTCTATTTGCGAGTATGCACGCTATGCACCAAAAGGTGAACAGTCGCAAATGGCCGATTTATACGATAGCTCAATTGAGCTTATTGCTAAATTTGAAGAAGTGCTAAAAAGTAGCAAGTAGTTATTTTTTAATAGTAAACGAATTGAATATGAGGAACATATTGGCAATAATTGTTATACTTGCAATATCATTAAGCGCTAATGCAAATTTTAGCCCCGACTCAACCCTTCAGCGAGCTAATACTGAGTACACCGAAGGAAATTTTGAGCAAGCGGCTGAACTGTATAAGCTTTTAGTTGATAGTGGTTATACAAGTGCCGAACTTTACTACAATTTAGGGAATGCCTATTTTAAGCAAGGGCATATTCCTCATGCTATTCTAAGCTACGAACGAGCATTTTTACTAAACCCTTCCGATGAGGATATTGAGTTTAACCTTGAATATGCTCGAACGTTTACAGTTGATAGGATTGAAGTTTTACCACAGTTTTTCTTAGCTAAGTGGTACCAATCGGTAAGAGGACTTTTAGGTTCAAATGGATGGGCATGGGTTTCGGTTGGGTTTGTTGCACTTCTGCTTGTTACTGCATTGTTCTTTTGGTTTTCGTATAGGCCTTGGGTAAAACGTGTTGCCTTTATCCTTGGGCTGTTATTTATGCTTTGTCTGTCGTTATCCGTAATTTTTAGTCTACAAGAGAAGAGTAGAATGGAGCTCAGGAATAAAGCAATTGTTTTTGAGTCCGTTGTTACGGTTAAAAGTTCGCCTGGTGCTTCAAGTAAGGATATTTTTATACTTCATGCCGGAACAAAAGTTCAAATAACCAAGGCTATTGGCGAGTGGGTTGAGATTCGAATTGCCGATGGAAATAAAGGGTGGATTAACAGTAGCGCAATTGAGCTTATTTAGCCTTCAGTAATAATTTCTTTGCTCAACCTTTTCTTCCTGTTAACCAGGTAAACGCCAAGCAAAACAATGGCTATTCCAACTATTTGTACTGCGTTTACGGTTTCGCCATCGAATAACCCCCAAATAATTGCAAAGAAAGGGATAATGTAAGTAACCGATGTGGCAAATAGTGCGCTTGTATGCCTAATTAGATTATTAAAAACGAATAGTGATATTACCGATCCAAAAGCTGATAGCCCCAGTATTGCAAGTAAACTTGGCCAAAACATATCCGATTGCAGAGCAACGCTAAAGTCCGTAAAAATGAGGATAATTCCGGCAGCAGGGGCAACTAGTAAAAACGATAAAGTGGTTACCTGTATGCCATTCATATTGGGTAAGCGAAATCTAACCTCATTAACGTTTATCCCATAGCCAATTGTTGCTATTAAAACATATAGGGCATACGAGTTTGCACCAAAAATCGATTTTATATCACCACCTGTAATTAATGCCAATGCCCCAATAAAACCAATGAGCACTCCAACTATTTGGTTACTTGTTGGCCTGTTCTTGTAAAACACAATACCAACTATTAGCGCAAAAAGCGTTGCCGAGCTGTTAAGCATACCCGACAGAGCACTCGATATATTGGTTTGAGCTAATGCAAAGAGAAATGCTGGGAAAAAAATTCCAGCGTAACCTACTATTGCAATGCTACCTACGTTTTGCCTGTTAACCTTCCTATAATGTCGTGCAATGGCTGGGAGTAGGAGTATAAAGCCAAAAAAAACTCTAATTCCGGCAACCTGAGTAAACGTGAAAGCCACAAGCCCCTTTTTCATCAGTATAAATGAGCTGCCCCAAACCAGAGCAAGAAACAGCATGGCTAGCCATTGCCAAAGCTTTTTTGTTAAATCAAACATTAAGGTTGAAATTTTTGCCAAAGGTAGAAATATTAACCACTCTTATTTAATTTGAATATCAAATATGCATGAAGCATAAACTAAATTAGTTTACAGCTGTTTATTTGGTAAATCAAACTTTTAAAAAATGAGGACGTTAATACTATCAGTTGCATTTGCACTAATAGCAGTTTTTGTCAATGCACAGGCCAAAACACTTTACGACTTTACTGTTGAAAATATTGAAGGCGAATCCTTCTCTTTGTCGGAGCTAAAGGGTAAAAAGGTTATGGTGGTTAATACCGCATCGAAATGCGGTTTAACACCACAATACGAGTTGCTTGAGAAATTGTATCGCCAATACAAGAGTAAAAATTTTGTTATCATTGGCTTTCCAGCCAATAATTTTATGAATCAGGAGCCTGGTTCAAACTCCGATATCCAAGAATTTTGCACGCAAAATTATGGGGTTACCTTTCCCATGATGGCTAAAATATCGGTTAAGGGCGATGATATTCACCCATTGTACAAGTGGTTAACGAGTAAAGATGAGAATGGAGTTCTCGATGCAAAGATTACCTGGAACTTTCAAAAATTTCTAATTGATGAGGAAGGAAAGGTTGTTAAATCGATCCCCCCTAGAGAGAAACCAAATTCGCAGGAGGTAATTGATTGGATTACAATGTAGACCGTGTCAACGAATTTTCTGTAGGACGATGCTTTAACATCGTCCTTTTTTGTTTCCTTGCTGTGAATGATATAAATCATGCAATATGCACTATAAACCCATTAAACCTTTACTAACTTCAGGTTTCAAAAACTTGGCGACAAACAAATATTGGGAACACATTACGCATTTGTATGATTGGCAGAGCAATAGTTATTACATTGTTGGTCGGTGTGGTAAGTCTTCATCTTAAAGCACGACCACTAAAGCAATTACCATCTGAGAAAAGAGTATTGCATGCATCGAGAATTGATGAACAGATTAAAATTGATGGTAATATCGACGAGGCTTCGTGGAGCAATGCGGCTATAGCCAGCGAGTTCTATCAGTACGAACCCTACAACGGATCATTCCCCTCGGAACGTTCGCAGGTCAGGGTTCTTTTCGATAATCAGGCAATTTACATTGGCGCAATTCTTTTTGATGATGAGCCAGATGGGATATACCGCGAGCTTGGCAAGCGCGATAATTCCGATAATCTCAAGTCCGATGCGTTTAGCCTTCTCATTAGCCCATATAACGATGGGATAAACTATTTAGAGTTTATCGTTTNNTATAGTTTCGGCCTCGGGGGTGCAAACCGATATTCGGCGAACAGGCAATAATTCGGATAGAAGTTGGAATGCGGTTTGGGAGAGCAGCGTTGCTATTACCGATCGGGGTTGGGTTGTCGAATTACGAATACCATACTCGGCTCTTCGTTTCTCAAGTAAGGTTGAAGGCAATTGGGGGCTAAATTTCAGACGGTTAATAAAGCGTTACAACGAATGGAGTTCCTGGAATCCCATCGACAATTCAATCTCAGGAATTGTTAACCAATCAGGCGAGCTGTCAGGTATTAAGGATATAAATACGCCAATTAGGCTTTCGTTTAGCCCATACATTTCCGGTTACATTGATAAGCACCCCGACAACAGCTCTTTTACAAAACAGCTAAATGGAGGAATGGATTTACAACTTGGCATATCCGAGAGTTTTACCCTTGACATGACCCTAATTCCCGATTTTGGTCAGGTTAAGTCCGATGATAAAGTGCTAAACATTTCACCATACGAAGTTCAGTACGGCGAGCAGCGCCCGTTTTTTAACGAAGGGATGGATCTGTTCGATAAGGGTGATATATTCTATTCGCGACGAATAGGCTCTAGACCCAAAGGGTATAGAAGTGTATCATCCAATCTTCAGGAGAATGAGGAGGTAACCTCAAATCCGCAGGAAACTTCAATGATAAATGCCACAAAAATTTCTGGCCGAACCTCATCGGGTTTGGGTATTGGTTTTCTCAATGCTATTACAGCAAATGCTTATGCTACTGTAACTGATACGTTAACAAATAAGGAGCGTGAGATATTAACCCAAGGGTTTACAAACTACAATATGCTTGTGCTCGATCAAACTCTAAAAAATAATTCGTACGTGAGTTTGGCCAATACCAATCTTGTAATTCCAAAGCAAAGCTATACGGCAAATGTAACCGCTACCGATTTTGTGCTCCGCGATAAAGCAAATGTGTATGCCATTGCTGGCAAAGCGGCGCTTAGCCAAATAAGCAATGAAGATTTAGGGTACAAGTATAATCTCAGCTTCCATAAAACATCGGGTAACTGGCTTTACGAGGTATGGACTAAAACCGAGAGCAAAACCTATAATCCAAACGACATGGGCTATATTCAAATGGCCAATGAGTTTTCCAACGGCGCAAGTTTAGGATATAAAGTTTACAAACCTTTTTGGCGAGTACTTAACCTATCGAGCTGGATTGGCGGATGGTACTCCATGTTGCACGATCCGTTTGTGTATAATTCGTCACGCCTTTGGGGAAACGTACGAACAACTTTTGCAAAGTCGTACTTTTACACTTATGCTGATGTTTGGATGGAGCCAAGAGAGACTAACGACTACCATGAACCAAGAGTTGAAAATAGAATGGTTATTCGTCCACGGCGATTTGGCACTAGCTTCAGAACCTCTAGCGATTACCGTAAGCCCATTGCGCTTGATACTGAAATTGAATACTGGAAAGCCGAATCGTTAGACATGGATGAACTTTCTTTCAGTCTTTCACCCCGCTTTAGGCTTAGCAATAAGCTTTTCATTGTATATGAGATTGAACAGGAATTTTCCCAAAACGATATTGGCTACGTAGCACATACCGATGATGAGTCAACAATATTTATGGGGTTACGCGATGTATCTACATTAACCAATACCATAGATGGGACTTTTTCATTCACTGCAAATGCATTTGTTAACTTAAGGGTTAGGCATTACTGGAGTTGGGTCGATTATAGCAGCTACCATACACTTAATGCCGATGGATCTCTATCAGCAGCAATTGCTGAACCTACTTACGATAGAAACATCAATTTTAACCTTTTCAACATCGACCTTACTTACCAATGGAATTTTGCTCCCGGTAGCGTGCTATCTGTCGTTTGGAAGAATGTGATTGAAACTTCCGATACAAACGTTAGGGGCGAATTCTTTAGTAATTTCAATAACCTAATAACTGCAAAGCAGGGAAATAGCATTTCGCTTCGTATGCTTTACTACCTCGATTACAATACGGTTGCTAGCAAATTGAGGAAGTAAACCAAGCCGTTTGCAATAAAAAAGCCGCATGGATCAACAACGAGATGGTTTCAATTCTATCTCGTTTTTTATTATATTTGCCATCCAAAAATTTAAAGATTTAAAGGCATTTAACTGTATTTGCTATGTTCGATAATTTAACGGAGAGACTCGAAAGGTCGTTTAAGCTTTTAAAAGGCGAGGGGAAAATTAGTGAAATTAACGTTGCCGAAACCCTTAAAGATGTTCGTAAGGCGCTACTCGATGCCGACGTAAACTATAAAATTGCTAAGCAATTTACCGATGAGGTAAAGAGCAAAGCTTTGGGAATGGATGTGCTTAACTCGCTAAAGCCTGGTCAGCTCATAATTAAGGTTGTTCATGATGAGCTAGCCCAGCTAATGGGAGGGAAAGCCGAGGATATTAACCTTTCATCAAGCCCATCGGTAATTCTAATTGCAGGTTTGCAGGGATCGGGTAAAACAACCTTTTCGGGCAAGTTGGCAAATCACCTTAAAGCAAAAAAATCAAAGAATCCGCTACTTGTTGCTGGCGACGTTTACCGTCCTGCTGCAATCGATCAGCTAAAAGTTTTAGGCGAGCAGATTAACGTTCCTGTTTATACCGTTGAAGGAAGTAAAGACCCCATTGCCATTGCAAAAGATGCTGTAAAGCAAGCCAAGCAGCAAAAAAACGATGTGGTAATTATCGATACGGCAGGTCGTTTGGCTGTTGACGAGGAGATGATGAAGGAGGTGGCAGCAATTAAAAAAGCCGTTTCTCCTGATGAAATCCTCTTCGTTGTCGACTCAATGACTGGTCAGGATGCTGTTAACACAGCCAAAGAGTTTAACGATAGGCTCAACTTTAACGGAGTAGTGCTTACCAAGCTCGATGGCGATACCCGAGGTGGTGCTGCCCTTTCAATCAGAGCGGTTGTTGATAAGCCCATAAAGTTTGTGAGCACCGGCGAGAAAATGGATGCGCTTGACGTGTTCCATCCCGACCGTATGGCCGATCGTATTCTGGGTATGGGCGATGTAGTATCGCTAGTTGAGCGTGCACAAGAGCAGTACGATGCTGATGAAGCTCGCAAGCTTCAGAAAAAGATTGCCAAGAACCAATTCAACTTCAACGATTTTCTCTCCCAAATTGGTCAGGTTAAAAAAATGGGTAACATTAAGGATCTGGCTGGCATGATACCCGGAATGGGCAAGATGATGAAGAATGTTGATATTGACGATGATGCATTTAAGAGTGTTGAGGCTATTATATACTCAATGACCCCCGAAGAGCGGGAAAATCCTGCTGTTCTAAACGGGAGCAGACGCAAACGTTTGGCTAGCGGTAGCGGCACATCAATACAAGATGTGAATAGGCTTATAAAGCAGTTCGATGATATGCGAAAGATGATGAAGATGGTGTCGGGAGGTGGTGGAAAGAACTTGGGAAGAATGATGGCCAATATGCCCAAAAGGTAAGCAGTTAGCAACCATTCAGCCATGGGTAAATAGCAACAGCTATATACTGTGTCTCTGTGAAAAACTATGTTTTGTATGTGTTTAAATATGACCGATTTAAACAAATAACTCTGCCAGAAATAGGTAATTAATATATAAACAAAACCTACCCATATGGAACTACTCGACGGAAAAATGATTGCCGACAAGGTAAAGCAAGAAATTGCTCAAGAGGTTGAGCAAATTATAGCAAACGGAGGTAAAATTCCTCATCTGGTGGCTATTCTAGTTGGTAACGATGGCGCCAGCGAAACCTATGTGGGTCATAAAGAGAAGGCATGCGCACAGGTGGGGTTCAAAAGCACAGTTCTGCGTTTTGATGAAACCATATCGGAAGCAGATCTTTTAGCTGAGGTTGAAAAGCTTAACCAGAATACCGATATCGATGGGTTTATTGTTCAAATGCCATTACCTAAACATATTTCCGATCAGAAAGTGATTGAGGCTATCGACCCTAAAAAGGATGTAGATGGGTTTCATCCAGTAAATGTTGGTCGTATGGTAATAGGTTTGCCTGCTTACGTTTCGGCTACTCCCGATGGAATTATTGAACTTTTAAGAAGGTATAACATTGAAACATCAGGGAAGCATTGCGTAGTGCTTGGCCGTAGCAACATTGTGGGTAGGCCAATAGCCAATTTGCTTTCGCAAAAAGGGAAACCTGGCGATTGCACCGTGACCATTTGCCATAGCCGAACTTACGATATACCTGCAATAACACGCGAGGCAGATATTTTAATAGTAGCGCTTGGACAGGCCGAATTTGTTACCGCCGAGATGGTTAAAGAAGGTGCCGTAGTGGTTGATGTAGGCATAACAAGAGTAAAATCCGATAAAACTAAGTCGGGATGGAAGCTTTTAGGCGATGTTAAGTTCGATGAGGTTGCGCCAAAGTGCAGCTACATTACGCCCGTACCTGGGGGGGTAGGACCACTAACTATTGTATCACTTTTAAAGAATACACTTAAAGCAGCAAAACAAGAGATATACGCATAATATGCTATACATCATGTTTTAATTTATGCCCGATTTATTTCGGGCATTTTTATTTTTATATGAATTGCAGCACAGCGTGTTAGGGAAATATCTCAAGTAAGAGCGTTTGCTGATTATTTAGCGGAGTTATGTTGGTTTTTTATGCAAAAGATAAAAGTTTTTTTATATTTGTTGCCGCTTGAAAATTGAATCTGGATTATATATACTAACTAAAACACACACTTATGTTAAAAGGTCACCCAAAAGGGCTGTTGGTAGCGTTTTTCTCAAATATGGGAGAGCGCTTTGGTTTTTACACCATGATGGCCATTCTGGTACTTTTCCTACAGGCAAAGTACGGATTATCTGAAAGCCAAGCTGGCGAGTATTATAGCTGGTTTTACTTTGGTATTTACGCACTAGCGCTAATTGGAGGTATTGTAGCCGATGCCACTCGTAAGTACAAATCGGTAATACTTTTTGGTATTATCATTATGTTTGCGGGTTACGTTTTTATGGCTTATCCAACCGAGGCTAACCAAAGCTATCTTTGGCTTAGCGTTGTAGGATTGTTTACCATAGCATTTGGTAACGGTCTGTTCAAAGGAAACCTACAGGCTGTTGTTGGTCAAATGTACGATGATCCAAAATACTCAAGCGTTCGCGATACAGCGTTTATGATCTTCTACATGGGTATTAACATTGGAGCCTTTTTTGCTCCTTTCGTAGCAACTGGTGTTCGTAACTGGTTTCTAAAAACCCAAGGTTTTGCTCACGATGGTAGCCTACCCGCAATGTGTCATGCTTTTAACAGAGGCGAACTTAGTGATATGGCCTCATTCCAAGAGCTTGCGAATAAAGTTTCGGGTACCGTTGTAACCGATTTATCCGCATTTGCTCAGCAGTATATTGATGCTTTTGCTAAAGGCTATAACTATGCATTTGGTATTGCCGCTGGTGCTATGGTTATCTCTCTATTGGTTTATGTATTTTTTAACAGACTTTTACCTTCTGTTTCAAAAGAAGCTGCTGGTGAAAAGAACAAGGCCGATAAAGCCTTACCTAAGGCAAATCAAACTACTAGCCCCGTTGCACTTTTACTTGCTGGTGGTTTAATGATTACTACTTCGGTAATTTTCTATTTCCTAATGAATGATGTTGCTCTTGGCGCAGCAGTTGGTTTATTTATTGGTTTTGTTGCCTGGATATTCCAAATTTCAACTAAAGAGGAAAGACCTAAGGTAACCTCACTGATGCTTGTGTTCTTTGTGGTAATTTTCTTCTGGATGTCTTTCCATCAAAATGGATTAACGCTAACTTTCTTTGCTCGAGATTATACCGTTAAAACGGTGGATGCTTTCACGAACGTATTTTTTAATCTTGAGTCAATTCTGGCATTTATTGGTGCTGTAGTTGGTTTCTTCCTTATGTTTTCTCGTAAAGCAATGGTTCAAAGACTTGTTGGTGTTGCCATGTTCCTTGGACTTGGTTATCTAACCTACTATTTCATTTCGGGTTATGCTGCTAGCAATCCAATCGAACCTGAGGTGTTCCAATCGTTTAACCCACTATTTATTGTGGCGCTAACCTTCCCTGTAATGGGTGTGTTTGCATGGCTTCGCAAGAAAAACCTTGAGCCATCTACTCCAAAGAAAATTGGTATAGGGATGATTATTGCTGCTCTAGGTTTTGTTATTGTTTTCGTAGCATCGCTAAACCTTGTTTCTCCTCACGAACTTCAGTTTATTGAGGATGGCGTTACCAAGTATAACCCCGTTCCCGATTCATCAAGGGTTGTTCCTTACTGGTTAGTTAGCAGCTATTTGGTGCTAACCATTGCTGAACTTTTCCTTAGCCCAATGGGACTATCGTTTGTGTCGAAAGTTGCACCTGCTCGTTTCCAAGGTCTTATGCAAGGAGGATGGTTACTTGCTACTGCTGTAGGTAACAAGTTCTTGTTTATTGGTAGTGAGTTTTGGGGACGACTAGACCTATGGCAACTTTGGTCAATTTTTATTGTTTGCTGTTTACTTTCTGCTCTTTTCATCTTCTCAATTATGAAAAGGCTAGAGAAAGCTACAAACTAAAATATGTTCAAACAAGAAGGGGATGCCATTGGTATCCCCTTTTTTGTTTAACACTTAACTTTACCCTATTTATTATGCTGAAGAGACTAAAGGAGCAGCGCTTGCTTAAGAGGATTGATGCACTAGAACTAGTGCCTTTAAAAGTACATGATTCCACCTCCAACCCAAAGGGTTTGGTGATTATTAAAGTACCTCGTTCATCTATTGGTTGGATAATAAAAGCATTGCCTTTTCTGAAGGTAAAATACAACTATATCGAACTCGACGAATTAGGCTCTGCAGTTTGGAATGCAATAGATGGAGAGAGCAATGCTAGGAAAATAGCAGTTAGAATGGAAGGCCTTTATGGCAATAAATTCACCCAAGCTAACGTAAGGGTAGTTAAGTTCTTGTCGGGGTTGTACTACAATAAGCATATAACATTTAAGCAGCTTGAGGTAGCACAAGTAAAAGGTAATAAGAATTAGTTTATGGCATAAATGGGCTAAAGCCGGAACGGCCATATCCACCAAAAGGAGATATTCCCCAAGCAGGACCATTGCTTACACCAAAGGAAGCGCCAATACTTGTTTTGTCCGAAATTTTGTAGTCCATACCAACCGAAAAGTGTTGGTAATCGGCTTGGCCAAAACTGGAGCCAAATGGCGACATGTATATCTGGTTCTTACCAAAAGCACCCATGCCATAAATGCTCAACTTTTCATTAACCTGAAAATGTCCGTAGGCATATGCCTCGGCTGGATTACCCATGGAGTTTTGTTGCGTTACCTGATTGAAGTTGCTGAACAGTTGAGGATTGGTTGCTGTTGCATGCGAAAATTTACCTCCAGCAACTATGAAAAGCCTTTCGCTTGCCCTATATGAAATAGATGGGCTAATGTAGGAGTTTGATAATCCTCCGGCAAACGACGAGTAGCTTGTACCCACTTCAAAATTGTACTTGGTTTCACCCGGTTTAAAGCTGCTAAAGGGCGAAAAGCTAGCTGTATCGGATTTTGTATTCTGTGGATTGTAAAAGTACGATGGGTTGAAGAGATAGTGCAAATCTCTTACAAGTTGCGCATTCGACGAAAGTGCTGCAAGTGTTAGAAAAATTAGTATGGCAAGAAAGTTAACCCTTTTCATAGTTCGAACTTTTTATACTAAACCCAAAAATATGAATAAAGTTGTAATAATACATCGAAAATTACCATAAAAAGGGTTAACTCATTAGGCAATGAGTTAAAAATAGAGATAATAGCCTAGCATAAACTCAATGTTGCTGCCGTTTGGCTTGCTTAGCTTATCATCGGTAAATTCGGCTGGCATTGAATTTATGGTTACCTTATTTACTTCGTAATTCACATTGTTATAGAAAAGTCCTATTGCAAAGCCATACCTATTGATGGTTGTCTCGAAAACGGTACCAAACCTTATGGCTAAGGCTGAGTTATATTCTGCTTCAAGTTTGTTCCCATCAACATCACTGCCGTCAATTTCCATGTAATTGTTAAAGTGATAGCCCACGCCTGCACCGAACTTAAGTTTCATCATCTCATTCTTTAGCGGAGCAACAGCAAATAAGGTAGCATGGGTAACTCCTCGGCCAAAGTGCGCTGTAGCATTTTTTAGGGAGGGTGAGAGCGATGCTCCTTGGTAGCGAATATCAGCAGATAATTCAATATTCTTATGAAGAATAAAGTTTACCTGCGCACCAATATTAAAGCTACCTCCTGTACTAAGGGTTGAATACTTATTGTTTTCCATCATAAAAACATCAAAGCGCTCTAGTCCACCATTAAAACCCAGCAATAAACCAATTGAACCTTTGGGAACAAAGGTTTTATACTCCACGTTACTCACATCCTGAAAAGCAATTGATGAAAGCGTGCTTTTTGCCGAATTTTTATCAACTTGGATAATATCAGGACGGCCAACCCAAAAGCCCATGTTTACGCCGCAACGAACATAGCTGGTATCGTTTGGTAAAATGTTTACCTCAACTCCCGCTTCCATTTCGGTTTTTGCGCTAACCTTGTATTTACCTGCTGGTAACGATTTTTTGTAGAGAGTTCCAACTTTCATCATTACTACAGCAGAATCGTTTATCATCACAGGGTATTTTAAACCTTGCCCTTGAAGTTGGTAATCGCGATAAATAACGAGGACACCCTTATCCGATTGAGCATAAAGGTTTATTGACAAAATTATAGCACAAATACAGATTGTAAGTTTACTTAGTTTCACGGTTGGCAATTTTTAGGGTTAATAAATTAATAAGGTTACAAATATAGCAAATCGAATTTTTTCGTGCGCAAATAAGGTGCATTTTGGTGCTATAATATACGCTTAGTTGTACCCAAAATTTTTTATCTTAGTACGGAAAATTTGGGTATTCAACTATTTCACAAAAAAATAGCTTTTCATGTCAAATATAATTAGCGTAATTAACAATAAAGGGGGAACGGGTAAAACAACAACGGTTCTTAACCTTGGTGCTGCTCTTGCTAAAAAAAAACAACGTGTACTGCTTGTTGATTTAGATAGCCAGTGTAACCTTACTTCTGCCTTTGGATCCGATGGAACAGCACAAGGTGTTGGTGAACTGCTAATAGGCAAAGCAAGCATTAACGAGGTAATTATTCCCAATGGAAAGCTGAGCCTAATTCCTGCTAACGAAAAATTGCTCGATTATGAGTACCAGCTTAATAATGAGCCAGGCCGTGAGTTTATGCTTCGCGAACAGCTCGATAGGGTGGCCGATGATTACGATTTTGTGCTAATCGACTGTCCGCCTAGCCTAGGTACCCTATCGACAAACTCGTTAGTTGCAGCAAATCATTTTATTGTTCCCATGCAAGCCGAGAATTTCGCTTTTATAGGTCTTGACAGAATTATGCTTATTTCGGAAAAAGTGAAAAAGCGGATGAACCCCTCGCTCGATTTGGCCGGAATTCTGTTCGTTAAGCTTGCTCCTCGAACAAAGTTTAGCCAGGCGGTTATACAAAGTCTTTCCGAAAATCAAAACTTTGCGGGCAAACTATTCAATACGTACATTAGGCAGGATATTTCACTTATGGAGTCGGGTGCCTTTAAGCAAAATGTGTTTGATTACGCTCCGAAAAGTAGGGGAGCCGATGATTATTTAGATTTGGCAAAAGAAATACTAAAGCTTTATGGCAAAAAGTAAGCAAACGATAAACGATATCCAAAAGGCGCTCCTCTCAAGTACTCGGTATATTAAAGAGGAGGACAATCTTCCGAAGGAAGATAATCTTCCTAAGGCAGAAACTGCTAAAACGGCAAAAGTCGAGGTTAATGAGCAGGTAAAAATCGATCCTATTGTGATGAAGAAGATTAAAATACTTGCCGCATACCTTGGTGAAACTAACGATGAAATGGTGAACAAAGCGCTTAACCATTTTCTTAGATTAAAGTCGCTTCAGCTCGATCAGGCCATTCAAAAGCTAACCGAGGAGTAGCTAGTCGCGGTTCATCCTCGTTGCTTTTTGTACGCCCTTTATCTTGGTTAACCTGTAAAGCAGGGTTTCAAGATGCTTGGTGTCGGAAACGAATAGCTGAATTTTTCCCTCAAACATCCCATTCGATGAGCTTATAGAGAATGAGCGCATGTTAACCTTTAGGTCTTTGCTAATTAGCTCCGATATTCTGTTTACCATACCCAGCTCATCGAAACCAACAACCTTGATGGTAGTTTGAAACGATGTTTCTACTTTCGATTCCTTCCATTTGGCGTTTACCACTCGGTATCCGTATTTTTGGTGAAGCTGAGCGGCATTCGGGCAACTAGTACGATGAATTTTTATGCCATCCTTAATGGTTACAAATCCAAAAACGCTATCACCAAAAATTGGGTTGCAGCACTTGGCTAGCTTGTAATCAATGTTAACAAGTTTCTCATCAATAATTAGATAGTCCGACGTAGCCGAAGATTCGGTTTTTTCCTTTTGCTTAGGTTTAGCCTGTTCAACTTGTTCGGTTGGTGGCGTTTCGCCCTTATCTTGCTGAAGCAACAGGCCTTTGAAATCCGATAGGTTGATCTTTTCGGCTGAAATACGTTCAAAAAGCATGGCCGAATTTTTAAGCTTTAGGTGCTTGGTAAGGATTTGAACAGCTTCATCTGTATCCGTTATCTTCCAGTTTTTAAGTCTTCGGTATAGCATCTCCTTACCAAGTGAGAGCTGCTTGTTTTTATCCTCCCTTACGCTTTGCTTAATTTTTGCTTTAGCTTTGCCGGTAATTACTTGCTGTAGCCAATCAACTTTTGGTTTTTGGTTTTTTGAGGTGATAATTTCTACCACATCGCCATTTTCCAAAGGGTGCTTAATGGGTACATTGCGCCCGTTTACCTTTGCTCCGGTGCACTTACAGCCAATATCGGAATGTATGTCGAAGGCAAAATCGAGCACCGTAGCGCCATAGGGGAATTTTCGGAGATCGCCATTTGGCGTAAAGGCAAAAATTTCTTTCTGGTAAAGGTTCAGCTTAAACTGATCAACTAAATCCTCAGGAGCCGATGCAGGTGTTTCGAGTATTTCACGAACCTTTGTAACCCATTGGTCTAGACTTTTATCCTGTTTTATTCCTTTGTATTTCCAATGGGCGGCCAATCCTCTTTCGGCCACATCGTCCATTCGTTTTGAGCGTATTTGTACTTCAACCCATTTGCCCTCGGGGCCAACAACCGTGGTGTGTAACGATTCGTAACCATTACTCTTAGGTACCGATATCCAGTCGCGTAACCTTTCTGGGTTTGGAGTCCACGAGTCGGTAATTATTGAGTAAACCTGCCAGCAATCCGATTTTTCGGTTTCGGGAGAGCTGTTAAGAATTACCCTAATGGCAAATACATCGTAAACCTCATCGAAGGTAACTCCTTGCTTTTGCATTTTTTTCCAGATGGAGAAAACAGCTTTGGGACGGCCTTTGATCTCAAAGTTGAGGTTTCTTTTCTGCAGCTCTTTCTCAATTGGGTCGATAAACTCTTTTATAAACTTGTTCCTTCGAGTTGTGGTATTTTTAAGCTTACGCAGAATTTGCCTGTACTCATCTTCGTTAGTGTATTTCATGGCCAAGTCTTCCATCTCGGACTTTAGCCTATACAAGCCCAACCTATGCGCCAGAGGCGCATAAAGGTGAAAGGCTTCCCATGCTGTTTTTAGCTGGTAAGCACGTGGCTGATTGCTAAGCGAGCGCATGGTTTCGAGCCTATCGGCAAGTTTAATTAGAATTACTCTGGCATCAGTAGATAATGTTAGTATTAACTCTCTGAAATTTTCTGCTTGCGTTTTGGGATCCTTTGGGTCGAGAGAGGAAATTTTTGACAAGCCATCAACAATGTTCGCAATGGTTTCGTTGTAGCGTTTTTCAATATCAACCAGATTAAGAAGCTTATCTGAAATAGTATCGTGAAGCAATGCTGCAACTATAGAGGTACCTCCAAGACCAATCTCATCAATACAAATGCGGGCAACATCAATAACATGGAATACGTAGGGTGTGCCCGAAGTTGAACGTTTATCTTTATAAAGATTTATAACCTCTTTATAGGCCTTCGATATAAGTTTCACATCACTCGGTGTAACTTTATTCCGGCAAGCTCTGAGAAGTCCTCGGTATCGGTTTATAATTTGCTTTTCCTCTTTGCTAGTCTCCATGGTTTAAGCGAATTGCATATGGCAAATAAAGCACTTTTATTTGTTCAAATATGCACAGAAACGTTAACAAATGCAAAACCGTACTTGTTGCAACGGGTTTATCTATAATGTTAGTATATTTAGGGAAATTTTAAGCGAATGGCATCAAAAGATATTGCGAATAGAATTAAGCAGTTACGTGATAAAATATCCTATCATAATCATCAGTACTACGTTTTAGCCAAACCCGAAATTTCCGATTTTGAGTACGATTTGATGCTGAAAGACCTTGAGGCTTTGGAGAAGAAGTATCCTGAGCTGGCCGACGAGAGTTCGCCTACGCAGCGAGTAGGTAGCGATATTTCCGAAGGCTTTAAGCAGGTAAAGCATAAGTACCCCATGCTATCGCTGGCAAACACATACTCATTTGAGGAACTCGACGATTTTCATAATCGCGTTTCGAAGCTGTTGCAAGAGCCATGGCAATACGTTTGCGAGCTAAAATACGACGGAACGGCAATTGGAATCACCTACAAAAGCGGAAAACTACTACGTGCGGTAACCCGAGGCGATGGGGTTATTGGCGATGACGTTACAGCTAACGTAAAAACCATTCGAAGTATTCCGCTGGTTCTACATGGCAGCGATTATCCTGATGAATTTGAGATTAGGGGCGAGATTTTTATGCCTCATGCCATATTCGATGAACTCAATAGAATTAGAACGAATCAGGGTGAGGTGCCCTTTGCAAATCCACGAAATGCTGCAGCCGGAACACTTAAGCTGCTAAATCCGCAAACAGTAGCTCAGCGCAAGCTCGATTGCTTGCTATACTTTATGCTTGGCGAAAAACTTCCGTTCGACAATCATTTTGAAAACCTGTCTAAAGCCAAGCAATGGGGGTTTAAGGTGCCCGATAGCATAATGCTTTGCCATAGCATTGATGAGGTTAAGCAGTTTATTGCAGAATGGGAACAAAAACGAAAAGATTTGCCTTACGACACCGATGGTGTTGTTGTTAAGGTTAACAGCATTAAGCAGCAAGCTACACTTGGCTTTACTGCCAAAACACCTCGCTGGGCAATAGCATACAAGTACAAAGCCGAGCAGGTTGCTACCAAACTTCTTTCGATCGATTATCAGGTTGGACGCACTGGGGCCATTACACCAGTGGCCAATCTTGATCCTGTTTTACTGGCTGGAACAACGGTTAAACGAGCATCGTTGCACAATGCCGACCAAGTAGCACTACTCGATTTAAGAGAAGGCGATACCGTTTTCGTTGAAAAAGGAGGGGAGATTATCCCGAAAATTGTAGGTGTCGATACTTCGAGTCGTTTGCCTAATGCCAAAGCATTTGATTATATTACCCAATGTCCCGAGTGCGGAACCGATTTGGTTAGACCCGAAGGAGAGGCTAAGCATTACTGCCCGAACCAAGCGGGTTGCCCACCGCAGCTGAAGGGGAGGGTTATCCATTTTATTAGCCGTAAGGCTATGGATATTGATGGGTTAGGAGAGGAGACAGTTGAACTCCTTTTTGCAAATGGCTTAGTTCACGATATTGCCGATTTATATTCGCTTACCTATGACCAACTTCTTAGTTTGGAGAGGTTTGCACACAAGTCGGCACAAAATGCTATTAACAGTATTGAGGAATCGAAAAAAGTCCCCTTTCATAAAGTACTATTTGGTTTAGGCATTAGGTATGTTGGAGAGACTACAGCCCGTAAGCTAGCCATGCACTTTGGCTTGCTAAGTAACCTAAAATCTGCTACCTTTGAGCAGCTAATTGCTGTTGATGAAGTGGGAGAGCGCATTGCACAAAGTATTATCGATTTCTTTAGCGATAAAAAGAATGTTAATCTCATTAATCGACTGGAGCAAGCTGGGTTGAATTTGAAGACCGATGAAGAGGCGAATAGTAAAAAAGGTAGTCTGAGTGGCTCATCTGTTGTAATTTCGGGTACATTTAACCGCATTTCGCGCGATGAGCTTAAAGACCTAGTAATGGTTAATGGTGGGAAAGTAGTTAGCTCCGTTAGCTCAAATACTAATTTGCTTATAGCTGGAGATAAGATGGGGCCAGCGAAACTCGATAAGGCTACAAAGCTTGGTGTGAAAATTATAAGCGAAGATGAATTTTTTAACTTAATTGAATCATAACAAAGCGATATATGTTTGGGAAACTAAAATCGAAAATTGGTCACTCAAGGCTTCGGAAAAGGCTTAAAGGGGTTAAGCGCAATAGGCTGATTTATAACCTTGATACTGCTCGAACAATTGGAATTATTTTTACTGCAACCTCCGACGATGTTTTCAATAAAGCATTAGATTTTGCCAATTTTCTACATCGAAAAAAATTAGATGTTTCTGTTGTTGCATATTACCACGGAAAGGAAACACCCCAAAGCTTTTTGCTACGTAAAAACGTTGGACTGTTTAACAAAAAGGAAACAAGTTGGTGCCATAAACCTTTGGCCTCTTTTGTTGACGAGTTTATTGAGAAGGAATTTGATATCCTTATCGACTTATCGATGCAAGAGGTTTTTCCTATAAAGTGGATTGCAACGTTATCAAAAGCACGATTTAAGGTTGGTAACTTATCGTACTACGGAACACCAAACGATTTAATTATCAATTTAAATCCCAACGATGGTGTTGATTATCTGATAGCACAAATTACTCATTACCTGCAAATTATAAATAATCGATTTGCCGAGAATACAGTAGAGTAGAAAGTATAAAATAGTTGTATTATGAGTTTAAAATTTAGGGGTTTAGGAGTAGCCATGGTTACTCCATTTAACGAGAATAGAAGTATTGATTTTGATGCGCTTACAAATCTTGTTGAGCATCTAATAGCTGGTAACGTAAGCTACATTGTACTGCTTGGTACAACTGCCGAATCGGTAGTGCTTAGTGAAATTGAAAAAAATGAGCTTGTACGTTACGTTGTTGAAAAGGTAAAAGGTCGAGTTCCTTTGGTTATGGGCTTAGGAGGCAATAATACCTCAGCATTGGTTAGCACTTTAAAATCGTTCGATTTTTCGGGGATTGATGGTATTCTTTCAGTAACCCCTTATTACAACAAACCAACTCAGAAAGGCATTGAACTTCATTATAAAGCTATTGCAGCCGAAACCAATTTGCCAATAATTCTTTATAATGTGCCCGGTAGGACTGGAGTTAACATGACCGCTGAGACAACACTTACACTTGCTCATGATGTTGCTAACATTGTTGCCGTTAAAGAGGCCTCGGGAAAACTTAATCAGCAAAGCTATATCTTAAGAGACAGACCAGAGGATTTTCTTGTGCTTTCGGGTGATGATGGTTTGGCAATGCCCCAAATGGCTATGGGATTCGATGGGGTAATATCGGTGGTTGGAAATGCTTTTCCAAAACCTTTTGCCGAACTAATTGAAAATGCCCAAAAGGGCAACTTGGCTCAGGCGCAGGTAGCCCACCTAAAGCTAATAGAGATAATTGATACCTTATTTGTAGAAGGCAACCCAGCAGGCGTTAAGGCCGCGCTAGCAATTATGGGAATTGTTAAAAATGTACTTAGGCTGCCGCTAGCTCCCATTAGCGAGAAAACCTATGCAAAGCTTGAGCAGTTAGTAAACAATTATCAATAGATAGTTAATACTTTCAGCAAAATACCTGACAACCCGAATGACATTGCTTAATTCGGGTTGTTTTCATTTTCCCTCTTTCTATTGGAAGGATATTAAAAGCTTTAGTCGTTAAGAACTTTTAGTAGCTGATTTTTAAGTTCGAAATATTCTGGAGAGCCTAAGTTGCGTTTTACAGGAGATTCGCAAATACTTTTTGTGGTGATAACATTAATGGGTGCTTTGCTAAAAACTACAATATCATTTCCTAGCATTAGTGCTTCATCAACATCATGGGTAACAAATAGTACGGTGCGCTTATCAACTTGCCAAATTCGAGCAAATGCATTAATTAGGTTTAGTTTAAGCTTAACATCCAAGCCTTTAAGCGGCTCATCCATAAGTATTAAATCCGATGGATAGGCAAAAGCCCGTGCAATAGAAACCCTTTGCCGCATTCCACCGCTTAGCTGCGAGGGGTAATAGTTCTCAAACCCATTTAGCTCTACAAGGTCAATAAATTTCTGAGCAACTTGTTGGCTCTTGGGATCATCGTAGGCATTTGCCAAAACCAGTTCAATGTTTTGCTGCACATTACGCCAAGGAAGCAGTCGAGGTTCTTGGAATATATACGAAATCGATTTCTTATCAATCCCCAGTATATGACCATTTTGAGGTTTTTGCAACCCACCAATAATATTAAGCAAAGTAGTTTTTCCGCATCCCGAAGGCCCTAGAATACACGATATTGTTCCCTCGGAAAACTTAATGCTGAAATTTTTGAAGAGCGTAAGCTCATCAAAGTGCATGTTCAAATTATTTATTACTATGCTCATTCTATTTCCAAACAACTATTCGTTTTTCACTCCATCTAATTACCTTCTCAAAAAGGTAGCTTATTACCACAGCAATTAAGGTCCAAGCTATTACGGCATCTACCTTTAAAAATGTTTGCGCAGACTGCATTACCGTTCCAATACCGTATTGTGGCTGACTTAATACCTCCCCAATAATAATTGCCCGCCATCCAATGCCCATAGCGCTTGATGCACCGCTAATTATAAAAGGCATAATGGCCGGAACGTGCACCTCTCTAACAATTCGCCAATGGCTTACCTTATAAAAGGTTGCCATTTGGGTTAGGTTCCCATCAACGCTTTTTATACCATCAATAACATTTGTGCAAATAAATGGGAGCATGGTTAGTAGAGCAATAAAAACCGGAACAGCATTGGTGTTAAGCCATATAAGCGCCAAAAGGATAACTGCAATAACTGGGGTTGACCGTATGGTAACCAGTATGGGTTTTAAAAATGCGCTAAAATTTGCGTTTATCCCAGCCCAAATACCTAGGCTTAAACCTAGAATAAGCGAGAGGAAAAACCCAATAATTCCGCGAGCCATTGTTATACCAACTGTTGCTAAAAATCCCTTATCGACAAATAGTTCAATAGTTGTAACAAGGGTTTTCTCTGGCGATGGCAGAATAAAATCGGAGTTAAAATAAAGCGATAGCAGTTTCCAAATCAACAGCATAAACACCACCGATGCAAAGCTTATGTATTGCCTTTTAGTAAACGAAATTTTCATCGGGTAATTTTCCTCCAATAATATCAGCATTCATTTGGTAAAACACCTTTAAATAGCGGTTTACATCATCAGCTATTGCTCTGGCATCAACATAATTTAGGTTAGAACGCGGAATGGCATTCATGGCCACCTCAACGTTGGGTAGTATTCCGTACTTCACAATTAGCGCAGCTGCGCTATCGGGGTTTGCATTTACCCATTGGCTTGAGTAGTTGTAACTGCTGGCCACCTTGCCAACAAGGTCTGCATTATTTTTTACCAAAGATGATTTTACAATAAGCGCCGTTTGCGCAATGGGTGCGCTTTCAATTTTTTGCCACTCGCTGTTAAGGTCAAAAATAGGTACTACTAATGGATTTCGCTGAATAACCATGCTTACCAAGGGTTCCGATATTACACCCAGCGATGCCTGCCCGGCGGCCACAGCGTTGGCCAAATCGATATGGGTTGGGAAACTGTAATCGAGCGTAACATCCTTATTAGGATTTATGCCATTGGCTAACAGAACGTAGCGGAATAGCACATCGGGTGTCATACCTTTTGCCATTACGTTTATGGTTTTGCCTTTCAGGTCGTTCCAGCTACTAATGGTTGTATCGTTACCAAAAAGGTAAAGCGTGCCCCAAACAGGAATAGCCATGAGCCTATAGTCTAAACCCTTATTATAAATTATGGCAGCCATTGTTGTTGGCAGAATGGCAAAATCGGCCGTACCCTCAATAACCATCTTGCGCACCTGTATTGGCTCGTTTAATATCTCAACTTTTATATCGGCATCAACGGTTTTTGCAAGACTATCAACCATTCTAATCATTCCCATAGCCGATGGCCCTTTTAGGGTGGCAATAGTAACTGTTTGCTTACTATTAGGTTGATTTACACAGCCAAACAGCAAGACTGTCAATACACAGAGTAATACAAAGCGATTTTTCATTGCAAAGAGTTTATTGCTACAAAACTACGTAAATGTAACAACATTTTGGATTGAAAATACAGATGTACAAACAGCAGATCCAGTGCTAAGTTGTAATCAATTGTAAAAGAGACGACTTTTATATCAATCATAAAAAGACTATTTTTGTAAGGACAATCAAATTATTATGCATAGAATATTGATAGACAATATTGAAAACTTAAAAGCATTGTGTTTAAAATACAATGTGAAATCTTTATATGCATTTGGTTCTGTATGCACTGAAAATTTTAATGAAAACAGCGATATTGATTTGTTAATTTCATTGAAACCAATGGATTATGGGGATTATGCCGACACATATTTTGAATTAGTTGAGAAATTTGAGAATATATTCAAGCGTCCTGTTGACTTAGTTACAGACAAATCTTTGGGAAATCCCTATTTTATTGAATCAATTAATCAAACCAAGACTCCAATATATGAAGCTTGAGATTAGAAAATTTCTTTACGACATAAATGAATCAATTGAATCGATTGAAAATTATCTTGGCGAAAAAAGAGATTTCAATATCTACATTGCTGACAAAATGCTTCGAAGAGCTGTAGAAAGAGAATTTGAAATTATTGGTGAAGCAATGAATCGTATTGAAAAAATTGATTCTTCAATTGAAATTTCAAGCAAAAAGCAAATTATCAATATGAGAAATCGTGTAATCCACGGTTATGATAAGATAGACAACGAGATTATTTGGGGAACAATTGTTAGACACCTTCCTAAGTTAAAACAAGAAATTGAAACACTTCTAAAATAAAAACAATTGGTTACAACAAGGGTTGTAGCCAACTAACCTGTTGGCGGGAAAGTGAGAGTTGACATTGGAACCTCGGAGTGGTTTTGCCCGCTGGAGCGTTGTCTTCCGAAACGCCTGCTTTGCAACCATAGCCGTCAAGTTAACGAGGTTTTTTGCTTTGTATTTCAGGGTCATATCACTATTTTTTTTAATGGTAGAGCAATGTGAAGGATAAAAAAGGTCAAGGTAGAATGGATTAGAGAACGCTAGCAGCATGCTATGAGCTAGGTGCGGTGGGACGGCAAAACGGCGAGCTAGCATAGGGGTGAATGCCGAATCGATAGTCCCATGTGCGAGGGCGCTTGCCTCTGATTTGGAACGCATTGGAGAACTTTACATAGAATGAGAAATTCTTGAAAACCCATAGATGCTAAAGATAATGGATTAGCTAGTAGCGTTCCAAATCGCATACATCGTCATGGGATTTACGATTTGGCAGGGCAGGTGGCAGCTTCGTTTTGCCTTGATTCTTTGCTTACTTTCTCATCTAAGGAGAAAGTAAGAATAAGTTAACAAAGAGCTATGAAGTCCATGTGTTTGTTGGGAAAACGACTTTAGCCTGACGGCTATGGCTTTGCAACAAACAGGGCAGTGTAGGCAAGGTTTTCATTGGTGAACGAAAGATTTACTTCGTACTCCACCTCTTGCTACATCCTCAACAGGTAAGTTATCTCACCAAATTATGCCACTAAACATTTTGCTGATTTGATATTTACCCATATATTTGTTATTGAATTAACAAAATATCTGCACCCGTGCTGAGATGAGGATGGTATTCTGAATCAAGGACATGCAGGTAAATTATAAATCTAATCCGGAGGTATTCTGATGGAAAAGAGAGTTGGAACAGCACTTATCCTAATTGAGAATCGAGAGAGCATTCAGCATCTCAACGATATTATCTCAAAGCATTCCCAAATTATTCTTGGACGCCAAGGGCTGCCTCGCAGCAATGGGCAAAGCGTAATTTCTCTTGTTCTTGAAGGTACCACCGATCAAATTGGCTCACTTACCGGACAGCTAGGCCGGATAAGGGGCATACAGGTAAAATCGGTACTTTTAAAGAACACAAATAATGAGTAGAAAAACGTTTTTTTTTGTAATCTGCGCTATAGTCGTTAGTTCAACAACATTTGCCCAAAGCTATCGTGTTAGAGGAACGGTAGGCGATTCCATTTCAAAATCAGCTCTAGAGCAGGTTGTACTTGAGTTTCAAAATGTAAACTCATCAGCAAAGAGCTATGCAACAACCACTACCAGTAAAGGTTCGTATAGCGTTGAGGTAAATTCCGGAACCTATCAGGTTACGCTTAGTAGTATTGGGTATCAATCAAAGTCGTTAACTATTGAGGTTTATGATAATTCTGTTTTCGACTTTGAACTTTCTCCAAAGCCAATTTCGCTGGGAGAGATAGTTGTTTCGAGCCTTAGGGTTAACCGTAAAATTAAGGAATTACCCACCCCAATGGCGGTTGTTGGTAAAGCCGATTACCTTAATCAATCGTCAATAACGCTATCCAATGTTCTTGCAAATCAGCCGGGTGTTTTTATGGCTAGCGACGGTGCATGGGCTACTAGCATAAATATTAGGGGATTGAGCGAGAATAGGTTGGTTTCGCTGGTTGACGGCAAACGAATTGAAACTGCAACCGATCTTACGGCAAGCCTAAGCATGATAGATGTTAGTGATATTGAACGAGTAGAAATAATAAAAGGGGCTCAATCATCATTATATGGCACTGGTGCAATGGGCGGTATTGTTAATATTATCACTAAAGATGGAAGTTTTAGTAGCGATCAGCAAATCTCGGGTGGTTTAATTTCAAGCTTTGCATCGGTGAATGATTTAATAAATGGAAGTGCAAATTTAACCGCTAGTAACAAAAGATGGTATGTTAGGCTAAGCGGTGCATACAACCATGCCAATGATATAAGAACCCCCGAGGGTATTTTGCCAAATAGCCAGTTTAAGTCAAGCAATATTTCAGCAAAAATTGGTGTAAAGCCTGCAAGTAATCATCTTTTTAAGCTGCAGCTTCAGCGCTACTGGGCAACCGATGTGGGCATTCCGGGTGGTGATGCATTCCCTGGTCCAGCAACAGCAACTTATACCGATATAGGCCGTCAGCTTTTTTCAGCAAGTTACCAGATTATCGATGTTTCAGAGAAACTATCGTCTCTAGAGTTTAGCTATTATAATCAGTACATACTTCGCGATGTAGCCCTTGAACCAAATGTGGTTACCGAAACTCCAATTGCTACAGGTATTCAGCGGACAATTCCCGAACTGTTTACACCAACTGGTGAGCACAATACAAATGGTTTTCAGTTTCAAACGGAGTGGAATTTTTCAGACGATAATACCTTATTGGCTGGTGCCGATTTATGGTGGAGACAGCTTTACACTGAGCGTGAAAAGTATATTCGAACTGAAATATACGACACAGAGGGAACCCTAACTGCTGTAAATAGCATAGAAAGGGGCGAAACACCAATTCCCCAATCAAATTTTGCAAGTGCAGGAATTTTTGTGCAAGATGAGCATCGGTTCTTAAACGATAGGCTAAAACTCGTTTTAGGTGGTAGGATAGATGGAATAAGGGTTAAAAACGATGAGGGTTACGACATCGATTACCTCATTGTAAACGGAAACCTGAACGATTCGCCACCAAATCAGCGTATTACCTTTGAAGAAGGGCTAGAGTATAATTTTTCGTGGAGCGTTAATGCTGGTTTGCTGTACGAACTTGTGAAGGATTTTGATCTTTCGGTTAGCGCAGCACGTTCTTTCAGGGCACCATCGTTAGAGGAGAGGTTTAAGTACATCGATCTAACAAATATGGTTCGGCTAGGCGACCCAACGCTTAAACCCGAGTCGGGTTACTCAGCTAATTTAGGTTTGAGGGTTTGGAAACCGAAGTTTAACCTACAAGTAGATGGTTTTGCAAACTCGATGGAGAACATGATTGTTGAAGTACCAGGCGAATTTATATACACCATAAACACTGGTCCCTCGGAGGGTGTTGTAGATACGCTACCGGCTCTTGTAAATGCAAATGTGAGTAAGGCTATGCTGTATGGTTTCGATTTTGGCTTTGAGTATAATTTTTATACAAATTTTGTTGTGTTGGGCTCGGCTGCTTATGTTGTTGGTGTTGATACAGATAAGGATGAAAATTTACCCCTTATTCCACCTTTCAACGGCCGTTTAGGGTTGCGCTACTCTAATGTAAAGTTAGGTAGTGCACAATTTTCAGCTATTGGTGCATCGCAGCAAAAGTTGATTGCCGAGGGTGAACTTGAAACTGAAGGCTATATTCGATTCGATTTCGCGCTCAGTTCGCCAAATTTCAATATAGGCCAATCGAAAGTTCAGATTTTTGCTGGCATCGATAATATTGCCAATAAAGCTTATACAAATCACTTGGCAACTAACCGCGGATCAATTAGCGTTGAGCCAGGACGAAACTTTTACGCAAGGCTTGCCTTTTCATTTTAACTATATAAAAAAATTTAACCATGAAATTCACCCCAGAAAAGTATTTGATTCCCGACGAGCCAATGAAACCCTTCATTGACCCTGCCGAGATTTGGAACTACATTTACAGCACCGAATCGACCCCAGAGCGGGTGCGCGAGGTTATTGCCAAGGCGTACAACAAAAAAAGGCTTTCGTTAGATGAAACTGCTGTTCTGGTGAATACAACCGACCCTAAGCTGGTTGAGGAAATACTTAACGCAGCCCGCGATTTAAAAAAGAAAGTTTACGGAAACCGTATAGTGCTTTTTGCACCGTTATACATTGGCAATAAGTGCACTAATAATTGCACATACTGCGGATTTAGAGCATCGAACAAGGATGCACAACGGATTACGCTTAACGATGAAGAAATTATTAAGGAGGTAGAGGCGCTTGAAGATAACGGTCAGAAACGCCTAATTCTGGTTTATGGCGAGCATAAAGAGTATTCGCCCGAGTACATTGCTAATAATGTGAAGTTGGTTTACGGTATAAAGAAAGGTAACGGCGAAATACGCAGGGTTAATATTAACGCTGCCCCGTTGGACATTGAAGGTTTTAGAACCGTTAAGGAAGCGGGTATTGGAACTTATCAGGTTTTTCAGGAGACGTATCATCCCGAGGCGTATGCACAGTACCACCTAAGCGGGAAAAAGCGCGATTTTAACTGGCGGCTTACCAGCCTCGACCGTGCACAAGAGGCAGGACTTGACGATGTGGGTATTGGAGCGCTATTTGGACTGTACGACTGGCGCTACGAGGTGCTTTCGCTTGTTCGCCATACCAATCACCTTGAGGCATGCTACAACGTGGGGCCACATACCATCTCGTTCCCTCGCATTAAGGATGCTGCATCGGTTAACACTCCAAAGAAGTATGAGGTGAACGATAGCGATTTTGTGAAGCTGGTTGCCATACTTCGCCTAGCTGTACCCTATACGGGTATGATACTTACCGCGCGTGAGTCGGTTAGCGTAAGGCGCGAGGTAATTCAGTTTGGCGTTTCGCAAATTGATGGCGGAACCAAACTGGAACTTGGCTCTTACTCTAACTCAAAAAATGAGGAGCAGAATCTTAATCGTGAGCAGTTTATGATTAACGACAACCGCTCGCTAAGCGAAGTTATTGAGGAACTTATAGATCACGAAAACCTTCCTTCGTTTTGTACTGCATGCTACCGCTTAGGAAGAACAGGCGAGCACTTTATGGAGTTTTCGGTACCTGGTTTTATTAAGCGATATTGTACACCCAATGCGGTTTTAACGCTTAGCGAGTACTTAGTCGACTACGCAACCCCCGAGGTTCAGCAAAAAGGGTGGAAATTAATTGATAAAACCTTAGAGAATCTTAATAACCAGGGTAATCCTGTTGAAATACGACAACGAATTGAAAGGATAAAGCAAGGCGAGCGCGATTTGTACTTTTAGTTAGTGTCCATTGGTAGAATTCTATTTAACCTATCGATTTCGATAATGAGCGTTTCAATATAATCTGCAATTTGTGCTATTCCTTCTATTGATAACTTTTCGGGTGTATCGTTAGGTGTATGGTAATCTCTGTGAAGCCCCGTTGTTAGTAAATACGATGGTAAGCCCATCTTCTCAAAATGATAATGATCGGAAATAGTGAAGAGCGATGTTTTTGAAAGAGTTTTATAGTCAATGGCTAGCGTACTGTCGGTGTTGCACTGCATTGCCATTTCGCCAAAAGCTTCAAGTTTGTTGTTACCGTTTATAAACAGCGTTTTTTTTCTGCCCTTTTGTACACCAACTCTTCCAACCATATCGAAATTTAAAAGCACCAAAGTGCTATCGGCAGGGAAAAGTGGGGTTTTTGCATATTGCTGCGAGCCAAGCAAACCAATTTCCTCAGCAGTAAATGCAACAAAAATAATGTTGCTGTTAAATTGATAACCCTTTTTTGAGGCAAAGCGTTTGGCTAGCTCAATCACCAAAGCAACCCCCGATGCATTATCGTCGGCTCCAGGAAACCAGTTTTGCCCATTTTGGACAAGATGATCAAGATGTGCACTAACAATTATTGACCTTTGCGATGCCCTTGCAGATGGAATCCACCCAATAACATTATAGGTTTTTAAGGTGTCAATTTGCTTGTTAAACTGCACATTTACTTTTAATGAAGAGGGTATTATTTTTAGTCCATCAGTTTCGACATTCCGTTCCCATACTTTCTGAGGGCTTTCACCTAGAATTGCTTCAGCAAGATGATTTGACACCAGAATTTGAGGGATAGGATTAGCATTTGGCGAAAAACTTCGGGTAAGTACCGAACTTGATGAGGTAGCAAGTGTATATGTTGTTGCCGCATTAACCGATTTTACCTGTTGGGCAATTTGCGAAAATTGTTGATTATTGGTTGGATTGGCCGAAATAATTAGTACGCAACCCTTTCGCTTTGCCGTTTCGTGTACCTTTAATGCCCCAATTCGTAAATTGTTTGTTAGTATAAATAATGCCTTTCCGTTAAGATCAAGTGAGTCAAGTTGGTCGTTATCACCTGTTCCACCAAAAACAATATCAATGTTGTTTAGTGGTTTTGGTGCTTGACCAAGGTTGATAAAATCGGTGCCAAAGCCATACGTTTTACCAAGTATGCTGATGTTGCTCGATAAAGGGGTTGTGCAAACAATGTTTACAGGTTGCTTAAACGAATTGCTTGGAATTGACCTGTATGGTATTAACCCAGTTGTTCTAAAAATGCTATCGACAAACGAAATTGCTTTTAAATCGTGGCCACTTAATGTGCTGCGACCATTATATTCAGGTGAGCAAAGTATATCAATGTGCTTTGAAATGCGCGTTGCTGTGGTGTCGAGGCGAATCGCATCAGCCCCAGTTGCAGTTTGAACATAGAGTAGAAAACTGCAAACAAATGCTCCTAGGTTAATGAAATTTCTTCTCAGTTTACTATTTGTTAGGGAGTTAGTCATCGATCTCGGTTATTAAATGCATGTACTTGTTGTATAAAAATGAAATTATGAGGAGTAGCACACCAAGCGACAAAAACACAATAACCTTTGATAGGGTATTTAAATGTGCAATATCAAAAACGAAAAGCTTAATAAAGGTTATAGCAAATAGCGAAATTGCTGCAATACGTACATGCATTTTCCCTTTCCAAAGCCCATGAATAATCATAAGTAATGAGTATGCTCCCCAAAGAATGCTCAGCCCAAGTTTATACGAATGCTCTGATCTGGCTAAATCCATTAGGTTAACCAGTTCGCTACTCAGAATCCAAACTATGGCAACGTGAACACAAATGTCAAATGCTATTGCCGATTTTGCCCTAGCTAAATGCTTTACAATTAGCTTTTGGCTTCCAACAATGGCAATGGCTAAAAATGCGAACGCTATGTAGCGAATGTATATTTGTAGCGCACTTTTATCGAATAGTACTAATTCGTTTTTGCTGAGAAAATCCTCCCTAAGTTCGCCAAACAAATATAGTCCGTACGCAAGGAAAACCCCAACGCTAATTAACGTTAATGTTAATAGGGCTTTCCCTAAACTTTCGTTCTTTTTGCTTAACGAAGTAAGGTAGGATATAAGGCCAAAAAACAGCAAGCTGTAGTTTACTAGCCATATTGTTCGATAGCTAAGTAGTGTTTTGTTAAACACTTCAATCTGCTCAAAGGTATCATTGCTTGGAACTAGCACAGCCGAAGCGGAGTATTTTTGTGTCCAATAGCTAAAAATCTCAATTCCAAAGGTAAAGTAAGCAATTGCCACAAACATGGCGGGAATAAAAAGAGATGAGACTACTTTTAGGTATTCCGATTTAAATACTGGCGAAGTATATTTTTGGCTTATTCCAAGTATTGCTACACATGCAAAAAGTAGCGTAACAGCTAGCGAAGAGTAGAAGTTAGGGTTGTTGAAGGGCGTGAGGCTAAGTTCACTCAAATTGCCTAGGTAAAGGCTCCAGTCGTGAATTATGCTTGCAAAGGCAATGCTCAGCAAAGGGTAGGCTAGCTTTTCGTAAAATGGTTTGCCTTGTGTTCTGCCAATCCAAAATAGTATTGCAGCTTCAGATGCCCAAAGTATAGTAACCCAATTTCCGTTTAGTTCAACAGGAATGGCTATGGTAAGGAATGCTAATGCGAGGCCTAGGATGAAATAGAAAAGGTTTCTATCGGTTTGCCTCTGTTTTAGAATAATTATGGCCACTCCGCTATGTAGTGCCGCGTTGCAAAAAGTAAAGAGTCCGGTGTAAGCGGTAAGCGCCTCGGTTTCGGTTAGTATTAAATAGCCCAAAAAATAGAAAACGAACGAGTTCGCTAAAAGAAGTATGATATCTGAAAGGCTAAACGATTCCTTTTTAAACGTTTTAAATAGGATAAATGTGAGGTAAAATATTAGGAAGAAGCCAAGCATAAAACTCGCAGCCATAATAAAATGCTCGCTATGCTTGTACTTGAAAAGTAACCATGCCATAAATATTAGCCATGTAAAACCCAACGACGAGAAGTAAACGGGTTTCCAGTATTTTTTAAGGCTTATGGCCAGTATGCCAATGTTTATAATGATCATGTAGGTAAACAGAAACTCTACCTTTCCCGCACCTGTGCTAACCAAAAATGGAATAGCATACGCTCCAACTAGACCAATATGCGCTATAACCTGACGGTTATACTTAAGCGCAGCACCAACCGTAAATGCGGTAAAAATGAGCATTAACGCAAAAGTGAGCCATTGAGGATAAAGGTTATAAAAGCTGTATGCAGCAAAAGTTATAAAGTACATAATTGCCGCACTTCCGCTAAGAAGCACTGCGCTAAAACTTTCGTATTGTCGTTTAAGCCATACAGCAAGCCCCAATAATACTGACCCAACTAGGTATCCCAGTACAATTCGGATTGTTGGACTTATAACCTGATTTTCCACAGCATATTTTACCCCAATGGCCACGCCAATTATCGTAATTATTATACCAATTTTGCTAATCAAATTTTCGCCAATAAACCGTTCGAGGCTAAGTTTGGATTTTGGTGCGCTTTTTATTTCATTTGCTGTGTTTGCAGGTATTTGAGTTTCTTTTTTAGGTTCAATTGTCTCAACTGGCTTAAGTGCCGATTCACCTTTCATGCTGATTATTTCACTTTGCAGTTCAGCAACTTCGCTTGCAAGCTTCGCTTGTTTTTCTGATAGTTTATTCAGCTTCTCTTGAAGATAATCTAGCTGGTTTTCATTTAAAGGCATAGTCGATACTTTTTTTAGCAATTTTTTTAATCTGGGGTTTTTAATGCTAGCTATATAACATAGTCAAAAGTACCCAATATTTTTAAAATCTTTCAAATGTTAAAATCATTTCTGTAAATTTGCAGTGTACTACTCAAATTCACATGAAAGAGTTAAAGGTAATATCGTTACTAGCAAAACACGTTTATCGCAATATAAAAAATCGCGATACCTTCCATTTCTAGTGGCTATTTCATAGCCAACCCTAGTTTCTTAATTAAAGCCTAATAATACATTTCTAACTTTTTTAAAAATATAATTGCTATGGAGTTACCATTTGCAGAATCGTATAAAATTAAGATGGTTGAAACCATCAGAAAAAGCACTCGTAATGAGCGTGAAGAGTGGATTAAGAATGCTAAGTATAACCTGTTTAACTTAAAAAGTGATCAGGTTTTTATCGATTTACTTACCGATTCGGGAACCGGTGCTATGAGCGATCGCCAATGGAGCGCAATGATGGTTGGCGATGAGAGCTACGCAGGTGCATCGTCGTACTACAACCTTAAAAATGCAATTAAAGAGATACTTGGTTTTGAGTATTTTATGCCAACCCATCAGGGTCGAGCTGCTGAAAATGTGCTTTTTTCGGTGCTGGTTAAGGAGGATGATTGCATTCCTGGAAATTCGCATTTTGATACAACCAAAGGCCACATTGAGTTTAGGAAAGCACATGCAGTTGATTTAACCATTGATATTGCAAGCGATACGGAAGCATATCATCCTTTTAAAGGAAATGTTGATATTGATAAGCTAGAAAAATATATGGCCGAGAATGCAGCCAAGGTACCTTTTATCATTGTAACCGTTACCAACAATACTGCCGGTGGCCAGCCCGTTTCAATGGAATGTTTGCGCGAGGTTAAACGTGTTGCCGATAAACATAACAAGCCAGTGCTATTCGATTCGGCTCGCTTTGCCGAGAATGCGTACTTCATTAAAATTCGTGAGAAGGGATATGAGAATAAAACCATTAAGGAAATTGTGAAGGAAATGTTCTCGTATGCCGATTTTATGACCATGAGTAGCAAGAAAGATGCTATTGTTAACATGGGCGGTTTTATTGCCATGAACTCACACGAAGTATGGAAGAAATGCTCAACGTTTAACATCATGTTCGAGGGCTTTGTTACTTACGGAGGTATGTCGGGTCGCGATATGAATGCCCTTGCAGTTGGGCTCGACGAGGGAACCGAGTTTGAATACCTCGAATCACGAATTAAGCAGGTTGAGTATTTGGGCGACAGGTTAAAGGAGTTTGGTATCCCATTCCAATCGCCTGCTGGTGGTCATGCCATTTTTGTTGATGCAAATAGAATTTTACCCAATGTTCCAAAGGAGCAGTTTAGGGCGCAAACGTTGGCCATTGAGCTATACCTCGAAGCAGGTGTAAGAGGCGTTGAGATTGGGGCGTTGCTAGCCGATCGCGATCCGGTTACCCGTGAAAATCGTTACCCAAAGCTCGAACTACTTAGGTTGGCAATACCACGCCGCACGTACACCAATAACCACATGGATGTTATTGCGGTTGCGCTTAAAAATGTGTTCGATCGGAGAGAGGGCATTAAAACCGGCCTGAAAATTCTATGGGAAGCTCCAATTATGAGACACTTTACTGTTGAATTGGATAGATTCTAATTTCTACAACTTTTTTACAAATTTTTTCAAGGCAGTTGGCATAGTTTGTTGTCAGCTGCCTTTTAATGTAAATCGTTTTTTTACCTTTACGCTCCAAATTTAACTCCCCGTTGTTTATTAAACTTTTGTAAAGTATAGCTGTTTAGTATCAAAACAAATAAAAATTTACGTTGATTAGCACAATCTAAGCTATCCACGTTTGTTAATCCACTTAATGACCGATTTAACCAGCGGCAATGTAGCCAAGCAAATTCTGAAGTTCGCTCTTCCAATGCTACTTGGAAGTATTTTTCAACAGCTTTACAGTATTGTTGATACAATTATTGTTGGTAAATATTTAGGAAAAGAAGCTTTGGCGTCGGTTGGAGCATCGTTCCCCATTATTTTTACCATTATAGCATTGGTTATTGGTATTGGTAGTGGGGCGTCGGTGGTAATATCGCAGTATTATGGGGCTAAGGATGAAGATAATGTTAGGAAGGCAGTTGATACCTTAAATATTTTCCTCCTTATTACTGGTGTTGCAATTTCGGTAGTGGGAATTCTTATTAGCCGATGGATATTTGCACTGCTACAGCTACCCAACGAGCTGCTTGAGTCGGCTATGACATACCTTAATATTTATTTAATGGGTATGGTGGTTTTCTTTGGATTTAATTCAATAACATCAATTTTAAGAGGAGTAGGCGATTCGAAAAATCCGTTATACTATTTAATAATTGCCACTTTTTTGAATATTGGACTTGATTTACTATTTATTCTCAAGTTCAACTGGGGAATTGCCGGTGCAGCATGGGCAAGTGTTATAGCACAAGCTGCGGCTTTTCTTATTGCTGTAATTCATGTAAATAAGAGACATAGCGTTATTCGCCTTGCTATTGTTGGGATTACTTTTAACTGGGAAATTTTTAAGCAAAGCGTACGAATTGGATTGCCCACTGGTATTCAGCATACGTTTGTGGCGCTAGGTATGATGGCTTTAATGGGTATTGTAAATACATTTGGTACAAATGTAATTGCTGGCTTTACTGGTGCTAGCCGTATTGATTCGCTGGCTGCAATACCTGCCATGACATTATCCGTTGCTCTTTCTGTATTTGTTGGTCAAAACATTGGAGCCAAAAAGGTTGAGCGAATATACAAAGGGTTAAGGGTTGCATTAATTTTTGCATCGGTTATTAGCGTAGTCATGAGTATTGTGGCAATTTTTTGGTCGGTACCGTTAATGAAGCTTTTTTCAAACGATGCTGCAGTTATAGCAGTTGGGCGAGAATATCTTATTACTGTTAGCCTCTTTTACCTTTTGTTTTCAACCATGTTTGTTTTTAACGGACTGCTCCGTGGAGCAGGAGCAACGCTAATTCCTATGTTTATTACCCTGTTCTCGCTTTGGTTAGTCCGAATTCCTTTAGCAGTTTTTCTTAGTAAGTATATGGGCGAGCGAGGTATTTGGTGGGCAATACCAATTGCCTGGTTTTTTGGTGCTTTGGGTGCATTCGTCTATTTCCGAACGGGTAAATGGAAGAATAAGGGGGTAGTAAAAGCCTAATAGACATAAATGTCTTTCCCCCCCTTTCTATAAAATCAAGGTGATATAAATGTGTGTTTCTTGGTTATATTTTTTAATTAAATAGAATAATTAGGGCCATTTGTATATACCTTTGTATGCCATTTCCCTCCTTAATATAATTTTTTATGAAGAAAAGAATAAAGCTAAAGATTCTTGCTGGGTTTATGCTTCTTATTGCCTTGCTAATGGTAGCTGGAGCAGTTTCAGTAGTCGAGTTTGTTAAGTTAAGCTCATCGGTTAATGCGCTAATTGAGGACAACTACAAAACAATAGAGGCGTCAAAAAAGCTCTTGGAATCGCTTGAGCGTAAAGATTCTGGCGTACTGCTTATGCTTTTGGGAGAAAGAGATGAGGGACGAATGATTATTGATTCGGCAAATGCAAATTTCGAGTTTGCATATGAGATAGTTAAGAATAATATTACAGAAACCAACGAAGAGGATTATATTGCAAAAATCGATTCATTGTCGGCAACTTTCAATGCTAATGTGAGCGAGGTGCTAAATAATAATATTGCAATTGGCGATATGGTTTGGTATCAGCGTGAGCTTTACCAATCGTTTTCTCAGGTTAAGCATGCTGTAGATGATTTAATGATGTTAAACCAAAGCAGCATGTACGAAGAGGCTACGATGCTTAAGAATAAATCGCACAGAGCCGTTATGCCAGGCATAGTTGCAATAGTTGGAGCGCTAGTTTTTTCTCTAATCCTTAGCTTTTTTATTTCAAAGTACTTTGTAGCTCCTTTAAGCAATTTAGCCGAGGCTATTAGAAGTTTTCATCCTCGGGAGAACTACTTAAAATCAAGCATTAAATCGGAGGACGAGATTAAAAGAATTGAAGATGAGGTTAATGCTCTTATTGTTAGGCTTAAAAAGCATTTGGAAATAGCTGATAGAAAATGAGAAAAGAGGTTGTTATTAAGTTTATTGGTTATGTTTTACTGTTTAATGCAGTATTCCTTTTTATAGCCTCGGCTATATCAATTTTTAATAACGAATCATCTACAATACCGCTCCTTTTTAGCGGATTAATTTGCGTTATATTTGGTTTTTTCCCTTTCATCTTTGTTGAGGATCATAATGAAATTTCCTTTTCCGAAGGGCTCGCAATAGTTGTTGGCGGTTGGCTAATAACATGTTTAATTGGCATGTTACCCTATATAATGTGGGGAGGCGAGTTTACGCTAATAAACGCATGGTTCGAGAGCGTATCGGGTTTTACAACAACAGGCTCCTCAATACTGAATAATATTGAAGCATTACCAAAAGGCTTACTATTTTGGCGTTCAGCCACTCATTGGATTGGAGGTGTAGGAGTAATCATGTTTGTACTATTAATACTTCCTCATGCAACAAGTACTAGGCTTACTTTGCTTAACGCCGAAATGAGCGAATTATCGAAGTATAATTTTAGGTACAAAGCTCGAAAAATAGTTCATGTGCTTGTTATTGTATACGTGGGGCTAACTTTCGTTCAGACCATTTTGTTGATGTTTGCAGGAATGAGCGTTTTTGATGCTGTTAACCACTCATTTGCAACAATTGCAACGGGTGGTTTTTCAACAAAGAACACAAGTGTAGCATTTTTTGATAGTGCGTTGATTGACGGAATAATCATGTTTTTTATGGTTCTGTCTGGTATCCATTTCGGGTTGTTATATGGTACGTTTACTTTAAAACGGGAGAATATTTTTGTTTCGCCAGTTGTTAAGGCATTTCTAATTGTTATTTTAGCTGGTGTTGTATTGGTTTCGGGGAAGCTTTATGTTTCCGATACGTATGGTTTTTGGGACTCAATTCGTTATGGTGCATTTCAGGTTATCTCGTTGGGAACAACAACTGGATTTGCAACCGCCGATAGTGCTCCATGGCCCGCATTTACGCACATAATTCTAATTTATTTTACCATTCAATGTGCAATGGTAGGGTCAACTTCTGGGGGTCTGAAATTCGATAGAATATATCTCTTTTTTAAATCGCTTAAGCGTCAGTTAAAGCTATTGCAGCATCCAAAAGCAATTATTGCGCTAAAGATTAACCGCAGAGTTGTAAGTGAGCATTTGGAAACCTTAACGCTAGTTTTTATCGTGCTCTATTTTCTCACCCTATTTATTACTACAATTGGCCTAACTGCTTTGGATGTTGACTTGTATACCGCATTTAGTGCATCTATTGCAACAATAGGAAACGTGGGGCCAGGCTTTGGTGAAGTTAGCTCGTTGTCAAACTTTGCGTCTATTCCTTCTGCAGGAAAGTTTCTGCTTACGCTAAATATGCTTTTGGGAAGACTTGAAATTTTTAATATTATCGCTTTGCTAATGATTAAAAAGGGAAACTTCTAGATTTATGCACAATCTTCTTTTTTCAACCCAACAAATTTTTCCAATTCCCTATCTTAATATTTTCCTCACAAAAGCAACGGTGAAGTAAGACATAAGGAATACTCCCATAAACCCTACAAGTCCGCTTAAAACTCGTGAGTAACCGAGTGGTATAAACTCTCCGTAACCTACAGTGAAAAAAGTAATAACGCATATGTAAAGCGATTTAAAGAAAAGCATTGGCTCTGGATTCAAGTCGCTTACAACATCTCCAATGCCAATAATTGAAAAAAGAGAATACAGAAGGGAGAAGATTACTTGAATTACTAATATGCTAAAAATTACTCTTACTGGCGATGTGGCATAAAGCCCCATCCAATCGAATATAAGCAACTTGGAATAGTATTTTGGATAGGCAACAGCTTTGCTAATCATAGATTTGGCTAAATCCTTTTCAAGATAGCCCTTTTGCGTGCAGCGCATGTATTCAACGTAGGCTTTGTCCTCATCTTCGTAACGGCCTAGTCCGTTAAAATTCTCTTTAAGCACTCTGAACTGCGAAGCTTTTTCGTCGATGGTTGTATCGGATTGCGAGTAGATTAGCTTTTTTATGCTATTTGCCTCCCATTGTACGTAAAGTCTGCCCAAAAGCCTTAAACCAGTAATGTTGAATGTTTCTACCTTAGGACTATCGCCATGCGAATAGTAATCAATAATATCGCGGGCAATGCATCCGTAAAGGTCAATTTCCTTTGCTGTATCAACGTGGAGGTTTAGCGTTCCGTTAAACTGACAAAGATTAAAGGTTAGCTTTTTAAAAAGGCCATTTGTAAAGTTTACATTTCCTGGGAAGATTACTTTTTCAAATACCATCTCAGCTTCAAGCCCTTCAAATATTTCGAACGAAACATCCATGGCTCCAAAACTCGATCGTAGGAAAGTTATTTTTCCCTTGCGAACCTCAGCTCCTTCGAATGTTACTTCACCCTCGCTAAAAATGCAACGGTTAAAACTGGTTTTGCCCGAACCAAATTCAACGTTTCGAAAATCGATTCGCCCTGGCCCAAAATCAGTTTGATCAAATGAAACTGTTCCACACCCAAACTTGGCAAAACGAAAATCTTCTTTTCCACTGCCAAAGCGAGCAATTTTAAAGCTAACATTGCTGTTGTTAAACTGAGTGTTAATGAATGAAACGTTACCCGAACCAAAGTCGGTATTTATAAAACTTATATCACCTTGTCCAAAATCAGTATCCTGAAAATCTTTTACACCCTCCGCAAAAATTGTATTTTTAAGCGTGAGAACTTTTCCGTTAAACTGGCACTGGGTCATATCCAGCATGTCAACTCTTGCAAACTGATCGTTAAATAAAACCTCATTGCAATTAAAAGTAGCTTCGCGGAAGTTGAGCGTACCCCCCACAAATGATGTGTTTGAGAGGTTAAACTTTTCACCCTTAAAGTTTGCGAACGAAAAATCGATATCGTATGGTGAGTGGAAGAATGCATTTTGAGCCGAAAATGATTCAATATCAATTTGGTCAAACTTATTTTTAAGCAAATATCTGCGACAAGCAGTTAGAGAAAATCCTTTTATGTAGCAACTGTCGAGATTAACGGGATTGCCATTCTCAATTGCTTCGTATATTTCATTAAGCTTGGGATAGGCTAGGAATAGCTCTTCAATTTCTTTTCCTTTGGAGTTGAATAGAATTATATGAGCGGTTTGCTCAGTTGAAAATCCATCTTGACGATAGAAGGTTTTATCCTCAATGCTAACTTTATAAATATCGAAACTTCGAGCCATACTGTTCGGTTAGTTCATCACTGTGTTGGTATAAATATACTTGAGAATTTTAAATTAAACTAATATTTTCATTTCTGGTCGAGTGCTATTTAAGGTTATAAGCTTAGTCTCTGCCGCAAATGCTAACAAACGGGCATGTTTTACACTTTTCTACGTGTGGAGTTTGGCTAAAGGCAACCTCTTTGTTAAAAATTTCGGCTAAAAGGCTAATTAGGCTATGCCTAAACTCTTCGAGGAACGGATTAAAATTTGTAACAGCCGTGTATGATGCTTTTCCGTTTTTGAGCTTAATACTAAAGTCGTTGGCGTTTTTGGCTGTTTTTACAAACCAAAGCATTGGCCGAATTGGCATATTGGGGTATTTCTGGGTTAAGGCAAGGCTGTAGCAAAAGGTTTGAAAAACCTCTTTATGTGTATCAACTATTTTTGTGTTAAACAAATCGTCAATGGCGCTGAATTTTCCTTTGTTATCTGCTTTGCCAGTTTTGTAATCAATTGACCATACGCTTCCTTCGTTTTGCTCAATTCTGTCAACGTATCCACCAAGGGTAATCTGCTTGCTGCTGCCAAGAACATTAATTGGTAGCTGAATAAAAACCTGCTCTTCGTGGCTAATGAGTTTAAACGGAGCCCTTTGCATGTCGAGGTAAAGCATTTTTTTTATGGTGTGGAGCAATGCATTATGGGCTAGCAGGTTTCGGCCCGATAGGCTTTCAATTGCATCATGCTGGTTGTTGAAGAAAATTTCAACAAAAACCATGTTGAGCGTTTGCTCAACATAGCTAGGGTTAGCTAGTATTGCTTCAACCATTTGCCTTGTTACCTGTTTGCCCGAATGCTCTTTGTACAGCTCTTCCATAGTGCTGTGAATAATTCGGCCAAACTCAAGGGCACCAACCTCTTCGGTTATCTCATCCTCGTCGTATAGCCCAACGGCATACCTAAAGTAAAATCTAAGAGGGCAGGTGAGATATGTTGATAGTCCGCTGGGCGAAAGGGTTATTTCGGTCCCTTTTTTGGTTAGGTTAGAGGTAAGGGCATGCATTACCTCATCGGTTTTGGCTATTTCAATGGGGAGATTTGCGGCTAATGAGATATTATAGCCCACGTTAATACTTTGGATGCTTCCGTAGAGCTGTTCCATTTCGAGCTGAAGAGCAAATCGACTTTTCTCGCCAGTCGATAAACCTTCGGTTCTGCTGCTGTAAACAAGGTAAATATTCTTCGCCCGATTAAGCAAACGGTAAAAATAGTAGGCATAAACCGCATCGTGATGCTTATAGTCCGGAAGGTTAAATGCAACCCTAAGCGAGGGTGTAATGAATGATACAGGGTGATCTTTCCCCGGAATTACGTCATCGTTAAATGATAGAATGATTAGATTCTCAAAATCGAGTGCTCTCGATTCGAGAAAACCCATTATCTGTAAACCGCTTAGGGGTTCGCCGGTAAACGAAACTCGCTCCTGATTAAATGCCTTGCGCAAAAGCTGTAAATAAGTTTTATGCGAAATTGGTATGCTAATACCTTTAAGCACATCGCCTAAGCGTGTTATGCTTTTATGAAGAGTGTAGAGAAATTCAAGATCGATGCGTAGCTGATTATCGTCGCTTGAATCAATTTTTTGGCTAATGCTTTCGGCAACGTAATGGCAAATAGCTATAAGGTATTCCGTTAACGGCTTTTCAGCGGGTTTGATACTGAAGATACTTCTGAGAAGTTTGGTTTTGCTCAAATCAGTAGCGAGAGGATATATTTTGTTACCCTTTTTAACATCTTGCACAATTTCATCAATTATGCTAGGTTCTGTAATCCTAACGTATGGATGGTTAAGGATTGATAAAACATCTTTATGGTAAAAGCGGGTTGCATTATCTTTGTTTTTATTTGCGTTAACTTGAAGGCGTACAAGAAACTCAGCTAGGCTATAAGCGGGCGTTTCTTTTAATGGGTAGCCCATGGTTATGTTGAGCGATTCAACACTTTGAGGAATTGATTGTAGGGCAGGGAGTAAGATGTTCTCTTTTGGAAAAATAATTGCCGTTTCAATATCAAGTTTTTGTCCACTAGCGGTTATATCGTCGAGTAGGCGGGGTATGAGCTTTGTTTGAGTTACCGTTGATGGCGCTGCAACCAATTGTATTTTTTTTTGTGCTGTGGATGTTGATTCAAAATATTTGTTGCCAAGAGCATTGGGGAAGAGTGTAAGGTTTTTGCGAATGAATAGGCCTGCTTCGTGTTCAATTTTACCCAAAAACATGGGGTCGTAGTCCCAGTAAAAAAGTGCATTCCCCTCGTTTTTACAACGATGGAAAAGGCTTTTCTCGCACTCGTTAAGCGCATTAAAGCCAATAAAGGCAATGTGTGAGGGAAGTTCTGGAGACGAGCTCATATCGCTTAAAATATGAGCGCTTTTTCGGTAAATCATCCCTTCGTAGGCAAGTCCTTCGCTTTCAAGTTCGTTCCAAAAGAGTTGATATATTTCAAAGAGTTTGTCCCAAATGCTTAGGTAGTTTTTCTTAATCTCCGAATTTTGGTCGTTTGCCATTACACCAAGGTAGCTGTTTAGCGCAGAGGCTTGTTCTGGTGTTAGTTCGCTAAACTGCTCCTCAATCTGTTTTAAATCCTTAATGTTTCCAAAAAGCTGCCTTGGATCAACAAGGTATTTGTCAATCTGATCGAAATCCGATAGCATTACTTCGCCCCAAAAGTAGAAGCTATCAAAGGTTTCATCAGTATTTTTCACTCTTTTGTAAATTTCGAAAAGACGGGTAACGAGCCTGATGCTCTCGTCAACGCTGAGGTTTGCAATGCGTTGCATTAGCTCGTTAATTGTAGTTGTTTTTGGTGCCCAAACAGGATTGTTAATATGCTCTGCAAGGTTTGCGCTAAAGAATAGACCAGCCCTACGGCTGGGAAAAACAAGCGTAACATTCGATATGTTATCGCCAAAACGTTCCCATAAATCGGCAGCAACAAGTTTAAGGAATGTTTGCATTTACTGGTATTATGTGTTATTTCTTAAGACGGATAGTCACTAATCTTATTTGAAAAGTAAATATAGTTTTAATAAGGCTAATAAAAAATTATTGGAAAGGCAATGCATTTAAATCATTGCAGTTTTCTATGGTTTACGCCATGTAAAATATCCATATTTTTGGAGGTTACTTTTTTTCTTCGTGTCAACATGACACAACACAGATGCCTGTGTAAGCCAAAGTGGCGCATTATTACGTTTGGCATTTTGGTTGATCGTTTTGGGTTGAAAACAACTTTTAATAAATCGTTAAATTGATGTTTAACTTAAAAATATGGAGGATTAAGCCATGATACCAATGTTAAGACCTAAAAGAGCAAACATGCCAAACTTAGTTGATTTCTTTTTTGGCGATGATTTACTTTCAAACTTCTTCGATAATGCTAATGCGGGAACAGTGCCTGCCGTAAACATTGTTGAATCGAAGGACGATTACCAAATTGAACTCGCTGCTCCTGGCCTCGAGAAAAAGGATTTTAAGGTTGACCTTAATAACAACATGCTTACAATTTCAAGCGAGAAGGAGCAGAAGAATGAGGTTGAAGGCGAAAAAATTATGCGTCGCGAGTTTAGCTACACCGCTTTCAAGCGTAGTTTTACATTACCCGATAGCGCCGACGGCGATAAGATTAAAGCTGCCTATAATGAGGGTATTCTAAAAATTTCAATACCTAAGCGTGAAGAGGCTAAAGAAAAACCTGCACGTCAAATTTCAATCTCGTAAGCCGATTGGTTAGAAAGAGTATGATAGTGATAAGAAAGCCTGCTTAAATGCAGGCTTTTTTCGTTTTAACAAATAATTGTGCTTATTCGTTTGTGTGGTTCTGAATTTTTGAGGAAAAAACCATGGATAGTATCCCATAAATAATTGCGTAAATACCAATGAGGATAACCACAAAGCGTGAGCTATCAAATGGGTTGAAAATTATTACTGCGCCAAGTGTAACCGATATTACCCCGCTAGTTAAGTTGAGAATATCAATTATTTGCGATGTTTTCTTCATGAAAAAAGTGCCAATAAAAATTAGGCCAATTAGAATTGCCCAAGCACCAATTACAATCATTAAAAAAGCAGCGGCCGATTTGGGGCTCAGTATAATGGCTACTCCTAAAATAAGGCTTAGTAATCCCTCAAACAGCTTCGTTTTCCAATTGGGTACAACATGTCGGTACTGTATTGCATAGCTAGTTAGTACTACGCCGCCAATAAGTATAGCTAGTGCAAAGTATATGGCTAGCGCCGATACGGCAATATTTGGGAATAACAGGGCAATAAATCCAAAAATGAGAACAAGGATACCGCTAAACGAGGACATACCCCATCGGCTAAATTGGTTGATTTTCATTTTAATGTGATTTAATATAGTGTTTATTATTTCGAGTCAGGGTTTCCGGCAAAGTACGAAACCAGCTTATCAATCCCATCCTTAAAAGAGTTCATGCTGTCCTCAAAGGTGTCTTTGTGCTTATCCCACTCTTCAACGGTTGATTGGTGAAGCTTATTCACTTCTGCATTTAGGTTATCTCTTTTGTGTTTAAGGTCGAGTAAAAGTTCGTCTACTTTTATCTTAAGGTCTCCTTCAACTTTGTCCTTTTTGTTTTCAAGTTCTTCAATTTTGATGAAAAGTTCATCAATCCTTTTCTTTGCTTGTGCTTTCATTTTTTCTTTATCCATAATCAGCTGTTTTAGTGGTTAATTATATTTCAATGTTGGTTAGCTCTTGTGTTGTGGCAAATTCGTACTCGGGGTATTCGTATATTGGCAATCGCGGTTCGGTTTCGCCAATTGAGTATCCCCAAATGCTTTCGTATTCAGCTGTTTCTTCGCCAATTTCCTCGAGCTGCCTAAGGTATTCGCTAATCGATTTACTTTCAATAATAATTACCTTTCCCATAGTATGTATTATTGGGCTATGGGCACGTGTTTGGTCGTGATCGAACTCAAGTATACGCCGTCCGTACCTAGTAATTCCAATTACACGGTAGGTCAAACTTTTGCCAACGCCTGGCAGGTTAAGCACATTTCTGTCGGTTGCCAAAAAAGGTAATCCGCTTTTCACCATCATACCTGTAAGGTTTTCGTCCATATGCTGAGGATCGAGCGATATTTCCTTAATCTTTTCAATATTCTTATCGCTTATGGTGCCAAATACCTTTTCCTCAATCTGCTCCTGCACGGCACGGGCGTTTGTAGCAAAGTTGAAGTAGTTTTCCATGTATCCTTTCACCGAGAAGGTGTAGTAGGGGAGAACGCCAATTTCATTCAATATTTGCCTTAGCTTTGCTGTATGGCCTCGTCGCGATGACGCCGTAGTAAATACATGCTGATTGGTAATCATCCATCCCGATTGCAAAAATCGTTTAACCGAATCTTTTACTTCCGGGGTAATCTCCATGGGCGACTCGAAATGGGTTTGGATAACAAATTGTTTTATGCCCACTTCAATGGCTTTTTCCCTGAACTTGGCTAAAATATCAATTAGCTCAGGCGTTATTCGTTGGGGCAGATAGGCGGGCAAACGAGTTCCGAGCCTAATTCTAACTATTTCGGCTAACTTTTCCCCTTCAGGTAAGTTTTGGTTTCGCTTTTTCTTCCTGATGGCCATGCTAAGCACAGCATCCAGCATTTTCTGCATCGATGTATTTGAACTCATTAGCGCATCACCGCCGGTTATGAGTATATCACGAAGTTGAGCATCGGTTTCCCAGTACTCCATTATTTTTTCTAGCTGCGCATCCCATGTCTCTGTGGGCTTAAGCTTATCGAGGTTAAAGTTGAGGTTTCCTCTTTGGAAATCGTACATGCGTTGGCACGATGCGCAAAGGCCTCCACAGGCTCTGCCCATTGTGGCGGGAATTAGTATGGCCACTTCGGGGTATCGACGGTGTACGCTATGATGCGTTGGCAAAATCCAACCTGCTGCATTGGGTTTCCCTGGCTCAACCTTGTCCTCTTTTTCCCAAGCTACAATGTAACCAAATTCGTCAACCAACTGTTGACTGTAAACTACATAGTAACGAATGGCCAAATCGGCTCCAATTGCAAAATAGGGAACGCGTACATGCAAAAGCGAAAGATAGTATGGGTTAACAAAAAAAGGTATTCCTGCTTTTTCTGCATCGTAAAGAACCTTCATTGTGTCGGGGTCGAGCGAGTTGCCTAATAGCTCGTTAAGCAGCAGGGGCGAGCGAACGGCAAAGCTGAGGTGGAACCTATAGTCGTCCCACCATTCGAGCATTTGCAAATATTTTTGCTCGTGCGACATTTTTGGCTCAAACTTATACCGTTCACTTTTAATTTCACCAGTATCAATTTTCTCAATCAGAATATTGATTATTCTTTCTCTATTTTCCTCTCTAAGTTTTACAATTCGAGGATCGAGTCCACTTGGGAAACGCTCAAGCCAATCGGTTAGCAACTCTCTTGAAGGGAGTTTGCGATCGTAGCTACCGGCAAATTGACGAAATAGGTAAAGCATATCCTCAAAAAAGTAGGGTTTGGCTCCGCCCGTTCCAAAGTTAACAGCTAGCCATATTAGCTTAATGGGATTACTTATGGCAATTTCGCCTCGTAGGTTAAGGTCTTCGTATTCGCGGCCAGCGTTATCAACATAATCGAGTATTCGAATTGCAGCATAATCTTGCCAAGTAAGCTGTTCAAACCATTCTCGCCCTTTTTTTGTGCGTTTGTAAAAATCGAAAGCAATAGGTTTTTGCTTTAAATAGCTAAGTACCCAGTTACGCACACCAATTAACGCCTCGGTTTCGTTGCGCGCATTGCGCATTATCTCTTCTAGTTTCGGGTTTTCTTTAAGCAGCTTTTTGAGTAGCCTGTGCGATTTTACGGTTATCGCAATTTGGTCGAGTTTCTGGTTTTCTGTCATGCTTACAATTATAGTTTACATGAACATTATACAAAAAAAATAGGTCAAAGTCAAGTAACTTGTATCAATTTATTGATAAGTAAAAGCCTATTTACTTCCGCACATTTTACAGTACATTAAATGTACTGGTTCGTGATCGTTTAGCTGCATGTTTATAGTCCATTTACCTGTAAATAGGCTGCACCATTCGGTGGGCGATAGTATATCGGCAGCATCTTTTAGGAGTTGGTAAAAATCGGTGTTCTGTTTTACCCTCGGATTGGCATAAAAGTATTTAAGGTAAAGCATTAACGATTGCTTGCATGGAAAATTTGTGAGCACGTAGGGCTCTAATATTGCCTGCGCCTCATCGAATCGTTTAAAAGCAGAAAGAAACATTGACAGGTCAATGGCAAACGATTTTTCGGGTGGGTTTTGCGAATAGTATTCAAAAATGTAGTCGATGGAGGGTTTAATCAGATAATCAAAATCGCCCAATCGGTTTATAAAGTACTCCTTCTCAGCATTTTTAAAGTGATAGTAAAGTTTCAGCTGGGCAACAATTTCAGGGTCGAATGATATTTGTTCAAGTCGTACAATTAAGCCTTCTAGCTCGTTTAGCGTTCGCTGCTGGTAAAATGGTTGGTACTCGTATTTATTGTGTTGCTTAATTAGAGTGATAAAGTAGTTGTATGCAATAATTGGGTCGGGGAAGGGGTATCGGTTTAGCTCGCTTAAAACCTGTAGGCTGTCGGCGCTAGTAAGGTGCTGTCCTCGGTGGGCCAATATGTAGCGCATTTTATTGTAGTAAACTTCTGTGAGAGGTTCGGTAGTAACGTCAAAATTGCCAGGTTGCAGGGCAACGGGCAGTTGGTTAACGGTTTGCCATGGTACGCGTCCCATTAAATTTCTATTAAGGAGAAAAAGGTGTATTAGCTCTAACCGTATTGGAATTATATCGAGCACCTGACAGGGAATTGGCTGACTGCTACATTCGTGAGCCAACTGCTGAAAAAGGTAATTGTATTCCGAAACAGCTAGCCCATCTATAGTTGCATCGTTTACAACCTTATAGGCTAAAATTTTGAGGTCGGTAAAACGTTGTCGGGCTAATATTGGTTCGAGCTGTCGGCTATTTAACTTATTGTTAACGTATCGGCGAATTTGGCTAGTATCGAGGTTTGTCAGAAACTCGTATTTCGATCCCTGAATATCCTTAAAAAAATCGAACCAGTTTTCGCGAGTTACCTTTCGGGTTGATACATTTCTGCCTGTGCTTGGGTCAAAAAACACGATCATCTCATCGGCACGTTGTTCTGCTAGTTTTTTATTAATATCATCGGTACCTTCAACGCTGGCATAGGCGTATACAGCGGCTCGCTGAATTTTTTTGTCTTTCACCCAGCTTCGGATGCTATCGCCCACAGTTGGAAGCACATAGGTTTCGTTTTGGTCAAAGTAAACCCTTAGCTTTAGCGTATCGCGACGGAGTTTAGGAATATACACTTCGGGGCTTGGAATACTATCTTTTGCAGGGGCTGCTCTTAGTGCTATATCAAAAACTTTTGCTGGAGTTTCATTAAATGTTATAATATCGGCAATACGATTGCTTTTCAGAATAATGAGGTTTAAAGAGTAGCTTTTACCCTGATAATCGGGTGGAATGGTTGCAACATGGCGCAAATCAACCTTAGGTTTTCGTCTTTGTGCTTCGATATTCTCTAGGAGGTAATCACGATATACGGGTTCAAGAATTTCACCCTTAATGGTGAACTCTTCATCACTACGAATAGGTTCAGCAATGTGGTTTTTGCAACCATAGTAGCTATAAGGAATTATTTCAATGGCTACGCCATCGTTTCGCTTTTCGAATAGCTTTTCAACTTTACGAACATTATTAAACACTACGAAAACCGAGTCATTGCGAATGGTAATGTCTAGTGTATTGATACTGCGAGCTAATCGTCTATAGCTATCCAATATCGATTTGCTGGGTTTTGGATTTATTCCCCAGTCATACTTTCGCTCAGGTTTTTCAAAGTAGTATAGACTAATGTCATTTTCGGGTTCGTACGGAAAGTAGTCGGAAGATTTTTGAGGTTTGTAATCCTTGGTAACAGCAGCAAAGGTTGCGGCTATTCTGTACTCATAGTTATCCTTGTCGAACCACGAGGCAACGCCCACAATAGCATGGGTTTGTGCAATAATATTTGCCAAATTGCTGTTCGATTCAACCCAATTATTAATAATGTAGTTTGCCGCTTTGTTATAGGTTACAGGTTTTTTATTTCTAACAATCTTCACCAAACCAATATTCTCCGATACGTAGTAATCTTCGGCTCCATACTTTATGGCTCTTTCATGGTATGTTCGTTTGCGACGACTACCCGTTTGGTAATGGCTTAAGTCGTTGTTTCGGGTTAAATAGCGCGCATGATCGCGGCTTGCAAGGTATAGTGCTGTGTCGTTTACCAATGAAGGCAGGTTGTGTTTGTGCCTAATGCTATCAACTTTTTGCTTTATTAGGTGTTCTAAATATTTAAAGTTTGGGATATCGGGATTTATAGCATCTTGAGGGTTTTGAGCATAAACCCCAAGTGAGAGGATTGTGAAAAACGCTATGTAAACCAGAATGGCTAATATTTGGTTAATTCTCATTTCGAAATGCACACCATTAATGGGTTTATATTTCCTTTCATAAAACTAGCTAAAAATATAACAGAAAAGCTAATATTTCGCTAATTTGCGCCCCAAATCATCATTATCAAAAACAAATGAGAACAATTACATTTTCAATTATGACATTAATTATCGGTTTTTCTTTGGCTTCATGTAATACAGAAGGTTCAAAAAACGAAAATCCACTTTTAGCTGAATTTAAAACCAAGCATAATGCTCCACCATTTGACAGGATAAAAGTTGAGCATTACATGCCAGCAATGGACTCAGCAATGGCTGAGGCTAAGGTTGAAGTTGAGGCAATTATTGCGAATACCGACGAGCCAACTTTTGAGAATACCATTGAAGCCCTTGCTTTTTCGGGTATGCGTTTGGGCAGTATTTCGTCTATTCTATTCAATCTTAACCATGCCGAAACAGATACCAGCCTGCAAAAGGTTATTAGGCAAATAGCCCCCAAACTAACCGATTTTCAGAATGATATTAACCTGAACCCCGAACTATTTGAAAAAGTTAAAAAGGTTTACAACTCGGTTAATCGCGAAAAGCTAACCCCTGAGCAAATAACTCTACTCGATAAAACATACAAAGGATTTGTTAGGAGTGGCGCTAGTTTACCCGAAGCCGAAAAGGAAAAATACAGGGAAATAACGCGTAAACTATCCGATTTGTCTTTGCAATTTAACGAGAATGTTCTTGCTGAAACCAATAGTTTTACCCTGCATATTAACAATGAAGAAGATTTGGCGGGCTTACCCAAAAGTCTTATCGATGCTGCTGCGTTAGAGGCCAAGCAACGAGAACTTGAAGGTTGGGTTTTTACTTTGCATATGCCAATGTATTTCCCTTTTATGAAGTATGCCGAGAACAGATCGCTCCGCGAAAAAATGTACAAAGCCTATAACACACGCGCATTTAAAGGTGATGAAAAGGATAATTCAAAGCTCATCGAGCAGATTGTTAACCTAAGGCTTGAACTGGCTAACCTTTTGGGATACCAATCGTACGCCGATTTTGTGCTTGAGGAGCGAATGGCACAATCGGCCGATAAGGTAATGTCCTTTTTAAATGAGTTGCTTGAGGCTTCATTGCCTAAGGCAAATCAGGAGTTAAAAGATGTTGAAGCGCTTGCAATGTCAATGGGAGCTAAGCATAAAATTGAGAAGTGGGATTGGGCTTTCTATTCAGAGAAGTTGAAGGAGAAGCAATTCAATTTTAACGAGGAAGAGTTAAAACCCTACTTTCAGCTTGAGAAAGTTAAGGAGGGAATTTTTATGCTTTCCAATAAGCTTTTTGGCCTATCGTTTAAGCAGGTTGATAACGTACCTGTATATCATCCCGATGTGCTTGTTTACGAGGTTTTCGATGCCGACCGATCATTCTTGTCGCTACTTTACCTCGATTTTTTCCCTCGTGAGGGCAAAAGCGGTGGTGCTTGGATGACCAGCTTTAGAGACCAGTATATACATGATGGCGAAAATGTTAGGCCGTTAGTTTCGGTGGTAACAAATTTTACCAAGCCCACTAGCGATAGCCCATCGCTATTGACATTTGGTGAGTTTACCACTTTTTTACACGAGTTTGGCCATGCGCTGCATGGTATGCTAGCAAATACAACTTACCCTAATCTGTCGGGAACATCGGTATATCGGGATTTTGTAGAGCTACCCTCTCAAATTTTAGAGAACTGGGCCATTGAAAAAGATTTTCTCGATCAGTTTGCTACCCACTACCAAACAGGCGAACCAATTCCACAAAGCATGGTTCAAAGTATTATCGATAGCCGTAACTTTTTAGCGGGAAATCTTTCTATTCGTCAGCTCAGTTTTGGGCTCGTTGATATGGCATGGCATAGCATTGATAACCCCTTTAATACCGATGTTTTATCATTTGAAAATGAGTATATGAGCCAAGCCGATGTACTTCCTGCTGTTAAGAATACTGCTTTTAGTCCCGCATTTAGCCATATTTTTGCTGGAGGCTATGCAGCAGGTTATTATAGCTATAAATGGGCCGAAGTACTCGATGCCGATGCTTATTCCGTTTTTCAGCAGAAAGGTATTTTTAACGCTGAGGTGGCAAAGTCGTTTCGCTATAATATCCTCTCGAAGGGAGGAAGCGAGCACCCAATGCTTCTATACAAACGTTTCAGAGGACAAGAACCTACTGTAGATGCCCTTTTAACCCGAAGTGGTTTAAACAAGAACTAAGCAAGCTTAAATGCTATTATATATTGAAGCCCTGAGCAATCAGGGCTTTTTTTAATATATGAAAAATTGCGAAAATGATTTTTATTACACAAAATACTGATTTGGTAACTCATGCAAAAATTGTTATATTTGCATAAATTGCTTTTCTGCTGCAGAATTATATCCTTTCGGTTTTTTACCATCTGCAGCAACATGTCTAACTAAAAATAGTATTATGCTATCTATTAAACAGATTAACAAAGAAGAAGAATTAACAGAAGTAACAAGACAAGAGCTGATTGACTTCTTGCACACGCATCTCGATCGATTTCGCGATGATAAAATTGCAATTGGAAAATGCTTAGATTATGCATTTGAGAAGAATGCGGGAAAAGGAGGGTTTGTGGTTACAGGGCATTACGATGGCAAGCTAGTTGGTGCAGTGGTTATGAACAAAACAGGTATGGAGGGATACATTCCCGAAAATATATTAGTGTACATTGCAGTTGATGCTAGTCTCCGAGGAAAAGGAATTGGCCGTCAGCTTATGGAAGAGGCAATTAACAGAGCCGAAGGCGATGTAAAGCTTCACGTAGAATACGATAACCCAGCAAAACGTTTATACGAGCGCATTGGGTTTACCACTAAGTATGCTGAAATGCGTTACACAAAAAGCAAGTAAGCAATGGCCGAACTAGTTATAAAATCCGATAAGATTATTAGCAACGTTGAAAAGCTTAACAAAATACTTGAAAGGCATAATGTTGAGTGGAGTCTGGTTGTTAAAGTTTTATCAGGGCATAAGGAGTTTCTAAAGAAACTCCTTTTTAATCCCGTAGTAAAAAAGCTGCATAGCGTTGGCGATTCCCGAATATCGGGCTTAAAGGCAATAAAGGAGTTAAACCCCGATATTGTTACCATGTATGTTAAACCACCACCGATTGATACTATTAAATCGGTTGTAGCCTACGCCGATATTTCCCTGAACTCGTCATTTCGAACCATCGAAGCACTCGATAAAGAAGCGGCAAAGCAAGGCAAAAGGCATCGGGTGGTAATTATGATTGAACTCGGTGAACTTCGCGAAGGCATTCTAAGGGATAAGGTGATAAGCTTTTACCAAAGCGTATTCAATTTGGAAAATATTGACATTGAAGGTATTGGTACAAACTTGGGGTGTATGTATGGCATCCAGCCTACATACGATAAATTGCTTCAGCTTTCGTTGTACAAGCAAATTATTGATGCCAAGTTCAATACCAATTTGCCAATTATATCGGGTGGTAGCTCAATAACGCTTCCGTTGGTTGGGAAACCTGCAATGCCAAAGAATATTAATCATCTGCGAATTGGTGAAACTGCTTTTTTAGGAACAAGCCCGTTTGACGGGAAAAAGTTTCGAGATTTGTCCACCGATACTTTCGAGTACCTTAGTAATATAATTGAATTAGAGGTAAAAGAAACTTCTCCCGATGGTATTTTAACCGAAGGCAATATTGGCCATACCTCCGATGATTGGGATTACGACAGAAGCTACCGAGCTATCGTCGATTTTGGTATCCTCGATGTTGATATTGATGAGCTTACGCCCAAAGATAAGGACATGCGATTTGCCGGAACTACATCGGATATGAGCGTTTACGACCTTGGCCCAGTTGAAAAAGGGAAAAATTGTAAATACAGGGTTGGCGATAAGGTAAAGTTTACCCCATCGTACATGGCTGTTGCTAGGCTCATGAACTCAAAGTTTATTGGAAAAAAAATTCTCTAATACCTAAACAATCCAATTTAAAAGGTGACAGGGTTTTATGCCATGTCACCTTTTTTATTCTATTAACTTTTTCAATATTGCTTACTATCTTTGCTGAAATTAAATTATAGTCTATGGAAATTATAATGACTAGGGTAGTCTTTCCTGAGTTTACAAATCATCATAAAACCTTATTTGGCGGTCAGGCTTTAAAGTGGATGGATGAAATTGCTTTTATTGCCGCATCGAGGGAGTATAACAAAGATTTTGTAACTGTTAAAGTAAATTCGGTTTCGTTTGTAAAGCCTGTTTTGCAAAATGAAATAGTTGAGCTAAGAGCAAGAATTATTTCTAAGGGAAATGTTAAGGTAGAGGTTGAAGTTCAGGGTTTTACTTTTACAGACGATACAAAAGAACTCGCCATTAATGGAGTTTTTACACTTGCAGCAGTTAGCAAAACAATGCGTCCAATACGATTGTAAGTTTCAAAGAAATTATTAATTATGGCAACTATTGAGGCGTTGGGTTTGGCTAAGAGTTTTGGCGATAAAAATATTTTTAATTCGCTTGACATTCGGGTGGAGAAAGGTCAAAGGGTTGCAATAAAGGGTGAGTCCGGGAAAGGAAAAACTACCCTTCTTCGAATTCTTGCCGGAATTGCCGAAGCCGACAGTGGACGAGTTTTATACAACGATAAAGAGTTTAATGCTATCACCGCAAAAACCATTCGCAACCATATAGCTTACCTTCCGCAGGGTATCGATTTAATGGTTAACGATGGTAATGAGCTATGCCGTATGCTAGCAGTTGATAACGAAAAGGTTGTAGACTCGCTTAGTGCACTAGGGTTAAACGTCCAAGTTCTTAATCAGCCTATGGCTGAACTAAGCGGAGGCGAAAGGCAGCGAATGCTAATATCAATAATACTTGGATTAAATAGGTCAATTCTATTTCTCGATGAACCTACATCAGCGCTTGATGATACTTCAATTAAAAAGGTTATTGATTTAATTTGGAGCCAAACACAACTTACTTTAGTTTCCACTTCGCACAATACTATTTGGGTTGAGCATTGCGACAAAGTAATTAGCCTATGAGCACAATTCAAGATATTTCGTGGATAAACCTTTTCTTAGGATTCACCATTATACTTATTCCCCTAGCTGGGTTTTGGTATTATAAAGTAGGGTTAACCAAGGCCACGTTAATAGCCATTGCGCGTATGACCATTCAACTTTCGGCTGTGGCACTATACCTTGAGTTTATTTTTGAGCAAAATAATGCATTTCTAAACTCTGCATGGGTATTAATAATGATTCTGGTTGGAGTTTATACAACCCTAAAACGTAGCAATCTAAACCTACGTGTTTTGGCCGTCCCCCTCATTATTTCAGGAGTTACTAGCTTGCTAATTGTTGATGCATTTTTTCTAGGTTTTATTATCCGATTGCCTTATCTGTTCGAGTCGCAATATTTTATTCCAATTTCGGGGATGATACTTGGTAATGCCATGAACCACAATATAGTTGGATTAAATGCCTATTTTGAGGGGTTGGCCAATAATCAGAATCTATACTACTTCCTATTAATAAATGGTCAGAACAAGAAAACGGCCATTAACCCTTTTATTGTTCAGGCAATAAGAAAAGCGCTTAACCCAATGATTGCAAACACTTCGGTTATGGGGTTAATTTCGCTTCCGGGCATGATGACGGGGCAGATTTTGGGAGGGAGTTCACCTGCAACCGCAATTCGATACCAAATAATGATAATGCTGGCAATTTTTACCGGATGTAGTATTAATCTGATGCTTAGCATTATTCTGGGCAATCGCGTGGCTTTCGATAAGATGGATAGACTCTCGACTAAGGTTCTTGCCAATGCAAAAAATGAGTAATACTAACCCCTTTTATTTAACGAGTTTAAATCCTCTAAAGTATTAATGTTTGTAAAGCATACGTCAACATCAGCTAAATCAGGTAGTTCAACGTATTTTGTTTTTATACAGGCTAAAAATCGCTTTATAGATAGGTTGTTGCCGCTTAATACATCAGCTAATGCGTAAATTGTTTTTGTAGAATAAATGGCAAAAAGGGGTTCAATTTTTTCACGGTGCAATGGCACTATAGCCCCATATGGGCTACTTTCATTGATATGAGAAATTATTTTTGTTGCTGTTATTGCATTAACTAAAGGCATATCGCACGAAACAATAAAAACCCAAGGAGTTAATGAATGGTGAAGGGCAGCATGTATCCCTCCAAGTGGACCCTTGCCTGCGAAAATATCTTTGTAAACACTAAATGGTGTAAAATCTCTAATATCGTTTGTGTTCGATATAATAATGGTTTTCGCAAATAGTTCAGAAAGTTCATTTGCTATTCGATTGATAAAAGTAATACCGTTATGCTTGAGTAGCGCTTTGTTTGCTCCTTGCATTCGCTGGGCATTTCCTCCTGCAAGTATGGCTAGGGTTGTTTCGGTAAACTTTAACATTTGCTAAAAAAAGTTGTAATGCTTTTTAATGGGCATGGGTATTAAGCTCAATTTTTTGCAATCGAAGTAAATTTACGAAACAAAATTGGTTATCGTAGGTTTAAAAGAATGAATATATTTGCCCAAAATTGATTCATGAAAGTTGGAGATACATATACAACTACAATACTTGTAACCCAATCTTTATTAGCCAATCAGGTTGGTTCTGGTGATTTGGAAGTGTTTTCTACACCATCAATGATTGCCTTAATGGAAAACGCTAGTATGCTGTTAGCTCAAAAATATTTACCAAAAGAGCAAACTACAGTAGGTTCATATCTAAGTGTTAAGCACATAAAGCCAACACTTGCAGCTACTAAGGTTAGTGCACAAGCCACTTTAAAGCAAGTTGTGGGTAATAAGCTTACATACACCTTGAAGGCTTGGGATGAGCAAGGTGACATTGGGATTGGTGAACATGTTAGGTATATTGTAAATATTGAATCATTTATCCAAAGTATAAAGTAATTGCGGAGAGAAAAAATGGAGAGGATAAAATGGATAAAGCAACTTTTTTTAGCATTATTAGCCGTGCTAATTATAGGATGCGACAATGAAAAACAGGAGACTACAACAGAGATATATCGTGAATACTCTAGGGTGAATAATGGAGTGTTTTTCTCAGTACCCCCAAGCATAGCCACAGTTCTTCTAGAGGAAAATCACAAGGGTACTCAGGAATTAAAAGATGTTCTTGAAGATGTGAATACACTATCTTTTTTAATTATTTCTAATAGCACAAGCATAAAAGAAAATTCACACTTCTTCTCAATAAATAATAAGTTACAAGATATAAGTTTTGTAGATTTAGCATTAGTGAATAATGGAAACGAGATAGTTAAGCTTATGGTTCGCCATGAGAATGATGAAGTTAGAGAGATGGTTGTTCTTGTATCAAACTACGATGCATTTTTTTGCATCAACTTTAAAGGAGTTATGGAGATATCAAAGATTGCCAATTTGGCTCAACCTGAAAATTTAGCAGCCATATCAAATCTCGAAAAATTGAATCGATAGTTTTTTTAATATAATTTATTGTTGCACGGTTTTTGTAAATTATACGCGCAGAACCAAAAAATTATTAGCCATGAAAAGAAATTTTTTAAAGCTTTTAGCAATTGCAATTATTCCTTTATTTCTCGCTGTTTCTTGTAGTAAAGATGATGAAAATGATCCTTTAACTAAAAGTGAAGCAGTTGAAATTCTTTCAAGTACATCTGAGCAAATGACATCAACCATGGATGAGGTTATGCAAACCGAGGCCATGAAGGCAATGGATTACTTTGATTTATTGTATGGTGATACCCAAAATCCTGATATTGAGTTAAAACAAACAGCTCAGAAATTAATCCTTGTTGCTGGACAACCCTCGCTCACTAAGCAGTTTCCAACTATACAAAAAGCAGCAAAAGAGGAGGTGACCGATACGCCATTCGGTAACTATGGAACTTACACGTGGAATTTTACTCTGCTCGACTGGGATTATGTGGCAGAACCAACAGATGTGCTTGTGTTTAACTTCCCTTCGGACAATACACAAGACGAGAATAATGCTGAGCTTGTTTTATCGAATGTAAGCACCATTGTATCGCAAGAAGATGAGGTGTTAACCTCAATTAATATTGCATTAGATGTAAACGAAGTTAATGCACTAACTGTTAGCTATGCGTTAACTCTCGATGCCGAGAATAATTTCGAGGACTTATCGCTTACAATTGATATGCCTCCATTCTTCCTTTCAGCAAGCATAAGTTTTACTAACAATAATGCTGGTGTGCTATTGCAATTATCGCATCAATTTAAAAAAGAGGGTATTAGCATTATGTCTTCAAGCATTCAAGCCCAATTTGCTGAATTTGAAATTCCCAATATTTTTCAGGAGGATGATGGTACAGAACCAGTAGAGGATGACTTTTCAATGCCTCTGGCAGTTGAAGGTTTTATTCAAATGGGTTCGGTTAAAGCTACCTTAGATCTTGATATTTACTCATATCTGCAAGCTCCATCACCACAAGATGTTGATGAGTATGCGAATGATAACCTTAAGATTAAGATATATAAGTATCCTGCTGGTAATTCGATAGCTTATGTTAAATGGTACTACAATATTACAGAGGATATTCTTGAAGCATTCCTTGTATTTAGTAATGGCGAGGAGGAACCTGTAGTAAATTATTTTCCAATGTTTAACTTTATGGAGTAGTATTTCCATAAACAAGAAAAGGCCGTTTTTACGGCCTTTTTTTATATTATTCCGAATTTTTAGTAGAACACCTCAAAATACTCAACGGCAATACTACCTTCAACCGTTAATTCTTTCGACATTCTCTCGGTATTGGCCAATTTTATGAAGTTTTCCGATTCCTCAATTGAATCAATGGCATATAGAATTGTCAGGAAATTTGGGTCATTTCTGCTCCTTAGTATATTTTCCACTTTAATGCCAGCAGCAACTCTCAGGTTCTCATTCTTCATGAAGGTATCGTGCCATTTTATAAAGTCTGATACCCTGTATTTTAAGCACAAGTATAGCATGTTGTATTCTTTTCGGCAAAATTAGCATAATAAAGCTATATTAGCATTCATATTGTATGTTTTGAAAACATCTCCTTTTTTTGCAAATTAGCTTGATTCTTTATAAATCTTTACTATGGTTGTTGAGTTTTGGAATGAGATTATAGTTGATAATTTGTCAGTAATACTATTGACAATATATCTAGTTACTATTCTCTCAACCGCAGTAATGGTTATTCACGAAAAACGTGACCCAGCAAAAACAAGTATTTGGGTGTTAATTCTAATATTACTTCCAATCATTGGGTTGATTTTCTACATATTTTTTGGCCAAAATCATCGAAAAGAAAAAATATTTAGCAGAAAAGGGCTGCGCGACTTACAGCAAATAGAGCAAATGAGTCGGAGTCAACTGAAGGATATTATTGCCGATAAATATATCGGATTTCCTAGCATTGCAGATAATATTGGGATAATAACATTGCTTCTAAATAACAGTAAGGCCCTGCTTACGCTTTACAATTCTGTTGATATTCTTCAAACAGGTAATAAAACATTTGAGTCAATTCTAAAGGCAATTGATGATGCCAAATCTAGTATTCATCTTGAGTTTTATATTATTGAGAATGATGAAATTGGTAACTTAATAAAGGATAAACTTGTAGCAAAGGCAAAGGAAGGTGTTGAAGTAAGGTTAATATATGATGATGTAGGCAGCTGGAGTCTTCCCAAAAGATTTATTAATGAGTTGGTAAATGCCGGAGCAGAAGCTTACCCATTTATGAAAGTGAACTTTCCCCTACTAACTAGTAAGGTAAACTATCGAAACCATCGTAAGATTATTGTAGTTGATGGTAAGGTTGCCTTTATGGGAGGAATGAATATTGCCGATAGATACCTCAAAGGGGACAGCACGCTGGGGACATGGTTCGATACAGTGCTGCGCATTGAGGGCGAGGCCGTTCGTACATTGCAAGTAATCTTCTTGGTTGATTGGTTTTTTGTTAGCAGAATTATTATATCGGATCGCGATAAATACTTCCCCGAATACTCCGTTAACACTCAGCATGCGTTACAGGTTACTGCTAGCGGACCCGATTCCGATTGGGCATCAATAATGCAGGCTTTTTTTGTTGCTATAACAAAAGCCAAAAAGCATATCTACATTGCCTCTCCGTACTTTATACCTAATGAAAGCATATTAACAGCACTTAAAACTGCATCGCTAAGTGGCGTTGATGTTCGCATAATGCTACCTGGAAAATCCGACTCTACGGTAGTTTACTGGAGTTCAATGTCGTATGTATCTGAACTATTGAAGGCAGGCATAAAGGTATACCTTTTTCAGGGTGGCTTTAACCATTCAAAAATACTTATGATTGACGGTAGCTTTGCTTCTGTTGGATCCGCAAATATGGATATCCGGAGTTTTGAAGATAACTTTGAACTACTAACAATGGTGTATGATAAAGAGCTAACAATACAGCTCGAAAATCAGTACCTAAAAGACTTAAGAAGAAGCAAAAAAATTAACCTCAAATATTGGGAAAGCAGGTCGCTAAAGCAAAACTTTAAGGAATCGCTTGCACGATTATTTAGTCCATTGTTTTAGGCATGAAGTTTGAAAGGCTTTTTCTCGTTCTATACTTTAGTAAACAACTATTAACTTAAATTTATATTTATGAAACGATTAGCAATGTTAATATCAACCATATTGGTTGTTTCGCTAGCAGCAAATGCACAGTTTTTACGCTTTGGTGTTAAGGGAGGAGTTAGCTCTTCTACAGTAAAAATTGATAAGACTACATTTTCAACTATTGATGATGCCGAAACATTTGTAGTTGAGCAAGGAAACTCAAAAATGGGACTTCATTTTGGTTTATTCGGCAGGATTCAGGTATTGGGTTTTTACGTTCAACCTGAGCTGCTGTTTACCCAATCCAAAGGCGAAGTTGTTTTAACAGATATTACGAATAGCGAGTCTCCTTTAAAAAGTATTCGTGATCAGAAGTTTAACAAAATTGATATTCCTGTAATGGTTGGATGGAAAATTGGACCAGCACGTCTTGGGCTTGGACCAGTGGCATCAGTTATGCTAAGTGAGCAAGATGGACTTAAAGAAGAACTTGCCGATGCTACTAATGAAACAGTAAAGAGTAATTTTAAGAATGCTACGTTTGGCTATCAGGTTGGTGCAGGGCTCGATATTTTTAAGTTTGCTACATTGGATGTTAAGTATGAGGGTAACCTAAGCAAACTTGGCGAAGGTGTTAATATTGCGGGTAAATCTTACACTTTTGATCAGCGAAATCCACAATGGATTTTTAGCCTTGGCATTTTCTTTTGATGAATACCAATAATTTTTACATAAAAGTTTAAATAGATAATTCTTCTTTTGTTTGGCAGCCAGTATTATACGTATAATTCTGGCTGCTTTTTTATTTTTGACAAGCACATAATACTTTATTGATTTATTATCTTTATATTTATGCGTGTAAACAAAAAAAAGAGTTGATTGTCACTTTTTTAATACAATAATGGTAAGGAACCCTATTTTATTATCAAGCACAACTATTGCTTCAAAACTTAGACAATTTTTTTGCCTCATTGGGGTTATTAATTTTAAGCCTACCAATTGTATTGTAAGGTACAAGTCATCTACACTCTTACTGTTTCTCCTTTCTTTTTCATTTACAACTAGTCTTTACACAGGAATTCTTATTATCGCATTAGTAATTATGGGGGTTGTAATTACGTTGCTTTACATTAGCAAAAACTCTTTAGCAAAGCGATATGCTAAAATTGAAGAAGAAAATGAACATTTTTTAGATCATATAAATGAATTAAGAGATAGTATACTGAACAAGGAAGCAGAGTACAACCACTTGTTTAAGCTTAACTCAATTTATTTAAAAGATCTAGAGCAGCTGAAAAACGAACTGCAAAATGCAAAAAGGATTGCAGAGGAAGCCGATATTTTAAAATCGAATTTTTTGGCTAATATGAGCCACGAAATCCGAACTCCTATGAATGGTATACTTGGTTTTGCTCAACTTCTCCAGCAGGAGGAGTTTGACCGTGAAATGCAATTTCGCTACC
>NPID01000437.1_pt1 | contig 176750 bp, 155 predicted proteins | sample 8637491 | NCBI WGS metagenome assembly NPID01 (sample SAMN07420843, study PRJNA396082) | bioreactor metagenome | isolation source: sample BA6 brine-fed electro-methanogenic bioreactor BA | place: Japan: Kochi | collected 2016-06-14
TTTTGCGCTTTGTGAGAAAATCGGAATGACGTTCCGGGGGCGTGACACATCGCTCCATTCCGATGGAAATGCGGACCTGCGTCCGGGACAATGGGTGCACTCACGATCGGCTGGGCGAGCATGACCATGGCGGATTTCAGAATTTGGATCTTGGCGGCGTCTTGCGGCGCACTGCTGGCCGGCTGCAACGTGCTGTTCGGTGACGGCCGCGTCAATCTTGCGGTGACCGATGCCCCGATCGATGATGCGACAGCCGTCGTGATCTCGGTCCGCAAGATTGTGTTCACCGATGACAATGACGATCGCGAGACCTTCGAATTTTCTCCCGAGGTCATCGTTGATCTGGCAAGCCTCGAAGGTGGAGCCGTCAAGCGCCTGCTCGAGAACCGTGAACTCGCACCCGGGCGCTACAAGTCGATCCGGTTCGAGCTTCGCAATGACGAATCCACCACCGACTCATACGTCGATCTGGCCGACGGCAGACGTCTCCCGCTCTACGTGCCTGACGAAGCGAAGTCGAGGCTGACGCTGGCCACGGATTTTTCCATCGACGAACGGGATACGATCGATCTGACCGTTGATTTCGATCTGCGCGCCGCCGTGCGCGATGGCGGTGGAGTCGCGTACGAGTTCTGGCCGGCGCTGCGTTGGGTTCGCGATGACGATGCCGGATCGGTCAGTGGCTCTGTTGCGGCGAGCCTGATCGATGCATCCGATTGCGTCCCTGTCGTCTACGTCTACGTTGGCAAGGATGTGACCCCCGACGACATCGACGAGATCGGGGTCGAGCCGCTGACTTCCGCACGGGTTCGTCAGAACAGCACGAACGGAAACGGCAGCTACACGGCTGCCTTTCTCGAGGCTGGTGCCTATACGCTGGCCTTGACCTGTGACGCTGCCCTAGACGAGCCCGATCAGAGCGATGCGATCGAGTTCCTTCGTACACGGAACTTCGAGGTCAAAGCCGAGCGGACGACGACGCTCGATCTAAGCTGATCGGCGATGGCCGGCGGCGAGCAACTGCGGATGCAAGCCGCCGGCGCGTTGGTGACTACTTCACTGCGGAGCGGTCGCCCGTTTCTTGCGGGGCAGAATGCCCATGGCTTTGCAGATGATGCCGAGCATGACTTCGTCGGCACCGCCGCCAATTGAGATGAGTCGGGTATCGCGATAGGCGCGGGACACATTGTTGTCCCACATGAAGCCCTGCCCGCCCCAGAACTGCAAAAGGCTGTCGGTGACCTCGCGCGACACCCGTCCGATCTTGAGTTTGCACATCGACGCAAGCATCGCGATGTGCTCGGGCGTATGTTTCCCGGATATGTATTCCTGTGTGGTCTGGTAGACGAGAGCCTTCACGGCTTCGACCTCGGTGCGCAACTCGGCGAGCCGGAAGTGCACATACTGGTTTTCGAGGATGCTCTGCCCGAACGCTTGGCGTTGCCCGGTGTACTCGATGGTTTCCTGGATCAGGTTGGCCAGTCCGTCGATGCCGCTGGCAGCGCCGAACAGACGTTCCTCCTGGAACTGCATCATCTGGTACATGAACCCGAGGCCTTCCTGTCCGATCAGGTTGCGCTGGGGGACCCGGACGTTATCGAGGAAGATCATCGCCGTATCGGAGCCCCGCATGCCGAGCTTGTCGAGCTTGGTCTTGCGGTCAATTCCCGTCGCATCCATGGGCACGATGATCAGACTCTTGTTCTGATGTGGCTTGCCTTCCGACGTGTTGACGAGCATGCAGGCCCAATCGGACTGAGTGCCGTTGGTGATCCACATCTTCGAGCCATTGATGACATAGTCTCCGCCTTCCTTGCGTGCCCAGGTCTTGACCCCTGAGACATCCGATCCGGCGCTGGCCTCTGACACGGCGATTGACACGACCATGTCGCCCTTGATGGCAGGTTCCAGATAGTCTTTCTGCAGCTCCTTCGATCCGAAGCGGGCGATCGCCGGCGTCGCCATGTCGGTTTGCACGCCGATGGCCATCGGCAGGGCGCCGCAGCTGCAGTTGCCAAGCGCCTGCGCGAACATCACCTCATACGAATAGTCGAGCCCGAGGCCGCCACAACTGGTCGGCTTGGTGATGCCGAGCAGGCCGAGGTCTCCCATCTTCTTGAGCACTTCCCGCGCCGGCCAGATACCGGCTGCTTCCCACTCGTCAATGTGCGGGTTCAATTCATCCTGAACGAACCGCTTCGTGGTGTCGTAGAGCTGAATGTGCTCATCGGTAACAATCATTACCTATCTCGCTTGTTTGAGTCCTTGAGCTTTTATAGGGCCTGTAGTGGACTCAGGTCAACTGGCGAATGTATGGAATGAATGAATCGGTAATTTATGTAACGCAAAATTCACGGGAAACGACTCCGCTGCGTCAGCGCGCTTGACGGACGGCCCGAGGGTCGCCGGATTGCTTGACCAGAAAGATGTAGGGCCAACATTTGCCGGTGACCAGAAAGACGCTGCGTATCGGGTCGTACGCGATGCCGTTGAGGACGTGTTCGTCGGGATCCCATCCCGGCGGCTTGCTGAAGCGATGTTGCAAGGCACTCATGTCGATCCATCGAACCACGGATCCGTTGTCCGGATCGATGACTGCGATGCGATCGTCCTTCCAGACGTTCGCATAGATCAGTCCGTCGACGTACTCCAGTTCGTTGAGGCGATGCACAAGCCCGGAACGATCACGTACGTCGATGTTGTCGATCGTCTGGAAAGTCGCAGGGTCTTTGAACTGCAGCTGCGAGCTGCCGTTGCTCATGATGAGCCGCGCGCCGTCATGGGTGAGGCCCCATCCTTCTCCGGAGTAGCGAATGAGGCCCTGCGGTTCGAGTGAGAGGTTGAAACGAATCGCGACGCGCTGGAGCCAGGACAGCACGAAGATGTGATCGTCGAATACCGTCAAGCCTTCGGCAAAGAGGTTGCGGACGATGTCATGTTTGCGCAAAACCGATCCGGATTCGCGCGACAGTTCATAAAGCGCGGAGCGCCCGTAGCCTCCGGAGCTCTCAAAAATTCGGTCGCCGAAGACTTCGAAGCCTTGCGTGAAATGAGTGACGTCATGCGGAAGCGTGCCCACCACATTCCACGCGAAGCCTTCTACTGCGGGGGCTTCTTCGCATCGGGCAGGTTTCGTTGCGATGCATAGCAACGTGCTCAACATGATGGCAAGCGCTGTCTTCATGCGCTCAGTGTGTTCGCCTTGCATCGAGGCATCAAGATAAAGACGTTGATTTGAAAAATTTTTATCGGTAAAAATTCACACAGTGGAAGCAGCTTGAAGTCGCACTTCCACGAGCACACGGATGTTTCCGTGACTGACCTACGACGGAGGTTCGATATGGCGACGAAGAAGGCAACGAAGAAAGCGGCAAAGAAGGCCACCAAGAAGGTGACCGCAAAGAAGGCGGCTGCGAAGAAGGTTACGAAGCCGGTAGCAAAGAAGGCCGCTGCGAAGAAGGCCGTGAAGAAGGTTGCCAAGAAGGCAGCTGTGAAGAAGGCCGTGAAGAAGGTTGCCAAGAAGGCAGCTGTGAAGAAGGTTGCCAAGAAGGCAGCTGTGAAGAAGGTTGCCAAGAAGGCGACTGCGAAGAAGGCCGTGAAGAAGGTCGCCAAGAAGGCGACGGTCAAGAAGGCGGCCGCGAAGAAGGTTGTGAAAAAGGCAAAGTCTGCAGCCAAGAAGAAGTAAGCGGGCGCGCCGTACACGGGCGGCCCGCGCTGTGCTGTCTTGTCTGCAGCCAGCCGCCCGATTTTTCCGCGATCCAGTGCAACGCTGGGTCCGTGTCGGTGAGTCGCCCCCCAGGACCGCGTCCGACCAGACAGATCCGGGAACGCCGGTTCCCGCATTCGCGATACCGTTTTCCAGGGCCGCTACAATACCGCTCCTTTAGAACGAGCCTGCGCCCATGATCAGAAGCATGACCGGATACGCCCGCGTTGAGTCGCAGGGGGATTGGGGCCGACTGAGTTGGGAGCTGCGCTCAGTCAACCATCGGTATCTGGATCTACAGTTCAAGCTCCCCGAAGAGTTCCGAGTGATCGAACCGGAACTTCGTGCGGTCGCCGCATCCTATGTTGCCCGCGGCAAGGTCGAGTGCACCTTGCGCTACCAGCGTGAGGTTTCCGCCGACGAGACGATCGAGCTGGACACCAATCGCATTGCTCAGCTTTCCAGTGCGATGGATGAGGTTGGCCGGATTCTGGGTGCGACGTCTGCGCCGGAGCCGATGCGGGTGCTTGGCTATCCTGGTGTCGTGCGTGAGCAGCGGTCTGACTTTGCGCCGTTGATCGCGGAGGCGCGTTCCAGCTTTGCGGCGGCCTTGACCCGTTTCGGCTCTGAGCGCGAACGTGAGGGTGCGCGCCTTGGCGAGTTCGTCGCCGAGCGCTGCGATCTGCTCGAGCAACTCGTCGGGCAGGTGCGTCAGCGATACCCCGAGGTGCGCGATCAGTGGATGTTGCGCCTGCGCCAGAAATGCGCCGACCTTGGCGTCGAGGTCGAGCCCCAGCGCCTTGCCCAGGAGCTTGCGTTGGCGGCGCAAAGGCTCGATGTCGAAGAAGAGATGTCGCGACTCGAAAGTCATCTGGCGGAGGTGCGCCAGGCACTCGGACGCAAGGAACCGATCGGGCGGCGTCTCGACTTCCTGATGCAGGAGCTCAACCGCGAGTCCAACACGACATCGTCGAAGTCCCAGGATGCCGACATGACGCGATGCGCGGTCGAGATGAAGGTCATCATCGAGCAGATGCGCGAGCAGGTTCAGAACATCGAATGAACAGCGTGTGTGCTCCGGCCGGCCATGCCGGCCCGCGGTCCTGGTGATCGCCATGTCCGATGGCAGTCTCTTTATCGTCTCGGCGCCAAGCGGTGGCGGCAAGACCAGTCTGACGCGGGCGTTGCTGGCGAGGTCCGAGGCGCGAGGGGTGGCGACCTGCGTTTCCGTGTCCTACACGACCCGGGCGCCCCGGGTGGGCGAGCAGGATGGCGTGCACTATCATTTCGTCGATGAAGCGCAGTTCGTGTCGATGATCGAGGAGGGCGCGTTTCTGGAGCATGCCCACGTCTTCGGGCGTCGTTACGGTACCGGACGCGAGGCCACCGAGCAGCTGCTGGCAAGCGGAAAGGATGTGATTCTCGACATCGACTGGCAGGGCGCGCAGCAGGTCCGCAGCAACCGGCCGGAAACGCTCAGCATCTTCATCCTGCCACCGTCCCGTGCCGAGCTGGAGCGCCGGTTGCGGCAACGAGGGCAGGATGACGAGGCAACGGTCCTGCAACGCATGGCCGAGGCCAGGGACGAAATGTCCCACTACTCGGAATACGACTTTGTCCTGGTCAACGACCAGTTCGAACGCGCGCTCGACGAACTGGAAGCGATCTTCATCGAGGCGCGAACCGGGTGGACCGCGCGCACCGGCAAACTGCGGACACCGGCGCAGGCGACGGCGCACCGGGCGCTGATTTCGGCACTATTGGCGAATTGATCGCCAGTCGATTAAAATGCGGCCCCTTTTTTATATGTCTGCGGTGAAGCAATGGCCCGTGTAACGGTAGAAGACTGCCTCGTCCTGATCCCGAACCAGTTTGACCTGACCCTGGTCGCAGCCAAGCGCGCGCGTCAGCTGGCCCGTGGTGCCGAGGCGCATCTGCCCTGGGGTAACCACAAGTCGACCGTGCTGTCCCTGCGCGAAATCGCCGAAGGGCATGTCGGCCGTGGCGTGCTGGACGAGGTCGATCTGCCGGCGGTGTCGCAGCCGAAGATGGAACTCGAGGCACTGGACCCGTCGTTCGACGGCTGACCTGCCCCGAGATTCATCTGGGATGTGAAAAAACCCGCCGACCGGCGGGTTTTTTGTTGTGCGGGGATGCCAGTCGCCGCACATTCGTCCCTATACTGGCGCCATGGAACTGACGGTCATCCAGCGTTTGAGCAATGCGATCCGCACGCAGCGGGTCGAGCGCACTTTCGGCGTCGATTCATTGTGCCGGCTGCTGGAATCCTATCTGCCGGACAGTCAGATCGCCGAGGTGCGGCGGGCGGCCGAGTTTGCCACCAGCGTGCATCAGGGGCAGCGGCGCTCGTCCGGCGAGCCCTACGTCTATCATCCGCTGGCCGTCGCCAGGACGCTCGCCGAGATGCGCCTGGATCACACGACGCTGATGGCGGCGATTCTGCACGACGTCATCGAGGACACCGGTGTGTCCAAGGAGTCGCTGGCCCTCGAGTTCGGGAGCGACGTTGCCGAGCTGGTCGACGGGGTCAGCAAGATCGACAAGATCGAGGGTCGGTCGCGACTGGAAATGCAGGCGGAAAGTTTCCGCAAGCTGCTTCTGGCGATGACACGCGACCTGCGGGTGATCCTGGTCAAGCTCGCGGATCGTTTGCACAACATGCGGACGCTGGGGCACATGGCCCCGGACAAGCGCCGGCGGATCTCGCGGGAAACCCTCGATATCTATGCGCCAATCGCACAGCGCCTCGGCATCTACTTCATCCGCACCGAGCTCGAGGATCTGGCTTTTGCCAATCTGTATCCGAAACGCCACGCGGTGCTCGAAGAGGCGGTTCAGGAACAGCTTGGTGACACCAAGAAGCTGATCCGCGAGGTCGAGCAGAAGCTCGCAACGACCTTGCGGGAAGAGGGGATCGGCGCCAGTGTCGTCGGTCGGCAGAAGAACCTGTACAGCATCTATCAGAAGATGCGCCGCAAGAAGCTCAAGCTGCTCAAGGTGATGGACGTGCTGGGCTTCAGGGTCATCGTCTCCAAGGTCGATGACTGTTATCGCGCGCTGGGCGTCGTGCATCACGTCTACAAGCCGGTGTCGGGCGAGTTCGACGATTACATCGCCAATCCCAAGTCCAACGGCTACCAGTCGTTGCATACCTCCTGCGTCGGGCCGGAGGGGCACAAGATCGAAGTCCAGATCCGCACGCGCGACATGCACCACGTGGCGGAGAGCGGCATCGCCGCGCACTGGCAGTACAAGCTGGGTACGCGCGATGGCGGCGTCGCGCAGCAGATCCGCGCGCGTGAGTGGGTCGCAGGGCTGTTCGACGATTTCGGCAGCGTCAGTCCGATGGACTTCCTGGAGAACGTCAAGGTCGACCTGTTCCCCGACGAAGTCTATGTATTCACGCCGAAGGGTGAGATCCGCCGTCTGCCGCGCGGCGCAACGCCGGTGGACTTCGCCTACGCCGTGCATTCGGAGCTGGGCGACCATTGCGTCGCCGCGCGCGTCGACGGAACGCTGGAGCCGCTGAACTCCCAGCTGCACAACGGGCAGACGGTGCAGATCATCACCGCCAAACATGCCCGCCCGAATGCCGCGTGGCTCAATTTCGTCAAGACCGCGAAAGCCCGGAGCACCATCCGCAACTACCTGCGGCAGCAGCGCGAGGACGAAGCCGTACGCCTGGGGCGGCGCCTGCTGGAGATCGCATTGCGCGAGCTGGGGGTCACGGCCGGCGTGCTCAAGGACGACGCGCAGATGGCCAAGGTTCTGGCGGACTACAACTTCGAAGATGTCGAGGAGATGTACGCGGCCATCGGTACCGGACAGCGACTGCCGGCTCTGGTGGCGCGCCATTTCCTGCCCAAGGGCGCGGAACTCGCCAAGACCGGCGAGGCCGACGTGGCGCCGCTGGCGATCGAGGGAACCGAGGGCCTGGTGCTCGACTATGCCCGCTGCTGTCATCCGATTCCCGGAGACGAGATCAGAGGCCATGTCAGCGTCGGCCGGGGCATCGTCGTGCACCGGGTCGAGTGCCGCCACGCCAAGGGACGCCCGCAGGACTGGTTGCCGCTGGCGTGGTCGGACAAGGTCGAGGGGGACTTCCTCTGTGAGATCCGGATTCAGGCCTACAATAAGCGCGGTCTGCTGGCCAAGGTGACGGCGGAGATCGCGGCGGCGGAGTCGTCGATCGAGAACGTCCAGATGGCCGAGCGGACGGCAAGCGGGGAGGCGACGGAAACCCGGTTCGTCATCACCGTTCGCAACAGGATTCATCTCGCCCGGGTCCTGCGCCGCATCCGACGCATCGAATGGGTCGAGCGTGTGTCCCGAATCTAGTTCATCCGACTCGCAGATTCTTTCTCCTCATGACCAGACAGATCATTCAGACCGACGCCGCGCCGGCGGCCATCGGAACCTATTCACAGGCGGTCAAGTGCGGCCAGACCGTCTACCTCTCGGGCCAGATCCCGCTGGATCCGAAGACCATGGAGCTGGTCAACGATTCGATCGAGGCCGAGATCCATCAGGTGTTCCGCAACCTCTCCGCGGTGGTCGACGCGGCCGGCGGCCGGATGTCCCAGCTCGCCAAGCTCAACGTGTTCCTGACCGATCTTCAGCATTTCCCCAAGGTCAACGAGATCATGGCCGAGTATTTCGAAGTCCCCTATCCGGCGCGTGCCGCGATCGGCGTTGCCGCGCTGCCCAAGGGTGCTCGCGTCGAGGCCGACGCGGTTCTGGTGCTTGACTGACGGCGGCGGACAGCGCCGGTCGCGGGGGGGGATGCCCGCGCTGACGCTGGATACACAGCTGACCTATCTCAAAGGTGCGGGGGCTGCGGTTGCGCAGCGCCTCGCCAGTCTTGGACTGCGGCGGGTCGGCGATCTGCTGTTCCATCTTCCGTTGCGATACGAGGACCGTCGCGCGTTCCGGGCGATCGGCGGGTTGCGCGCGGGGGAGGATGCCCTGGTGCGCGGGCGGATCGTGGCTGCCGAGGTGAAACTCGCCAGGCGCCGCATGCTGCTGGTTGTCCTCGAGGACGCAACCGGGTCGATGACGCTGCGGTTCTTCCACTTCAACGACTCGCAGCGGCGCGGTCTGGCCGTCGGCCGCTGGATGCAGGCCTATGGCAGCGCGCGGGTCGGTCTGTCCGGTGTGGAGATGGTGCACCCGCAGTATCGGGTCACAGACGATGCCGAAGCCCTCGCGCCCGAAGCGACGCTGACGCCGGTCTATCCGACGGCAACCGGGGTGACCCAGGTGCGCCTGCGCGGGATGATCGACCAGGCGTTGGCGGTTGCTGCTGAGGACCCGGCGCTGGGTTCGGAATTGCCGGACCTGGGGGCACCCGCAACGATGGACGCGTTGCGCCTCATCCATCGCCCGAGTGCCGATGCCGATGCCCGCCTGCTGCTCGAAGGACGTCACCCCGCGCAGCAGCGCCTGGTGCGGGAGGAGCTGCTGGCGCACCAGTTGGGGATGCGCCTGCTGCGCAGCCGGCTGAAGTCACGTCCGGCGCGCGTGCTGCCCGCAGCCGGCGATGCCGTGGCCGAGCTGCAGGCGGCGCTGCCGTTCAGTTGCACCGGCGCGCAGCGGCGTGTGCTCGACGAGGTTGCGGCGGATCTGGTCCGGACGCAACCGATGCTGCGGCTGGTGCAGGGCGACGTCGGTAGCGGCAAGACCGTAATTGCGGCGGCGGCGTTGCTGGCCGCGCAGCGCTCCGGTCTGCAGGCGGCGCTGGTCGCGCCCACCGAGCTGCTCGCCGAACAGCATTTCCGCACGCTTTCGGCTTGGCTCGGCGACCTGGAGGTCGAGACGGCGTACCTGTCCGGGCGTTTGAAGAAGAGCGAGCGCACCGCGATCGCTGCGCGTGTGGCGGGTGACGAACCGCTGGTCGTGATCGGTACCCACGCGGTGTTCCAGGCACAGATCGAGTTTTCACGGCTCGCAATGGTCGTGGTCGACGAGCAGCACCGGTTCGGCGTCCAGCAGCGTCTGGCCCTGCGCGACAAGGGTGGACGGTACGCGCCGCATCAGCTGGTGATGTCGGCGACGCCGATTCCACGCACGCTGGCGCAGACGGTCTATGCCGATCTGGATGTTTCGGTCATAGACGAGCTGCCCCCCGGGCGCACGCCGGTCACGACCGTCGTGCTCTCGAATGAGCGCCGCGCGGATGTGTTGCGTCGCATCGGTGAGGCCTGCGCCGCCGGACGCCAGGTGTACTGGGTCTGCACGCTGATCGAAGAATCCGAGGAACTCGATGCGGAAGCCGCCGAGGCCACGGCCACGCGTCTGCGCGCGGAGCTGCCGGGCTTGCGGGTGGGGCTCGTACACGGGCGCATGAAGGCGACCGACAAGGACCTGCAGATGCGCGCGTTCAAGGATGGCGACACTCAGCTGCTGGTCGCGACGACCGTCATCGAGGTCGGTGTCGACGTGCCCAATGCCAGCATCATGATCATCGAGAACGCCGAACGGCTCGGACTGTCGCAGCTGCACCAGCTACGCGGTCGGGTCGGTCGCGGTGCCCAGGCCAGCCAGTGTGTGCTGTTGTATCAGGCGCCGCTGGGTGATGCCGCGCGTGCCCGGCTCGAAACGATGCGCTCGACCAATGACGGCTTCGCCATCGCACAACGCGATCTCGAGTTGCGCGGGCCGGGCGAGCTGTTGGGGCGGCGGCAGACCGGGGAGATCGGCATGAAGCTCGCCGACCCCCTGCGCGATGCGGCGGCGGTGCCGCAGCTCCAGCGGCTGGCCGACCGCTGGCTGGAGACGCGGCCGGATCTGGCGCGAACGCTCATCGCGCGCTGGATCGGCGATCCGGAGCGCTACGCGCAGGTCTGAAGATCCGGAACCGATAGGCCGGCAATGCACGGCGCGGCTAGAATTCGCGAATGAACGCGATTGCGAACCACAAGCTTGTCGACTATCTGCGCCTGATGCGGGTCGATCGGCCGATCGGCATCTACCTGCTGTTGTGGCCGACCCTTTGGGGGCTCTGGTTCGCCGCCGGCGGGATGCCGGACATGCACGTCCTGACGGTGTTCGTGATCGGCACGGTGCTGATGCGGTCCGCCGGATGCGCGATCAATGATTTCGCCGACCGCCATTTCGATCCGCACGTGAACCGCACGCAGCAGCGGCCGCTGGTGACCGGGCGGGTCACCCCCGACGAAGCCGTGAGACTGTTCGTGGTGGTCAGCCTGATCGCGTTCGGGCTGCTGACCTCGCTGAAGAACACGCTGGCGCTGGCGTTGGCGGTTCCGGCGGCGGTGCTCGCCGCGAGTTATCCGTTCGCCAAGCGCTACATCAGCATCCCCCAGGCGGTGCTCGGTGTCGCGTTCTCGTGGGGGATTCCGATGGGCTATGCGGCGATCCGCCATGTCGTCGACTGGGCCGACGTCGTGCCGCTGATGGCGGCAAACATTTTCTGGGTCATCGCTTACGACACCTACTACGCCATGGTCGATCGCAGCGACGATCTGCGCATCGGCGTGAAGTCGTCGGCGGTGTTCTTCGGCCATTACGATCGCCTGGTGATCGGATGGCTGCAGTTCGCCGCGCTCGGGTTGCTGGCCTATGTCGGCGTCCGCAACGGCAGCGGGCCGGTGTATTACGTGGGGCTGGCGGTGGCGGCGGTCCTCGCCGTACAGGAGTTGTGGATGACGCGGGCGCGGGATCCCCAGGCCTGTTTCCGTGCGTTCCTGCACAACCACTGGTTCGGCGCCGCAGTCTTCGCCGGGCTCGCGATCGACCATTTGCTGCGGACCTGAGTCCGGGGGCTGGCCGGTCGGCATCCGGTCGCGGTGGTGGCGCGTATCCATCGGCGACAAAGCCGAAAGGATTCGATCATGCGGGCAATTCTGGGGATGTGGGCCGGGTCGGTCTCTCTGCTGGTGCTGGCCGGATGCGTCGCCCGCGCCGGGGGCGACGTCATTCCGCCCACCGAGACCGTTGCCGATCTCCGGTACACGCCGGACGACTGGCCGACGGCGCAGCACGCCGATCTGTACCTGCCCGAGGCCGGAGGGCTGCGGGCCGCCATCATCCTGATCCATGGTGGGGGATGGGTGCGCGGCGAGCGTGCGGACATGGACGGAGTGGCGCGCGAGGCCGTTGCTCGGGGCTATGTCGTGCTCAACATCGACTATCGCCTTGCGCCGCAACATCCGTATCCGGCGGCGGTCGAAGACGTCTGCGCGGCGGTGGCGTGGGTGCGCCGGCAGGCGCCCAGGTTCCGGGTCGACCCCGCGCGGGTGGCCTTGTGGGGGTACTCCGCGGGCGGGCACCTTGCCGCACAGGCGGGTGTGTCGGATGCCTGCGGCCCGGACACGGTGGCGGCCGTGATCGCCGGCGGCATGCCGTCGGATCTGGTGCTCGCACGGGACAGTGAGCTGGTCCGGCAATTCATTGGCGCACCGTGGTCGGAGGCGGCGGCGCGCTACGCCGCGGCGTCACCCCTGCGCGGTGTCGACGCCGGTGATCCGCCGGTGTTCCTGTACCACGGGACCCGGGACTGGATCGTCGATGTCGACCACGCCCGCAGGATGAAAGCCGCGCTTGATGCGGCGGGGGTGCCGGCCGAGTTGTACCTGCTGCGCGGCTACGGCCACTTCGCCACTTTCCTGTTCGGCGGCGACGCACGGGATGCGGCCTATGCCTTCCTCCGCGCGCAGGCCGCCGCGCCGGCACCTCAACCCGCGGCGACGCGCATCAACTGACCGCACAGCCAGGCGCCGTAGGTGCCGAGCGCGTAGCCGAGCACGGCGAGCAGGACGCCGACCGGGGCCAGCGACGGATGAAACGCTGCGGCGACGATCGGTGCGCTGGCCGCGCCCCCGACGTTGGCCTGACTGCCTACGGCCAGATAGAACACCGGGGCCTTGATCAGGCGCGCGACCAGCAGCAGGAGCCCGGCATGGATCGCGATCCAGGTCAGGCCGACACCGAACAGCGCGGTATTGTCGAGGACCGCGCCGAGGTTCATGTGCATGCCGATGCTGGCGACCAGGACGTAGAGCATGGCGCTGCCGAGCTTGGACGCGCCAGCGCCTTCAAGGTGGCGCGCGCGCGTGGTCGACAGCAGCAGGCCGAAGGTCGTGGCCAGAACGACGATCCAGAAGAACGAGCTCGACAGGCTCAGGCGCGTCGCCCATGTGCTCTGTGCCGAGAAGAATGCGGCCAGCGGTGTCGCCAGCGCGTGCGCCAGTCCGGTGAAGCCGAAGGCCAGTGCGAGCAGGAACATCAGGTCGGGCAGCCGCGTCGGCCGTGCGTGTTCGAGTTCGAAATGTTCCATCTTGGTCCGCAGCGCCCGTAGCGCCGACGTATCGGCGCCGCGTCGCGCGTCCAGCCGGTCGGCGCGGCCCGCCATGTAGAGCAGGATCGCCATCCAGATGTTGGCGACGATCACGTCGACCGCCACCATCGTGCCGAAGAGGTTGTCGCCGACACTGAAGACTTCCTTCATGGCGGCCTGATTGGCACCGCCGCCGATCCAGCTGCCGGCGACGGCAGTCATGCCGCGCCAGACGTCGCCGGCGACCACGTCCGGCGCCAGCAGGCCCCAGATGAGAATCGCCAGCGGCCCGCCGATGACCACCCCGAGCGTTCCAGTCAGGAACAGGATCAGGGCCTTGGGTCCGAGGCCGGCGATGGCGCGCAGATCGATCGCCAGCGTCAGCAGGATCAGCGTGGCCGGCAGCAGATAGCGCGACGCCACGTAGTACAGCTGCGAATGTTCGCCGTCGATGATGCCGGCGGAATTGAAGGCGGCCGGGATGAAGTAGCACAGCAGGAGTGCCGGAACCACCGAATAGAACCGTTGCCAGAACGGATGCCGGCTCGCGGAGGTGTAGAACACGGCGCCGAGCGTGGCGCAGAGCAGGCCGAGTACGACTGCATCGTTGGTGATCAGGGGCGTCATGCCGCTTCGGGAATGTCAGGGATGGGGTCGAGCCTCCCTGATCCGTCGGTGCGGAACAAGCCGGGGAATCGCTCAGGGCGTGCGCGCGACCGTCCAGGCCTCGACATGGGCGGCGCCGGCGCGACGGCAGCAGCGGGCGAGTTCGGTCAGCGTGGCGCCGGTGGTCATCACATCATCGATCAACGCGATGCGAAGACCTTGCAGCGGCGCGGCGGCGACGAAGGCGCCGCGCATGTTGCGGCGGCGCGCGGCTGCACGCTGCCCGATCTGGTCTTCGGTGGCGCGGACGCGGACCACCGCCTGGCCGTCGCAGGGGCGTCCGATACGCTTGCCGATGACGCGGCCCAGTTCCAGCGCCTGGTTGTAGCCGCGCTGCCGCAGCCGCGAGCGGTGCAGCGGCACCGGCACCAGCGCATCGATGCCTTCGGCGCGTTCCGACACCCGGTCCGCGACCAGGGTGCCGAGAAGCCGCGCCTGCGCGAAATCGGCCCGGTATTTCAGACCGTGGATGAACTGCTGAATGGGCGCGGCGAGCCGGAACGTGGCATGCGCGTGGTCCAGCGGCGGATGCCGCAGCCGCGCGCATCTGACACAGGGGCCGGGGTGCATCACCGGGGCGGCACAGTTCGGGCAGGCGGTGGAATTCCACGGCAGATCGGCCTGGCAGCCCGGACACAGCAGCGCCCCTTCGGTCGGGCGCTGGCACAGGCGGCAGCCGGCAGGCAGCAGCCAGTCGCGCAGTGGTTGGGTCATGTTGTCAACCATGGGGCGACATGTTTGGTTGACAATGGCGACAATCTCGCCAAGACTGGCCGGCAAACCGGCGGCGTCTCCACGGAGGCCGGCAACGCGATCCTGTCGGATGCGGCTCCTGCGCCCCCGGTGACATCCACCCATCGACCAGCTCCGCCGCTCGCGATCCGACCGGTGAGGGAGTCACTGCAATGACGAATCAAGCCCCGCGTCACGACTGGACGCGCGAAGAGGTCCAGGCACTGTTCGAGCTGCCGTTCAACGAACTGTTGTTTCGGGCGCAGCAGGTCCATCGGGCAAACTTTGACCCCAATACCGTGCAGCTGTCCACGCTGCTGTCGATCAAGACCGGCGCCTGTCCGGAGGACTGCGCCTATTGCCCGCAGTCGACCCGTTATGAAACCGGCCTGAAGAAGGAGCCGCTGATCGATGTCGACGCGGTGGTCGAGGCGGCGCGCGCCGCCAAGGCCAACGGATCGACGCGGTTCTGCATGGGGGCGGCATGGCGCTCGCCGAAGGACCGCGATCTGGCGCAGGTCGAACGGATGGTCCGCGAGGTCAAGGCGCTGGGCCTGGAAACCTGCGTGACCCTGGGGATGCTGAAGGCCGAGCAGGCCAAGCGTCTGGCCGACGCCGGGCTCGACTACTACAACCACAATCTCGATACCTCGCCGGAGTTCTACGGCAAGATCATCAGCACGCGGACGTACGAGGATCGCCTCAATACGCTCGAGCACGTCCGCGAGGCGGGTATCAACGTGTGCTGCGGCGGCATTGTCGGCATGGGCGAGGCGCCGGCCGACCGCGCCGAGCTGCTGCGTCAGCTCGCGATCATGAATCCGCATCCGGACAGTGTGCCGATCAACAATCTGGTGCAGGTCGAGGGGACGCCGCTCAACGGTGCCGAGAAGCTGTCGCCGATCGAGTTCGTCCGCACCATCGCGGTTGCCCGGATCCTGATGCCGGCGTCATACGTGCGCCTGTCGGCGGGCCGCAGCGAGATGTCGGATGAGACGCAGGCACTGTGCTTCTTCGCCGGTGCCAACTCGATCTTCTACGGCGAGCGCCTGCTGACGACGGAAAACCCGCAGGATGCCAAGGACCGAGAACTGTTCCGGCAGCTGGGTCTGCGGGGCGAGGGGCATGTCGAAGAGGTCCAGGCCTGCGGTTCAGGGCCTCACGAACACGGCGAGGCCACGGCGAGCCAGCCTGCCGGGCTCGGAGCCTGATCGTCGTCGCCCGCTTCGGTCATGTCCGCCCGAACCCCACTGCCGGCGCCGGTCGGCGCATTGGAGCGCCGCCTCGACGAGAGGCTTGAGCGCATCCGCGCGGCGGATCTGTATCGGGGACGCCGGGCCATCGACGGCAGTCATGGCGCCCGGATCCGGGTCGACGGACGGGACTGCACCAATTTCTGCAGCAACGACTACCTCGGCCTGGCGGCGGATCCGCGCGTTGCCGCGGCGGCGGCCAGGGCGCTGGCGGCCAGCGGGACCGGCAGCGGTGCGTCGGCGCTGGTGTCCGGGTACAACCGTGAGCATCAGCGCCTCGAGGAAATGCTGGCGGCGCAGACCGGGCGTCCCCGCGCCTTGCTGTTCTCCAGCGGCTGGGCCGCCAATCTCGGCGTGTTGCGGGCCCTGCTCGGGCGCGAGGATGTCCTGATTGCCGATGAGCTCAATCATGCCTCGCTGATCGACGGCGGGCGTCTGTGCGGTGCGCGCTACCTGCGGGCCGAGCACGCGTCGGTGCCCGCGTTCGCGCAGTGCCTGGCCGAGAGCGAAGACCGCGCCGCCGGCGCGATGCGGCTGCTGGTCAGCGACAGCGTGTTCAGCATGGACGGGGATCTGGCGCCGTTGGCGGAGCTGGCCGAGCTCGCGCGCGGCCATGATGCCGCCCTGATGGTGGATGACGCGCACGGCTTTGGGGTGCTCGGGCCGGACGGGGCGGGCGCGGTTGCCGCCGCCGGGCTGGGGATCGAGGACGTGCCGGTATACGTTGCGACCCTCGGCAAGTCGCTGGGGAGCGGCGGTGCGTTCGTGGCCGGATCGGAGCGGTTGATCGAGTTTCTGATCCAGCGTGCCCGCACCTGGGTCTTTTCGACGGCGCCGCCGCCGGCGCTGGCCGCGGCCGCGGCCAGCGCGTTGCAGATCCTGCATGACGAGCCGCAGCATCGCGAGGCCCTGTTCGCCAACATCGAACGGTTCCGGGCCGGCGCGGCTCAGCTCGGCATTCCGCTGATGAGGTCGACGACGCCGATCCAGCCGTTGGTCGTCGGCGATGCCGCGCGCGCGCTGGCATTGTCCGCCGAGCTGCTCGAAAAGGGTATCTGGGTGGCGGCCATCCGTCCGCCGACGGTCCCGGTGGGCACCTCCCGTCTGCGGATCACCCTGTCCGCGGCGCATCGATCCGAGGACATCGATCGTCTGCTGGACGCGCTCCAAGCGGCCCTGCAGCGGGTCATGCATCCGGCGGTTCCGGCATGAGTGCCGCGGTACTGTTCGTGACCGGAACCGACACCGGAGTCGGCAAGACCCATGTTGCCGCCGGACTGGTGCGGCGCCTGCGGCACCAGGGGCGGCAGGTTTGCGGATACAAGCCGGTTGCGTCGGGTTGCGTCGCCACGGCTGGCGGGCTGCGCAACGAGGACGCGCTGGCGCTCATGGCCGAGTCGACCGGCAAGCCCGACTACGCAGCGGTCAATCCGGTCGCGCTGGAGCCGCCGATCGCACCGCATCTGGCGGCGCGCCGGGCGGGACTGGCGATCGAGCTGGCGACACTCGATCGCGGTCTCGATGCGCTGGCGGAGCGCTATGACACGATTGTCGTCGAGGGTGCCGGCGGATGGTCGGTTCCGATCAACGATCAGAACACGTATGCCGACTGGGTTGCGGGTCGGCAATGGCCGGTGCTGCTGGTCGTCGGCATGCGGCTTGGCTGCATCAATCACGCGCTGCTCAGCGCCGAGGCGATCGCGCGAAGAACCCCTCTACTCGGCTGGGTCGCGAACCTGATTCCGCCGATGCAGGCGGAATGGCAGGACAACGTCGACACGTTGCGGGCGATGATGCCGGCGCCGTGCTGGGGCGTTGTCCCGACCGGCAGCGATCTCGATACGGTGGGGGCGGCGCTCGCGCCGTCCGGACACCTGCCCTGGGCAGACGGGCGCTAGCCGACTGACCCGCCGATGGCGGATCCGGCTGACCGGCCGTCAGTGACGGCCCGGGCGGTCAGCGCCCCACAGCTCGTCGAGGCGGCCATCACGGCCGCAACCGAAACGGTAGTAGCGATAGCGCAGCGGATTCTTCTTGTAGTAGTCCTGATGGTAGGTCTCGGCCGGCCAGAAGGTGCCGGCATCGACGATTTCGGTGACGATCGGGCCGCGGTCCTTGTATGCGTTCGCCAATGCCGCCTTGCTGCGCTCGGCCGCCTGCCGTTGCGCGGCATCGTGGTAGAAGATCGCGCTGCGGTACTGGTGGCCGTGATCGCAGAACTGGGCGTCGGCGGTATAGGGGTCGACGCTGTGCCAGAAGATGTCGAGCAACTGCGCGTAGCTGACCACCGCGGGATCGAAGCGGATCTGCACGGCTTCGGCGTGGCCGGTGCCGCCGGCGGATACCTGTTTGTAGGTGGGGGACGCGACGGTGCCGCCGGTGTAGCCGGAGACGACGTCGATGACGCCGGGAACCTGCTCGAAGTCGGATTCGGTGCACCAGAAGCAGCCGCCGGCGAACGTTGCCAGCGCGGTTTCGGCCGCCGCGCTCAGCGGTGCGAGCATCGCGGCGAATGCCAGGCTGATCAGGATTCGACGCATTGCTAGCTCCTCAGGGGCGGCAGGTCCTCGCCGTCCGGCACGAAGGCCAGTGCGACGCCATTGTTGCAATAGCGCTTGCCGGTCGGGGCTGGGCCGTCGTCGAACACGTGCCCCTGATGTCCCCCGCAGCGGGCGCAGTGATATTCCGTCCGCGGCAGGATCAGCTTGAAATCGCGCTTGGTGCCGAGTGCGCCGTCGAGCGGTTGCCAGAAACTCGGCCAACCGGTGCCGCTCTCGTATTTGTGGGCTGAACTGAACAGGGGGTTCAGGCAGGCGACACAGACGAAGGTTCCCGCGCGCTTCTCGTTCAGCAGCGGACTGCTGAACGGCCGTTCCGTGGCTTCGTGGAACAGGACGTCGTACGCGGCGTCGCTGACCCTTGCTTTCCAGTGGTCGGCCGGTTGTTTGAGGGTGCCCAGGGGGGTATCCGACGCGGCCAGCACCTTGACGGGGCCGGCGACGGCGGAGCCGGCGAGGGCCGAGACGAGGGTTTTGATCATCCTACGCCGATTCATAGGGGGTGCTCCGGCTGCAATGTCAGGGAAATCCCCATATTAGACGGGCGAAATGCAAATCGGTTCGATCCGAAAGACCGACGGGGCGATGCGACGGCGCGGAACGGCGCGGCGGGTGCGTTGACGCGGATCAATGCTTTTGCGATTTGAATTCATCGACTACAATCCCACGGCTGCATATACCCCTTGAAGACTCCGGATCCGTGGAAACTCGTATCGTCATCGGACCGAATGCCTCGCTGAGCGTCCGTCAGGCATGGCTGTTCATGCTGCTGACGGCGGGTGTCGGCCTGGGGATTGCGGCATGGATGGCTGCACATGGCTTCTGGCCGGTGGTGCCATTCGCCGGTTTGGAGTTGAGTGCATTGGCCGCAGCGGTATACGTGTCGGTCAAACGCAACGCTTACCGTGAGGTGCTGGTGTTCGAGCCGCAGGAACTGCGAATCGAAAGCGGCATGCTCGGCCGCGGCGCGGCTTCGGTAATCCAGTTGTCGCGCTCGATGACGCGGGTGATGCTGGAGCAGGGAGAGCATCGCAACGATCCGAACCGGCTGATTTTGAGTTGTGCGGGGCAGCGGGTACGGGTTGCGCGCTGCCTGACAGATGAGGAGCGTGTCCGCCTCGCGGCACGGATCAAGGAGTTGTTGACGCCGGCTTGGTGCCGAGACGCAGGCCAGTTGGGCGGCAAGTCCGGTTACCAAGTGTCTTTGGGAGAGTAGATGATGTCGATGAAGGGATGGCTGACGCGGCTGAGCACCGGAGTCGGGTTGGCACTGACGACGATCGCGGCGCAGGCGTATACCGAGACCAGCGGCGGCTACAACATGCCGGTCGGCGTGACCGAGGTCAGCCGTGAGGTGCATGGCCTGCACATGGCGGTGTTCTGGGTGTGCGTCGTCATCGGCATCATCGTCTTCGGTCTGATGACCTACTCGATCATCAAGCACCGTCGCTCCAACAATCCGAAGCCGGCCGATTTCCACGAATCCACCACGGTGGAGATCATCTGGACGGTGATTCCGTTCGTGGTCCTGATCAGCCTGGCCGTGCCTGCCGCCGGCACGCTGATCAAGATGGAGGACACCCGCAACGCCGACATGAGCATCAAGGTCACCGGCTATCAGTGGAAGTGGCACTACGACTATCTCGGTGAGGATGTCGGCTTCTTCTCGACGCTGGCCGAGGACTCCAACCAGGCCCGCCAGCTCGGATCCGGCGTCGATGTCACCCAGGTTCCGAACTACCTGGTCGAGGTCGACAATCCGTTGGTGATCCCGGTCGGGAAGAAAGTGCGCTTCCTGGTCACGTCCAACGATGTGATCCACGCCTGGTGGGTTCCGGAGTTCGCGGTGAAGAAGGACGCGATCCCGGGCTACGTCAACGAAATCTGGACCAAGGTCGAGCAGCCGGGCGTCTATCGGGGGGTCTGCGCCGAACTCTGCGGACGCGACCACGGCTTCATGCCGATCGTGGTGAAGGCCGTGCCCGAAGCCGAGTTCGCCGCCTGGCTTGAGGCCAAGAAGAATGGAACCGAGGTCGCTGCGGCTGAGACGGTGGTCTCCGATGCCGCAGTCGATACGGCGCCGACCGAAATGGCCGCGCCTGCCGAAGCGGCAGTCGAAGTCGCCGCCGCCGAGGCCGATGCCGCACCGGCCGAGATGTCCAAGGATGATCTTGTTGCCAAGGGCGAGGGCGTCTTCAAGGCCAACTGCGCGGCCTGCCATCAGGCCAACGGCCAGGGTCTGCCGCCGAGCTTCCCGTCACTGGTGGGCAGCGCCGTCGTTGGCGGGCCTGCCGCCGCGCAGATCGCCCAGGTGCTCAACGGCAAGAATCTGATGCCGCCGTTCAAGCAGCTTGCCGATGCCGATATCGCTGCCGTGATCACCTATACCCGCAACAGCTGGGGCAACGATAGCGGTGTGGTTCAGCCCGACGCAGTCGCCGCCGCGCGCTAAGAAGTAGATCGACCAGGAGTTTCGCTATGGCACACGCTCACGACGCCCACGCGCACCACGACGATCACCACCATGGTCCCGACAAGGGGATCATGCGCTGGATCAAGACAACCAATCACAAGGACCTCGGGACGCTGTATCTGTTCTTCGCGTTCACGATGTTTTTCATCGGCGGCCTGATGTCGCTGGTGATCCGCGCCGAACTGTTCCACCCGGGCCTGCAGTTCGTGCAGCCGGAGTTCTTCAACCAGATGACGACGATGCACGCGCTGGTGATGATCTTCGGTGGCGTGATGCCGGGGTTCGTCGGCCTTGCCAACTGGATGGTGCCGATGATGATCGGCTGTTCCGATCTGGCGCTGCCCCGGGTGAACAACTGGGGGTTCTGGATCCTGCCGTTCGCGTTCTCGATGCTGATCGGCACCCTGTTCATGGACGGCGGTGCTCCGGCGGGTGGCTGGACGATGTATCCGCCGCTGGTCCTGCAGACCGGCAACGCGTTCCCGTTCCTGATCTTCGCCGTGCATCTGATGGGTATCTCGTCGATCACCGGCGCGATCAACGTCGTCGTGACGATCCTCAACATGCGCGCACCCGGCATGACCCTGCTGAAGATGCCGCTGTTCGTCTGGACCTGGCTGATCACCGCGTACCTGCTGATCGCGGTGATGCCGGTGCTCGCCGGCGCCGTCACCATGCTGCTGACCGACAAGTACTTCGGCACCAGCTTCTTCACCGCCGCCGGCGGTGGTGACCCGGTGATGTTCCAGCATATCTTCTGGTTCTTCGGGCACCCCGAGGTTTACATCATGATCCTGCCGGCGTTCGGCATCGTCAGCACGATCATCCCGACCTTCGCCCGCAAGTCGCTGTTCGGTTACGACTCGATGGTCTACGCGTCGGCGTCGATCGCGTTCCTGTCGTTCATCGTCTGGGCCCACCACATGTTCACCGTGGGCATGCCGCTGGCCGGTGAGCTGTTCTTCATGTTCGCGACGATGCTGATCGCAGTCCCGACCGGGGTGAAGGTGTTCAACTGGGTCGCGACGATGTGGAAGGGGTCGATGACCTTCGAGACGCCGATGCTGTTCTCGATCGCCTTCGTCTTCCTGTTCACGATCGGCGGCTTCTCGGGCCTGATGCTGGCGATGACGCCGGTGGACTTCCAGTACCACGATACCTACTTCGTGGTGGCGCACTTCCACTACGTACTGGTGCCGGGCGCCGTGTTCTCGATCATCGCCGCCGTCTACTACTGGATTCCGAAGTGGACCGGCCGCATGTACAACGAATTCTGGGGCAAGGTGCACTTCTGGCTGTCGGCGGTGTTCATCAACCTGACGTTCTTCCCGCAGCACTTCGCGGGACTCGCAGGCATGCAGCGTCGTGTGCCTGATTACGCGGTGCAGTTCACCGACTTCAACGTCATCAGCACGATCGGCGCGTTCGGCTTTTTCGTCGCGCAGTTCATCTTCATCTTCAACATGCTGTCGAGCTGCTTCGGCTGGTTCGGACGCAAGCAGGGCCTGCCGGACCGTGTCTGGGAAGGCGCACACGGACTCGAGTGGACGGTGGCGTCGCCCGCGCCGTATCACACCTTCGAGGATCCGCCGCAGTTCAGCGATTCCGAAGGAACCGCGATTCACGACGAAGCCGTGGCCAAGGCCTGAGGACCGGAGGCTGGCGGCGTCCGGTGATCCGGGCGCCGTCGCCACTTAGACGATGAACGCCGACAGCAGCAAGAAGCGCAAGAACGTGGTCCTGTTCATGGTCCACCTCGTGCTCGCGCTCGTGATCCTGGCGTGGTTCGTCTACGCGGTGGTGCACCGGTCATGAGTGGCCGCGAGCAACAGCAGCCGTCGGTGCGGCGGGCCAGCAACATGCACGCCGTGCGGTTGCTGTTCGTCACCGCGGCGATGTTCGGATTCGGGTTCGCGCTCGTGCCGATGTACAACATGCTGTGCGATGCACTCGGCATCAACGGCAAGATCGAACTCAAGGCTGCCGACGCGGCGCCGGTGGATGTCGATCCGAACAGGACCGTGACAGTCGAGTTCGTGACCACGGTAAATGGCGGGCGCAACTGGGAGTTCCACCCGGACCAGCCGAGTATCGAGGTCCATCCGGGCAAGCTGTATACGGTGACCTTTTTCGCGCGCAATACCGAGGACCATGATCTGGTTGCGCAGGCGGTTCCGAATATCGCCCCGTGGGAAGCCGCGAAGCATCTGAAGAAGACCGAATGTTTCTGTTTCAACCAGCAGCCGTTCAAGGCCGGGGAGGCCAAGGACATGCCGGTTGTGTTCATGCTCGATCCGGAACTGCCTCCGGACGTCGACCGCGTCACCTTGTCGTACACGTTTTTCGATGTCTCCGACATCGCCATGAAGCCAAATTGAGAATACCTAGGAGCTGACCATGGGGAGCGCAGCCGCTCAGAACTCGCAACGCTATTTCGTGCCGGCACCGAGCGTGTGGCCGTTCACGCTGACCGTCGGCCTGGTGGCTCTGGTCGTCGGCGTGGCCGGCTATCTCGAGAATGACCATATCGGGCCGGTGCCGATCTGGGCCGGAGCGATCATTTCGATCTACATCATCTTCCGCTGGTTCCAGGGGATCGCGCGCGAAAGCGAAGGCGGCCAGTACAGCGCCCAGGTCGACCGGACCTATCGCTGGGGCATGTCCTGGTTCATTTTCTCGGAAGTCATGTTCTTTGCGGCCTTCTTCGGCGCGTTGTTCTACGCCCGGGGTCTGGTGATGCCGTGGCTGTCGGGGGAGGGGACCAAGATCGCCACGCATCTGACCCTCTGGCCGGGCTTCGAGGGCACCTGGCCGAGCAATGGACCGGCCAACGTCGGCGGCGACTTCGAGACCGTTCCGGCGTTCGACGTGCCGCTGCTGAACACGCTGATCCTGCTGACCTCCGGTGTGACCATCACCATGGCCCATCATGCGCTGAAGGAAGGCAAGCGCGGTTTGTGCATCCTGTGGATGTGGGCGACCGTGGCTCTGGGTGCAACGTTCCTGTACTTCCAGGCCGAGGAGTACATCCACGCCTATCACGAACTGAACCTGACCCTTGAGTCCGGCATCTACGGTTCGACGTTCTTCATGCTGACCGGGTTCCACGGCATGCATGTCACGCTCGGAACCCTGATGCTGCTGGTGATCACGTTGCGCCTGATGGCGGGTCACTTCAAGCCGGATTCACACTTCGGATTCGAAGGCGTCGCGTGGTACTGGCACTTCGTCGACGTCGTCTGGATCGGCTTGTTCATCGTCGTCTACTGGCTCTGAGCGGCCGACCGCCCCGGAGCAGACGCAACAGGCGGCCATGCGGCCGCCTGTTTGCTATCCGGCGCCACTGTTTTAAGGTTCGGGAGCAGTCGCCGCCGGCGGCTGCGGCAGGACCCCGTGGGGTCGCAACCAGCCGAAGTGGTAGGAAATCAGGACGAAGACGATCAGCGTGACGGACAGTGCGACGCGGATCTTCAGCCCGGTAAGTGTCCGTTTGCGGCCGCTGTCGTCGCGGACGAGGAACAGCATGCTGCTCATCAGCGCAGCGATGATGGCCAGTAACAGGCCGATGATGACGATCTTGACGAGCATGACGACGCAGCTGGAAATTCCCCGGCATGATACCGCGAAGGTGGCGGGGTGACGGTCGGCGGCGTCGTGCGGATGGGGGGAGACGATGGCTGGACGTAGCTTTCGCCCGCCGTGGTGGGCAGTACTGGCGGTGGTGGCGCTCAGCGGGATCATGATCTCGCTCGGCGTCTGGCAGTTGCAGCGGGGCGCCGGAAAGGCCGAGCTGGCGAAGCGCTATGCAGCCGCCAGCGAGCGCCCGCCGCGGGAGCTGACCGCGGGCGCGTGGGCCGAGCCTGGCGAGATCGTGCGGGCCTCGGTGCGCGGCCACTTCGATTCGAACATGCAGATGCTGCTCGACAACCAGTCGTTCGACGGCAAGCCCGGATATCGCGTCTGGACGCCGGTGAAGACTCCGGAAGGCGGGATCGTCATTGTCGACCGCGGATGGGTCGCGGCCAACGGCGACAGGACGATCCTGCCGGAAATTTCCGCGCCCCCGCAGGAAGTCGAGGTGAGCGGATTCTGGCGGGCCCTTCCGGTTCCGGGGATGCGCCTCGACGTCAACAATTGCGCGGGCGGACCGTGGCCGCGGATCGTGCAGTATCCGACCCCGGACGAGTTGCGTTGTCTCTATGGCGGGTGGGTGGCCAGCGGCATCCTGCTGATGGACCCGGATCTGCCGGGCGGGTACGTGCGGGAGTGGAACAGCGCGCCGGAGTTGTCTCCGGCCAAGCATTACGGATATGCCGCGCAGTGGTTCGCCTTTACCGCGACCCTGATCGGCATCTTCATCGTCGTCAATCTGAAGCGAAAGTCATGACATCGAACGTCGTACGCGGACGGCAGCAGTTTCTGCTGTTGGCCGCGCTGTTCTTCGGGCCGCTGATCGCGGCGGTGCTGCTGTATTTCGTGTTTCCGCAGTGGGTTCCGGAGCAGCGCACCAACTACGGTGAGCTCGTCGCCCCGGCGCGGCCGATCCCGGCGGCGAATCTGCTGCAGGTCGACGGGCAGCCCGCGGGAGACGGGGCGCTGCGTGGCAAGTGGAGCTTTGTGTTCGTCGGGGCGGAGCGCTGCGACGACGCATGCCTGGACAAGCTGTACCAGATCCGCCAGATCAGAACGCTGCTCAACGAAAAACGCGTGCGGGTCCAGCGCGTCTACATCGCGCCGACCGTGGCCAGCGCGGCTGGCGCGGCGGAGACGCTGCACGAGCTGCATCCGGACCTGCACGTTTTCGCGGACACGGACAACGCGGACTACCGCCGATTCTTCGCCGGCGATGATCCGCGGGCGCTGTTTCTGATCGATCCGCTGGGCAACTGGTTGATGCTGTATCCGGGCGATGCCGATTCGGAGGGGATCCTGAAGGACATCCGGCGCCTGCTGCGGATTTCGCAGATCGGCTGATCGGTCCGCGGTCCGATGTCGTCAGGTCGTATGTGCCCGATACGGTAAAATAATGTCCACGACCGGAGGGCGCGATGAGCGGCCTCCGTTTTTTCAGCTTTTCCACTCCTGGTTGCGCTTCGATGGCCTGGTTTCAACGCCTCAATCTGTTGACGCTCGTTCTCTGCTTCTGCGTGATCGTGTTCGGTGCGTATGTGCGCCTGTCCGACGCCGGGCTCGGTTGTCCGGACTGGCCCGGCTGCTACGGGCACTTGACCGTGCCCGCGGCCGAGCATGAAGTGACGGCGGCGGAGCAGGCGTTTCCCGCGCGGCCGGTCGAGGCGCCCAAGGCGTGGAAGGAAATGATCCACCGCTACATCGCGTCGACCCTGGGCCTGCTGATCGTCGCGCTGGCGGTGATGTCGCTGGTCCTGCGCGATCCGCGCATCCCGCGTCGCCTGCCCTGGGTGTTGGTGCTGCTGGTGATCTTCCAGGGCATTCTCGGCATGTGGACCGTGACCTGGCAGCTCAAGCCGCTGGCGGTCACCGGGCATCTGCTCGGCGGCATGAGCACGTTTTCACTGTTGTTGTGGATGTGGTTGTCGCTGCGCGCCGCGCCGGCCGTGGTGGCGGCCAGTACGCGCGAGCGCGTGGTCCGCAGCGAGCGCCACGCCGCGTTGATGATGGAACGCGAGGTGGTCGTGGCCGGACGCGCGCCCGATCCGGGGCCGGCCCGCATCCGCAGCTTCGCCGCCGTCGCGCTGGCCGTGGTGGCATTCCAGATCTTCCTGGGCGGCTGGACGAGCACCAACTACGCGGCGCTGGCGTGCCCGGACTTTCCGACCTGCCACGCGAGCTGGTGGCCGGAAACCGACGTGTCGACCGCCTATACCCTGTGGCACGGGCTGGGCATCAACTACGAATACGGCATCCTCGATGCGCGCGCGCGCGTCACCATCCACTTCTTCCATCGCGTCGGCGCGTTGCTGGTCACCGTCGTGCTGCTGCTGCTCGGCGGGTATCTGCTGCGCGCCGGGGCATCGCCGCGGTGGCGCGGACTCGGCGTCGCGGTGCTCGCAGCGCTGGGCGTGCAGATTGCGATCGGCATCAGCATCGTCGTGCTGCAGCTGCCGCTGTTGCTGGCGGCCGCGCACAACGCCGGCGCCGCAGTGCTGCTCGCAACTCTGGTGATTCTGAATCACTATGCATACACCCAACGAATCCATTGATGTGGCGACCACCATCGAAAGCCTGAAGCCAAGCGGGGCGCGAGAGCGGCTCAACGAGTACTACGAGCTGTGCAAGCCGCGCGTGGTCATGCTGATCGTGTTCACCGCGGTCGTCGGCATGTTCCTCGCCGTGCCGGGTCTGCCGCCGTTGGCGGCACTGGTCTGGGGCACGCTGGGCATCGGACTGCAGGCAGCGTCGGCCGCGGCCGTCAACCAGATCATCGACCGCAACATCGACGCGCGCATGGCGCGGACCTGTGGTCGCCCGCTGGTGACCGGGACGCTGACGATGACCGAATCGATCGCGTTCGCGACGGTGCTTGGCCTGGCCGGCTTCGCGATGCTGTGGTTCTGGGTCAATCCGCTGACCGCGGTGCTGACCCAGCTGACGCTGATCGGCTATGCCGGAATCTATACGCTCTATCTGAAGCGGGCGACGCCGCAGAACATCGTCATCGGCGGCGCCGCCGGTGCCGCGCCTCCGGTGCTGGGCTGGACGGCCGTGACCGGTGAGATCCACGCGCACGCGCTGATCCTGTTCGCGATCATCTTCGTCTGGACCCCGCCGCATTTCTGGGCGCTGGCAATCGAGCGTCGCGACGAGTACGCCAAGGTCGATATCCCGATGCTGCCGGTGACGCACGGGATCGACTTCACCCGGACGCAGGTTCTGCTTTACACGGTGCTGTTGCTGGCCGTCACGGCGCTGCCCTTCGCCACCGGTATGTCTGGCTGGCTCTATTTCATCGGCGCAATGGCGCTGGGCGGGGTTTTCCTCTACTACGCGATCCGCCTGAAGTACGCGCCCCGGCCTGGCCTGCCGATGAAGACCTTCGGCTATTCGATCGTCTATCTGATGGGGATCTTCACCCTGCTGCTGGTCGATCACTACTGGCTGGCGCTGGGCTGATCCGGCCGTCGCTGCGGGACAGGCCTGCCCAAACGCATAAGGCCCGCTCGAGAGCGGGCCTTATGCGTTGATCTGCCGAGAGGAGAGGCGGGGGTCAGGCCTCGATCGCCTTGCGCAGTTTCTTCATCGCGGCTGATTCGATCTGGCGGATGCGCTCGGCGGATACGCCGTATTCGTCGGCCAGCTCCTGGAGGCCGGTCTTGCCGTCCTCGTTGAGCCAGCGGCGCTGGACGATGTCGCGCGAGCGCGGATCGAGCGCTTCGAGCGCATGCGCCATCCTGAGTTCGCGCTGATCCTGCCATTCGCCGTCCTCGATCTCGGCGATCGCGTCGCGGCTGTCGGCCAGATAGTCCTCGGGAACGTAGCTGCCTTCGTCGTCGGAGCCCGCGCCGCTGAAGGCGACGTCGCCACCGCCGAGGCGGGCTTCCATCTGGAACACCTCTTCGGGCTTGACGTTGAGGTCCGCGGCGATGGCCTCGGCTTCGGCCTGATTGAGCCAGCCGGTCTGCTGCTTGGCCGAGCGCAGGTTGAAGAACAGCTTGCGTTGCGCCTTCGTGGTCGCGATCTTGACGATCCGCCAGTTCTTGAGCACGAACTCGTGGATCTCGGCCTTGATCCAGTGCACCGCGAACGAGATCAGGCGTACACCCACGTTGGGGTCGAAGCGCTTGACCGCCTTCATCAGGCCGACGTTGCCTTCCTGAATCAGGTCGGCGAGCGGCAGGCCGTACCCCATGTATCCGCGCGCGATATGCACCACGTGGCGCAGGTTCGAAAGCACCAGCGTCTGGGCAGCCCCCAGATCCTGATCATCGCGCAGCTTGACGGCCAGCTCACGTTCGGAATCGGCATCGAGCTGCGGGATCTGATTCACGTGGGCGATGTAGGCATCCAGGCTGCCGGACAGCGGCGACAGCGCGCTGGAGGGCCGCAGGGCCAAGGCATTTGCAGTGGTCATCGTCGAATCTCCCATGTGCTCAGTCTAGCACTCGATTGATTTGAGTGCTAAGTCCGGGGAATGGTTCCCGGAACATTCTTAAGCATTTGATTTTGTTTATTTTGGCTGAATCGACGCCAGCCGTCGGGAGACCGTGACCAGCGCGCCGACCCAGCCGAGCACGATGCCGGCGGCGACCAGCCCCAAGCCGGCTGCGGGCGACAGGCCAGTCAGACCGAGCGGGCTGCCGTAGTCGGCAGCCAGTTCGGCACTCGGGGCCGTCAACAGGGCGATGGCGACGCTGACCAGAATCCAGGCCAGCAGTCCGCCGCCGAGTCCGTACCAGAAGCCGGTATACAGGAATGGCCGCCGGATGAAGCGGTCGGGGGCGCCGATCAGTTTCATCACTTCGATTTCCTCGCGCCGCGACTCGATGTCCAGGCGAATCGTGTTGCCGACGATGACCAGCACCGCGACGCCGAGCAGCACCGCGAGGATGCCGACCGAGCGCTCGACGATGGCGAGCATCGCGTACAGGCGGTCCAGCCACTCCCGATCGAGCTTGGCGAGTTCGACTTCGGGCTTTCCGGCCAGTTTGGCCACCAGCGCCTCGATCTGGTCCTGCGTCTGCTGCGGCGCCGGGGTGACCGCAATCACCGCCGGCAGCGGATTGTCGTCCAGCAGGTCCAGGGCTTCGCCGAAGCCGGATTTTTCCCGGAATTCCTTGAGCGAGCGCTCGCGCGAGATGTAGTCGATCTCGCCGACGCCGGGCAGCGCGTCCAGTTCGCGCGCCAGCGCAGCCCCGCGTTCGGCGCTGACCCCGTCCTTCAGATACAGCGAAATCTGCAGCGACGACTGCCAGCCATAGGCCACATCCGCGAGATTCTGGGTGGCGACGTAGAGCCCGGCCGGCAGCGCCAGCGCGATGCCGATGACCAGGGCGGTGAAGGCGGCAGCGATCGGCGCCCGTCCGATCTTGCCGAGCGAGAAGAACAGGACGCGAAGATGGTCCTGTGCCCAGCGTGCGGGCAGACTCGGACGTTCCATGCCGGCTTCAACCAAGGCCATGGTGCATGTGCTCCCGGAGCTGCGAGGCGGCCGTGGGCCGCTTGTCGGTCACGTGGCCGTGCTCGAGATGGATGTTCCGCTGCGGGATCGCCTCGATCAGGTCGATGGCATGGGTCGCGATCATCACGGTGACGCCGGCTTCGTTGAAACGCTGGAAACCGCGCATGACCTCCAGGGCCATCTCCGGATCGAGGTTGCCAGTGGGTTCGTCGGCGAGGATCAGCGCGGGTTTGGTCACGATGGCGCGCGCGATGCCGACGCGCTGCTGCTCCCCGCCCGAGAGCGTCAGCGGCAGCGCCCGCTCCTTGCCCAGCAGGCCGACCGCGTCGAGCGCGGCGCGAACGCGGCGACCGATGTCGGCGTAGGTATAGCCGCGAATCACCAGCGGCAGCGCGACGTTGTCGAATACGGTGCGGTCGTACAGCAGATTGAAGTTCTGGAACACCAGGCCGATGCGCTGACGAAATTCCGGAATCCGGCGAGGCTTGAGCACCGACAGGTTTTGCCCCATCACCACGACCTGGCCGCGGGTCGCCCGGCACAGCAATGCGATCAGCCGCAGCAGCGTGGTCTTGCCGGCGCCGCTGGGGCCGGTGACGTAGACCATTTCGCCCTGGGCGATGCTGAAACTGACGTCGGACAGGACGTCCTGCCCGCCCGGGTAGCGGTAACTGACCTGGTCGAAGCGAATCAGCTCGTTCATGGCGAAGCGGACAGGTGCGGGTTCCGGGGACATCGGTCGAGACGATGCGGGCAGGCGCGGGACGAAGCGCAGTTCACGTGCTTACTCCCCGATCAGCGCTTCAGCGAAAGCCTCGGCATCGAATGGTTGCAGGTCGTCCACCGCTTCTCCGATCCCGATGTAGCGGACCGGCAGCGCCAGACGCCGGGCGATTGCCAGCAGAATACCGCCCTTGGCGGTGCCGTCCAACTTGGTGACCGCGATGCCGGTCAGGCCGACGGCCTCGTGAAATTGCAGCGCCTGGATCAACGCGTTGCCGCCGGTGGTGGCGTCGACGACGAGCAGCACTTCGTGCGGGGCGTACGGGTCGTGCTTCTGAACCACGCGCTTGATCTTGCGCAGCTCCTCCATCAGGTGTGCCTGCGTATGCAAGCGCCCGGCGGTGTCCGCGATGACGATGTCGATGCCGCGACTCTTGGCCGACTGCACCGCGTCGTAGATGACGCTGGCCGAGTCCGCGCCTTCACCTTGGGACAGGCAGGGAACGTCCGCGCGCTGTGCCCAGGTCTGCAGCTGCTCGACGGCGGCGGCGCGGAAGGTGTCGCCCGCGGCGAGCAGGACGCTGTGCCCGTCGCGCTTGAAGCGCATTGCCAGCTTGCCGATGGTCGTCGTCTTGCCGACGCCGTTGACCCCTACGGCGAAGAGGATGTACGGGCGGATGAATTCGGGAATCTGCAGCGGTTTGCTGACCGGGGCGAGCAACTCGACCAGCGCGTCCTTGAGGACCTTGCGCAACTGCTCCGCGTTGCGGACGCGGCCCGCGGCGATGGCGGCGCGCAGCCGCTCCATCAACCAGTCGGTTGCCTCGACGCCCGCGTCGGCCATGAGCAGCCGGGTTTCGATCTCCTCGAGCGCGTCGTCGTCGAGGCGTTCGTTGTTGAACAGCGTGGTGATGTCGCGGGTCAGCCAGGAGTCGCCCTTGTTGAGGCGAGCACGCAGGCGCGTAACGATTCCGGGGTTGGACATGGCAGCGGGGAGGATTCAGTCGTTCGAGCGGGGTGGGTCCGAGAATATCAGGCGGACCGTATCGCGGTTTTCAATGCGGAGTTCGCCAGCGGCGGCAAGGCCGGCCAGAGCGGCGTCGACGTCGACCGCCGTCGGGGCGGCAGCCGGGTAGGTCAGCAGTCGGTAGAGCGTCTGTGCCTGCAGGCGGGTGATCGAGCCGACCCAGATCGGCCGACCATCCGCCAGTCGCGCATCGGCCGGCCACAGGCGCAGCAGGTCTTCCTCTTCTGCGCCGATGACGCGTCGGGCGCTGAGACTCGGGTTGTGCCCCGCATGGACCTGCGGAAGCACCGGCAGATCGGCGACGCCGGACGCGTCGGTCAGCCAGCGCAGGACGTTGCCGCCGGACAGCGGCGGCAGTGCCGTCCAGTCGGCTGCTTGCAGCGCCGTGCGGATGTCGGCGAGATCCCCGGCCCACTGCAACTGCAGTGGCTGCTTGTCGCGGCCGGCGATGTCGATGCGCTGGCGCGGCAGGTGGTGCCACCCCTGGGTGAGCCATTGTTCGAGCGTCAGGATCGGCTCGACAGGGCTGATGCTCACGGGCACCGGATAGGGGCGGCTGACGACGAACAGGCAGCCGCCGATGAAGGCGATCATCACCGGGGTCAGGACCTTGGCGGTGTCGATCCGCTCCGGGCGGTGGCGGCGATAGCCCAGCGCGAGCAGCGCCGTCCACAGCAGGCCGACGAACGTGGAATACAACGCCAGACTGAACCACTGCGCGCCCAGATAAAGGCGGGCCAGCACGATCAGCAGCAGGATCACCGTGCTGGCGCCATAGAACGTGAAGCGGGCCGCCGAATCGCGGCCGGTGGTCAGCAGCACCGGAAGGAAGGCGTAGACCACCGTTGCCAGCACCAGATCCCGTTCACTGAAGCGAGCCGGCGGCGGGGTATGAAAGAACGCGTGTGGCGCCGGCAGGGTCGGGATCGCGTAGAGCCCGAGCGACAGCAGCGCGCCGAAGCCGAGGGCGGCGAGCCAGTGGGCGGCGGCGCGGGGTTTGCGCAGGCCTGCCAGGCACGCGAAGGTGACAAGTGCGACCGGGCCGTACACGCTCCATTGACCGATCTGCAGGATGCGTTGGGCCAGCGCCAGTCCCCAGGGCGTGTGCAGATCCCGCATCGACTGGAACACCGCCGCGTCCAGAGCCCACGGGTATGGGTGCAGTGTCGGTCCGGCGAACAGCCAGAGCCAGACTCCGCTGATCGCGAGCAGCAGGGTTGCCAGGATCGCGAGCACGGGGGTTTCCGGCTGCATCGGATCCGCCAGGGCCATCCCGAATTTGCCGAGGCGGCGATGGCGCCGGCTCCAGTCGAGCATTCGCACGATCCACGCCTCGGCGTGGTTCTGGATGACCCGGATGCTCAGGACCGTCAACCAGACGGCCGCCGCCAACACGATCAGCAATCCCAGCAGCAGCAGCGCCAGTCTTCCGGCGACTTCCGCCGCGAGTCCCAGCGATGCGCCGAACACCACGCCGGGCAGGACGAAGACGAAAGCCCACAGCGTGGCCGAGGCGACATCGGCGAAGAGAAAAGTTGCCAGCCGCAGGCCTGCGGCGCCCGACAACGCCGGCACGATGGCGCGCATCGGGCCGAGAAAGCGGGCCAGTGCGATGCTGAAGGCGCCGTAGCGGCACAGGAACTGGCGACCATTGACGACGATGTCGGGATGCCGCCCCAGAAAGCGGGTTGCGAACAGGCGCTCGCCGTAGTGGCGGCCCAGCCAGTAGCTCAGGGTGTCACCGGCTACGGCGCCCCCGGTTGCCAGCACGATGGCCTGCCACAACTCGATCGAGCCCAGTGCGACCAATGCGCCGCCGGCGAACAGCGCCACGCCGGCGGGGACGAACATGCCGACGATGAAGATCGAGTCGAGCAGCGAAACGACGAGCAGCAGCAACAGCGCCCAGTGCGGATGGGCGTTGATCCACTCCAGTGAACTCTGGAGCGTTTCGATCATGCAGCGGCGGCAAACGCCTCGTCTGCGGCCGCCAGTGTCCGGCGGATCTCGTCCTCGCCGTGAGCGGCTGACACGAAGCCTGCCTCGAATGCGGACGGTGCCAGATAGACCCCCCGCTCGAGCATCGCGTGGAAGAAATGCTTGAAGGCGTGGCCGTCGCAGGCCATGACGTCGGCAAAGGTCGTGATCGCGTCGGCGGCGCTGAAGAACAGGCCGAACATGCTGCCCACCTGGTGGGTCTGCAGGGCAATGCCGTGGGCTTGTGCAGCCTGCCGCAGGCCGCCGAGCAGTGCCGTGGTGGTCTGCTCGAGGCGCTGGTACAGCGCGGCGTCGTCAAGGCGGCGCAGCAGCGCCAGTCCGGCCGCCATCGCCAGCGGATTGCCCGACAGCGTGCCGGCCTGATAGACCGGGCCGGTGGGGGCGAGCTGTTCCATGATCTCGCGGCGCCCGCCGAATGCGCCGACCGGGAGGCCGCCGCCGATGATCTTGCCCAGCGTGGTCAGATCGGGGGTGACGCCGAAACGGCCGCTGGCGCCCTGCGGCCCGACGCGGAAGCCGGTCATGACTTCGTCGAAGATCAGCAGCGCGCCATGCCGCGTGCACAGATCGCGCAGTCCTTCGAGAAAGCCGGGGACCGGCGGAATGCAATTCATGTTGCCGGCGACCGGCTCGACGATGAGCGCGGCGATCTCGCCGGGGTGGGCGTCGAACAGCGCGGCAACCGACGCAAGGTCGTTGAACTGTGCGGTCAGCGTGTGCTTGGCCAGTTCGGCCGGTACGCCCGGGGAAGTCGGTACGCCGAAGGTCAGCAGACCGGAGCCGGCCTTGACCAGCAGCGAGTCGCCGTGGCCGTGATAGCAGCCCTCGAACTTGATGATGCCGCTGCGACCAGTCGCGCCGCGCGCCAGGCGCAGGGCCGACATCGTCGCTTCGGTTCCGCTGTTGCACATGCGTACCATGTCCATGCCCGGCACGCGGCTGCACAGCAGTTCCGCCATCTCGATTTCAAGCTCGGTCGGTGCGCCATACGACACGCCGATCTGCGCCTGCGCGAGAATCGCGGCGGTGACGTCGGGATGCTGGTGGCCGAGGATCATCGGTCCCCATGAGCCGACGTAGTCGATGTAGCGATTGCCGTCCGCGTCGGTGACCCAGGCGCCTTGGGCGCCGGCGATGAAGCGGGGTGTGCCACCAACCGCCTTGAACGCCCGGACCGGAGAATTGACGCCGCCCGGAATCGTTTTCTGGGCGCGTGCGAAGAGGGTTTCGGAGCGGGTCATCAGGTCACCTTGTGAATCGTGGCAATGCCAGGGCGCGCATTGTTTTCGAACCTCGCGCGCCGCCGCCGCGCGATTGTACGGGATTCACCGCCGCCTTCGTGCGTCCGCCGCGGTGAATGCGGCGACATAGGCGCGGGTCGCCGCCTCGATGTCGTCGGCCCCGAAGATGCCATCGACGACGGCGACGAGATCGGCTCCGGCCTCGACGACCGTCGCCACGTGCGCAGGGGTGATTCCGCCGATGGCGCAGATCGCTGCGGGCAATGTCCGGGCGCCCGCAAGAGTCGCCAGGTGTGCCGGAGGTGCCAGCGGTTTGGTTCTGGACGGGAACAGGCGGCCGAAGGCGACGTAGTCGGCGCCCTGTTCCACGGCGCGCTGCGCCCGCAGCAGTGAGTCGCCGCAGGTGGCGCCAACGATGGCCCGGTCCCCGACGATGCGGCGAGCCGCGGCGACGTCGACGTCATCGGCGCCGACATGAACGCCCGCCGCGGCGGCGCTTCGCGCGAGGGCGGGGTCGTCGTTGATCATCAGATGCGCTGCGAAGTCCCGGCACAGTTCGGCGAGCTGCACCGCATTGCGGGCCTTGATCGCGCCGTCGTTCCACTTGTCGCGATACTGCAGGATCGCAGCCCCTCCGGCGAGGGCCGAACGGGCCTGTGCCAGCAGGCGTTGGGGTGACGCGACCGCGGCTTCGGAGGTGATCGCGAGAATGCCCCGCAGAGGCGGATTGAAACGGGGCATCAGTACCGTCCGGGAATGAGCCGGCCGCGTCCGGTCGCGACCGCGGTCGCGAGGGTCGCGTGGGTGTAGCGCTGTGCCTCGAGCAGAGCGTCGGCCATCGTCTCGCCGAGTGCGAGACGCGCGGCCAGCGCAGCGGCCAGGGTGCACCCGGCGCCGTGGAATCCGCCGGCCAGGCGGGGCCAGGTGTAGCGTCCGGGTTCGGCGTCGTGGCGGTACCAAGTGTTCTCGACCGACGGCCCCGGCTCGTCGCCGCCGGTGATCAGTACGTTGCGGCATCCGGTCCCGAGCAGGGCGGCTGCGCCTGCGTCCCGGGTTTCGCATCCACTCAGGGTGCGGGCTTCGGCGGCGTTGGGGGTGATGACGTCGGCCAGGGGGAGCAGCCGGTCCAGCAGGGCGCGGGTGGTCGCCTCGCTCGACAGCGACGAACCCCCGCCGGCCCGGAGCACCGGGTCGATCACGACCGACGCTCCGGTTCGCTCGATCGCCGCGGCGATCACGCCGGCCTGTTCGGCAGCTCCGAGCAGTCCCAGCTTGATCGCGGCCGGGCGGCTATCGGCGAGCAGGCAGTCGAGTTGGCGCTCGATCAGGCGCGCGTCGATGGCGTCGACCCGCGCCACATCACGGGTGTCCTGGACGGTCAGGGCCGTGATGATGCTCAACGCGCGGCCACCCTGAGCGGCGACGGCTTCGATGTCCGCCTGAATGCCGGCGCCGCCGCCGGGATCGTGACCGGAAATACACAGGACCAGGGGGCGGTCGGGCGAGGTGGAGGCGGGCATTCGGTGGGGGCGGGCTACTGAAAATGAGGCATCAACCGGCTTGACAATTCAGGCCATGATCTGATCGTGCCGCGGCGGTTATGCACAACGACGGTGCGCTCGCCATCGGTGTGGCGGGGCTGCGACACATTTGTGTCAGATTCCGGTGGTGTTTTTCCATGTGAATGATTTTAAAGTACTAATCGAGTTGGTTAGATTCTCGCCCAATGGCAGAAAACGCCGTCACCGCGCGGGTTTTGCGAGATGCTCCCACAATTGCACACAAAGATATCCACAGGTTTTGTGAGCAACTCGATCTTTTCTCTTTGAAATATAGAGTTAGGCGTAAAACTTAAAGTTGAACCGGGGTTGGATCCGGGGCGTCGGGCGCGGGCCTTTCGGGTGCGTTTTCGACGGGCTCTTGCACGGTCTGAGCCGCTCCGGGCGCAGCGGTTGCGGCCTGCGGATCGGCCGGCTCCGGGGCGGGGGCATCGGCCGGTGCATCGTCGGGCGGCGTCCCATCGGTCGGAGCCTCGTCGGGCGTCGCTGCGGAAAGCGTCTGGTCGATGAACTCGGCAGGCTGTTCCGGGGGCGTCGCGGGCGGAGTGTCGGCGCCCAGCGCGGTCGCGGGGTGTTCGGGGTCCGGCGTGCCGATCTCCGGCTGCGCGTGCCGGGGTACCGCGCCCATTTGCTCAAGAATCCAGCGGCTCCGGGTCCGCACGTAGCTGCCGGGATCGCGGGCGTCCCACCGGCGCGGGCTTGGCAGGACGGCCGCCAGCCGGGCCGCCTCGGACGGGGTCAGGCTGGCCGCGGATTTGCCGCAACACCAGTGTGCCGCGGCTTCGACCCCGAAGATTCCGGGGCCGAATTCGGCGATGTTGAGATAGACGTCGAGGATGCGCTGCTTCGGCCACATCAGTTCGAGGGACACGGTCAGCACTGCCTCGACCCCCTTGCGCAGGAACCCGCCGCCGGACCACAGAAAGAGGTTCTTCGCCGTCTGCTGGCTGATCGTCGAGGCGCCCCGCAGCGGTTCGCCGTCTCCGTATTCGCGGAGCGCCTGCTCGATCGCCTTGAAGTCGAACCCGTGATGTTCATGGAAGCGCTGGTCTTCCGAAGCGACGACCGCACGCCGCATCCAGTCCGAGATGTCGTCGTGGGCAACCCAGCGGTAGTGTACCGGCTTGACCGGGCTGTGCAGCATGAATGCGGAGGTCGGCGGCGGCAGCCATCGCAGCAGCAGGATCGTGAGCAAGGGCAGCCCGATCAGGGCCAGGATGCAGCCGATGACGATGTCGCGCGGGCGCACGCGTCCGCGACTGCGCGTCGGCGTCGGTCGTTGCGGGCGGCGCCTGGGTGCTCGTGGCGATGAGGTCTGCGGTGGTGGCGGTTTGCCGCTCAGAGAGGGTTCGAGGCGTCGGGTCATGATCGGTCGGTGGGGCCCTTGAGAGAAAATACCGGCAACGTAAGGTTCCACAGGATGGCCGCGATCCTCAATGCGGCGATGACGGTCATGCCCGTCGCGGCTGCGCCGGCGCGGCCGATACCGAGGGCCTGCAGGGTGACGTAGGTGCTGGTGCCGGCAATGGCGGCGGTCGCGTAGATGTTGCCGCGCCGGAGGATCATCGGGATTTCCGCGCACAGGACGTCGCGCAGGACGCCGCCGAACACACCCGTGATCGTGCCCATGACGACGGCGATCAGACCGCCGGTCCCGGCGGACTCGGCGATCTGCGCGCCCGAGATCGAGAACAGTGCCAGGCCTGCGGCGTCCGCCAGTTGCAGCGCCTGCTCCGGCACCCTGAACGCGCGTGCGTAGACGACGGTCGCCAGGGCGGTGGAGATGATGACGACCAGATAGCGCGGATCGGAGATCCAGAACGCGCTGCGATCGAGCAGCAGGTCGCGAATCGTGCCGCCGCCCACCGCGGTGACGATGGCGATGACGACCACGCCGAGGAGATCGAGCGAACGCCGGCCGGCTGCGAGCGCACCGGAGACCGCGAACACGGCGACGCCGACAAAATCGAGGGTTTGCAGGATGAGTGTTGCGTTCAAATCGGGTCGTGAGTGGGAGTCGTTTCGCACCGCATTGTGGATGTCTTCGGCGCGCGCCACCATCATGTGCCGATGAGCTATCTGTTCCTCAAGACGCTCCACGTCGGCTGCGTCGTCGTCAGCGGCAGTCTGTTCGTGATCCGGGCGTGGCTGACGCTGAGTCGGCATCCCGCTGCGGCGTGGCGGGTATGGCGGATCTTGCCGCACGGCGTCGATACGCTGCTGCTGGGCAGTGCCATCGGTCTGGCGGTGTTGACCCGGCAGTATCCGCTCGTGCACGCGTGGCTGACGGTGAAGCTGCTGGTCCTGGTGGCGTATATCGTCTTCGGTTCGATCGCGCTCAAGCGCGGGCGCACGCCGACACAGAGACGGTTGGCGCTGGTCGCCGCTCTGCTCAGTTTCGCGTTCATCGTCTCCGTGGCGTTGATACACAGTCCCTGGGGCTGGTGGGCGCTGTTGCCGCAATGAGCGCTCCAGTCGCCGGGCCGTGGGCTACGACAGCTGGCTGCCGAGCATGCGGGCATAGATCAGGATCAAGGGCGCCTGCAGCCAGAGCAGCAGCAGGTCATGCAGGTCCTGGCGCACGACCGGTTCCTTGACGCAGAGCGCCAGCAGGCGCGCGGCGATCACGCCCAGGCCGCTGAGGATGACCAGCAGGAGAAGTTGCGCCGTGCCCGGGATCCATGTCGCGTCAATCTGCATCGCGCCGGCCAGCCAGCTGAACAGCAGGGCGACACCGGCCATGCCCTGCAGGGGCAGGGTGAGCCCAGGCATGCGGCGCAGAACCGGCAGGGACGGTAGCGCGAGTCCGGTCAGGAACAGCACGGTGATCATCCGGTCGAGGCCACCTTTGTGTGCGGACAGCAGTTCGAACAGAGGTGGCGCGGCGCTGGTGCCGAACAGATCCGGGTAACTCGCGCCGATCAGGATCATCAGCGCGAAGCTGCGCCCCAGCGGCAGCGCGAAATACTCTGCCCACGCCGCGATCAGCGCCGAGTGGGTGTGTCGATGAATCCGATCTTCAATCCAGGCCAGGGCAGCGCCGGCGACGCCAAAGATCACCAGTCCGACGACAATCACGGCGTCGTTTTCCGGTCCGGTGGGGCGTGTTGCCGCTCAGTGCCGTCAGCGCCAGCCGGAGCGGGGCGCATCGTCAGGCGTCGAGCGGGATTGGCAGGCCCAGATTCTTCCACAGGCGCAGCGTGGGTGCGGCCTGATTGAGCGTGTAGAAGTGCAGGCCTGGCGCGCCGTGGTCGAGCAGGTCGCGGCTCAGGCGAGTGACGACGTCGAGCCCGAAGTCCTGCAGTGCCTGGCGGTCGTCCTGATATCGCTCGAGGCGCAGCCGGATCCAGCGCGGGATCTCGGCCCCGCAGGCCGCGGAGAAGCGCGCGAGCTGGGTGAAGTTGGTGATGGGCATGATGCCGGCGACGATCGGGATCGTGATGCCTGCGCGTTCGCAGCGCTCGACGAAGTCGAAGTAGCTGGCCGCCGTGTAGAAGTACTGCGTCACCGCGCCGTCGGCACCGGCGTCGACCTTGCGCTGGAAGTTGGCGAAGTCGGTATCCGGATCCGGTGCCTGGGGATGCATCTCCGGGTAGGCGGCGACTTCGATCTTGAAATGATCGCCATGCGTGCTGCGGATGAAATCGACCAGCTCGTTGGCGTAGCGGAACGCGCCGGGTGCTTCGGTGGAGACCGCGGTGGCGGGCAGGTCCCCGCGCAGCGCGACGATGCGGCGTACGCCGCTGTCGCGGTAGCGCTGCAGGAGTGTCGCGATGCGTTCGCGGGTCGAGCCGACGCAGGTCAGATGCGGGGCGGCCTCGATGCCGGTCTGTTTGACGACGTTCACGACCGTGTCATAGGTGCCGTCCTGCTCCGAGCCGCCGGCGCCGAAGGTGACCGAGAAGAATGCCGGATTGACCGCGGCAAGCTGCGCAACGGTATCGGGCAGCTTTTCCGCGCCCGCGGGAGTACGTGGCGGGAACAGTTCGAACGAGAACTGGATGGCTTGAGTGCTCATGCAATGTCCGCGCGCCGCATGGCGGGGCCGATCCGCGGCCCCGCCGGCATGCGCTTATCAGTAGCGGTAGTGATCGGGCTTGTACGGACCGTCGACCGGCACGCCGATGTAGGCGGCCTGCTCATCGGTGAGGCGCGTTAGCTTCACGCCGATCTGTTCGAGGTGCAGGCGTGCCACTTCCTCGTCGAGCTTCTTCGGCAGGCGGTAGACCGTCTTCTCGTAGCGGTCCTTGTTCTCCCACAGGTCGATCTGCGCGAGGGTCTGGTTCGAGAACGAGTTGGACATCACGAAGGCCGGATGGCCATGGGCGCAGCCCAGGTTGACCAGGCGACCCTCGGCGAGCACGTAGATGCTGTGACCGTCCGCAAACGTGTAGCGGTCGACCTGAGGCTTGATGTTCTCGCGGGTCACGCCTTCGGCGCCGTTGAGCCGGTCCATCTGGATTTCGTTGTCGAAATGCCCGATGTTGCAGACCAGCGCGTTGTTCTTCATGCGCGCCATGTGCTCGAACGTCAGCACGTCCTTGTTGCCGGTCGTCGTGACGTAGATGTCCGCCTCGCCGAGCGTTTCGTCGACTGTCGTGACCTGGAAGCCTTCCATGGCCGCCTGCAGTGCGTTGATCGGGTCGATTTCGGTGACGATGACGCGCGCGCCGAAGCCGCGCAGCGAATGGGCCGAGCCCTTGCCGACGTCCCCGTAACCGCAGACGACCGCGACCTTGCCGGCGACCATCAGGTCGGTGGCGCGCTTGATGCCGTCGGCCAGCGATTCGCGGCAGCCGTAGAGGTTGTCGAACTTGGACTTGGTGACCGAGTCGTTGACGTTGATCGCCGGCACCAGCAGCTTGCCGGCTTCCATCATCTGGTAGAGACGGTGCACGCCGGTGGTGGTCTCCTCCGACACGCCGCGCCATTCCGAGGCGACCTTTTTCCAGAAGCCCGGGCGTTCGGCCTGGGTGCGCTTGAGCAGATTCTTGATGACCTGCTCCTCGTGATTGGCTCCAGGCGAGTTGATCCAGTCGTCGCCGTCTTCCATCTCCACGCCCTTGTGGATCAGGAGCGTGGCGTCGCCGCCGTCATCGACGATCAGTTCAGGTCCGGTCATGCCCGGATGGGTCAGCATATCCAGCGTGCAGTCCCAGTACTCCTCCAGCGTTTCGCCCTTCCAGGCAAAAACGGGGATGCCGGCGGCGGCGATGGCGGCCGCGGCGTCATCCTGGGTCGAAAAGATGTTGCACGACGCCCAGCGGACCGAGGCGCCGAGCGCGACCAGCGTCTCGATCAGGACCGCGGTCTCCTTGGTCATGTGCAGTGAGCCGGAGACGCGCACGCCCTTGAGCGGCTGCAGCGGCGCGTACTTGGCACGAATCGACATCAGACCCGGCATTTCCTGCTCGGCCATCTGGATGCGGCGGCGGCCGAGATCGGCCAGGGACAGGTCGCGCACCTTGAATTCGTGGGCGGTGGCGTGAGGCTGAACGACAGCGTTCATCGGGCTCTCCAGTTCGTGAAGAGGGCGCGGTTGCATCGGGAATGGGGTCGCCGAGCCTGGCCCTCACGGATTCACGGGGTCGCAGCGCCCCTCGGCGATAAGTGCTCAGTATATCCGCTTATGCGGATAAAGGAATATAGTCAGTCGGGCGTGCCGTGCCGAATATGGGAAAGCCGCCTTGCGGCGGCTTTCCGGGAACGGGCGGGGTCTTACTTAAGGCCCTTGGCGTCGTCCGCGAGGACTTCCGCCTTGTCGGTCTTCTCCCACGAGAACGCGGTGTAACGGGTCCCGTCTTCACGTACAACTTCGTACGGCTTGCGCCCGAAGTGGCCATAGCTGGCAGTCGCCTGGTACATCGGGTGCACCAGATCGAGCATCTTGATGATGCCGTACGGACGCAGGTCGAAGTGCTTGCGCACAAGCTTTTCGATCGACGCGTCGCTGATCTTTCCGGTGCCGAAGGTCGTGACCATGATCGAAGTCGGCTCGGCGACGCCGATGGCGTAGCTCACCTGGACTTCGCAACGATCCGCCAGCTTGGCGGCCACGATGTTCTTGGCGACGTAGCGGGCGGCGTACGCGGCGCTGCGATCGACCTTTGACGGATCCTTGCCGGAGAAAGCGCCGCCGCCGTGGCGCGCCCAGCCGCCGTAGGTGTCCACGATGATCTTGCGGCCGGTCAGGCCGCAGTCTCCGACCGGGCCGCCGATCTCGAAGATGCCTGTCGGGTTGATGTGGAACTTGGTGTTCTTGTCGATCCACTTGGCCGGCAGGACCGGCTTGATGATTTCCTCCATCACGCCTTCGCGCAGGGTCTTGAGCTTGACGCCGGGATCGTGCTGGGTCGAAAGCACCACCGCGTCGATGCCGACGGCGACGTCGTTCTCATAGCGCAGCGTGACCTGCGACTTGGCGTCCGGGCGCAGCCACGCGAGCTTGGGCTTGCGGCCCTTGCGCACCTTGGCCTGCTGTTCGACCAGGCGATGCGAATAGTAGATCGGCGCCGGCATCAGGCCCTTGGTCTCGTTGCAGGCGTAGCCGAACATCAGTCCCTGATCGCCGGCGCCCTGTTCCTCGGGCTTCTTGCGGTCGACGCCGACGGCGATATGCGGCGACTGCTTGCCGATCAGGTTCAGGACGCCGCAGGTGGCGCCGTCGAAGCCGACGGACGACGAGGTGTAGCCGATATCGGTGATGACGTTGCGGACCAGCGCCTCGAGGTCAACCCAGGCGGTGGTGGAGATCTCGCCGGCGACGATGGCAACGCCGGTCTTGACCATGGTTTCGCAGGCAACGCGGGCACGCTGGTCCTGCTCGAGGATGGCGTCGAGCACGGCGTCCGAAATCTGATCGGCGACCTTGTCCGGATGGCCTTCGGAAACGGACTCGGAGGTAAACAGGTACTGGCTCACGGGGTGGCCCTCAATGAAGACTCAAGGTGGAGAGGAAGTCTTCAGCGGCCCGGGCGGCCTCGCGGTCGGGGCGGCGCTGCTGACTCGATCTGGGTATGCGGATGGACGGATATTTTACGGGAAGAAGTGCGGCGGCAGCCAGTCCATATCCGTGTGCGTTATGCTTTGAGCGTTCCGCTTTTGCATCGCGTTCTATCAATGGCCCTGACTTACTCGAACATGATGGCGCTGGGCACCGAGGCTCCGGACTTCGCCTTGCCCGATACGGTCAGCGGGGTGACGATGACTTTCGCCGATATCGCCGGCCGCGCGGGCACGGTGGTGATGTTCGTCTGCAACCATTGTCCTTATGTGAAGCATGTCAATTCGGAACTCGTGCGCCTCGCGCGCGACTACGCGCCGCGCGGCATCGGGTTCGTGGCAATCTCCAGCAACGACATCGAACATTATCCGGAAGATGCGCCGGAAAAGATGAAGGTCGTGGCTACGGAAGTCGGGTACCCGTTCCCTTACCTGTATGACGAGAGTCAGGGGGTTGCGCGGATCTATCAGGCCGCGTGCACGCCCGACTTCTATCTGTTTGATGCGGCGCGCCGGCTGGTGTATCGGGGGCGGCTCGATGCGTCGACCCCGGGTAATGGGTTGCCGCTGAACGGGCAGGATCTGCGCGCGGCGATTGATGCCGTGATCAGTGGTTCCTCCGTTGCAGCCCGGCAGGATCCGAGCATGGGCTGCAACATCAAGTGGCGCGCCTGAACCGATGGCGGTTCGGTGCGCTGCGTCGGCATAGGTGATTTCCGCAGTTCCGTAGACGTTTACCACCGTGAATGTTTGCTCCTATACTTGGCTGCGAACCGGCGGCGTATCAGGGATGGCGTCGCGTTTTCGGTATCCGGTATTTGATGAACTCGGTGCGTCCGTGCGCCATTCGTCCCATCGCTAGAAAGGGGAGTACGTATGCTTAAGAAGGTAGGCTGTGCGCTGGCTGCGGGCGCCGCGATTGCGTTCAATCCAGCTTTTGCCGGCGAGGAGCCGTACGCGCTCCGGTCGTATGTGAACATCGGCGGTCAGTACATCTTCGTCGACGACAACAGCCGTCAGTCCGATGATGGTCTCGGTGCCTTCATCTCGGTCGGAAAGCCGTTCTCCCGTTATTTCGGAATGGAATTCACGGCGTTCCTTTCTTCGTTCGACAGTGACTCGTCTCCCGCCAACAATGACTGGGATGAGTACGGCGGCGAAATCGCGGCGCTGCTGACCTACCCGATGTCGCGCGGCTGGGTGCCGTACCTGACTGCGGGTGTCGGCATGACCAACTCCGACGGCAGCAGCGTCGGCGACAGCTACGATGGCACCTATTACACCGGCGCCGGTTTCTTCAAGTACTTCAATGTCGACGAAGACACCGAGCTGGGCGTTCGCTTCGACGTGCGCTACCGCGTCATCGACGTCAACGACAGTGTCGGCGGTGGCAGCGTGGCGCCGTTCAATAATGATTTCGACGAAGCAGTCCTGCGTTTGGCGCTGGTCGTGCCGTTCGGTGAACCGCTCGTCTACGCCAAGAAGGCTGAGCCGGTCGCTGCTCCGGTTGTCGAGGAGGGGCCCGCGGACAGCGACGGCGACGGTGTGATTGACGCCAAGGACATGTGCCCGGACACGCCGGCCGGCACGGAAGTCGACGGCAAGGGTTGCCCGCTGACCAAGCAGATCGGTGGTGACGATGCCCCGGTTGCGCAGTTCGGCCCGATCTACTTCGGCTACAACCGTAACGACCTGACCGCTGAAGCGCGTGCCAAGCTGGATAGCGCTGCAGCTACGATCGGCAAGCTCAAGGCCGAAAATCCGAAGCTGACCGTGCAGGTTTCCGGGCATACCGATGATCGTGGAACCGACAACTACAACATTGGTCTTGGCGAGCGTCGCGCCAATGCGGTCAAGGCCTACCTCGTCCGCAAGGGCGTGGAGGCTGACCGTATCGAGGTGACGTCCTTCGGTGAGTCGCGGCCTTCAGGCGACAACGCCACCGCCGCCGGCCGTGCGTTGAATCGCCGTGCTGAAGTTGAGGCGTACAAGTAAGTTGGAGCGGCGCGCTCATCGCGGGGATTCTCTGCGTTGAACGCTGACGCTTGACGCTGTCCGATTAGCGCCCCGGGGCATGGACCTGGGGCGTTATCTTTTTTGAATTCAAAGATATCTCCGCTCTTCCGGTTGCGCGGAGGTATTTTTGTGCATTGTGGGATTGCGCCCGGGGCGCCATTCAGGTTAGGCTACAAGAGCCTGCTGAAGGGTGGTCTCCCTAATTGCCCTCCGGGGGCCAAGAGTTCATGGCGAAGGCGGCATGACCCCGACAAATTTTGTCGGGGTCTTTTCGTTTCCGGGCGTGAGGTTTTTTGATCCCTCCCGGAAGACTGATTGAACGGCTCTCAGTGCAAGGCTGATCCGGGCTGCGCCGGTGGTTTGAGATCGCGGCCTGGCTGCGCGAGTCGGGTTGCTGTCGGAGTGGGTGGTTTCTGCCCTTGTGCGCGATCGAGTACGTCATGATATTTGTTCGCGCATGGTGGTGCGGCTGGCATGTGGGGAGTGCGCGGCCGGTCCGCTGCGACGCTGCCAGATCATCGACAAGCGTTCCGTGTTTCATCGTGGTCTGGCCTGTCGTTCATCCGTCGGCCCATGGGCCACGCCCGGGATTCGCGGTCGTGACGTGTGCTTCGCGCTCCAGGCTGAGAACGGAGTATCTCGGGTTCCGAATGCGCCGCAAACGACACATTTCTCGATCATCTGAGAAATACAGCAAGTTTTGCGCGTGCCTCCCTACCGTTGCTGAAAAAGACGTGCTACATTCCGACCGTGCTCCGGAGGGGAGGTCACCGGGTAGCCGCTTTGCTTGGGGGCTTTCTTCTAACGGCACGAACTCTTGGAAGACCTAACTTGTTTGGGAGATCTCAATGAAATTGGGCGAGTATAGGGTGACGTCATCCTTCCGCCTGCTGCCTATCGCCGCAATGATTGCGGGTTCGATGGCGCTCGCAGGTTGTGGCGATGACAACACCAACAGCACCACTGGTGGTAACACGTCGCAGATTACCAATCCGGTCGGCACGGTAATTGGCTCCGTTCTGGATACCAACGGCGCGCCGATCGAAGGTGCCACCGTTACCATCGGCAACCAGTCTGTCACCACCAACGCAGGTGGCCAGTACCAGATCAACGGCGTGGCCGTGACCAACACCGTTGGCACGATCACGACCGGCGCGACGAACAACCAGTTCATCCCGGTGACCATCGTTCCGCCGGCGGGTTACGCCGGTGCGACCGTGACGGTCAACCCGAATGCGCAGGTGTTCGGTGATAACACCGTTGTCAGCGGTGCCACCAACCCGCAGCTCCTGTTCGTTGACGGCTACACCGCCAGCGCTGGCGCTGTGCGTTTGCCGGCGCTGACGACGGCTGTCCGTGGCACCCTGCGCGATACCGCGACGGGCAACGTCATTGCCAACGAGCCGGTGAGCCTCGACTTCGAGGACATCTGGATCGACTCGCAGGCGACCGACAACTCGGGCAACACCGGCGTTGCGAATGCTACGGAAGTTGCATACACGGTTGCCTACATTACTGCAACCACCGATGCGAACGGCCAGTTCGTGTTCACCAACGTGCCTGACGACTCCTGCTTCGTTCTGCGCACGGTGAACTACCTGGCGCTTGCGTTCCAGAGCGGCAACCCGACCAACGTTCTCGGCTGCGATGCCCCGAACGACGCGGTGACGCCGGTCGATGGCCGCGGCGTGCTGATCTCCACGATCTCCGAGTCCAACAACACTGTTGAGCTCGCGGGCATCATGGCGACCAACGACGTCAATGCCGACCTCATTCCGCCGTACGTCACCACGGTCTCGGGCGTTCCGGTTCCGGATACCGCTGGCGGCGCTGTCGCGTTCACGCCTCCGGGCGTGCTGTCGAACGGTCTGGACATGACCGCCGCCACCGGCGGTGTCACCCTGACCTTCAGCGAGCCGGTTGCGGCCAACCTGACGGATTCCGACCTCGTCGTCACCGTCGGCGCGGCTCCGAACCAGACCGCTGTCGCGTCCTCGCTGGAAGTGCTGTCGGCGAACCAGGTTCGTGTCACCACGGCCTCGGCGATCGCTCCGGGCACGACCTTCAACATCTACATCCGTCGTCAGTCGCTGCTCGACTCGGTCGGCAACCCCATCAGCACCTCGCTCACGGTGCTGGGTGCCGCCCAGCCGGTGCAGATGCCGGACTTCGACACCATCGCCAACTTCGGCGGCCAGCCGCAGCTGCAGGTCGTGCTGCAGACGTTCATCGAGACCAACACGGTCGCCGATGCCGTCACCCTGGTGCAGAAGAGCGACGAAGTCGACACCGGCAACCCGTCTGATCAGTTCCCGTTCCTGACCACCTCGTCGCTGCTTGACACGGTGATCGAGGGCGAGCTGACCAACGCGATCGACCCGTTCAACGCGGCCATTGCTCCGGCGACGATCCCGGCGCTGACCGCTGGCGACATGCAGAACCTGAACGCGGCGCAGCTGCCGAATCCGAATCAGGACATCTTCATGAATGCCATCGAAGAAGCCCTGTTCGGTCCGAGCGCTCGCGTGACCCGTGGTGAAGTGGCTCGCGTCACCGTGACCATGCCGGCTGCCAACCTGCCGGTCGACGTCGTGATGTACGTGCGTCGCAACAACACCATCCTCGATGCCCTGTTCTTCCCGGTCACCGGCATCAACGGTGCTGCGCAGAACATGGGTCCGGTGACCACCGGTACCGCGCCGACCAAGGCTCTGGGAACCGGCCGTCTGCGTTATGTCATCAACCCGAACGGTCTGAGCTCGTTCGACGTGGTCGTTGCCGGCCGCGCCGGTACGCGTCTGCAGCCGGGTGACGTGATCGTGGCGCAGTCGCGTGCTTCCGCTGGCCTCCTGGGCGGCGAGAGCATGATCGCGCTGACCGACAACGTTCCGCCGACCACCACCCCGCAGCTGCTGGCCTCGCAGATCAACCAGACCCTGCAGGTGACCATCGGCACGGGCGGTGGCGTGGTGCAGACCGGTTCGGGTGACCGTCACCTGTTCGTGCTGCCGGTCAACCCGCAGATGCTCGACAACGCCGACACCACGGCCAACTACAACGCAGACACCCTGCGTGAAGAGCTGGCCTCCGGCAACATCGACCAGGCTGCCGAGCTGGATGTCCAGCGTGCCGCCAACCTGGGTGGCCTGGGCATCACCTCGACCCTGTCGGTGTTCCACGACGCGACGTCGACCGCTGCGTTCCTCGGCGCTCCGGCCCGCACTCTGGGCATTTCGGTGTCCGAGCCGCTGGCCAACCCGCCGCTGCTGGGCACGCCGGCCTACAACGGCGCGACCGTGCTGTCGGGCTTCACCAGCGCCAACAACGTTGCGAACGAAGGCGCTCCGCTGCCGGCTCCGAACACCGGTCATCTGGTGATCTTCAACGCCGACAACATCGTCAACTTCGAAACCGACGGCCGTTCGGCCACCGGTGCCGTGATTGACATGGCGGACGACATCGCTGACGCCAACGGCGTGGTTGCGACCGACGCGGCAAATGCCCGCGTGCTGGTCCGTGACTTCACCCCGGCGATCATGACCATGGCGTTCTACGATGGTCAGCAGCTGGTGTTCGACTTCCACGAGGGCGTGCGCCTGAGCGGCAACGTCACGCTGCTGGATTGCCTGGGCGGTCCGGTTGCGATGTCGCTGGCTGCGGCTGCGGCTGATCCGACTCCGGCGGTGCTGAGCGCGGGCAACACCCGCATCACCATCCCGACCAGCAACGCAGTGGTTCCGGCGAACGTGTCGACCTGCTTCACCGACACCGATCTGGAATACGCGGAAACGGCGTACGAAGCGGCCAACCTGGCGGGCATCACTGCTCTGCCGGCGGGCGCGATCGACCCGACTCCGGGCCACGGTGCTGTGGTGTACAACTCGGTTCCGGACCGCGCCGCTGGCACGGTGTTCGGCACTGCGTTCACCAACAACACCTGGGCGGCTTGGCAGACGGCCGGTCTCGGCATCCATGCGCCGGTGTTCGCCATGGCTGACATCGTCGGTCCGTTCGCTCCGGTCTCGGTGGTCCGTGGTTCGAACTACAGCACCCAGCCCCCGGGCCCGGGTATTGCAGGCACGACCTTCAACATCGATATCACGTTCAGCCAGCCGTTCTTCGTGACCGACAGCGTCGTGGGTGATACCCGCAACGACGCCAACGGCACGGACGCGGATGAGGCTCCGTTCGGTAACGATGACGGATCGCTGACGCAGGCTGAGCTGGTGGCTTGGGTTGCCTCGAAGTTCCAGTACTTCGATAGCACTCTGGCGGCCAACGCACCTCCGTCGGACGTGCAGATCTTCGACAGCAACGGTCAGGACATCACCACGGTGACGGGTAATGACCAGCTGGCGCAGCGCATCATCCTGACGTTCACCCAGACCAGCCCGATCGCGGGCGGTGACCGGGTTGAACTGATTGCGGGTCAGCGCATCACGTCGCAGTTCGATACCACGAACTCGACGAATGTGTTCCCGTTCGATGAAGGTACGGGTCAGCCGGATGGCTCGATTCCGACCAACGCTGCTGACGGTCTGAACGAGATCGAAGAACTGCAGTTCATCCCGCCGTCTCCGGCTGGTTACACCTGCCCGCAGGTGACCCTCCCGGCTGCTACGCCTGCTGCAGGCGAGTGCTAAGCGGTTGTTGAACGCATAAGAAACTGCTGTAACCTTTCGAGGGGGGCGCAAGCCCCCCTCTTTCTTTTTGTGCAGGCGCAGCGTCGGGAATCGACGGCTGGCGCTGTATGGTTGAGGGCTATCTGAGGAGATGAATGTGAAGCTGACCAGGGCGCTTCTGACAGCTGGATTTGTGGTCTCAGTCGCGTTGAATACGCCGGTATCTGCGGAGGGTGCTGTCGCCGGTGAAGCAACAGTTCCGCCTGGTGCGAGCAGTCCGGAAGCGCTCGCAAAGGCGCTGGGCTACTTGGACGGACTATGGGTTTCGGATGTCAGTCAGGGGCAGGGTGAATTGAAGACCTACTGCAACTTCCGCTCTGATCTGACGTTCCGCTGTGAGACGATGAACCTCAATGACGGTGCCGCAGACTTTGCGTACGGCAAGATGGAAATCAGCCAGGCGAACGATCAGGACATCGTGCTGGTGCTCAGGATGGACGAGCAGAGCCCGCTGACGCCGGGCGAGGTTCTTTCCGAGGTCTACCGGATCGTCGATCACGATACGATGAAGCATATGATGTCGGACACGCTGATCCGACGTGTGCGCTAGCTCAAAAAGGGGGGGCGACGGTGGCGTTCGCCTCCGCATGCGTTGGTTCCCTGTTGTTGTGTTGCCTGATGCAGGCATCTGAGAGTCGACGAGGCAAGTCATGGTGGACGCGGGCTGGTTGATTGGCGCTGATCCCGTCCGTCAGGCGTTGGCGGCGCTTCTGGTCGTAGTTCCCGCTGTATTTATCCTGTTTTCGCGGCGTTGCGGCTTGCTTGGGAAACCTGTCTGGATTCTGTTGAGCCAGGCGCCCTGGGCGTTCATCCTCGGCTATGTCTGGTTGTGGCGGACCCGTTACGGCGAGGCCGCAGCGGCGTTGCCGCCGCTGGATGAGGCATTGGGCTGGTGGGTGCTGGCCTATCCCTGGGGGGTTTACCTGCTGTATCGGGCCACGCGGCGCCGGTTTCCCGGAGAGCGATCGGCCGACGACTGAGTTCTGTTTTTGTGGCCGCCCCCGGGTCGGTGCGCGCATGGCGGGGGCTTTGTTGCCCCGAAGCGGGCAAAAACCGACAATAGCGTCCCATTTTTGTCTGATTCCGGTGAGCCCCATGCCAACCCGCCTCGAGCTGGCCAATGCCATTCGCGCGCTCGCAATGGACGCCGTCCAGAAAGCCAATTCCGGCCATCCCGGCATGCCGATGGGCATGGCCGACATCGCCGAAGTGCTTTGGAACGACTTTCTGAAGCACGACCCTGCAGCTCCGGACTGGGCCGACCGCGATCGCTTCGTGGTGTCCAACGGGCACGGCTCGATGTTGCTCTACGCACTGCTGCACCTGAGTGGTTATGCGCTGCCGCTCGACGAGCTGAAGAACTTCCGCCAGATGCATTCTAAGACCCCGGGACATCCGGAATACGGGATGACAGCGGGCGTCGAGACCACCACCGGCCCGCTGGGGCAGGGGCTCGCGAACGCCGTCGGCATGGCGCTGGCGGAACGGGTCATGGCCGCGCAGTTCAATCGCGAAGGGCATACGATCGTCGATCACCATACCTACGTGTTCGTCGGCGACGGATGCCTGATGGAAGGCATTTCCCACGAGGCCTGCTCGCTGGCCGGCACGCTGGGACTGAACAAGCTGGTTGTCTTCTATGACGACAACAACATCTCCATCGACGGCGAAGTCGACGGTTGGTTCCGCGACGATACGCCGGGTCGTTTCGAGGCCTATGGCTGGCAGGTGATCCGCAACGTCGACGGCCACAATCCGACCGAGATCAAGACCGCGGTCGAGACCGCACGTGCGTCGGCCGACAAGCCGACCCTGATCTGCTGCAAGACGATCATCGGCTTCGGGTCGCCGAACCTGCAGGGCAAGGAGAAGTGCCACGGCGCGCCGTTGGGTGACGCGGAGATCGCGCTGGCACGCGAACAGCTCGGCTGGGCGCACGCGCCGTTCGAGATTCCCGACGAGATCCGGGCAGGCTGGAATGCAACCCAGCGCGGAGCGGAGCGCCATCAGGAGTGGAGCAGCCGCTTTGATGCCTACGCGAAAGCCTATCCGGACGAGGCCGCCGAGTTCGAGCGGCGCATGCGCGGAGATCTGCCGGCACAATGGCAGGAGGCTGTATCCGAATTGCTGAACACCACGGCCAAGAGCGACAAGCCCGTCGCGACCCGCAAGGCGTCCAAGGCCGCGCTCGACGCGCTGGCGGCGGGACTGCCGGAACTGCTCGGCGGTTCGGCGGATCTGTCCGAATCCAACTGCACGGATTTCAAGGGCTACCGCTCGGTCCGGGCAGGCCAGTTCGAGGGGAACTACGTCAACTACGGTGTGCGCGAGTTCGGCATGTCCGCGATCATGAACGGCGTCGCGCTGCATGGCGGCCTGATCCCGTTCGGCGGCACCTTCCTGGTGTTCTCCGACTACGCCCGCAATGCGTTGCGCATGGCGGCGCTGATGCGCAAGCGCAGCATCTTCGTGCTGACGCATGATTCGATCGGACTGGGCGAGGACGGTCCGACCCATCAGGCGGTCGAGCATGTCGCGTCGCTGCGTCTGATTCCCAACATGCATGTCTGGCGCCCCGCCGATGCCTTCGAGACCGCGGTGGCATGGACCAACGCGATCGAACGCGCCGACGGGCCGTCGGCGTTGGCGCTGTCGCGCCAGAACTTGCAGCCGCAGGAGCATCCGCCCGCACATCTGTCCGATGCGCGCCGTGGCGGCTATGTCCTGTGGGAATCGGGCGAGGTTCCCGAACTCGCCATCATCGCGACCGGGTCAGAGGTTCAGCTCGCGGTCGACGTGGCCAAGGCGCTGGCCGGCGAAGGCCGGTCGGTGCGGGTGGTGTCGATGCCCTGCGCGGAGGTCTTCCTGGCGCAGGAGCCCGCGTATCGCGACGCGGTGTTGCCGCCGGCGCTGCGCAAGCGCCTGGCGATCGAAGCCGGGGTCTCAGTTTACTGGCGTGCCTTCGTCGGTCTGGACGGCGACGTCGTCGGTGTCGACAGCTTCGGCGAATCCGCGCCCGCGAAGGCGGTGTTCGAGCACTTCGGCCTGACCAGCGATCAGATCCTGGCTCGGGCCAAGCGTCTACTCGGGTAAAATATCGCGCCGCGCGGGCCGCGGCACTGCAGCGCAAGTGACACTCATTCGGCGGTGGCACCGTCGTACGACATACCGGAGAACGTGGAAATGGCAGTGAAGGTAGGTATCAATGGCTTTGGCCGTATCGGTCGCAACGTGCTGCGTGCGGCGGTCCAGAACTTCGGCGGCGACATCGAGGTCGTGGCCATCAATGACCTGCTCGACCCGGACTATCTCGCATACATGCTGCGCTATGACTCGGTGCACGGTCATTTCAAGGGCGAGGTCGCCGTCGACGGCGGTGCGCTGGTGGTCAACGGCAAGAAGATCCGCCTGACCCAGGAGCGCGACCCGGCCAATCTCAAGTGGGACGAGGTCGGCGCCGACGTGGTCATCGAGTCCACCGGTCTGTTCCTGAACAAGGAGACGGCGCAGAAGCACATCGACGCAGGCGCCAAGAAGGTCATCATGTCGGCGCCGTCCAAGGACGACACCCCGATGTTCGTCTACGGCGTCAATCATGAAACCTACGCCGGCCAGACCATCATTTCCAATGCGTCGTGCACGACCAACTGCCTTGCGCCGCTGGCCAAGGTGCTCAACGACAAGTGGGGCATCAAGCGCGGTCTGATGACCACCGTCCACGCCGCCACCGCGACGCAGAAGACGGTCGACGGCCCGAGCCACAAGGACTGGCGTGGTGGTCGTGGCATCCTCGAAAACATCATTCCGTCCAGCACCGGTGCGGCCAAGGCGGTCGGCGTCGTGATCCCGGAGCTGAACAAGAAGCTGACCGGCATGTCGTTCCGCGTGCCGACCTCGGACGTGTCAGTGGTCGATCTGACGGTCGAGCTCGAGAATCCCGCCAGCTACGACGAGATCAAGGCGGAGATGAAGGCGCAGAGCGAAGGCGCGCTCAAGGGCGTTCTCGGCTACACCGAGGATGCCGTCGTCGCCACCGATTTCCGCGGCGACGCGCGTACCTCGGTGTTCGACGCCACCGCCGGCATCGCGCTTGACCCGACCTTCGTCAAGCTGGTGAGCTGGTACGACAACGAGTGGGGTTACTCCAACAAGTGCCTCGAGATGGTGCGCGTGGTGGCGGCCAAGTGAGGTCTTGCGCCATGGCGCGACCGCTCATCCCTGCCTAGGGCGGGGATCCACACTCCCCGCGCAAGCGGGGAGTGCTGTTTTGGGACCTGAATGACTTCCCGCGTGCGCGGGAGCGACGAATCGAAGGAGCCTGCAAGTGACTGTCCTCCGCATGTCCGACCTCGACCTGAACGGGAAGCGACTGCTGATCCGTCAGGATCTGAACGTGCCCGTGATGAACGGCAAGATCACCTCCGACGCCCGTTTGCGGGCGTCACTGCCGACGCTGAAGACGGCCCTGGACAAGGGTGCCTCGGTGCTGGTGATCTCGCATCTTGGCCGCCCCAAGCCGGGCAAGCTCGACCCGAACGCTTCGCTGACGCTGGTGGCCGCGTGGCTGTCCGCCGCACTGGAGCGGACCGTGCCGCTGGTCTCGAACTGGATCGACGGCATCGATCTCGAGCCCGGGCAGATCGCGCTGGGTGAGAACACCCGCTTCCTCGAGGGGGAGAAAAAGGACGACGAGGCCCTGGCCCGAAAGATGGCGTCGCTGTGCGACATCTACGTGATGGATGCCTTCGGCACGGCGCACCGCGCCGAGGCCTCCACGCACGGCGTGGCCCGGTTCGCGCCGGTCGCCTGCGCCGGCCCTCTGCTGTCGGCTGAGCTCGACGCACTGGGCAAGGCCCTGGCTCAACCGGCCCGGCCGCTGGCCGTGATCGTGGGCGGCAGCAAGGTCTCGACCAAGCTGGATCTGCTGAACAATCTTGCCGACAACGCCGATCAGCTCATCATCGGCGGCGGCATCGCCAACACCTTCCTCGCCGCTGCCGGGTACAAGGTCGGCAAGTCGCTGTGCGAGATGGACATGCTGGACACCGCCAAGGCGATCCGCGCCAAGATCCAGGCCCGCGGCGGGGACATCCCGTTGCCGGAGGACGTTGTCTGTGCCACCGAATTCTCTGCCGAGGCGCATGCCGTCGTGCGCAAGGTCGACGAGGTCGAGGACGACGAGATGATCCTCGACATCGGCCCGAAGACCCGCGCCAAACTCGCCGAACAGCTCAAGAACGCCGGGACCATCGTGTGGAACGGGCCGGTTGGGGTGTTCGAGTACGACGCCTTTGCCGGCGGTACCAAGGCGCTGGCCGCGGCCATCGCCGACAGCGATGCCTTCTCGCTGGCCGGAGGTGGCGACACGCTGGCGGCGATCGACAAGTTCGGGGTGGCCGACCGCATTGGCTACATTTCGACCGGGGGCGGCGCGTTTCTGGAGTTTCTGGAGGGCAAGACCCTGCCCGCGGTCGCCGCACTGCAGGCGCGCAGCGCGTCCTGACGGGCCGGCTTCGCGACTTGATTCTTCCCGGGCCGTGCATACAGTCGTATGCACGGCCTTTTTTGGGTTTGATGGGTAACAGGTTTCAATTCACTTGGAGATCGGGCCATGAAGCGGATTGCCACGCTGCTTGCAGTCGTCACCTCCCTGATGCTGTCCGGCTGCGGATACAACAAGCTGCAGCAGCAGGACGAGCAGATCAAAGCGTCCTGGTCCGAGGTGCTCAACCAGTACCAGCGCCGCGCGGACCTCGTGCCGAATCTGGTCAATACCGTGAAGGGCTATGCGGCTCAGGAGGAGAAGGTGCTGACCGAGGTGACCAATGCGCGCGCGCGGGTCGGTCAGGTGCAGATCAGTGCCGACAGCTTCAATGACGCCTCCGCGCTCAAGCAGTTCTCGGCGGCCCAGGGCGAGTTGTCGTCGGCACTGTCCCGCCTGCTGGTGGTCAGCGAGAATTACCCGCAGCTGAAGTCAGATACCTTGTTCCGCGATCTGCAGGCGCAGCTCGAAGGCACCGAGAATCGCATCACCGTCGCCCGGAATCGCTATATCCAGGCGGTTCAGGCCTACAACACCACCGTTCGCTCGTTTCCGAGCAATCTGACGGCAATGATGTTCAGCATGACGGTGAAGCCCAACTTCACCGTCGAGAACGAGGAAGCGATTTCCAAGCCGCCGTCGGTCGATTTCGGTTCCAAGCCTTGAGTGCCGGGGCGGTCCGAGACCGGGCATGACGGCAGCGGCTGCCAGCCATTGCGCGAAGCGGCGCGCCCGGCGCCGGGGAACGGTCACGGTGCGGGGCATTCTGACGGGGCTGCTGCTCGGTTTGGTCGGGCTGGCCTGGGCGGCGGTGGCCGTCCCGCCGATTGCGCGGGTCACCGATCTGACCGGCACCCTGACCGCTCAGGAACAGCAGACGCTGAGCCGGAAACTCGAGGCCTTCGAACAGCGCAAGGGGAGCCAGATCGCGTTGTTGATGGTGGACAGCACCGAGCCGGAGACGATCGAGCAATATGCGCTGCGTGTGGCCGAGGCGTGGAAGCTCGGGCGCGAGGATGTCGACGACGGCGCCCTGTTCGTCGTCGCCAAACAGGACCGTCGCCTGCGTCTTGAGGTTGGCTACGGCCTGGAAGGCGTTCTGCCCGACGCCATCGCCAAACGCATCCTCGCCGAGGACGTCACGCCGGCATTCCGTCGCGGGGCGTATTACCAAGGGGTCGCCGCCGGAATCGATCGCATGATCGCCGTGATCGACGGCGAGCCCCTGCCGCCGCCCAGGCCGGCCCGGCGATCCGGGTCCGATCGCGATCCGCTCGGATCGGCGTTCGCCGCGTTCTTCATCTTCTGGATGTTCGGCCGTCTGCTGCGGCGGGCGACAGGCGATCTGCTGGCGGGAGTCGGCGTCGGCGCCGGGACCGGCGTGGTCGTAGGACTCCTCGCGACATCGACCGTGTTCGGGGTGCTCGCCGGCCTATTCGCCACGGTGATCGCGCTGGCCCTGTTTTCGGGTGGCGGTGGTGGCGGTTTCGGCGGCGGCTTTGGTGGGTATCACCGCGGCGGTTTCGGAGGGGGCTTCGGGAGCGGAGGCTTCGGTGGAGGCGGGTTCAGTGGTGGCGGCGGCAGCTTTGGTGGCGGCGGCGCTTCCGGAGGGTGGTGAGATGACGATCCGGCGAATCCTGAACCATCTGGCAACCGGGCAGTGGCGGCTGCAGCGGGCCTTCCCGCAGCAGGTGCAAGCCGCGATCGAGCAGGCCGTGCGCGATCTGGAAGGGCAGCACCCCGGCGAGATCCGGTTTGCCGTCGAGGCGGCATTGCCGCTGGCCGCGGTGTTCGGTGGCGTCACCCCGCGCGCGCGGGCCATCCAGGTGTTCTCGGACCTGCGGGTCTGGGATACCGAGCACAACAACGGCGTGCTGATCTACGTGCTGTACGCGGACCGTGACGTCGAGATCGTCGCAGACCGCGGCGTGGCCGGCGGGCGTGTGCCGCCGGAACAGTGGGAGCACTGTTGCCGGGTCATGGAGGCCGAGTTCCGGCAGGGTCGCTTCCGCGACGGTGCGGTCGCCGGGATCCGGGCGGTGGCGGCGGTCCTGGCGCAGCATCCCCCGGGACGCCCGGACGTGGGCAACGAACTGCCCGACGCGCCCGTCCTTCTGTAGACTCACCCCTGTTCCACCCAAACGCTGCGAGAACCACTGTGCGCTTCGAAGGCACCGAAAACTATGTCGCCACCGACGATCTGATGATGGCCGTCAACGCCGCCGTGACCCTGCAGCGCCCGCTGCTGGTCAAGGGGGAGCCCGGGACCGGCAAAACCCAGCTGGCGCGGGAGATCGCATCGGCGCTGCAGCGGCCTTTCTTCGACTGGGCGATCAAGTCGACGACCAAGGCGCAGCACGGACTCTACGAGTACGACGCCGTGTCGCGTCTGCGGGACTCCCAGCTCGGGGACGACAAGGTCCACGACATCGGCAATTACATCATCAAGGGCAAGCTCTGGGAGGCGTTCGATTCCGAGGTCCAGCCGATCCTGCTGATCGACGAGATCGACAAGGCGGACATCGAGTTTCCCAACGATCTGCTGCGCGAACTCGACCAGATGGAATTCTATGTCCATGAGACGCGCGAGACGGTGCGGGCCCGCCACCGGCCGATCATCATCATCACTTCGAACAACGAGAAGGAGCTGCCGGACGCATTCCTGCGGCGCTGCTTCTTCCACTACATCCGGTTCCCGGACAAGGACACGATGCAGCAGATCGTCGATGTCCACTTCCCGGAGCTGAAGAAGAATCTGGTCAAGGACGCGATGGATGTGTTCTTTGGTCTGCGCGACCTGCCGGGTCTGAAGAAGAAGCCGTCGACATCGGAGCTGCTCGACTGGCTGAAGCTGCTGCTGGCCGAAGACATCGAGCCCGAAGTGCTGCGCGACGCGAGCAACAAGAAATCGCTGCCGCCGCTCTACGGGGCGCTTCTGAAGAACGAGGCCGACGTGCATCTGTTCGAGCGCGTCGCGTTCATGGCGCGCCGATCGAGCTGAGGTTGCCGCAGGCGTCGGGGCCGCTGAGGCCCCGGGGGCTAGAAGTGGAACTTCAGCCCCAGGCGCAGATCGCGTTCGCGCAGTTCCGCGTCGTCGCGGGCGAACTGGCGGTCGCAGCCCTGGATGAACAGCGACATGCCGTGGATCCCGTGTCCGTCCAGACGATAGGACAGGCGCATGGTCGCTTCGAGCACTTCGATATCCTCGACGCTGTAGCCGGTGGCTTCGCCGAGGACCGTCATGTTGGCGCCGATCGCGAATTCGGTGCTGCCGCCGATCCCGAAGCCGGATCGCGAGCGTTTGCCGGCCCCGAAGAACTCCCAGCCGCCGCTTTCGGATTCGCGGCTCTGGATCCGCAGGCTTTCGAACGACAGCGCGATGGTCGCAGGACCGGTCTGGATCCGTGGCACGAGGCCGATCCGGTAGCTGCTGCGCTCGTTGTGGTAGTCGGCGACCGTGCCCGGTTCGGGGTCCATGTCGACCCGATCGTAGCTCAGGCGCAGCTTGATCCAGGATTCCAGCGCCAGTTCCTGCGACAGGCCGTAGGCCGAGCCGGTGGTCTCGACGTCATTGGCCTGCGGGCCGAAATCGGCACTGCGCATGCCGTAGTACGCGCTGAGATTGTTCGCGTCCCGAGGCATTCCGAGGTCGCGAGCCAGCGCGGGCGCCGATGCGCACCCGCACATGCAAATCAGAAATGCTCCGAACCACCTCATCCGTCGCCGCAACCACCGGAAAAATGAATGACCGCTACTGGCTAGCAAATAGCGGGCCGTCATTCATTTTGCGGGAGCGGTGGTGACAGATTCGCGAAACCGGACCGGTGGGGAGGTTTGGGGGCATGGCCGGCCCCGAGCGGGCCGGCCATGCCTGTCGAGCGGGCCAGGCCCTAGTCGTTGCCAGCCAGCTGCGTGACGATGGCCGGATTTTCCAGGGTCGAGGTGTCCTGCGTGATTTCCTCGCCCTTGGCGATCGAGCGCAGCAGGCGCCGCATGATCTTGCCGCTGCGCGTCTTCGGCAGGTTCTCGGCGAAGCGGATGTCGTCCGGCTTGGCGATCGGGCCGATCTCCTGCCCGACCCAGTCCCGCAGCTCCTTGGCGAGCTTCGCCGCCTCGTCGCCGATCGGGCGCGCGCCCTTGCAGATCACGAAGGCGAAGACCGCTTCGCCCTTGACGTCGTGCGGGCGGCCGACCACTGCCGCCTCGGCGACGCGCGGGTGGGCCACCAGTGCGCTCTCGACCTCCATGGTCCCGAGTCGGTGCCCGGAGACGTTGAGCACGTCGTCGACGCGCCCCATGATCCAGTGATACCCGTCCGGATCGCGGTGCGCCGAGTCGCCGGCGACGTAGCAGCGGTTCTGGAACTGTGACCAGTAAGTGTTGACGTAGCGGGTGTTGTCGCCCCAGATGGTCCGCAGCATCGACGGCCAGGGCTTGCGGATCACCAGATAGCCCCCGAGGTTGGGATCGGTGACCGGATCCCCGTTCTCGTCGACGATGTCGGCCACGATTCCGGGCAATGCCTTGGTGCACGAGCCCGGTTTGGTGGGCACCGCGCCCGGAACCGGTGCAATCATGATGCTGCCGGTTTCGGTCTGCCACCAGGTGTCGACGATGGGCAGCTTCTCCTTGCCGATCACGCGGTGATACCACATCCATGCTTCCGGATTGATCGGTTCGCCGACGGTGCCGAGCAGACGCAATTTCGACAGGTCGAACTTCTCGGGCCATTCCTCGCCCAGCTTCATCAGTGCGCGGATCGCGGTCGGCGCGGTGTAGAAGATGGTCACGCCATGGTCCTGGCAGAGCTTCCAGAAGCGGCCCGCGTCGGGCACGGTCGGTGCGCCCTCGTACATCAGGATGGTCGCGCCGTTGGACAGCGGGCCGTAGGCCACGTAGCTGTGCCCGGTGATCCAGCCGACGTCGGCGGTGCACCAGAACACGTCGTCGTCGCGCAGGTCGAACACCCACTGGCTGGTCACGGTCGCTCCGAGCAGATATCCCGCACTGGAATGCTGGATGCCCTTGGGCTTGCCGGTCGAGCCGGAGGTGTAGAGCAGGAACAGCGGGTGCTCGGCGTCGACCCATTCGGGATCGCACTGCTCCGGCTGGGTGGCGATCTGTTCATGCCACCACACGTCACGTGCCGGGTCGAACGCCACCTCGTGGCCGGTGCGCTTGAGCACCAGCACCTTGCCGATGCTCGGGCAGCCCTGTGACAGCGCATCGTCGGCCGCCTGCTTGAGCTCGACGATGTTGCCGCCGCGATGGCCGCCGTCCGCGGTGATCAGCAGCTTGGCGCCGGCATCCTCGATCCGGTCCTTCAGCGACGCGGCCGAGAATCCGCCGAACACCACCGAGTGCACCGCGCCGATGCGGGCGCAGGCCTGCATCGCCATGACCGCTTCCGGCACCATCGGCATGTAGATGACGACACGGTCACCCTTGTTCACACCCAGCGCCCTGAGCGCGTTGGCGAGCTTGCAGACCTCGGTATGCAGCTCGCGGTAGGTATAGGTCTTGACGTCGCCTTGCTCGCCCTCGAAGCGGATCGCGATCTTGTCGCCGCGATTGCCGAGGTGGCGGTCCAGGCAGTTGGCCGACACATTGAGGCGGCCGTCGACAAACCAGCGGAAATTCGGCGCGTCGCCGTCATCCAGCGCGACGCTGAACGGGGTCTGCCAGGCCAGCTCCTTGCGACCGAGTTCCGCCCAGAATCCGACATGGTCCTTTGCCGCGGCGGCATGCAGGGCCTCGAGCTTGGTCGCGTCCAGGCGCGCGTGCGCGACGAAGTCGGGGTGGGGGGGAAATACACGGTTTTCGCCCAGGACGGACTGGATATTTTCTGAACTCATCTCTGCCTCCACAGGATTTCCGGCCGATTGTCGGGGCGACCGTCGGGGGGTCATGGCCGGACGGTTCTTATGACACGAGCGCCGTCTCCGCGTCCACCGGCGGGCACGTCGCCCGCATGTTGCGGTGCGGGATGCGGAAGTCGAAACAATCCCGCGGCGAATACGTATCCCATTGCCGGAAGCGCGGATGGGCGGCTCCCTGACATCCCGGTACGGTCCTTTCTTACAAGAACGATGTCAGGAGGGGGATCATGTTCAGGCCATACAGGCTTTTTGCGGGCGTGCTGCTGTCATTCAGTGCTGCCGCGCTGGGTTTCTCGTACACCCCGATGACGGACGAGGCGCTGGTCGATCAGGCCGACCGCGTCGTCCTGGCCACGGTTTCGAAGATCGAAGGGTCGCCCCGCAGCGAGTGGGCGCGTTATCGCCTGTCCGCGGTCGAGTCGCTGAAGGGCGAGATCAATCCGCAGGCGCTGATCGTCGCCGTTCCCGGTTCGGCGGATCCCGGTGCCGACGGTGGCCTGCTCGTCGCTGGAGCGCCGCGGCTGGCGGTCAACGAGCGGGTGCTGCTGTTCCTGTCCGAGCGCAGCGATGGCGACATGGGCGTCTCTCAGGCGGCGCTCGGCGCGTTTCAGGTCGTGACCGACGGCGGCGAATCGCTGGTCGTGCGCGACGTCAGCGAGGTGGACACGCCGGGCAATCCCTATGCGGGCCAGGCGCACGGGGTGCGGGACGCCGCTGCGTTTTCGGCCTGGGTGCGCGACCGGGGGCGCGGGCAGCATCGGGGACAGGACTACTGGCGCGACAAGAAACCGCCGCGGGGCAACGGGCCCAAGTACGCGCTGCTGGAGGACCCGCCCGCCCGCTGGCATCAGTTCGAGCAAGGGCTCGATATCGATCTGTACGCCGGCGACGTCGGCCAGGCCTTGCTGCTCGCGGGTGGGTACAGCCAGTTTCGCAGCGCGATCGGTGCGTGGAACGATGATCCGCAAAGTCTGGTCCGCCTGCGCTATGCCGGACAGAGCGGTGCCGTGGGCGGTCTCAACTACAGCGACGGCATCAGCATGATCCTGTTCAACGACCCGCTGGGTGACATCGGCGGCACCTATGACTGTGATCGCGGCGGTGTGATCGCGTTGACCGGTTATCGCTACGGGGCACCGGCTTCGGTCGGAGGTCGCGTCTATCGTCCTCTGTTGGAGGCGGACATCGTGGTCCAGGACGGGGCGGGCTGCTTTCTGGTGAAGAATCTCGGCGCCAACGCCGGCGAGGTCTTCGCGCATGAACTCGGGCATTCCCTGGGGCTGGCGCATTCCTGCGGGGATCCGCGCGGCAGTGCCTGTGTATCCGGGACCGCCGCCAATGCGGCGACGATGCGGGCGAGTCCGCACGATGACGGTCGCGGCGCGACCCTGACCACCGACGATCTGTCCGGCGCCCGCTATCTGTATCCGCAGAGCGGGACGGTATCGGTGCCGCCGCCTGACGGTGCGACGTCGGACGGGAGCGGAGGCGGCGGGGGCGCCCTGGGCGCCGCTGCCTCGGCGCTGCTGGCGATCCTGGCGGTCCTGCACTGGATGCGGATGCGCATCCTCGCCGACGTGTCCTGCGCCGGGCGCGCGGAGGCAAAAAAAGGGGCCGCCCCAGGGGCGGCCCGGTGACTGCGACGAACAGGGGCGTCAGAAGACGTACTTCGCCGAGAACTGAAGGCGGTCCAGCGCGCCGTCGGCACCCGACTCGACCTCGCGCTCGGCGTGGCGGTACTCGGTGCCGAAGGTCAGTTTCGCCGTCGGTGAATACAGCAGGTTGACGCTGCCGCTGACGACGCTGTCGGTTGCGTTGCCGCCGGTGAGCAGGATGTCGTTGTCGGCCTGGAACGCGGAGGCGGTCACGGTCGTGCGCCACTGCGGGGTCCAGGCGTGGCGATAGGCGACATAGCCGGAGGTGACGCCGATGGCTTCAAGATCGTTGCCGTCCATCGCGGCATCGGCCGACATGCCGAGCGCCAGATAGCGGCCGATGCCTTCGCCGTAGTTGAGCGTGAAGCGGATATCGTCGCGGGAACCGAGCGGCAGCTTGCCCGACACGCTGATGCCGTAGCCCATCGTGGTGGCGTCGGGGCCGCCACTGGCGGCGTCGTCGATCGTCAGCTGGCGCAGCATGCCCGCGACGGCGAGGTTGCCGCCGTTGTCGAGCTTGGCGACGTAACGGGCGATCAGGTCGGGAACCTGTCCGTCGTCGGTCTTGGCGGTCGATCCGCTGCCGGTGCCGTCCACCGTGCGCACGGTGGTTTCCGGATTCTCGACGGCGATCGAGAAATTCCCGCTGCTGTACCGGATCATCGGCTGGCGCGCGAACACCGTGCCGTCGGTCGGGAACGCGACGAAGTCCAGCGTCTCCGGAATCGAACCGAGGTTGATGAAGGTCGTCCACTCCTGGCCCATCAACCAGTTGCCATAGGTCAGAAAGGCGCGGCGCAGGCCCGGGTTGTAGGCGTTGGTGACCACCTCATTGCCGGCGCCCTGGTTGACGATGAAATCGAATTCGATATGGCCACCGATCTTCATGCCGTTCTCGAGCGGCGTCTCGGTCTTGATGTAGAGCCGGGTTTCCTTGGCGTGGAAGTCGAGGGCGCTGTAGCTGTCGCCGCCGCCGTTGGAGACCGGAATCGTCGACGGCACGTAGAGGTCGCGCGATGTGCTCTGCGCGACGGCCCCTTCCGAGAACTGGCTGTAGATGACGTCGAGCTTGGCGTAGCCGCCCCAGCTGACGCTGGTGGTGCCGATGGTGGTCTCCCCCGCGTGTGCCGCCACCGATGCCAGCGCAAAACCGGCGCCGAGTGCGGCGGTGACCGGTGCCCGCCAGCCCGTCGCAGTCAGGCGCGGTGCGACGCCGATCTGGTCTTGAGTCTTCATACCGTCTCCTCATCAGTATTTGCGCCCGGACTGGCGCTGTCGGTGTCACTGTGAGATCGGCGGTGCATTGCGAACATTCGCCCTTGGTCGAACTGAATGAGGCTTTTCGACCATGGTCGAATGGGGCCGGGCGGCGACGCTGGTGACAATCGGTACAGCCATTCATTGCCGTGGAGAACGTCATGTCAGAATCCAAAACCTATCCTGTTCCGCCGAACTGGTCCGAGCGCGCGTGGGTCAACGCCGAGCGCTACGAGCAGATGTATCGCCAGTCGGTCGAGGACAGCGAAGGTTTCTGGGGCGAGCACGGCAAGCGTCTCGACTGGATCCGTCCGTACAGCAAGGTCAAGAACGTCTCGTTCGCGCGCAATGCGGTGTCGATCCGCTGGTTCGAGGACGGCACGCTCAATGTCAGTGCCAACTGCCTGGACCGGCATCTGGCCGAGCGTGGCGATCAGACCGCGATCATCTGGGAAGGCGATGACCCGAAGGAGTCGCGTCACATCAGCTATCGCGAGCTGCATGGCGAAGTCAGCCGCCTGGCCAACGCGATGCGGGCGCTCGGCGCCAAGCGCGGCGACCGCATCACCCTCTATCTGCCGATGATTCCGGAAGCGGCCGTTGCGATGCTGGCCTGCGCCCGCATCGGTGCGGTGCACTCGGTGGTGTTCGGTGGCTTCTCCCCTGACGCCCTGGCCGGGCGCATCGAGGACTGTGGTTCGAAGCTCGTCATCACCGCCGACGAGGGGCTGCGCGGCGGACGCAAGGTGCCGTTGAAGGCCAATGTCGACGAGGCGTTGCGGCGCCCCGGGACCGATTCGGTCGAGCACGTGATGGTGGTCAAGCGCACCGGCGGATGGATCGACTGGGACAACGAGCGCGATCTCTGGTACCACGATCAGGTCGCGGCTCAGCCGGCGCGCTGCGAGCCCGAGGCGATGAACGCCGAGGATCCATTGTTCATCCTCTACACCTCCGGTTCGACCGGCAAGCCCAAGGGGGTGCTGCACACCTCGGGCGGCTATCTGCTGTACGCGGCGATGACGCACCAGTACGTGTTCGACTATCACGATGGCGACGTCTACTGGTGTACCGCCGATGTCGGCTGGGTGACCGGGCACAGCTACGTGGTGTACGGGCCGCTGGCCAACGGCGCGACCACGCTGATGTTCGAGGGCGTGCCGAACTATCCCGACGCGTCGCGGTTCTGGCAGGTCGTCGACAAGCACAAGGTCAACATCTGCTACACCGCGCCGACCGCGATCCGTGCCCTGATGCGCGAGGGCGAGGAGCCGGTGCGACGGACCAGCCGGGCCAGCCTCAAGCTGCTCGGGACCGTCGGCGAGCCGATCAATCCGGAGGCCTGGGAGTGGTACTACCGTGTCGTCGGCGAACAGCGCTGCCCGATCGTCGACACCTGGTGGCAGACCGAGACCGGCGGCATCCTCATCACGCCGCTGCCGGGCGCGACGGCACTCAAGCCGGGGTCCGCCTGCAAGCCGTTCTTCGGGGTGCAGCCGGCGATCGTCGACGCCGATGGTCGCGTGCTCGAAGGCGCCTGCGAGGGCAATCTCGTGCTGCTCGATTCCTGGCCGGGACAGATGCGCACGGTCTACGGTGATCACCCGCGCTTCGAACAGACCTACTTCTCGACCTACGACAACGTCTACTTCACCGGCGACGGCGCGCGCCGCGACGCCGACGGCTACTACTGGATCACCGGCCGTGTCGACGACGTCATCAACGTCTCCGGTCATCGCATGGGCACGGCGGAAGTCGAGTCGGCCCTGGTGCTGCACGCGGCCGTCGCGGAGGCGGCGGTGGTCGGGTGCCCGCACGACATCAAGGGGCAGGGCATCTTCGCCTATGTGACGCTCAAGCTCGGCGTCGAGGCCAGCGAGGAGTTGCGCAAGGAGCTGGTCGTGCACGTGCGCAAGGAGATCGGCCCGATCGCCGCCCCGGACGTGATCCAGTGGGCGCCGAGCCTGCCGAAGACGCGCTCCGGCAAGATCATGCGCCGCATCCTGCGCAAGATCGCCGCCAATGAGTTCGATACGCTTGGCGATACCTCGACGCTGGCCGATCCGGCCGTGGTCGATCACCTGATCGGCACCCGCAAGAGCGCCCAGGATCAGGCCGCCTGACGGCGACCGGGACAGAGCGTGCCCGTGCCGAAGGGGCTGCGCCGTCGTGGCGGAGCCCCTTCGGCGTGCGCGGAGGCGTGTGGCACGCGCGGGTCAATGCCAGATAGACTCCGGGCATGAGCGCAAACGTCGTGGTAGTCGCCGACGATCATCCGCTGTTCCGCAGCGCCCTGGTGCAGGCGTTGAAGAACTTCCTGCCAGCGGCGGATGTGGTCGAGGTCAGCGACTTCCCGGCCCTGCAGGCGAGTATCGCCGAGTATCCCGATGCCGATCTGGTCCTGCTGGACCTGCACATGCCCGGGGCCCAGGGCTACTCCTCGCTGCTGTTCCTGCGCAACGAACATCCGGCGGTGCCGGTGGTCGTGGTCTCGGCGCACGAGGAACCCGGGGTGATGCAGCGCGCCTACGATTTCGGCGCCTCCGGCTTCATCCCCAAGTCGTCCGGGGTGCCGACGCTGGGCGATGCCCTGCGGGCGGTGCTCGAGGGTGAAGTCTGGTTCCCCCCGCAGCTGGCCGGCGCGCCGGAGGCGGCCGCCGAGGAACGCGAACTGGCGCAGCGCATCGCCAGTCTGTCGCCGCAGCAGTTCCGCGTATTCATGATGCTGGCCAGCGGGCAGCTCAACAAGCAGATCGCCTACGAGATCCAGGTCACCGAGGCGACCGTCAAGGCGCATGTGACTGCGATCCTGCGCAAGCTCGGGCTGGTCCGGCGCACGCAGGCGGCATTGCTCGCGCAGCGCCTGCTGCAGGCCGAGTCGGCGTCGCTCGAGATCCCCCCGGTCGCCGACGACGAGACCGAATCCGAAGAGGGTTGAAGCGTGCCATCGGGACGGCGGCGGGCATTCCGCTGATGGCGGCTGACGGGTGCGACCCGGCCGGTGAATCGGCTCAGGGCTTGCGGCTGAGCCGGTTGCCCAGCGTCCGGTTCAGCAGTGCCCGCAGCTTGGCGACCGCGACCGGTTTGGGCAGGAACGCATAGCCGCGCTGCACGGCCGCCTGCCGCGCCTGCGGCGTGTGATCGGCGGTGATGACGATCCCCGGCACCTCTGCGTGCCAGCGCTGCTGCAGGGTGTCGAGTGCGTCGATGCCGGAGCGGCCGTCGTCGAGGTGATAGTCGACCATCGCCAATTCCGGTTGCTCGGTGTTGCGTTCGGCCCAGACCAGCGCTTCGGCCAGCCCTGGAAACGCGGCGACGCGGCAGCCCCAGCTTTCCAGTAGCGCGGACATTCCGGCCAGCACCGCCGGCTCGTTGTCGATGCACAGCACCAGCGGATGGCCCAGCCGCCGGCTCATGCGCTGCTCGGGGCGCAGCTCCTCGCTGAGGGCGTCGGCGCTGCCCAGCGGGACGCGGATCCAGAACACGCTGCCGTGCTCTTCCCGCGAGCGCATGCCGATCTCGTGCCCGAGCAGGCGCGCCGTGCGTTCGGCGATCGCAAGGCCGAGTCCGAGTCCGCTTTCCCCCCGTGCGTCCTGGCTGCGCAGGCGCCGGAACTCCTCGAAGATCTCCTGCTGTTTCGACGGCGGGATCCCGGGGCCGGTGTCCCAGATCTCGATGCGGATGGTGCTGCCCTGGCGCCGGCAGCCGAGCAGCACGCGGCCGCGCTCGGTATAGCGCAGCGCGTTGGACAGGAAGTTCTGGACGATGCGGCGCAGCAGGGCGGGATCGGTGTAGACCACCTGTTCACAGGGAACGTGACGGAAGCGCAGCCCCTGTTCCCGGCCCAGCGCGGCGAATTCATTGGCGAGCGGTTCGAGCACACTGCGCAGGCGGACGTGCTCGCACTTGACCGGCAGTGCGCCGGCGTCCAGACGCGAGATATCCAGCAGCGCGGCCAGCAGTTTCTCCGCGGCGGACAGTGCGCCCTCGACGTTGCGGACCAGCATGGCCTGCTTCGGATCGGCGTGCTCCGGGTCGAACGACGCGAGGAACAGGCGGGCCGCGCTGATCGGCTGGACCAGATCGTGCGACGCGGCGGCGAGGAAGCGGGTCTTGGCGGCATTGGCGCGGTCGGCCGCGCTCTTGGCGATCGCCAGTTCGGCGGCGACGTGCGAGACCTCCTCGGTGCGTTCGCGGACGCGCTGTTCCAGCGTGTCGGCGAGTTCCTGGAGGCGCCGCTCGGCGCGCTTGTAGGCGGTGACGTCGGTATAGCTGCTGACGAAGCCGCCGCCGGGCATCGGGTTGCCGCGGATCTGGATCACCGATCCGTCCGGCATCGTGCGCTCGTGTTCGTAGGCGTTGCCGGCCCGCATGTGCTCGAGGCGGCGTTCGACCAGCGCCTCGATGTTGCCGTCGCCGAGCAGGCCCTGGCGCGCGTTGTGCCGGATCAGGCGCTCGATCGGCACACCCTGCGAGACCAGGTCCTCGGGGTACTCGAACAATTCGACGTAGCGCCGGTTCCAGGCCACCAGCCGCAGCTCGCTGTCGACCACGCTGACGCCCAGCGACAGGTGTTCGAGCGCCGCCTGCAGCAGCTCGCGCGAGAACTGCAGCGCATGCGAGGTCTCGTCGAGCAGCTGGATGACATCCTCGAGCTGCATGTCGCGACCGCGCAGCATCGACGCCATCACCACGCGCGCGCTGGAGGCGCCGAGCGCGCCCGCGAGCAGGCGTTCGCAGTAGCGCACCAGTTCCGGGGTCGCGCGTTCGCGATCGAGCAGCTGCACCCGGGCGCGGGTCGAGTAGTCGCCGAGCAGTTGCGCGGCGCGCCCGGCGCCGAAGAAGCGTTCCAGCAGCGCGCGGACATCGCCGACCAGCGCGGTGCCGGTGGTGCTCGGGCGCTGCTGCTGCTGGGGTTCGGCCTCGCCGATGAAGCGGATCGCGTGCAGGTGGTCGCTCAGGCCGGGGGCGAACCAGCGCGAGCCTCCGATGTAGCCGAGCAGGTTGGCGGCCAGGCTCCAGATGGTGCCGTGGGTGACCGGGTCGAGCCAGTCGATGCCGAACAGTGCGTGTGGACGCAGCCAGCCGATGCCGCCGGGGCCGAGCGTGACCAGCGCCGAATCGGTGCCGGCCAGCGTCGGCAGCATCAGCGTGTAACCCCACAGGGTGAAACCGGCGATCAGTCCGGCGAGCACGCCCTGATGGGTGCCGCGCTTCCAGTACAGTCCGCCGATCAGCGCCGGCGCGAACTGCAGGACCGCAGCGAACGACAGCAGCCCGATCGACGCCAGCGACCCCTCGGCGGCGAAGCGGGTATACAGATACGCCAGCGTCAGCAGGACCACGATGCTGATCCGGCGCGCGGTCTTGATTAGGCCGGACAGGTCGGGACGCCGGGCCAGGCCCAGCGGCTGCCAGCGCAGCAGCAGCGGGATCACCAGCTCGTTGCTCAGCATCGTCGACAGCGCCACGGTCGAGACGATGACCATGCTGGTGGCCGCCGAGAACCCGCCGATGAAAGCGAACAGCGCCAGATCGGTATGGCCCTGGCTCAGCGGCAGGCTCAGCACGTAGCTGTCGGGCGAGACCTCGGGGCCGAGGCTGACCGCGCCGGCGCCGGCGATCGGCAGCACCAGCAGCGAGATCAGCACCAGATAGATCGGGAAGATCCAGCGCGCGCTGCGCAGCTCGGAGCGCCCGCCGTTCTCGACCACGGTGACCTGGAACTGACGCGGCAGGCACAGGATCGCCGCCATCGCCAGCACCGTCTGCGCCAGAAAGCCGGTCATCCATTCCGGCCGTGCCATTGCCTCGGTGACCTGTGGCTGCGCCAGCGCTGCGGACAACGCACTGCCGACGCCGTCGAAGACCCCGTACGCGGCGTACAGGCCGATCGCGACGAAGGCACCGAGCTTGACCACGGACTCGAACGCGACCGCCAGCAGCAGGCCGTCGTGGCGTTCGTTCGAGGACACCTGGCGGGTGCCGAACAGGATCGCGAAGATCGCCAGCATCACCGCGGTGACGAGCGCCCCGTCGCCGAACACGCCACGCGGGCCGCTGTCGGGGACCGCAAGCACCTCCAGCGAGATCGCGACGGCCTTGAGCTGCAGGGACAGGTACGGCAGCACGCCGACCATGGCGATCACCGCGACCAGTGCGGCGAGCGACTGGCGCCGGCCGTAGCGGGCTCCGACGAAGTCGGCGATCGAGGTGATGTTGTGGCGCCGGCACATCAGGACCAGACGCTCGAGCAGCGGCGCGCCGAACAGGAACACCATGATCGGACCGAGATAGATCGGCAGAAAGTCCCAGCCGCGTTCGGCGGCCCGACCGACCGCGCCGTAGAAGGTCCAGGACGTGCAGTACACCGCGAGGGCGAGGCTGTAGGTCAGGGGCCGAGCCTGGGGTCGCGCCGTCAGCGCGGCGCGGCGGTCGCCCCAGTACGCGACCGCGAACAGCAGGCCGACGTATCCCGCCGACAGCAGCAGCAACAACCAGCCGGGCAGCACGGCGCTAGTTCCGCGGACGCGCGCGGCGCCGAGGCGGCGCGGTGGACGGTACGGCGGCTGGCATGCGGTGCGGGCTCCTCCGGCGGGGCGTCGTGCGCCCGTCTGTTGGCATCCGTCCGAGTTTACGGCAAGCCGGTCCGGCGTCGACCTCGACCAAGGGCGGATGGACGCGGCCCGGGCATTGGCGGATGGTTGGACGCCGAGGAGGCGGAAAACCAATCCGCTCGACGGGCAACGCAGATGCCGAACACTTCACGCCGCGTGCTGGGGCTGGCAGTCGTCGCACTGCTCGGCTTCGCGCTGTTCAACTTCCCGCTGCTGTCCCTCGCGGACGGCCACAGCGGTCCGCTCGGCGCGCCGGCGCTGCTGCTGTACATCTTCGGGGTCTGGGCGGTGCTGATCGTCCTGGCCGCGGTGCTGCGTCGATGAGGGCTGGATGAGTACCCTGCCGGTCGCGACGGTGCTGGCGGTGTCCCTTGCGTATCTGGGCCTGCTGTTCGTGATCGCGCTGCTGGTCGAGCGGCGCATCGAGCGCGGTCGGCAACTGGTGCGTTCGCCGACGATCTATGCGCTGTCGCTGGCGGTGTACTGCACGTCCTGGACCTTCTTCGGCAGCGTCGGCGTCGCGGCGACACAGGGCATCGGCTTCCTGCCGATCTATCTCGGGCCGACGCTGATGGCGCTGCTGTGGCCGACCCTGATGGTCAAATGCCTGCGCATCGCCAAGCGCGACCGCATCACCACGATCGCGGACTTCATTGCGTCGCGCTACGGCAAGCGCCGTGGCCTGGCGGCACTGGTTGCGCTCATCTGCGTCATCGGCGTGCTGCCGTATCTGGCGCTGCAGCTCAAGGCCGTCGCCGCCGGGTTCACCCTGCTGACCAGCGGCAGTGCGTCGATGCGCGGTGGTCTGTTCGGCGATACCGCACTGGTGATCACCCTGGTGATGGCGGCGTTCACGATCATGTTCGGCACGCGGCATCTGGACGCATCGGAGCGCCACGAGGGCCTCGTCGCCGCGATCGCCTTCGAATCGGTGGTCAAGCTGTGCGCCTTTCTCGCGGTCGGTCTGTTTGCCTGTTTCGTGCTGTTCGACGGTCCGGCGGCACTGTTCGCCGAGGCCGCCGCGCACCCGCGCCTGTCGGCGTTGTGGCGGTTCGAGACCTCCGCGGGTGGTTGGTTCGACTGGAGCGTGCTGATCCTGCTGTCGATGGCGGCGGTGACGCTGCTGCCGCGCCAGTTCCAGGTCGCGGTGGTCGAGAACGTCGACGAGGCGCACGTGCGGCGCGCGACCTGGCAGTTCCCCCTCTACCTGCTGACGATCAATCTGTTCGTGCTGCCGCTGGCCTGTGCCGGCGTGCTGTTGATCGGGCCCGCACTGGCGGCGGACGACTATGTCCTGGGGCTGCCGATGCAGTCCGGCCATCCGTATCTGGCGCTGCTGGTGTTCATCGGCGGGACGTCGGCGGCCACCGGCATGATCATCGTCGAAACCACCGCGCTGGCGACGATGATCTCCAACGATCTGGTGCTGCCCGGCCTGTTGCATCGAGCCTACGCCGCGGACCTCGGACGGCTGCTGCTGCTGATCCGCCGAGGGGCCATCCTCATCGTCGCGCTGCTCGGCTATCTGTATTTCCGCTATGCCGGAGAGGCGCGCAGCCTGGTGTCGATCGGACTGATCTCCTTCGCCGCCGTCGCGCAGCTCGCTCCGGCCTTCTTCGGTGGCCTGTACTGGCGGCAGGGGACCCGTAGCGGGGCATATGCCGGGTTGCTCGCCGGCTTCGTCGTCTGGGGCTACACGCTGCTGCTGCCGTCGGCGTCGCACAGCGGGTGGCTGCCTGCGCAGTGGCTGCTCGAAGGCCCGCTGGGGATCGGCTGGCTGCGGCCGCAGGCGCTGTTCGGCATGGACGGCGTCACCGCGATCACGCACGGCGTCTTCTGGAGCCTCCTCGCCAATGCGGCCGCCTACGTCGGCGTCTCGCTGGCGACCCGTGCGGATGCCCAGGAATCGGCACAGGCGGCGCTGTTCGTGGGAGCCTTGCGGCGGGACGCGGAGCGGCCGATTCCGCTGTGGCGCGGCGGCGTGGCCCTGCCGGAGCTGCGGGCGCTGCTGGTGCGCATTCTCGGAGAAGCCCGCGCCCAGGCGGCGCTCGAGGCCTATCGCAACCACCACGGCGGGCGTGTCGACGACAATGACCCGGGCCTGCTGCAGCATGTCGAGTCGGTGCTGGCGGGGGCGATCGGCAGTGCCTCCGCGCGCATCCTGGTTGCGTCGATCGCGCGCGAAGCGCCCCTCGGGCTCGAGGAGGTCATGCATATCCTCGACGAGGCCTCCCAGGTCCTGCACTACAGCCGCGCGCTGTCGGCGCGGACCCGGGAGCTGCGCGACGCCAACCGCCGGCTGCAGGAACTCGACCAGCTCAAGGACGAGTTCATGTCCACCGTGACCCACGAACTGCGTACGCCGCTGACATCGATCCGAGCATTCTCCGAGATCCTCGCCGACAACCCCGCGCTCGACCCGGACGAGCGCGCCCGCTATCTGGGCATCATCATTCGCGAGACCGAAAGGCTCACCCGACTGATCAACCAGGTGCTCGATTTCGCCCGGCTCGAACAGGGTGAGGCGCAGTGGCATATCGAGCCGGTGGCACTGGGCACGGCGATCGGCGACGCCGCCGCTTCGGTGCGCCAGCTGTTTGACGACGCCGGCGTCACGCTCGACGTCGGCCCGGTGCCGGACGACTGGTGCGTCCGCGCCGATGCCGATCGCCTGCAGCAGGTGCTGGTGAATCTGCTGGGCAACGCGCTCAAGTTCGCGCCGCCGCAACGCGGCCGCGTCGAGTTGAGCGCAACGCGTGACGGCGGAAGCGTGTGCGTCGCCGTCGATGACAACGGTCCGGGGGTCGCGGCGCAGGATGTCGAGACCGTGTTCGAGAAATTCAGACAGAGTGGCAGTAATCTGACCGGAAAGCCCCAGGGCACCGGACTCGGCTTGCCGATCAGCCGCCATATCGTCGAGCGGTTCGGCGGACGCATCTGGGTACAGCCGCGACCGGGCGGCGGGGCGAGTTTCCGGTTCACGCTGCCTCTGGAGGAGAGTGCATGACGCAGAAGACCGTACTGGTCGCCGACGACGAGGAGAACATCGTCGTTTCGCTGGAATTTCTGCTGCGCCAGCTCGGCTGCGCGGTGCGGGTGGCGCGTGACGGCGACGAGGCCATCGCGATGATTCGCGAGCACCGTCCGGATCTGGTGCTGCTCGACGTGATGATGCCCGGACGCAGCGGCTACGAGGTCTGCCAGATGTTGCGCGACGATCCGGTTCTGCGGCAGACGCCGGTGATCATGCTCACCGCGAAAGGGCGCGAGGCGGAGATCGCGCGCGGTCGCGCCGTCGGCGCCGACGTCTATGTCACCAAGCCGTTTTCGACGCGCGAGCTGTCGGCGCGCATCCGCGGCATGCTGGATCTGCCGGAGGCTTGATGCGCGCGCATGTCCGCTTGCTGGGCGTCGCCGTGGGCATTGCCGCGATCGCCGTGCTTCTGTTCGCGGCGCTGACGGTGCTGGCGCTGCCCGCCGAACAGCGCGCGCCGGTGGTCGACGTGTTGCGGGGGCGGGTCGTGGTGCTGGTGCTGGTGGCGGTGGCCGCGCTGTCGGCCGCGGCGTTCGCCGGCATGCAGTGGCTGCGCGGCGAGGTCGAATTCATCCCGGCACTGACGCATCTGCTCGACCGCCTGCACGGTGGTCGCGCCGAACTGCGGGTCGACGACGCCAGCGGCGTGCCGCCGCCGCTGGCGGACGCAGTGAATCGTCTGGCGGCGGACTACGAGGAGCGCCGCCGTGCCGGTGCGGCGGAGATTGCCGCGGCCACCGACAAACTCGCCGAGGAACGCGATCTGCTGGCCGCGGTGCTGTCGGACCTGCCGGCGGCGGCGATCGCGTGCTCGCGCGACGGACGCATCCTGCTCTACACGCCGCGCGCCGTCGCCATGATCCGTGCGGTCGAGCCAGAGGTGTTCATCGGACTCGGACGCACGATCTTCGCGCTGTTCCGGCGCAGCGCGATCGTTCATGCGCTGGAGCGGCTGGATGCGGCGGTCGCTCGCGACGAGGCGCGCGCCGGGGCGACGGCGCTGCTGGCGACGCGCGGCGGCGCGCTGCTGCATGCGCGCTTCACGCCGCTGCAGGGACGCGCGGTCAACGGGTTTTTCCTGCATCTGCAGACGCTCGAGAACCGCGAGGAGCCGGTACCGGGCGACGCCGACGGCAGACGCCGCATCGCCAATCTGCGCGCGGCAGTCGAGATGCTGCGCGACTATCCGGAGATGTCGGCGCAGGAGCGCCGGCGCTTCGTCGAGGTGATCGACCAGGAATCGGCCACCCTGGCCGGTGCGATCGATGTCGGCGGCGGCGACGAGCGCTGGCCACTGGAGGACGTGACGGTCGAGACGCTACTGTCGCTGCTGCAGTCGGCGATGAGTGCCACGGTCGGCGCCGTGGTCGCGCTGCCCGCGTCGTTGCCGCCGCTGTGGATCGCCGCCGAGAGCTTCGCGCTGACGGCCTTGTTGCGGGACTACTGTTCGCAGCTGCCCCACGGTGAGCGGCAGTACCGGCTCGATATCGGCGAGGACGGCCGCTATCTGCGTCTGATGCTGCGCTGGTCGCCGCCGCAGCTGCTCGATACCGCCCGGTGGCGCGAATGGGAGCAGGCGCCGCTGTCGGTGCAGGGATTCCGGTTGCCGCTGTCGCCGGCGGCGATCGCACGGGGCCACGGCGGCGAACTCTGGCAGCGCATCGACGGCGACGAGGCGACCCTGTGCATCCTGTTGCCGCGGACCGAATTGCCGGACGATGACGTCGCGCGTGGCGGCGTCGCGGTGCCGGCGCCGCAGATGTTCGACTTCAGCACGCAGTCGCTGCGCCTGTCGCAGGCTGGCGCGGACCCGCCGCTGCGGAACCTGATCTATACCGTGTTCGACACCGAGACCACCGGACTTCAGCCGTCGGCCGGTGACCAGATCATCTCGCTGGGCGGAATACGTGTCGTCGGTGGGCGCATTCTGAGCCGCGAGGTGTTCGAATCGCTGGTGGCGTCGACACGCCGCATCGATCCGGCCGCACAGAAGGTTCACGGCATCGACGCGACGATGCTCGCCGGTCAGCCCGATATCGCCGAGGTGCTGCCGCGCTTCGGACAGTTCTGCGAGGACACTGTGCTGGTCGCGCACAACGCCGCGTTCGATCTGCGCTTTCTCGAAATGCAGGCCGATGCGACCGGGACGCGCTTCGAGCAGCCGGTACTGGATACGCTGCTGCTGTCGCAGGTCGTTTATCCGGTCGAGCAGGGCCATGCCCTGGAACTGCTGGCGGAACGGCTCGGCGTTTCGGTGCTTGGCCGGCATACCGCGCTGGGGGATGCAATCGTGACCGCGGAGATCTTTCTGCGGTTGCTGCCGCTGCTCGAGGCGCGCGGCATCCACACGCTGCAGGCGGCGCTGGAGGCCTCGCGCGCCGTGCCGCTCGCCAAGGTGCGTTACTGATGATCGGACATGGACTCGCAGTTGCCAGCCGCGACGCGCGCGTGCGCCAGATGCTCGAGCGCCTGGCCGCGCTCGGCGACGACGGCGCCCTGATCGAAGCGGCCCGCGATCTACGCGGGCTGGCTTTCGAGCTGCTGGAGGACGATGAATCGGCCGCGCAGCTGACCCGGACCATCGCCGATCTCAACGACGCGCTGACGATCCGGATCCTGGAGACCGTGCAGGCGCGGCATGGACTCGAGTCCATCCGCTTCGCGTGGATGGCACTCGGCAGCGAGGGCCGCCGTGAGCAGACCGTTCACACCGATCAGGACAACGCGATCATTTTTGCCGCGGACGACGTCGACACGGTGCGGGCGACACTGCTGCGCTTCGCCGACGAGGTCAACTGCCTGCTCGACGCCTGCGGGTTCCCGCTGTGTCGCGGCGACATCATGGCGCGCAATCCCCGGTGGTGCCTGAGCATCGGCGAGTGGCGCGACTGCTTCGCGCGCTGGATCGACACCGGCGATCCGGAGGCGCTACTGCACGGCGCGATCTTCTTCGACTTCCGCGGACTCTGGGGGGCGCTCGATCTGGCCGCCGAGCTGCGCATGTGGCTGTCGTCGTACATCGCGCCGCGCCCCGTGTTCCTGCGCCAGATGACCCAGAACGCGCTGCGCTCGCGGCCACCGGTCGGCGTGTTCGGGCGCCTGCGCTTCGAGCGTCGCGCCCGCGTTCCGGATTCCTTCGACATCAAGCTGCAGGGCGCCGGACTGTTCACCGACGCGGCGCGCATCCTCGCACTGTCGCGGGGCGTGGCCGAGACCTCCACGCCGGCACGGCTGCTGGCGTGGCCGCACAGCGACTACGAGCGCCGTGAGGCCGAGTCCTGGGTCGAGGCGTTCTATGCGCTGCAGGACTTCCGGCTGCGGCGGCAGCGCGACTGCCACCATGACGGCGCCGAGCTCGACAACCGCATTCCGGCGGCGAGCCTCAGCGGCTTCGATCGGCGCGTGCTGCTGGCCTGTTTCGAGGAGGCGCGCGCGCTGCGCGTGCGCATCGCCACCGACTACGGCCTGCGCTACTGAGCGCGTCCGCTCCAGCCGCCGTACGACCAAAGTCGCGCCCGCTCCGGCGCCGCGCTTAGACCAAAGTCGCGATTTCAGCACGACACACGGTTGCTAGATTGGCTCCACGCATAAACCCGCGTGTGAATGGAGGAGCGGTCATGTCTGAGCACAACTCAGCGAGCGCGGAAGCCTACTGGAAGGCCAACGTCAGGTTGGTGCTGTGGCTTCTCGCGGTGTGGTTCGCGGTGTCTTACGGGGCCGGCATCCTGCTGGTCGACTGGTTGAACGAATTCCGTCTGTTCGGGTTCAAGCTCGGGTTCTGGTTCGCCCAGCAGGGCTCGATCTATGTGTTCGTCGCGCTGATCTTCATCTACGTCTGGCGTATGAACAAACTCGACCGCGAACACGACGTCCACGAGGACTAAGGGAGACTATCGATGGATGTCATGACACTCACCTATCTGTTCGTCGGCGTGACCTTCGCGATCTACATCGGCATCGCGATCTGGTCCCGCGCCGGCTCGACCTCCGACTACTACGTGGCGGGCGGCGGGGTGCCGCCGATCGCCAACGGCATGGCCACCGCCGCCGACTGGATGAGCGCCGCATCGTTCATCTCGATGGCCGGCATCATCGCCTTCGCCGGCTACGACGGCTCGGTGTACCTGATGGGCTGGACCGGTGGCTACGTGCTGCTGGCGTTGCTGCTGGCGCCGTACCTGCGCAAGTTCGGCAAGTTCACGGTGCCGGACTTCGTCGGTGACCGCTACTACTCGTCGACGGCGCGTCTGGTCGCCGTGGTCTGCGCGATCTTCGTGTCCTTCACCTACGTGGCCGGCCAGATGCGCGGCGTCGGCATCGTGTTCAGCCGCTTCCTCGAAGTGGACATCAACACCGGCGTGCTCATCGGCATGGCGATCGTGTTCTTCTATGCCGTGCTCGGCGGGATGAAGGGCATCACCTATACGCAGGTCGCGCAGTACTGCGTGCTGATCTTCGCGTACATGGTGCCGGCGATCTTCATCTCGCTGCTGATGACCGGCAACCCGATCCCGCAGCTCGGCTTCGGCGGCCAGACCGCGGACGGCACCTATCTGCTCGACAAGCTCGATGGACTGGTCGGCGATCTCGGGTTCTCGGCGTATACCGAAGGCACCAAACCGGCGATCGACATGTTCGCGATCACCCTGGCGCTGATGGTCGGTACCGCCGGTCTGCCGCACGTGATCGTGCGCTTCTTCACGGTGCCGAAGGTCCGCGACGCGCGCCGCTCCGCTGGTTGGGCGCTGATCTTCATCGCCATCCTCTACACCACCGCGCCGGCGATCGCCGCGTTCGCCCGGGTCAACCTGATCGATTCGGTGTCCGACGTGCCGTACGCCGAGGCGCCGAGCTGGGTCAAGAGCTGGGAGAAGACCGGCCTGATCAGCTGGGAGGACAAGAACGGTGACGGCGCGATGCAGTACGTCGCGGCCAAGGATGCCAACGAGATGAAGATCGACCGCGACATCATGGTGCTCGCCAATCCGGAGATCGCCAAGCTGCCGAACTGGGTCATCGCGCTGGTCGCGGCCGGTGGTCTGGCGGCGGCGCTGTCGACCGCGGCGGGGCTGCTGCTGGTGATCTCGACGTCGATCTCGCACGATCTGCTGAAGAAGACGCTGATGCCGGCGATCACCGAGAAACAGGAGCTGCTGTTCGCCCGCATCGGCGCGGCGGTGGCAGTCTGCGTGGCCGGTTATCTCGGCATCAATCCACCGGGCTTCGTCGCCCAGGTGGTGGCCTTCGCCTTCGGTCTGGCCGCGGCATCGTTCTTCCCGGCGATCATCATGGGCATCTTCTCCAAGCGCATGAACAAGGAAGGCGCGATCGCCGGCATGGTGACGGGCATCACCCTGACGGCGGCCTACATCGTCTACTTCAAGTTCGTCCATCCGGAGCTCAACAGCGCCGAGCACTGGTTCCTCGGGATCTCTCCGGAGGGCTTCGGAACCGTCGGCATGGTGCTGAACTTCGCGGTGGCGACCGTCGTCTCGATGCTGACCAAGGCTCCGCCGCAGGCGGTGCAGACGCTGGTCGGCGAGATCCGCGTCCCGCGTGGCGCCGGGACCGCGTCGGCGCATTGATCCCCCCGACCGGGATGCGCAGTGGCAACCCAGGACCCCGGCTTCGGCCGGGGTCTTTTTGCGTCAGGGTACTCGAAAGCGATTGTCATTTCGTGTAAAAAAGGGGCCGTCCGGTCGCTTTCCCTCCCTTAGGCCGGACAATTATTGACCGCGGCCGTCCGGCCGCGGTCCTCCTTTTTTGCATACATTTTCCGTCCGGTCGCACCGCTGCGCGCCGAACGGCCTCGGGTGTCGGGAACGCGTGCACTATCAACATCGCTACCACGCGGGCAATTTCGCCGATGTGTTCAAGCATGTGCTGCTGGTGGCGCTGTTCGACGCGCTCAACCGCAAACCGGCGCCGTGGTGCTACGTGGACACCCATGCCGGCGCCGGCCGCTACGACCTGCGTGACGCCGCATCGCGGCGGACCGAGGAAGCCGATTCCGGCATCGTCCGGCTCTGGGCGGACCCGGCGCCGGATCCGGCGCTGGCGGCCTATCTGCAGATCGTGCGCGCCGCCAATTCCGGCGAGGCCCTGCGCACCTATCCCGGGTCACCGGCCATCGCCGCGGCGATGGCGCGGCCGGGCGACCGTCTGGTGCTGTGCGAGCGGGTGCCCGAAGTCGCCGCGGCGCTGCGCCGGGCGCTGGGCGCGGACCGCCGGGTCGCGATTCATGCCCGCGATGGCTACGAGGCCGTCTCGCTGTTGCCGCCCCGCGAGAAGCGCGGCCTGGTCCTGGTCGACCCGCCGTTCGAGCGTCCGGACGAATTCGACGCCGCGGCCACTTTCGCGGCCGCCGCGCTGCAACGTTTCTCCAGCGGCGTGCTGGCGATCTGGTTCCCGTACAAGAACCGCCACCTGACCGAACGCTGGCTGCGGCGCATGCAGAGGCAGACCCGGCAGGAGGCCGCGTGCTGCGTGCTCGAAACCGGAGCGCACGGCGAGGGGCAGATGCGGGCCTGCGGCCTGCTCGTCGTCAATCCGCCGTTTGCGTTCGCGCAGGCCATGGACGCCGTGCTGCCGGTGCTCGCCAATGCCCTGGCCCAGGGCGCCAAGGCCGAGGCGCGGTGCGAAATCTGGCCCGCCGGGCGGGACGGCGCGCCGGCATGAACCGCGTCCTCGAGCTGTACACCGGCAAGTTCCTGCGCCTGCTGCGCAATGCGCACTGGGAATACGTCGAACGGATCAACAGCCGCGGCGCCGGCTTCATCATCGCCCGCACCGATGCCGACGAGCTGGTGCTCGTGGAGCAGTACCGGATGCCGCTGCAGACGCGGACGATCGAGCTGCCGGCCGGCATCATCGGCGACGAGGACGCGCATCGCGACGAGAGCGTCGAGGCCTCGGCGCTGCGCGAGCTGGAAGAGGAGACGGGGTTCCGGGGGCGCAGCGCGCGGATTGTGTTCAGCGGACCGACGGCGCCGGGAATGACGGCGGAGATGGCGTATTTCGTCCGTGTCGAGGGGCTGCAGCGGGTCGGGCCCGGCGGCGGCGTCGCCGGCGAGGACATTACCGTCCATGTGGTGCCGCTGGCGCAGCTCGACGCCTGGCTGGACGCCCGCCAGGCGGACGGCATGCTGGTGGACGCCCGGATCCTCGCGGCGCGGCAGTTGCTGACGCGCTAGAGCAGGCGGCGTGGCGGGAATTCGGCGGCTTCCGGCAGGGCCTCGGCCCGGGTGATCGCCTGCGCGAACAGCCGGTCCGCGCCGACCGGGCCGAGCGCCTCGCAGGCGGCGACGTAGATCAGGTGGGTCAGCGGCGCGTATTCGGCCGGCGACAGGCGCCGGAAGTAGCCGTCGTCGTCATGCTGCAGCGCCCAGGTTTCGAGTGCGCGCTGCGCGGTGTCGGTCAGGCCGCTGCCCGGCGTGCGGCGGGTCAGCGCCGCGATGAAAGCACCGGATGCCGTCGCGCCGGGGCGGCGCACGCCCTCGAACACGCCGAGGGCGACACTGCGGAAGATCCGGAAAGCGGCGGTGCCTTCGACCGGCGCCCGCGGCGCGGGCGGGGTCGGCGCGCCGTTGCGGGACTGCGTCGGGTCGATGCCGCGCGCCAGCAGTGCCCGGTACAGGGCCATGCGCACCTCATGACGCTGTCGGGTCGGCAGTGCCAGCGCCGAGGCGACGTCGTTGACGTATTCGATCAGCGCGTTGGGTCGGGTCGCCGCGTATTCCCGATCCCACAGGACCAGCGCCGAGTGGGCCTGGGCCGCATCGAGGATATGCTCGAGGCCGGCGTGCAGCGCCTCGCGAACCGCGCGTCCCTTGTCGTCGAGCGTGGCCATCGCGCCGCTCAGCCCTTGCCGCCGTGCAGCAGATCCTTCTGGAACTCGGGGTAACCGATCTCGTCGTGTTCGGTGAAGTCCAGGCCTCGCTGTTCGTGCAGCGTCGCGGCGCGCAGGCCGATGGTGATCCGCAGCAGCCAGAAGCACGCCAGCGCGGCCGGGAATGCGAGCGCCAGTGCGGCGCCGATGCCGATCAGCTGGATGCCGGCGCGTCCGAGGTTGAACAGGTCGCCCTTGTAGAACAGGCCTGCGGCCAGGGTTCCCCAGGCGCCGCAGAAGGCGTGGACCGGCACCGCGCCGACGACGTCGTCGATGCGCAGGCGTTCGAGCAGGGCCCCGCCGAGGACCATCACCGGGCCCGCGACGAGTCCGGTCAGGATGGCGAAGCCGGTCGGCATCGTCGCGCAGCCGGCGGTGATCGCGACCAGTCCGGCGACCGCGCCGTTGACGGTCGTGGTCATCAGTACCGGGCGGTTGAGCAGGGTCAGCGTCAGATAGGTTCCGACCATGCCGCCGGCGCCGGCCAGGTGCGTGTTGACGAGGACGAAGCCGAGATCGGCGTTGGCGGCCAGCGTCGAGCCGCCGTTGAAGCCGAACCAGCCGAGCCAGAGCACGAAGACGCCGAGTGCGACCAGCGGCAGATTGTGGCCCGGAATGGCGCGGGCACTGCCGTCGGCGCCGAAGCGGCCCAGACGCGGGCCGACCACGATCGCACCGGCGAGCGCGCACCAGCCGCCGATCGAGTGCACCACCGTCGAGCCGGCGAAGTCGATGAAACCCAGGGCGCCGAGCCAGCCCTGGCCGCCGAAGTATCCGCCCCAGGTCCAGGATCCGTAGAGCGGGTAGATGCCCGCGGTGATCACCACCGAGGCGATGACATACGGTCCGAAGCGCATGCGTTCGGCGACCGTTCCGGAGACGATGGTGGCGGCGGTGGCGGCGAACATCGCCTGGAACAGCAGGAACACCGAGTCGCCGCCGCTGAGCGTCTCCGGCAGGAAGTGGCTGCTGCCGAACCATCCGCTCGAATTGAGGCCGAACATCAGCCCGAAGCCGACGGCCCAGAAGGCCAGCGCGCCGAAGCACAGGTCCGCCATGTTCTTCATGATGACGTTGGTGCTGTTCTTCGCGCGCGACATCCCGCCTTCGAGCAGGGCGAAGCCGGCCTGCATGAAGAACACCAGTGCGGCCGACACGCAGACCCAGGCGATGTCGGCGGGTGCTTCCAGTGTCGCTGCCGATGCCGTTCCCGGCACCAGCGCCAGTGCCACGAGCTGCGGCAAGCGCTTTTTCTGCACGTGATCCCCCATGTCATATTCGTTCGGCGATCCCCGGCGGGATCGCTGTATGCTGCGATGCAAAAGAAGGGCCAATTCCGGACGCCGGCCGGTGCCGGCCCACGAAATTCGCCGCTGAGCCAAGGAGGCCGGAGCAGATGACCGATGCACCGCTCGCGGGTCCGGTGTCCGGGCCCGAACCGGGCCCCTCAATCGACCGCAGGGCCTGCATCACGCCGGAGGCGTTCCATGTCGCCACGTGGATGTACGGGCTGCCACTGGCGCGGCCGTGGCGGCGTCTCGCGGCGATCGGCATCGACGCCGTGGTGGTGGCGGTCATTGCCCAGTCCGGCGGCCTGCTGCTGGCGGTGGCGCTGACGATGCTGGCCTACGGCTGGCTGCGCGCCCGCGATCGGGCGCGCAGCGGGACCGGTCGGGGCCTGCCGGCGATGCTGCGCGGATTCGCCGTGCTCGTGCTGTTCTTTGCGGTCCTGACGATCAGCGAGTCGGTGATGATGCGCCTGCACGGGGACGGCGAGCCCGACGGGGCGCCGGCCGTGACCGGTGGGACCGATTACGCGCTGTCCCCGACCGATGCCGCGGAGTTGGCGCTGCTGCTGGTCGCCGCGCGCGCCTGCGACGACGCCGATTGCCGGCGCAAGGTCTTCGACGAGCTGGCCGAGGGAGTGGACCGCAGGGGCGGTCCGGTCGAGCAGCGGCGTGCGGCGCTCGTCGAGCTGGCCGATGTCGTCGCGGCGGACGCCACGGAAGTCGAGCAGCTGCGGACGGTGGCGGCCCAGCGGCCGGAGCGGGTGCCGCCCGGGCCGGTGGAGCCCGACCCCGCCGCCCCCGCGGCGGCGGGCACCCCTGCGAACGCGCCGCTGGCGCCGGACGGCAGTTTCAGCATCCTACGCACGCTGCAGGCGCTGGCCGCCGATCTGGGCTTCAGCCTCGGCTGGGGCGCGGTCTATTTCACGCTGCTGACCGTGTACTGGAACGGCCAGACCCTCGGCAAGCGCTGGCTCGGCATTCGCGTCGTCTCGCTCGGCGGACAGGCGCTGCGGTACGGCGACGCCTTCGATCGCTACGGCGGTTACGCGGCGGGCTTCGCCACCGGTCTGCTCGGATTCCTGCAGGTCTACTGGGATCCGAACCGGCAGGCCATTCACGACAAGGTCGCGTTCACCGCGGTGATCCGCGACGCGGACGGCCAGGCGGTCGACCGCGCGCGCCGCGCGCATGCCGGTGACGCTCAGCCTCTGCCGATCGCCGATGGCTGACGGCGGTGCGCGGCAGGGGCCGCCTGATGCAGGTCAGTGCCCGTTGCGGCGCGGATCGGTGCAATATCGGTTCGAATAACAACCAGGCGGGACCGCCATGTTCGAGTCTGCCGAGGTGGGTCATGCGGTTTCGAAAGCGGAGTTCCTGCGGCGCGAGCGCCTGTTGCGGACGCATCTGCTGAAGGCGCAGCGCGCGCTGGCACAGGCCGATTTCCCGGTGATCGTGATCGTGTCGGGCGTCGAGGGCGCCGGCAAGAGCGAGGTTGTCAACCGGCTCAACGAGTGGCTCGACGCCCGCGGGGTCCGCACCGTCGCGTTCTGGGACGAGAGCGACGAGGAGCGCGAGCGGCCGCGGTACTGGCGCTTCTGGCGGCAACTGCCGCCGCGCGGCGGCGTCGGCATCCTGTTCGGGTCGTGGTACACCGCGCCGATCGTGCAGCGGGCGTTCAAGCAGATCGGCGACGCCCAGTTCGAATCGGAGCTGGATCGGGTCAAGCGGCTCGAGCGGCTGCTGGTCGAGGACGGCGCGCTGATCGTCAAACTCTGGTTCCATCTGTCGCGAGAACAGCAGCGCAAGCGGCTGAAGGCGGTCGCCCGGATCGGGCGCCGCGAGCTGACCCCCTACGAAAAATCCTTCACCCGCCGGTACGCGCGCTTCGTCAAGGTCTCCGGCGCCGCGCTGCGCGCCACCGATACCGGCCACGCGGCGTGGCACGTCGTCGAGGCCACCGACCCGCGCTATCGGGATCTGATGGCCGGCGAGCTGCTGCTGCAGGCGCTGCGACGGCGTCTGCGCCGCAAGCCCGGGCAGGCGCGGGCGACGCGGCGGCCGCCGGACGACACGCCCGCGCTGGGCGCACCGGTCTCGGTGCTCAGCGCGGTCGATCTCGGTGCGCAGCTGGATCGCGAACGCTACGAGCGCAAGCTGGAGCGGCTGCAGGCCGAGCTCAACGCGCTGGCGTGGCGCGCGCGCGAGCAGGGCCGGTCGACCGTCCTGCTGTTCGAGGGCTGGGACGCCGCCGGCAAGGGCGGTGCGATCCGGCGGGTCACCGCGGCGCTGGATGCGCGCCTGTTCCGCGTCATTCCGGTGGCGGCGCCGACCGACGAGGAACGCGCTCAGCACTATCTCTGGCGCTTCTGGCGGCATCTGCCACGCGCCGGCTATTTCACGATCTACGACCGCTCCTGGTACGGGCGCGTGCTGGTCGAGCGGGTCGAGGGCTTCGCGGCACGAGACGACTGGGGCAGGGCGTATGCCGAGATCAACGACTTCGAACAGCAGCTGCACGCACACGGCACGATCGTCGCGAAGTTCTGGCTGCACATCAGCGCCGACGAACAGCTGCGGCGCTTCGAGGAGCGCGAGCGCATCGCCTACAAGCGGCACAAGATCACCGACGAGGACTGGCGCAACCGCAAGCGCTGGGACGATTACGAGGCGGCGGTGGACGAAATGGTCGCGCGCACCAGCACCGACACCGCGCCGTGGACGCTGGTGGCGGCCAACTGCAAGCGCCATGCGCGGGTACAGGTGCTCAAGACCGTGTGTCAGCGCCTGCGCGAGGCGCTGTGAGCGAGGCGTTGCCGCTTGCGGCGGCGCCGTCCCCCGCGGGACGCGGCTCGATCAACGATCTCTGGGCCGGCCTTGCCGCGGCGGCGGTGGTGCTGCCGCAGGCGATGGCCTTCGGCGTCGCCTTGTTCCAGGCGATGGGGCTCGACGCCGCCGCGGGCGCTTCGGCGGGACTGGTCGGCGCGGCGGTGCTGTGCATGGTTTCCGGCCTGGCGGGGGCGACTGCCGGCGTCATCAGTTCGCCGACGGGGCCCTCGTTGGCGCTGCTCAGCGGGGCGATGGCGACGATGCTCGCCGCGGGGGTCGAGGCCCCGGCGGTGTTGCCGGCCCTGGTGGCGGTGACGGTCGTCGCCGGCTGTGCGCAGATCGTTCTCGGCGTGTTCGGCGGCGCGCGCCTGATCCGCTACATCCCGCACCCGGTGGTGGCCGGGTTCATGATCGGCTCGGCGATCCTGATGCTGCGCTCGCAGATCGGTCCGGTCATCGGGCGCGGCGCCGACGACGCATGGCAGATGTGGCGTTGGCTGCCGGCGGCGACCGCGGCGACGACGCTGCTGGTCCAGCAGCTGTCGCCGCGCCAGTGGCCGCGGGTGCCGGGCACCATCGTCGGGCTGGCGGCGGGGGCGCTGCTGTTCGGTGTCGGCAGCCGTTTCGGCCCGGGCCCGGTGCCGGATGCCTGGCTGATCGGTGAGCTGCCGAGCCTGGCGCTGGGGGGCTTCGGGTTCGAGCGGGCCGCGTTCCTGGGTCTGCCGTGGCGGCTGGTCGTGACCTCCGGGTTGGCGCTCGGGGTGATGGCGTCGCTCAACATCCTGCTGACGTCCACCATCGCCGACGCCCGGACCGGGCTGCGCCACGATGCGCGTCGCGAGCTGGTCGCGCAGGGGATCGGGCAGGCGCTGCTCGGCGCGCTCGGCGGCATGGGCGGATCCTCGACGACGGGTGCCACGATGCTCGCGGTGCGGACCGGCGGTCGGCGCTGGGCCGGCGTGATGACGGCGCTGGTGCTGGCGGCGACCCTGCTGTTTCTCGGATCTCTGGCGGCGCTGATTCCGATCAGCGCGCTGGCCGGCATCATCGTCGCGGTTTCTTTGGGGCTGATAGACCTGGACATCCTCGCCTGGGCGCGCCGTCGCCGCACCCGTCAGGACGCGGGGATCGCGCTGATTGTCGCGATCGCGACCGTCCAGTTCGGCCTGATCGCGGCGATCGGCATCGGTGTCGTCATCGCGGTGGTGCTGTTCGTCAATGCGCAGGTCCGCGAGCCGGTCGTCCACCGCCGTGCCGACGCGACCCAGCAGCGATCGCTGCGGCGGCGCTCGGACGCGCAGCGCGACGTTCTCAACCAGCAGGGGCGGCGCATCGTGCTGTACGAGCTGCGTGGGGATCTGTTTTTCGCGCGCGCCGACCAGTTGTTCGACGAGCTGCTGGTCGACCTCGACCGGCCGGCCTGGGTCATCCTCGATCTGTATCGCGTTGCCCGGGTCGACCTCACCGGGATGAAGATCCTGGAGCAGGCCGCGCGACGCCTCGCCGGGCACGGCGGCGAGCTGGTCTTCTGCGAGGTCTACCGCTCGCAGGGTCTGGGCCGGCAGGTCGACAAGACGCTGCACAAACTCAGCCCGAAGCGGGCGGACACGCCGGCGATCCGCACCTTCGTCGGTGTCGACGAGGCGCTCGAGTACGCCGAGGACCGGCTGCTCGACGCCAGTGGCGTTCCGCCGACGCACCCCCTGCAGCACATCGAACTGGCCGAGAACGATCTGTTCAGGGACATGGCGGGGGCTTACGTCGATGCGATCCGCGGCGTCATGCGGCTGCACCGCGTGCCGGCCGGAGTGACGCTGTTCGAGCGGGGCGATCCCGGGACCGATCTGTACTTCGTCGTCAGCGGCGAGGTCGAGATCCGGCTGCCGCTGTCGAAGCACCACTACCGGCGTCTGGCGATCTACGGGCCGGGGACCTGTTTCGGCGAGGTCGCGTTTCTCGACCCCGGGCCGCGGACCGGCGGTGCGCATGTCACGCTCGACTGCGAGCTGTATGCGCTGGACCGGGCCGCGCTGGAGCAGTTGCGCCGCGACGCACCGGAGGCCGCGATCGGACTGCTGCTGAGTCTCGGGCGCATGCAGTGCCGGACGCAGCGCTGGAGCGTGTCGGAGATCCGCAGCCTGTCGCAGCGCTGACGGCCGGCGGTGTGCCGGCTAAGGGTGCCGTAGTTCGATGCGCGCCAACGGCATCGGGCGGCCTTCCGAACTGACGTAGATCGCGCGGCCGTCGGCCGCCCAGGTCACCGCCTCGATCTGCTCGAAGGGCGGCAGGCCGAAGCTGGTCGGGGCACGGCGCAGTGCCTGCGGCCAGGATTCGCGGTGGCGGCGCTGATAGACGTGCGCCTGCGTCAGGCTGACCGCGACCAGGCTGCGGCCGTCCGGACTGATGTCCATGGCGGAGATCCAGTCGATATATTCCGGATGCGGATGGCGCGCAGGTGCCCGCGGAATGCGGATCTCGCCGAGCGCTTCGGCGGTGACGGATTCGGCCTGCGGATCCAGCGGGACGGCATACAGACGGGGCAGGGGGTCGCGCTTGCTGAGCAGGTAGATGCGGTCGGCGGCGACGTCGACCGCAACGGCCTCGCAATCGCGTGGGCCATCGGGAAAGCGGACCCGCAATGTCCGGTAAGGCACAGTGGTCCGGGTCGCCGTTCCCGGCGCGGGAATCGAATCGGGCTCCTCGATCCAGTACAGCGTCACGAACGGACGGCGGCGGATGTTGCCGCCGACGTCGGCGACCAGCAGCGTCGGCGTGCCGTGGTCGTCGTAGCTCGCAAGGTCCTCCCAGTCCTCGTTGGCCGCGCCCGCGATGCGCAATCGGCCCAGCGCGTGTCCCCGCGTGTCGAGCGCGTAGAGCACCGGGTCGTCGCCGCTGTCGTTGAGCGTCCACAACCGCTGGGGGTCGCGCTGCGAGCGGGCCAGCCCAGAGGATTCGTCGACCGCCCGGCTGTCGAGGCGATATTCGCCCGGTGCCAGCGGGCGCGGATCGCTGCAGCCGGCGAGCAGCATCGCGGCGGCCAGCATCGATGCGGCGACGCTGCGGTCGGGCGAAAGCGGGCGAGGGAGCATGGCGAGTGGAGCGGAGTCGGCGCGGTGTGGATCGGCGAGGCGTGATTGTGCCTGCTCCGCGCTGTCAATTTTCGGACACGTCGCCACTGCACCATCGGCAGCCCGTTCGAAACGAGCCGCACAGACCCCGTGGATGCTGTCAGAACCCCTTGGGATGCGTTCGACGATCAGTCCCGCAGACGCGCGCGCAGCGCCGTGCTTGCGGTGCTGGTGATCGGTGCGGTGCTGTCCTGCTACCGCGCGTGGGCATACTGGGTTTCGGGGCTCGACCTGTCGGTGGACGAGGCGCAGTACTGGTACTGGGCCCAGCATCCGGCCTGGGGCTATTTCTCGAAGCCGCCACTGCTGGCCTGGCTGATCACCGCGTCGACCGCGGTCTGCGGAGATGGCGCGCTGTGCGTCAAGGCGCCGGCCCTGGTGCTCTATCCGGTGACCGCCGCGGGCGTGTGCCTGATCGCGATGGAGCTGTATGGGCGTCGCGTCGGGATCGCCGCGGCGACGGCATTTCTACTGCTTCCGGGCATCTCGCTGTCGGCCATGATCGTTTCGACCGACGTCCCGCTGCTGCTGTGCTGGACCTGGGCGATGCTGACGCTGCTGCTGGCGGAAAGGACCGGGCGCTGGCGGTGGTGGATCGCCTGCGCTGTCATCGTCGGATTCGGCCTGCTGGCCAAATACACGATGCTGTTCTTCCTTCTGGGCGCCGGGGGCTGGATGGGGCGGCGCCTGATCAGCGCCAGACCCTGGGTGGCGGCGTCGATCGCGGTGGCGATATTCGGTCCGCATCTGCTCTGGAACAGCGAGGCGCGGTACGCGACCGTTCAGCACACCCTGCACATCGCGCACTGGTCGACGCTGGGGACGCGCCTGGACCTCGGCGAACTCGGGGAATTCGTCGTCGCGCAGATCGGCATTCTCGGGCCGATGCTCGCGCTCATCGTCGGGGCCCTGATTCTGATCGGCCGGCCGCCGGATCCGGCTCATGGTTCACGCTCCGGCGCCACGCGTCTCGTGGCCTGGTTCAGCCTGCCGCTGCTCGGAGCCATGGCGTTGCAGGCCCTGTTCGCCCGCGCCAATGGCAACTGGGCCGCGCCTGCGATCGTGGCGCTGACGATCTGGCTGGTCGGCGAGGCCTGTACGCGAGGCTGGCAACGCAGCTTGCGGGCCGGCGTCCTGCTCAACGCCGCCGTGATGCTGGTCGCCTATCACTACCACGCGCTCGCGGCGGCGTTCGACGTCGAGCTGACGCGGCGCACCGATCCGTACCTGCGGGTCGAGGGCTGGCGCGAGGCGGCCGCGGCGGTGACCCGGCTGCGGGGGCAGTATCCGGGGGTGCGTCTGCTCGCGGACGAGCGCGACGTGCTCGCGCAGATGGCCTATCTGCTGCGGCCGGATGGGCTGTCGATCGGGACGCTCGGTAGCGCCGAAGTGCCCCGGCACCATTACGATCTGGTGGCGGCGGTCGATCCTGCATCGGTCACCGAGGCACTGTATCTGGCGCATCGGGACGATGCCGAGCCGCGGCTTGACGCGCTGTTCTGCGAGGTGCGCGAGCTGCCGCAGATCAGCGTGCGCCGCACTGCCGACGCGTCGCTGCGTCTGCACGTCTACTGGCTGAGCGCGGACTGCCGGCCCTAAAGCGGATCCGGGCGCGTCACGCCGAAACCGTCAGCCCGGTGCGGCGGGCGCCGGGGGGAAACGGTCGTGAATGCGCCGGATTTCGTCCAGATGCGCAAGAAACACCCGGACGCACTGCGGGTCGAAGTGCCGGTCCGCCTGCTCCTCCAGGAAGGCACGGGCGCGATCGAACGGCCAGGCCTCCTTGTAGCAGCGGGTCGTGGTCAGCGCGTCGAACACGTCGGCCACTGCGGTGATGCGCGCCTCGACCGGAATATCGGTGCCGCAAAGCCGATCCGGATAGCCGGTGCCGTCCCAGCGTTCATGATGATGGCGGGCGATGTGCAGCAGGCTGTCGACATACGGCATCTGCTCGAGGTCGAGTTCGCGCAGCAGGGACTTGAGGATTGCCTCGCCCTTGATCGGGTGCTGGCGCATGACCTCGAATTCACTGTCGCTGAGTTTGCCGGGTTTGAGCAGCACCGCGTCGGGGGTCGTCAGTTTGCCGATGTCGTGCATCGGGGCGAACAGGCGGACATGCTCGACCCAGTCGTCGTCGCGGCCAAGTCCGCCGGCCAGTTCCCGGGCGATCAGTTCCGAGTAGTACGCCATCCGGTTCAGATGGCTGCCGGTCTCGTCGTTGCGAAACTTGGAGATCTGGCCGAGGAGGTGGACGCCACCGGACAGGGTTGCTGCGGTTTGCAGCGTGCGTTCCACCATCAGTGAAATGATCGTGACGAACAGGTCCAGCTGCGCCGTCACGGTTGCATCGAAACAGTCGCTGCGGTCGGCGTTGAAGAAGACGAATCCGACGAAGCGTTCGTCGTCGTAGATCGGAACCGTGTAGCTGGACTTGAAGCCGACGGCCGCGATCCGGCGCGAGTGCGGTTTGGTGCCCAGAACCGCGGGGCTGAGATCGTCGAGCACCCGTGAGCGGCGTTCGCGCTGCAACTGGTCCAGCCAGCCGGCCTCGGCGAGGCGCACCCGGTAATGCGCCAGCGGCGTGGCGTCGGCCGGACTGTACAGAAAGGTGCGCAGCTCGTCGGTGGCGTCGTCGTACAACGCTACGGCGACTCTGGATATCGCGGGGAACAGTGCCTGCACCTCGCGGTGGAGGTGCTGCAGGCGCTGGTTCAGGGCTGCGGCGCTGCTCATGTCGGCTCCGGTCGGGGCTGCGTGGCCTTCTGGAGAAAGCCCCCGTGGCATTTCTCTGCGTCGATCATGCCTGCCTGCGGCGCCGGCGGCCAGCGCCGTTGGCCAGAGGGACTACCAGCGGTACGACAGGCGCAGGCCGAGGAAGCCGTCGCCGGCCGTCGGCGTGATCACGAGATTGGGATCGTGCCAGCGACTGGTGAACAGGCGGCCCATGCCGTAGGCCAGCGCGCAGCCGGCGGCGACGTCGCGCCAGTGATGCATGTCCTCGTCGACGCGCGTATAGCCGATGAATCCGGCGACGAGGTAGCCCGGCAGGCCGTAATGCCAGCCGTAGCGCTCCTGCAGGAAGGCGGCGCCGGAGCAGGCCATCGACGTGTGCCCGGACGGAAACGAATAGTCGCTGCCGTTGGGGCGTTCACCCCAGGCCGTGTTGTTGAACGCGTACTTGATCGCATGGGTCGCGGCGAAGGTCGACGCGACCGTGTAGGCCAGTTGCTTTTCGCCTTCCATGTCGTTGCGGTGCCAGGCCAGGCCGGCGCCGAACAGCGCCGGCGCGAACTGGAACACGTCGCCGGCGACCAGGTCCGGGTCCGAGACCCACGCGTTCGCGGCGGATGGCAGGACCATGGCGCAGAGCAATCCGAGCAGTGCGGCGGGAAACTTCGACATCTACAGCCTCCAGGGTTTCCGGGCGGCGGCGTACGCGAACCGGCGTGCCGCACGGACCCGAACTGATGTGGATGGCTCCAGCCTGACCGATCCTGCGTCAACTGCGTGTCGAGCATTGCGGCCGGCCAGGGCTTGCCGGCGACCGTCCGGCTGCCCTATCGTGCCGTTTACCCAAGCCGGGGGTGCCTGCGCGCGTGCGGGCTGAGATCAGACCCTTGGAACCTGGCCGGCCCGTAAATATGCACGCCGGCGGAGGGAAGGCTGGCGCTGCCGCGGAATTTCCGCGGCGCGTGCGTGTCTTCCCCCTGCGCGGCAGATGAGGTTGATACCACGATGAGCGCCGTACCGAAGGACATCCACCGTCAGGCCGAGGAATTGTCGGCCGAGGTTCGCAGGCCCTTTCCGAACAGTCGCAAGATCTACGTCGGCGGCCCCGACGGGTTGCGCGTGCCGATGCGCGAGATCTCGCTGACGCCGACCCGGACCGCGGAAGGGACCGAGGCCAATGCGCCGGTGACCGTATACGACACCTCCGGGCCGTATTCCGATCCTGCGATCCGGATCGATCTGCGCCAGGGCCTGCCGGCGCTGCGGGCGCCATGGGTCGATGCGCGCGGCGACACCGAGGCGCTCAAGGGGCCGAGCTCGATCTACGGCCGGATCCGTGCCGCCGATGCGGTGACCGCCGGGCTCAGGTTCGAACATATCCGGGCTCCGCGCCGGGCGAAGGCCGGCGCCAACGTCAGCCAGATGCACTATGCGCGCCGCGGCATCGTCACGCCGGAAATGGCGTTCGTCGCGATTCGCGAGAATGCACGTCTCGCCGAGCTGCGTCAGAGCTACGAGCAGGCCGGCTACCTGAAACGGATGCATCGCGGACATGCCTTCGGCGCCCGCCTGCCGGCCGAGGTGACGCCGGAATTCGTGCGTGACGAGATTGCCGCCGGGCGCGCGATCATCCCCGCCAACATCAATCATCCCGAACTGGAGCCGATGATCATCGGCCGCAACTTCAGGGTGAAGATCAACGCCAACATCGGCAACTCGGCGGTGACCAGCTCGATCGCCGAGGAGGTCGAGAAGATGGTGTGGTCGACGCGCTGGGGCGCCGACACGGTGATGGACCTGTCGACCGGCAAGCACATCCACGAGACGCGCGAGTGGATTCTGCGCAACTCACCGGTGCCGATCGGCACCGTGCCGATCTACCAGGCCCTGGAGAAGGTCGACGGCAAGGCCGAGGAACTGAGCTGGGAGCTGTTCCGCGACACGCTGGTCGAGCAGGCCGAGCAGGGCGTCGACTACTTCACGATCCACGCCGGGGTGCTGCTGCGCTACATCCCGTGGACCGCCGAACGCGTCACCGGCATCGTGTCGCGCGGTGGCTCGATCATGGCCAAATGGTGTCTCGCGCATCACCAGGAGAATTTCCTCTACACCCATTTCGAGGAAATCTGCGAAATCATGAAGGCCTATGACGTGTCGTTCAGCCTCGGCGACGGCCTGCGTCCGGGCTGCATCGCCGATGCCAACGACGACGCCCAGTTCGGTGAGCTGCATACGCTCGGCGAGCTGACCGAGATCGCCTGGAAGCATGACGTGCAGGTCATGATCGAAGGCCCGGGTCATGTGCCGATGCAGATGATCAAGGAGAACATGGACGAGCAGCTCAAGCACTGCTTCGAGGCGCCGTTCTACACGCTGGGGCCGCTGACCACCGACATCGCCCCCGGCTACGACCACATCACCTCCGGCATCGGTGCCGCCAACATCGGCTGGTACGGCTGCGCGATGCTGTGCTACGTGACGCCGAAGGAGCACCTCGGCCTGCCCGACAAGAACGACGTGCGCGAGGGCATCGTCACCTACCGGATCGCTGCGCACGCGGCGGACCTGGCGAAGGGACTGCCGGGGGCGCAGGTCCGTGACAACGCACTGTCGAAGGCGCGATTCGAGTTTCGCTGGGAGGATCAGTTCAACCTGGGACTGGATCCGGAGAAGGCCCGCGAATTCCACGACGAGACCCTGCCGCAGGAAGGCGCCAAGCTCGCGCACTTCTGCTCGATGTGCGGGCCGCACTTCTGCTCGATGAAGATCACCCAGGACGTGCGGGACTATGCCGCCAGGGTCGGCGCCGACGAGCAGGCGGCACTCGAGCGGGGCATGGCCGAGAAGTCCCGGGAGTTCGTCGACACCGGCGCGCAGATCTATCGGGCCGGCTAGCCCGTCGTCGGGGCAAACGAAAAGGCCGCAGGCTGATGCCTGCGGCCTTTCCTGTGCTTCGCGGTGGACTGGCTTCAGCCGCCCAGGTACTTGATCAGGTCGTAACCCTGCAGGGTGGCGTCGAAGCCGTCCGCGGTCGGACCATACAGGTTCGCCGGCAGATCCAGCGGGCCGCTGTAGCCCGGCCAGTTGTGGCCACCGTTCTGCACGGTGATCAGCGAGCTGCCCTTGCCCGACGTGCAACCGTCCTTGACCCACTTCACCTCGATATCGGAGATCAGCGGATTGCTGTCGCCGCTGGCCGAGGTCGCCGTGACGTTGTCGCCGTTGCAGCCGTTGTTCTCGTAAAGGGTCTGGAAAATCTCGTCGGCGCCCGCCGACAGGATCGGAACCGCCATATACGGCGCGATCAGGTCGGCGGTGCCGTGGACCTGCACGCTGGCAAACGGGCCCGCCGGCTGGCAGCTGGCCAGATCGTTGCTCCGGATTTCGGCGGCGACGATCATCGAGCCGGTGACCTGGGGCGCGCGGGCGCAGGCGTACTGGAAGGCCAGGATGCCGCCGCCGGAGACGCCGCCGACGATCAGCGATCCGCCCGCCTTGGAGATGCCGTCGGCCTGGGCCAGGACGGCGTCGAGAATGGCGATGCGCTGATCGACGCTGTTGAGCGGAATGACGACGGAGTTGCCCCAGCTGCGCACCGGGCCCGGTGCGGTCGGGACGACGACACGAAGATTGCGGGCCTTGGCCAGTTCACCAAGGCGCATGCGGTCGACCATCGTGGGGGCGTTGGCTTCGGCCCAGTGCAGCGCCAGATAGGTGCCGGAAACGGCCTTGCTGGTGTTGCCGGACGGCGTCAGCACGAGGAAATCGGAGGTCATGCCGTTGACCTCGACCGAACCCTCCGCAATGTTGACGCCGTCGCAGGGTGTGGCTTCGCTGCTGTTGAGGACCGAACCCGAGCTGTCGGGACAGTAGACACCGTACTGCGGCGTGCAATCTTCACCGGCGGCCTGCAACTCGGGGTTGTACGAATCCTGACAGGACTTTGCCGTGGTTCCACCGCCGCCATCGGAATTATCGTCGCCGCCGTTGCTGCAGGCGCCGAGCAATGCGGCAAGGCTGATCGTCAGTGCGATCAGGCCGCGGCTCCTCCAATCGTTTGCTTTCGTGTACTGGTCCATCAAGTCTGACTCCGCTTTTCGCTCTCGGGGGGTGCGTATCAATTGCAAATTGACGGGGAGTCTCCCACAGAATCGGACCCATGCCTGTAGGAATATTCGTACACACGCAGCAAAACCCTGACGCAGCAAGGCCTTGTTCAGGTGCTGTTCAGTTGCCCGGCTCGGTGAGAAGGGGGTGAAGCGGGCTGTTTCTGGGGAGGGTAAGTTTACAAATTAGAGTTGCAAGTGGCGGTGATCGAAATAATGTCGGAATTCGGAAGAATTCTAGGATGACGGCATGAGTTTGAGCAGAAGATCGTAAGCCTGCAGCGTTGCGTCGAAATCGCGGCTGGTGACGCCGAAGATGTTCTGCGAATCGCTCAGGGTGCCCGAGTAACCTGGCCAGTTGTGTCCGCCGTTGCCGAGCTTGAGTCGGGCGCTGCCGGCGTCGGACTGACAGCCGGTGGCGTACCAGACCAGCTCGAGTTCGGTGATCAGCGTGTCGGTCGGGTTCGGCAGCACCACGCTCCGCCGTTCCGCGGCGGCGCAGCCATTGTTCTGCATGAGTCGGGCAAACACGTTCTCGACCCCGGCCGATACGAAGGTCACGGGATCGTAGGGGGTGATGTAGTCGCCGGTTCCGTGAATCTGCAGGGTCGCCATGTGTCCGCCCAGCGCGCAGTCCCGCAAGTCCTCGTCCTGCAGGTCGGCGGCGACGATCAGCAACCCGGATATCCATTCCGCGCGGTCGCAGGCGTACTGGAACGCGAATGCGGCGCCGCCCGAGATGCCGGCAACGATCAGGGGTTCGTCGCGGACGCCGACGTCGGCAAGGATGGCGTCGAGCAGCGCGACGTGCTCGTCCACGGTGCGCGGCGCCAGGAGGTTCAGGTCGGTGACGTCCCAGGTTCCCAGCGTGCCGGGCGCGTCGGGTGCGATCACCCGGGCGCCACGCCCCTTGGCCAGTTCCGCCAGGCGCATGCGGTCGATCATCGACGCCCCGTTGGCACCGGCCCAGTGCAGGGCCAGATAGGTGGATCGGATCTCTCCACTTTCAGGTGTCGCGATCCAGTAGCCCGCGCTCAGGTTGCCGGCACTGGCGGTCGCATGATCGATGCGCACGCCGTCACAGGCAGTCGGAATCTCGCTGTTCGACAGGCCGCCGGTGGACTCCGGGCAGAACTGACCATAGGTCGGTGCGCAGTCTGCGCCCGTGACCGCCAGTTCGGGATCGAACTGTTCGCGGCAGGACTTTGCCGGCGGTGGGGAATCACCCGGAGCGGGGGGCGGGTCCGGTTCGGGATCGTCGACGGTCGTGGTCGACGGATCGTCCTGATTGCCATTGCCATTGCCATTGCCATTGCCGTCGCCGGCAGGCGGGTCGGTATCGTTTGGCGTCGGATCCGTGTTCTGGTCGGCCGTTGCCGGCGCGGTGGCGGCGTCGCCGCCCGCACAGGCGGACAGCGTCCCGCACGTGAGCAGCGCCAATAGCAGCAACGCCGCGGAGAATCGCGGCGAAAGAGAGGCGGACATGTTTTTCGTTCCCTGGAGCGTCGCTGCGGGCACACGCATCAATCGTGCCTGTTGCGGCGGTGCACCGATGTCGGGTGCCGCGCACTCAATGCATGCGTGGCGCCCAAAAAGCGCGCATTAGATCAGGGAATCTCCAAAAATCAAGATTTCTGGGTATAAATTCCTATTGTCCGCCCGGATATTTATTCATAGAGTGAAATGGTTATTTTTCATTCAACTCACGCCGTGACCTGCGGGGCGGGGCGTGGGAGCTGACGCCCCATCCGTGGGGCGTACATACATATAAAAGCGGTATCAGGAGAGTAGGTATGACCATGTTGGGATTGCTGCGCGTCGGCGCGGCGAAGCGGCAGCGTGCGTCCGTTTTACGCACGTTTGCCGGAATTTCCTTGGGCCTCGCAGCGTTGCCGGCGTCGGCGGCCTGTCCGCTGCCGCTGGGCGTTCAGACCCTGCACACCTGGGAAACCGAAGTGCCGATGGCCGCCGGTCCCCTGGCGTCCGGCGCATCGGAACCGGAACCGTTCGTGCTGCCGGCGGAATGCGCCTACGCCAGCATCAGCGTCCGCATCGAATGGGACGTGCTGCTCAACGACATCGACCTCGAAGTGCTGCTGCCGGACGGCGGCAAGCTCAGCGAGGCCAACTACCAGATCAGTGGCGAGGCGGCCGAGGAGGCCGTGATCGCCAGCCCCGCCGTCGGGCAGTACAGCGCCACGGCGGTGGGCTTTGCCAATGCGGCGACGACGGTGCGCGGGATCGTGACGGTCGACGTCACCGGTGATGCGGCACCCGGCGAGACCGGGGGCGGCACGGACGGTGGCGCCGGTGCCGGTGCCGCCGACATCGTGTCCGATCCGGACCGGCCGCGTGTGGTCGTCTCGGTCATCGACTCGGGCATCAACCCCTATCACGCCTACTACCACGCCGGCAGCGAGATCTACGCCGACACCGCGCCGTCCTCGGTGACCCAGGAAATCCTGGATGCCTTCGGCGTCGCGCCGGAGAACGTGGTCGAGCTGAGCCATACCGGCGTGCTGGCCGACGATCTGGTCGCCGATGCCGCGTTCTGGGATCGGGTCGAGCGCGGGGTGCCATACCACTTCAAGGGCACCAACATCATTGCCGTGTCGTACGCCGGCACGGGGCTCGAGCCGCTCAAACCGAGCACGGACAAGAGCGCGCACGGTGTCGGCACCAGCTCGGCCGTGCTGCGTGCGAATCCCGATGCGGTGATCCTGTTCATCGAGACCGAGGGCGACCTGGGCAACGACACCGCCCATGAACTGGCCTTCCTGCATCCGGCGGTGGACATGGTGTCGACGAGCTACGGCGTGTCGATTCCCAACACCGGGTTTCCGCTGCCGGAAACCCGCGCCTTCCACGCGACCTACGAGGGCGTGGTCGAGCAGGGCAAGCTGCACTTCAGCTCCGGGGGCAACGGTCCCGGGCTGACCCCGCTGCGTGCGGGCGCCGGGCCGTGGTGGAGCATCGGCGTCGGTGGCATCGAGGAGGATTCGTCCGAAGGCGACACCCTGATTTCGGGCGTGTTCCCGGATTTCGTGTCCGACTTCACCCAGCCGCTGCCGTACTGCATGGACTGTGAGGCGGGAACCCAGTCGGTCGGCGGCACCAGCTTCTCGACCCCGCGTGCCGCGGGCGTCGCGTCGAAGGTGCTGCTCGAGGCACGGCGCCGGCTCGATTCGGCGGGCGGCGTGCAGATCGTCGACGGCGTGCCGGTGATGGCCCGCGGCAAGGGGCATGCGATCACCAACTGGTTCCTGCGTCGCGCGCTGGAACAGGCGGCGTGGATTCCGGGGATCGACGAATACGATCCGGTCGAGGGCGTGTTCGATCTCGGCGGCCTGCCGATCAACCCGCTCGCGCCGTGGGCGCAGATCGCCTGGGGTGATCTGACCGTCCATGCCGACAAAGGGGTGGTCGAAAAGGCGCTGAGCCATCTGAATCTGGGTATCACGCTGAACGCCAAGGACATCGGCTACTGCGACTTCCAGACCATGATCATCCAGGAGCGCCAGGCCTACTGGAACGACGTCGCGCCGTTCCTGCCGGGCGTGCTGGGGGGCGACGAGACCGGGCAGACGCCGGAGACCGATCCCTTCGTCTACTGCGTCAACTCGATCGGCAGTCCGGAACCGAACGATCCGGGCGGCCAGCCGGTCGACACCGACGCCGACGGGACGGTCGACAGCCTCGACAACTGCCCGACGATCGCCAACGCCGATCAGGCCGACGCGGACGGTGACGGCATCGGCGATGCCTGCGACAGCAACGGCGGCGGCAGCGGAACCGACAGCGACGGCGACGGCGTCGCGGATACGCTGGACAACTGCCCGGATACCGCCAATGCCGATCAGGCCGATGCGGACGGTGACGGTATCGGCGATGCCTGTGAAACCACCGGCGGCAACGATGCCGACGGCGACGGCGTCGAAGACGCGCAGGACAATTGTCCGAACGTGGCCAATGCCGATCAGGCCGACGTCGACGGCGACGGCGCGGGCGATGCCTGCGATACCGTCAACAACGACGATCCGGATGGCGACGGCTACGACAACGACGTCGACAACTGCCCGAACGTGGCCAATCCCGATCAGGCCGATGCCGACGGCGACGGTGCCGGCGACGTCTGCGATTCGCTCAACAACGACGATCCGGACGGCGACGGCGTCGTCAACGCCGAGGACAATTGTCCGAACGTGGCCAACGGCGGCCAGGAGGATACGGACGGAGACGGCATCGGCGACGCCTGCGACAGCACGCATTCGACCGACAGCGACGGCGACGGCGTGGTCAATGCCGCCGACAACTGCCCGAACGCGCCGAACGCCGACCAGGCCGACGCCGATGGCGATGGCGCGGGCGATGTCTGTGACAGCGTCAACAATTCGGACAACGACGGGGACGGCGTCGGCAATGCCGCCGACAACTGTCCTGCCGCGCCGAACGCCGACCAGGCGGACGCCGACGGTGACGGCATCGGCGACGTCTGCGACGGTATCGACGACGTCGACCAGGACGGTGATGGCATCGAGGCCTCCGCCGACAACTGCCCGAGCGTCGCCAATCCGGATCAGGCCGATGCCGACGGCGACGGCCGCGGCGACGCCTGCGATTCGGTCAACGACACCGACGACGATGGCGACGGTATCGAGGATGGCGCCGACAACTGCCCGGCGGTTCCCAATGCGGCGCAGGACGACGGCGACGGCGACGGTGTCGGCGATTCCTGCGACGCGACGTTCAACGACGATACCGACGGCGACGGCGTGCTGAACTCGGCCGACAACTGCCCGAGCGTTCCGAACGCGGATCAGGCCAATGCCGACGCCGACCGCTTCGGCGATGCCTGTGACGCCGACAAGGGCAACGGCGGCGGCACCGCGAAGTCGCGCTTCGCCGGCAGCCCGGCGGCGGAGGTCGAGGCCGGACAGGGCGTCATGGTCGGCGAGCTGGAACTGCGCAACACCAGCGGACGGGACCACATCGTGCGGAGCATCGACGTGGCCCTGGATCAGCCCGCCAATGTCGCCGAACTCTGGGCGACGGTCGGTGAGATCCGCTTCAGCTGTGGCCCCGAAACGCCGGCTGAGCAGAACCGCTGCACTCCGGACGCGCAGATCAAGCTGGCGCCGGGGCAGGTGCTGGCGGTGCAGGTCTGGGTGGTGCTGGCCGAGCCTCAGAGCAAGCTGCTCAGCTTCGGTGCAAGCGAGCTGATGCAAGACGGCCTGGGTGGATCAGGAGGTGGACTGATGCTGTTGGGAAGCGTGGGTTGGAGCTGGCGCCGGCGCAAGGCCGCCCGGCTGGCGGTACCGGTGCTGATCGCTCTGGGACTGGGCGCGTGCGGCGGGGGTGGCGATGCGGACCCGGCAATGCCGGCACCGACCGGCAAGACGCTGACGACGGTGACCTTGCAGGCCGCCGACCTGCGTGACGATGACAACGCGCCGGTCGATTACGGGCTGCCGAATGCCGGTGTCGAGCTCGGCAAGGTCGAGACCCGCTAACACGGCCTGAGACGTTTGCATTCTGGCCTCCGCGATTCGCTGCCCCGGTCGCGGAGGCTTTCTTTTGCCCGTCTCCGGGCAGCGATTGCGGGCCGCCAATTTGAGTTTGTCATGTCGTGACGGTAAAACGACGGCCTCGCAAGGGCTGCCCGGCCCGCACGACAAGGACGCGCGAAGCATGAATTGGAACCTGCTCATTCTCGACAATCCGCTCAGCCACTGGCTGACCGCACTGGGCGTCGCATTGGCGATCAACGTCATCGTCGGTGTCGTCAAATGGGTGATCATCGCCCGTCTGTCGTACATCGCCGGCAAGACCCAGACCGAGCTCGACGACTCGCTGATCGCGGTCACGCGACGGACCAAGCAGTGGCTGGTGTTCTTCGTCACGCTCTACATCGGCACGCTGTATCTGACGTTGCCGGACAAGGCGGTGATGGTGCTCAAGGCCGCCGCAACGGTGGCCGCGTTCGTCCAGGCCGGCCTGTGGGGCAATACCGCGATCGAGTTCTGGCTCAGCCGGTACCGCAAGCGTGCGCTCGAGGTCGATGCCAGTGCCGCGACGAGTCTCGGTGCGCTCAACTTCCTTGGCCGTACCCTGCTGTGGGCGGTGCTGCTGCTGGTCGCGCTCGACAATCTCGGGATCGACGTCACCGCGCTGGTCGCGGGGCTCGGTGTCGGGGGCATCGCGGTGGCATTGGCGGTGCAGAACATCCTCGGCGATCTGTTCGCGAGCCTGTCGATCATCATCGACAAGCCCTTCGTGATCGGCGACTTCATCATCGTCGACAGCTACATGGGCACGGTCGAACACGTCGGCCTCAAGACCACCCGCATCCGCAGCCTCGGTGGCGAGCAGCTGGTGTTTTCCAACAGCGATCTGCTCGGCACGCGCATCCGCAACTACAAGCGCATGTACGAGCGCCGCATCGTGTTCAGCTTCGGGGTGTTGTACCAGACCACGCCGGAGCAGCTCGAGCAGATCCCGCAGATGGTCAAGGAGATCATCTCCGGGATCGACAAGACCCGCTTCGATCGGGCGCACTTCGCCAAGTTCGGCGATTCGTCGCTGGATTTCGAGGTCGTGTACTGGATGCTCGATCCGGACTACGCGCTGTACATGGACGCCCAGCAGCGCATCAATCTGTCGCTGGTGCGGCGTTTCGCCGAAGCCGGCATCGACTTCGCCTATCCGACCCGTACGCTGTTCGTCGAAGGTCCGGTCAGGGTCGAAACCGCGCCGGCCCAATAGGCCTACAGGCGCGGGCGCTGGCGGCGGCCCGGAGTGCGCCGTGCACCCGCGGTTGCGTCCGCCGCGGGCGGTTCGCGCGTGCCGAGCTGGCGCAGCAGACGGTTGCGCCATTGCCACTGGGTCGCGTCGTCGGCCGCCTCGAGCAGGCGGACGTCGCCGGCGCTGAGAACGGCGACCGGAATGCCGCCGCGCAGCAGCAGGCGATTGCCCGGCTGCGCGGCCAGGCGTTCGCCCGGCAGCAGCACGCCGGTGAGATTGAGGGGGTCGCAGCCGGCGACGACGACCAGCGCCTCGTCCTGGTCCTCGCGATAGCGGCGTAGCGCGTCGGCGGCCTCGGGCAGCGCGAACTGTTCACCCGAGAAGCCGCTGACGAAACGTCCGCCCCGGATTTCGCCGCGGGCCTCGAGGCGGCGCATCACGTAATGCAGGTCGCGCCACGGCGGCAGCCGTGCCTCGCGTTCGATCAGGCGCCGGAACACCACGCCGTAGCGGCGCAGCAGAACGCGGGCGACGAATTCCAGATGCAGCTGCTGCAGGTCCTCCGGCTCGCCGCTGCGCCGCCGGTACCGGACCCGCGACCAGCGGCCGGCGCTTTCGAGATTCTGGAATGCCGCCCGCAGGCCGCCGCGACGCAGCGCACGTGACTTCTGTTCGGCCGGCGCGATCAGTGCGCGCAGGCCGGCGAAGCCGTCCGAGCTGATCAGGCCGTGACTGACCAGCTCGCCCAGCGCTGCCTCGACCTGGCTGCGCAGCAGGCCGCTGTCGTCGACCAGATCGACGAAGAACGAGGCGCCGTGTTCGCGCAGCACGTCGATCAGCGCGACCGCGGGTCCGGACAGTTCGGGGTCGGTATCGGCATCGGCCTGCCAGTGCATCGCATGGTCACGCGACAGCAGCACGATCGGGGTCGCGCGGACCGGCGCGGCCTTGCGGCTGCCGTCGCCGGATCGGGGGCGTTGCCAGAAGATGCGGCCGGTGGCACAGAGCTGGTCGAGCCAGGCCGGCTCGTACTGCGGCAGGCGCGCCGGCAGGATTTCGCTTTCCCAGGCACTCGCGGCGATCGCGTAGCCTTCGAGCTGCGCCAGCGCCGTCTCCAGCGCGACCGGCCCCTCGCGCTGGGCGTCCGGCGTCAGCCCGTGCCAGTCGATCAGGAATCGCATCAGCGCCGCCGGTGCCACCGGCTCGATCTCGGCACGGCGGCGGTCACGCGTGTAACGGTGGATACGGGCGAGGCGGCGGCGTTCGCACCACTGCTGCGTGTCCGGCGGCGGCTCGAACTGACCCCGCATCACCGCGCCCTGCTGCTCCAGCGCCAGCAGCGCGGTGGTCACCGTGTCGGCGTCGAGCCCCAGCGGCGCCGCCAGCTCCGCCGCCGTCGTCGGGCCGATCAGCTCCATGCGGCTGCGGACCAGCTCGCGCAGCGCGGTGTCGGCATCCACAGCCGCGCCGAGAGCCGGCGCGTCCCCCTCGACGGTCGCGTCCGGCAACACGGCGCGCAGTTCCTGCAGGCGCTCGGCGGCGCACCACAGCGTCGCGCCGCCGCCCGGTGGATGCAGGCCGGCGACCCGACGCGCCTGCATCAGCGCGGCGAGCGGCCCCTGCCAGGCGCGGGCCTCGTCGGCGGTGAGGAAGCCATGCACGACCAGGGCGTCATGCAGCTCGTCGGCGTTGACGGGGTCGGGCCACATCTCGGCGCGGACCCGGGCGATGGCGTCCGGGTCCAGGCGTCCCAGATCCCGGGCGCTGTCCGGCGCCCAGCCGTGGATGCCGGGACTGCGGACGGCCAGGGTCCGCCGCTCCTCGGCGGCGCCGTCGTCGAGAAACGCATAGGGGCGGGCATTGATGATCGACTCCGACAGCGGCGACGGCGCCGTCAGATCCCGGCAGATCACCTCCACCTCGCCCGATTCCAGGCCCCGCAGCAATGCGACGAAACCGTCGAGGTCCATCACCTCGTGCAGGCAGTCGCCGAGGGCCTGCTCGACCAGCGGATGCTCGGGCACCTCGCGATGGCCGGGAAGATTGTCCTGGCACGCGACCGCGTCCGGGAACGCGTGCGTCAGCAGATCCTCGGCGTCGGAGCGCTGGAACTGCGGCGGCACGCGCTTGCCGCCGCGATTGCGGGCGACCGCCAGCGCGATGCTCGCGACCCAGCGCCAGCGCGTCGGGAACATCGGCGCCTGCAGCACCGCCTGGACCAGGACGTCGCGCGCGCTGTTCGAATGCAGGTAGCGCTGGACGTCCTCGAGCGGAAAGCTGTGCGTCGGGCCCAGCGACAGCACCAGGCTGTCGTCCAGCGCCGCGGCCTGCAGCTCGAAGTTGAACTGGCGGCAGAAGCGCTTGCGCAGGGCCAGGCCCCAGGCGCGATTGACGCGCGAACCGTACGGGGCGTGGATCACCAGGTGGGTATCGCCGACCTCGTCGAAGAAGCGCTCGAACACCACATGCTCGCGGGTCGGCAGCAGGCCCAGCGCGGCGCGTGCGGCGCCGTAGTAGTGCGCGAGCTGGCCGGCGGCGGCCGCTTCGAGGCCGTAGTCGCGCTGCAGCCAGGCGCTGCAGGCGTCGATGCCCTCGGCGAGCACCGCGTCGGCCCGCTCGCGCAGGCGCGATACCGCCTCCGACAGTTCGTCGCTGCGTCCCGGTGCCTCGCCGAACCAGAACGGCATGTTCGGCGGCTGGCCCCTGGCGTCCTCGACGATCACGCGCCCGGTCTCGATCTTGAGAATGCGATACGAGGTGTTGCCGAGCTGGACGATGTCGCCCGGCAGGCTCTCGAACGCGAAATCCTCGTTGAGCGTGCCGATGCGCAGATCCTCGGGCGACAGGATCACGTCGGAGTCGAACTGATCGGGAATCGTGCCCGCGTTGGTGACCGTCGTCAGCTTGGCGCCGCGGCGGCCGCGCAGTTTGCGGTTGACCGCGTCGTAGTGCAGCAGCGCACCGCGGCGTCCGCGCTTGGTGCTGTAGCCGTCGGCGAGCATCTGCACCAGTTCCTCGAACTGCGCCAGCCGCAGCTCGCGGTACGGATGGGCGCGGATGCAGCGGGCGAACAGCGCATCGAGGTCCCATTCCCGGCAGGCCACCTCGGCGACGACCTGCTGCGCGAGCACGTCCAGCGGCTGGTGGAATATGGCGACGCGGTCGAGTTCGCCGCGGTTGACGCTGTCGAGCAGGGCGGCGCACTCGGCCAGATCGTCCAGGGATTGCGGGAACAACCGGCCCTTGGGCGTGGCGCGCACGGCATGACCGGCGCGGCCGACGCGCTGCAGCAGCGCGTTGATCGCACGCGGCGAGCCGATCTGCACGACCAGGTCGATGTCGCCGATGTCGATGCCCAGTTCCAGCGACGCGGTCGCGACCAGCGCCCGCAGCTGGCCCGACTTCAGCCGTTGCTCGGCGCGCAGCCGGTGCTCGCGTGCCAGGCTGCCGTGGTGGGCGGTGACGTGTTCCTCGCCGATGCGTTCGGCGAGGTGGCGCGCGACGCGTTCGGCCATGCGGCGCTGGTTGACGAAGATGAGGGTCGTTCGATGTGACTCGACCAGCTCGGCGATGCGGTCGTAGATCTCGCCCCAGACCTCGGTGGCCATCACCGCCGTCAGCGGCGAGTCCGGCACTTCCAGGGCGATGTCGCGGCGGCGCGTGTGACCGGTGTCGATGATCGCGCAGCCGTTGACGACGCTGACTGCCTGATCGCCGGCGCGAACCCCGGTCTGATCATCCGGTGTCGGCCGCTCGCCCATCAGCATCCGCGCCATCGTCTCGATCGGCTTCTGCGTGGCCGACAGGCCGATGCGCAGCGGCGGTCGTTCGCACAGCGCCTCGAGGCGTTCGAGGGTCAGCGCCAGATGGGCGCCGCGCTTGCTCGCGGCCACGGCGTGGAGTTCGTCGACGATGACGCTGCGGGTCGAGCGCAGCATCTCGCGTCCGGAGTCGGAGGTCAGCAGGATGAACAGCGATTCCGGTGTCGTCACCAGGATGTGCGGGGGATGGCGGCGCATCCAGTTGCGCTCGGCGGCGGAGGTGTCGCCGGTGCGCACCGCGTCGCGGATGCCGATGTCGTCCAGCCCCATCGCCCTGAGCCGCTCGCGGATGCCCTGCAACGGCGCCTGCAGGTTCTTCTGGATGTCGTTCGACAGCGCCTTCAGCGGCGACACGTAGACCACGTGCACCGCGTCGTCGAGCCCGCGTTCGATGCCTTCGACGATCAGGTCGTTGATCGCGCCGAGGAAGGCCGCGAGCGTCTTGCCCGATCCGGTCGGCGCGGTGATCAGCGCGTGGCGTTGCTGCGTGGTGACCGCCCAGGCCTGGCGCTGGACATCGGTCGGCTCGCCGAAGGTGTCGGTGAACCAGCCGGCCACGGCCGGATGAAACAGTCCGGCCAGAGGGCCCGTGCGGACCGGCTCGGCGACGTTGAGGGACAGGCGCTGCTGCATGGGGCCTAGCTTAGTCCGGTTGCCGGGTGGCTGTCAGAACCCGGGGAAATGAGGGAAATCCCCCAAAAACGCCGGTGATCGGGTATCGTCCGCCGAAGGGCCGGGTCTTGCACCCAGGGACGGTCCGGATGCGTACACAACAACGATAGCGGCGGGCATCGTCGCAATGGAGCGCAGGTGCATGCAGGAGAGGCAGGAGGCAGGCCAATGACGCGGGTCGCGGTGATCGGAGCCGGCGCGGCCGGTCTGAGCGCGGCGCGCAGGCTGACGGCAGCCGGTGTCGCGGTCACGGTTTTCGACAAGGGACGCCGCCCCGGCGGGCGGCTGGCGTCGCGCAGCACGGCGGTTGGCAATTTCGACCCTGGCGCGCAGTTCTATCGCGTGCGTTCCACGGCTCCGCTGACCGAGCACATCGCCAGCGTCGACGGCGGGGTGGCACGGCCGTGGGCGGTGCTCGACGACGCGCAGGATCCGGACCTGCCACCGGCGTGGATCGGTGCGCCGACTACCAATTCGCTGGCGCAGGCCTGGTCGGCCGGGCTGAACGTGCAGTGCGGGGCCGAGCTGGTCGCCATCGAGGGATCGGCGCACGCCTGGTATCTGCGCTTTGCCAACGAGCAGCGGCTGGGGCCGTTCGGCGATGTCGTGGTGACGGTGCCGGCGCCGCAGGCGCTGGCGTGGCTGGGCGCCACCGCGATGGGGCAGGCCCTGCAGAGCATCGCCTTCGCGCCGTGCATCGCGTTGATGTGGGCGCCGCAGTCGGAGCATCTGCCCGCGGCCGCGGTGTGGCCGAAGGATCCGGCACCGGGGATCGCCTGGATTGCGCGCGAGGATCTCAAGCCCGGCCGCGAGGGGCCGCCCCGCTATATCGTCCATGCCGGCGCCGGCTGGAGCGCCGAATATCTCGACGCGCCGCCTGACGACAGCGAGGCGGCGTTGCGCCGGCTGGTGGCGGATGTGCTCGAGCTGTCGCCGTCGGCGCACTACGCCCAGACCCATCACTGGCGCTATGCGCGCGTGACCGAAGCGTTCGGGACCGATTGCCTGAGCAGCGGCGACGGGCTCTACTACGCCGGCGACGGCTGTCTCGGGGGCCGGATCGAAGCGGCGCTGCGCAGCGGACGGGCCGCCGCCGAGATCATCCTGTCGCAGCGCTGACCCGCGGGCGGATCCGCGGCGCGTGTCGGTACGTATCCATCTGGGACCATTTCCGATGCGGAGTCCGATCATGTTCCAGTCCGTTTCCCGCGCGCTGTCGTTCGCGATCCTGCTGACGCTGGCGGCGCCCTCGGCGGCGCAGCCGGCGGTGTGCGCGGGGCTGCCCGCCCCGCCGCCGTTGACCGGCCGCTCGGACCAGACCGAAGCCTGCGGGTATTTCGAGGGGCACCGCGCCGTGCTCGTGGTCAACACCGCGTCGATGTGCGGATACACGCCGCAATTCGAGGGGCTGGAGGCGCTGTACCGCCGCTACGCCGCGGACGGCCTGCAGGTGCTCGGTTTTCCGTCGGACAACTTCGGCGGACAGGAGTACGACGACGCCGAACGGACCGCCAAGGTCTGCTACCGCAACTACGGCGTGACCTTCCCGATGTTCGCGAAGGTCGACGTCGTCGGCGACACGGCGCATCCGCTGTTCCAGCGCCTGCAGGCCGCCACCGGCCAGGTGCCGCGCTGGAACTTCCACAAGTATCTGGTGACCGCCGACGGAGTGATGGCCTTCGACACCCGCGTCAAGCCGGACGATCCGGAGCTGGTCGGGGCGATCGAGCGGGCGCTGGCGCCATAGCGGCAGACCGGGGGGCGGCGCCGGAGTTGACGGCGCTGCGCGCCCTTCTTAACGTCTGCCGGCAAAGGGCCCGCGGGATGCGGGGCGAACGGGAGCGGCGAGGGCGGGGCGCCGGCTTCGGTCGGTGAGGAGAGCGCCAGGATGGCAGCCAACGTCGCATTCGTGATTCACGGGATCGGTCGGCACGGACCCGACTGGGCCGCAGAGGCACTGGCCGAACTCGAAACCGCCGCCGGATATTCGTCCGCCTTCAGGGACACGCCACTGGCGCAGCAGCTGCGCTTCGTTCCCGTCGTCTACGACGATCTGTTCGACGGTGTCCTCGCGCGCTGGCAGCAGCTGAGCCAGGATCTGACGCAGTCCGGCGCGGTGCTGCCGGCGCCGGTCGAGACGCTCAACGAGCTGATCGGCAACGCGTCGCAGGCCGACAACGCCGCCAGCGGTTACCTCGGCGACATCGTGCTCTATACCGGCTTCCGCCTGGTCCGCAACGCGGTGCTGCTGCGGGTGATCTCGACGATGCTGCGCGAGATCGCGGCGACCTACGCCGCGTTCGATCCGGCGACCGAGCGCAAGCCGCAATTCGCCGTGATCGCGCATTCGCTCGGCACGACCGTGGCCCACGACGCCCTGCACCTGATGGCGCGGCTGCCGTGGGGGGCGGCGCAACAGGACCAGAACGCGGCGATCGCGCAGATGCAGGCCGACCTGCAGGTCCTCGGCCAGGCCGGCGCGGATCTGTCCGCGAGCGCCGACGGCATCCGCTCCATCCTCGCGGCGCATCCGGCGTCGCCGGCGCGGTTCCGCTTCGATTCGGTGTTCATGCTCGCCAACACCAGCCGGCTGCTCTACACCGTCGATCGGGAACCCTACGCATCGGCGGTGCATCCGGCGTCGATCCGCAACGGCGTGCCCGGGTACTGCGACGCGTTCTTCGACGTCGACAACAAATACGACTACGTCGGTCTCGGGCTGCGTCTGGTCGGGCGCATGTTCTCGACCGACAACGAGATCTGGAGTGCCGGCGGTGGCGAGGCCGCCGGCAGCGCCTACGATCTCGACCTCGAACACCTGCACCAGGCCAACGCGCACGCGCTGTCCCACTATCTGAAGCACCCGCTGGTCTACAGCACGCTGTTCCGGCGTATGGCGCCGAGCTATCGCTACGCGCATCACAAGGAGGCGATGGCGCGCTTCTCGCCAGACGACGCGCATCCGTTTCGCAACCTGCCGCTGGGGGATCTGGAAGCCCAGGTCGATCCGCTGTGGGACAAGCTGGTGATGATGCTGGCGCGCAAGCTCAAGCGCGGAGAGATCCGGTGAGCGGCGGGCTGCGGAGCGGGCTGCGCGTACTGGCACTGTTGCTGGGCGGCTGCTGCGGCGCGGTCTTCGCGCAGCAGGAACCGGCTGCGGTCGACGACACGCCGGCGACAACCCCGGTGCCGAGCTACTGCAAGGGCAGCTGGCAGAATCCCGAAAATCCGCTGGCGCTCGCGCAACTCGGCGAGCCGGCGCGGACCTGGCTCGAGAGCCGCTCCGCCGAGCATTTCGGCAGCTATCTGTTCGCGGTCCGCGAGCGCTATCGGGCGGCGCAGCCGCTGCCGCAGTGCCGGGCCGGCGATACGGCCTGCCGGCAGGCCGCCGACTGGGTTGCCGACTACACGGCCGCGCTGGACCGGCTCTTTGCCGGAGACGGTGCCGCGATCAGCCTCAGCGACTTCCGCAACGTCTATCGCACGCCGCTGGATGGCCCGCCGAGCGCGCGCGTCGCGATCGTCGATCCGGCGCACGGCATCAACATCGACTTCAGCGTCGATTGCGATGCCGACGATCCGGCCGCCTATGAGCGCAACCATCCGGAGCAGACCGGGATTCTTTACGCCAACGAACTGATCTCGCAGTACGTCACCGTGGACCAGTGGGCGGCACTGGCCGCGGCCGCGCAGGCCAACGCGGCGCTGTACCAGTCGCTGCTCGACGACGGTCTGGCGATGTGGCCGTGGGAGCTCTGGCTCAACGGTCTGGCCGCCAGTCCCGACGTGAGCCGGCCGCCGCCGGCCTGGCAGTGGGTCGCGCTGCGTCCCTCGGTTGGACTGGACCTGAGTTATCCGCGCCAGGCCGATGCCGATGCCGACGTCCGTCTCGGCATCGAACCGGTCGGCTTCGTCCGCTATGCGGGCAAGGGCGCCGACCGCTACACGCGCTGGTGGGGGGCTTCGGCACTGGTGACGGTCGGCGGCGACGGCGGCGCGGGCATCGGTGGCCTGCTGCGCTGGAACCAGTACTGGCTCGGGGTGACCGCGCGCAGCGGCACCGGCGATCTGTTCGTGTTCGTCGGGCTGGACCTGCACCGCTTCCTCGGCGAGACCGCCGACAAGCTGCAGCTGGCCCGCTAGTCCGCCGCGTCGGCGCAGGGAGGCACAGATGGGCGCGATGGAGATTCTCGAAACCACGCTGGCCGTGGTCTTCGTCTACCTGATCCTGAGCCTGATCGCGACGGCCGCGGCGGAGGTGCTCGAACGCTGGAACGGTCTGCGCGGCAAGACCCTGCGCGACGTGCTGGCTTCGGTCGTCGGCGACCACGCCAAAGCGCGCGAGCTGCTGCTCGACGATGCGCGCCTGCGCGCGATGGTCCAGGCGATCGATCCGGGCTGGATCGAACATCTGCAGAAGAGCCTCGTGCGCAAATCGCTCCGCAAGCTCATGCGCCTCGGGGTGTCGCCGCTGCGCGCGGTCGGGGTGCCGGGCATCGGCGCGATCGGCGCCGAGCCGACCGCGACGTCGACCGCGGCGCCGTCGTATCTCGAGCCGCGCTCGGTCGCCGAGGCCCTGCTGCGACGGGGTTACGGCGACCGCTGGCGCGTCGCGGTCGCCGAGGGGGGCGACATCGCCCGGAGACGTCTCGGCGCCAGCGGCTGGCAGCAGCTCGAGGCCCTGCGGCGCGACGCCACCGGCCCCGACGATCTGCTGGGACGGGTCGCGGAATGGATCGACGAGGTCAACGCGCGCAGCATCGGCTGGTACAAGCGGCGCCTGCAGGCGCGCCTGCTGTGGATCGGCGTCGCGCTGGCGTTGGTCACCAACGCCGACACGGTGCAGATGATGAGCCGATTCGCGTCCGATCCGCAGATGCGGGCCGCCGCGGTGGAGCGCGCGACGCAGCTCGCCGAGGCCAGCGCGCCGTTTGCCTGCGACACGGTCGACCCCGCCGACCAGCCCGGGCGCGCGCGTGTCTGCCTGCAACTGCCCGCGATCGGCGGGCAGCGCGTCGACGGTGCCGGCGGCGGCGAGGCGGTGTCCTGCGCGGCGGTCGATCCGGCTGCGGCCCCGGCTTCGGCCGCGAAGTGCCTGCAGCAGTTCGGCAAGGGGCAGACCGCGACCCTGCTGCCGGCAGCGGCGCTGTGTCCGGATATCCAGAAGCTGCCGAACCCGACGCAGCAACAGGTGATCAGCTGTCTGGCCGGCGAGGTCGAGCCGTTTCTGGGTTGGCGTCGCGATCCGCTGGTGGAGGGCTGGCGCGAATCCGCGCGCGCAGCGGTGCTGCCGCCGTCGTGGTTCGGACAGCTGTGGCAGTGGCTCGGTTGGCAGCACGTCGCGGATCTGCTGCTCAAGGTCGTCGGCCTGCTGGTCACCGCGGTCGCGGTGTCGATGGGCGCGCCGTTCTGGTTCGACCTGCTCAACAAGCTGGTGAGTCTGCGCTCGTCGCAGGCGATTCCGGTGGGGCAGAAGCCGGCCGGGCAGCCGGCGGCGGAGGGCGGTGCCGTGCCGGCAACCGCTGCGGCCGGCGGCAATGGCGCGGTCGCGCTAGCGGCTTCCGAAGCGCCGTCGCGCTGGCGCGGCGGCATGAGCGGCTTCGATCCGATGGCGGCGGCGCTCGACCTGCGCAACGCCGACTGGCTGGCGTATCTGGCCGCGCTGGCCTATCAGCCGGATGACGTGGTGCGTGCCCGCCTGAAGGCACTGGGGCTGGACGGTCGCTGCTTCGCGTCGGCGCGCGATACGCAGGGCTTCGTCGCCTGGTGCGACAGCGACTGCTTCATCGTGTTTCGCGGCACCCAGGAGCTGCGCGACTGGCAGACCGATCTGGATGCGGCGCCGGTGCCGGCGCCGGACTGTCTCGGCGCCGGATGGTCGGGCAGCGCCGTCCACCAGGGCTTCGCCGAAGCCTATGCCGGTGCCGACGCGACGTTGAACGGGATTCTGCGCGAGCTGCCGGGCGGGACGCGGCGGCTGTGGCTGGCGGGCCACAGCCTCGGCGGCGCGCTGGCGCAGTTGTGTGCCGCGGCGCTCGAGCAGGCGTTGCCGGCGGCCAACGCCGCCGATGCCGCGGCACGCTGGATCGGTATCCGCGGGGTCTATACCTATGGATCGCCCCGCGTCGGGGACGCGCGTTTCGCCGAACATCTGGAGCGCAGCTGCTCGGGGCGCCTGCATCGCTTCGTCAACCAGCGCGACGCCGTCGCGCGGGTGCCGCTGGAGGCGATGGGCTACCGGCACGCCGGAACCGCCGCCTATTTCGATGCGCTCGGGCGTCTGCATGTCGATCCGGCCGGGTGGTTCGTCGGTCTCGACACCGTGGTGGTCGACGCCAACGACATGCTCCGGCAGGCGGCCGAAGTCGGCACGGATCACCGCATCGGCGCGTATCGCGAGGCGCTGCGCCGGGAACTGGAGCGGCGCGGTCTGGGCGCCGGCAGTCCGTGGGCGGTCCAGGGCTGAGCATCGCGGCGACCTGGGGGACATTCCTCAAGGCAGCGCGGAAGACTGTCGATACCCTACGCGCCCTTCGATTGCGGCGCCGGCGGCGCCGCGTCGCGTTTCGACCCCGCGGGCCGCGTGCCGGCCATCCGCATCCGAGTCTCCGATGTCTGCTTCGTCCCCTTCGCAAGGCGCCGTCCCGGTGACGCCGCATACCTGGCTCGATGATGTCCAGGGCTTTCTGCTCGGTACCGTCTTCGTCGCGCTCGGCGTGTCCTTGTTCGGTGCCAACGGGCAGATGACCGGTGGAACCGCCGGCATCGCCTTCCTGCTGCATTACGTCACCGGCTGGAGCATCGGTCTGATGTTCTTCTTCGCCAACGTGCCGTTCTTCTGGCTGGCCCTGCAACGCATGGGGACGCGCTTCGCGCTGCGCTCGCTGGTCGCGGTGACGCTGCTGAGCGGGCTGATCCACTTCATGCCGCATCTGGTCGCCTTCGTCCGGATCGACCCGTTGTATTCGGCGATCACCGGCGGTCTGCTGATCGGCATGGGCGGTCTGGCCTTCGTGCGTCACGGCGCCAGCATCGGTGGGGTCAACATCCTCGCGGTGTATCTGCAGAACCGTCACGGGATCAGCGCCGGCAAGGTGCAGATCATGTTCGACGTCACGATCCTGATCGCCTCGCTGTTCGTCGTCGATCCGCTGCAGTTGCTGTACTCGGTCCTGGGCGCGGTGATGGTCGGCGCGGTGCTGTGGTTCAACCACAAGCCCGGGCGTTACATGGGCTACTGAGCGGCGCGGCGGGCGCTTGTTCGATGCGGTTGCGGTCGTCACACTGACGGTTCGATCGCATCGGCAGGATTCAAGGTCCATCATGCAAGCCCGCACACGCGTCGTCGTCGTCACGGTCATCGCCATCATCGTCGGCGTCGCGCTGTATGTCTGGTCGCAGGGCGCCAATCACGACGGCCATGATGGTCTGCTGCTGTACGGCAACGTCGATATCCGCGAAGTCGATCTGGCCTTCAACGGCAGCGAGCGTATCGCCACCCTGACGGTCAACGAGGGTGCGCGCGTGCACAAGGGTGACGTGCTCGGGACCCTGCAGCCCGAGCGCTTGCAGGCGGCGGTCGACCAGGCACAGGCCCAGGTGGATGCACAGGCACAGGTCGTCGCACGCCTGGTCGCCGGCAGTCGCAGCGAGGAGATCCGCAAGGCCCGCGCCGACGCGGGCGCCGCCGAGGCGCAGCGCAGGAACGCGGCGCTGCGCCTGCAGCGGGTGCGCGGATTGATCGAGCGCAATCTGGCGTCGCGGGAGCAGCTCGACGACGCGCGTGCCGCCGCCGACGTCGCCGCCGCGCAGGAAAAGGCCGCGCAGGCGGCGCTGGAGCTGGCGCTGGCCGGCGCGCGTGAGGAGGACATCGCCCAGGCGCGAGCCAGCCTGCAGGCACTGCAGGCGGCGCTGGCGCTGGCGCAGCGCAATCTCGCCGATGCCCGGCTGCTGGCGCCCGCCGACGGCGTGATCCGCAACCGCATTCTCGAGCCGGGCGACATGGCCTCGCCGCAGAAGCCGGCGTACACGCTGGCCTTGACCGACCCGCTGTGGGTCCGCGCCTACGTCGACGAGCCCAACCTCGGCCGGTTGCATCAGGGCCTGCGGGCGCAGGTCGTTACCGACAGCTTCCCGGGCAAGACCTACGCGGCATGGGTCGGCTACATCTCGCCGACCGCCGAATTCACGCCGAAGTCGGTCGAGACCGTCGAGCTGCGCAGCGACCTCGTGTATCAGGTGCGTGTCTACGTCTGTAATCCCGACAACGAGTTGCGCCTGGGGATGCCGGCGACGGTGACGATCGCGCCCGACGCCCCCACCGACGACAATCCCGGCTGCGCGGGCGGCTGAGCGTGTCCGCACCGAACGCCGCCCCGGCAGCCGGCGCACCGGTGCTGAACGTCGCCGGCGTCAGCAAGCATTTCGTCAGCGGCGAGCGCCGGATCGATGCGCTGCGCGACGTCAGCCTGCGCGCGCTCGGCGGTCGGGTCACCGGCCTGATCGGTCCCGACGCGGCGGGCAAGACCACCCTGATGCGCCTGATCGCGGGCCTGCTCGAACCGGACAGCGGCGCGATCACCGTGCTCGGGCTCGACGCCGCGCGCGAGCCGCTCGCGGTCCAGGCCGAGCTGCGCTACATGCCGCAGCGCTTCGGCTTGTACGAGGATCTCAGCGTCCAGGAGAACCTCGATCTGTACGCCGACCTGCAGGGCGTGGCGCCGGACGATCGGTCCGCCCGGTATCGGGAACTGATGCACATGACCGGGCTGGCGCCATTCACGCGGCGTCTGGCCGGGCGGCTGTCCGGCGGCATGAAGCAGAAGCTGGGGCTGGCCTGCACCTTGGTGCGGCCGCCCCGGCTGTTGTTGCTGGACGAACCGACCGTCGGCGTCGATCCGGTGTCGCGCCGGGAACTCTGGGAGATCGTCTACCGTCTCGTCCGCGAGCAGGGGATGAGCGTGCTGCTCAGTACCGCGTACCTGGACGAGGCCGAACGCTGCGACGAGGTCGCGCTGCTGCTCGACGGCGAGCTGCTCGGTCACGGTCCGCCGCAGGCATTCACGCGCGACGTCCGCTACCGCAGTTACGCGGTGACCGCGCCCGGTCTCAAGAAGCGCGTGATCCAGCAGCGTCTGGCGCGGGCGCCGGGCGTGATCGACGCGGTGGTCCAGAGCGACGCGGTGCGCCTGGTGCTGGACCAGGATGCCGCCGCGGCGGCGGAGCGGTTGCTGCCTGGCGTCGATGCGGTCCGCCTGCAGCCGGTCGAGGCGCGCTTCGAGGACAGCTTCGTGGCGCTGGTGCGCGCGCGCCGCGGCGAGCCCGCGGTGGCGGCCGGCAGCGACGACGTGGTCGAGGCCGCGGCCGACGGCGATCGGGCCGTGATCGAGATCCACAACCTCGAGCGCCGCTTCGGCGAGTTCTACGCCGTCCGCAATCTGAGTTTCGAGGTCCGGCGCGGCGAGGTCTTCGGCCTACTCGGCGCCAACGGCGCCGGCAAGTCGACGACGTTCCGCATGCTATGCGGACTGCTGCCGCCCAGTGGCGGCGAGGCCCGCGTCGCCGGGGTCGACCTGCGCCGCGCCCGTGCCCGCGCGCGCGCCCGCATCGGGTACATGGCGCAGAAGTTCTCGCTGTACGGCAACCTGAGCGTGTTGCAGAACCTGCGGTTCTTCAGCCGGACCTACGGCCTGGACCGGAACCGCAGCCAGAACCGCATCGCCTGGGCGCTGGATCGCTTCGACCTGCATCCGGTGGCGAACGCCAACAGCGAGACGCTTTCGCTCGGCTACAAGCAGCGTCTCGCGCTGGCGGCGGCGCTGATGCACGAACCCGACATTCTGTTTCTCGACGAGCCGACGTCCGGCGTCGATCCGCTGGCCCGCCGCGAGTTCTGGCAACGGATCAACGCACTGGCCGAACACGGCGTGACCGTGCTGGTGACGACACATTTCATGGAGGAGGCCGAGTACTGCGACCGGCTGGCGATCATGGCGGCCGGCGAGATCCTGGCACTGGGCTCGCCGGAGTCGATCAAGGCGCGTGCCGCGATCGGCGGCGTGGCCGCCGGCAACGTCGAGGAGGCCTTCATCCGCCTGATCGAGCAGCAGCCGGCCGGAGCGGAGGCCGCATGAGCGCGATCCGGCTGCGCGGCCTGATCCGCAAGGAGTTCCTGCAGGTCCTGCGCGATCCCAGCAGCATCGCCATCGCGTTCCTGATGCCGGTCCTGCTGCTGCTGCTGTTCGGCTACGGCGTCTCGCTGGACCCGGCGCACGTCCCGGTGGCGTTCGTCGTCGAGCAGCCCAGCGCCGCCACCGCGCAGTTCACCGGTGCGTTCCGGCGCTCGCAGTATTTCCAGGTGGTGCCGATGGCGGACATGCCGCAAGCCGAAGCGGCGCTGATGGCGCACCGTGTCGACGGCATCGTCCGTCTGCGTGCCGACTTCGCCGCGCGCCTGAAAGACGGCGGAGACGCGCCGATCCAGGTGCTGGTCAACGGCGTCGACGCCAACACCGCACGCATCGTCCAGGGCTATGTCACCGGCGTCTGGGGCAACTGGCTCGAACACTACGCGCAGTCACAGGGGCAGGAGCTGCAACCGCCAGCGGAGCTGCGCACGCGGGTCTGGTTCAACTCCGCGCTGCGCAGTCGCAACTACATCGTGCCGGGCCTGATCGTCGTGATCATGACGCTGACCGGCGGCCTGCTCACGGCCATGGTGATGGCGCGGGAGTGGGAACGCGGCACGATGGAGGCGCTGATGGTGACGCCGGTGTCGATGCGCGAGGTCCTGATCGGCAAGCTGGTTCCGTACTTCATCCTCGGCATGGGCGGCATGGTGCTGTCGGTGGTGGTCGCGCTGTGGCTGTTCGAGGTGCCGCTGCGCGGCTCGGTCTGGGTGCTGGTCGCGACGTCGTCGCTGTTCATGCTGGTGGCACTGGCGATGGGCCTGCTGATCTCGATCGTGGCGAGAAGCCAGTTCGTTGCCGGCATGATCGCGCTGGTCGTGACCTTCCTGCCGGCGTTTCTGCTGTCCGGCTTCATCTTCGACATCGGCAGCATGCCGACCGTGGTGCAGTGGCTCACGCACATCGTCGCGGCGCGCTACTTCATCGCGATCCTGCAATCGGTGTTTCTTGCCGGCGATGTCTGGAGCGTGATCCTGCCGAACAGTCTGGCACTGATCATCATGGGCGGACTGTTCCTGCTGCTGATCCGCCGCAGCGCGCGCAAGCGACTGGAATAGGGGAAGCCGTCATGCGTCCGTCCACCGTCCGGATCTGGCGACTTCAGTCATCGCGCCGCTGCGTGCCGCGGTGTCCGGCGTGTGCCGGCCGCGCGCCGTGCGACAGGGATGCGAACTGACGATGCTGCAACGGGTCTGGGCCCTGCTGATCAAGGAATTCCTTGCTGTGCTCAAGGACAAGCGCAGCCGCGTGGTCCTGGTGGTACCGCCGCTGATCCAGACGCTGGTGTTCGGGTATGCGGCGACCTTCGACCTCAACGACCTGTCGATGGCGCTGTACAACGAGGATCCCGGTGTCGCCGCGCGTGCGCTGGTCGCGGATTTCGAGGGCTCGCCGCACTTTCACGTGACCCATACCATCACGCGTCAGGAGCAGATCGAAACGCTGATCGACAGCCGTGAGGTGCTCCTGGTGCTGCACATCGCGCCCGATTTCAGCCGCGAGCTGGTCGCCGGGCGCTCGGGCTCGGTGCAACTGATCGTCGACGGACGCAACTCCAACACCGCGCAGGGCGCGCTCAACTACGCGAACGAAATCGTGCTGCGCTTCAACCGGGAATGGAACGCAGCGAACGGTCTGCGGGCGCTGCCGGCACACATCGAGTCGCGCGCCTGGTTCAACGCCAATCTGCTGAGTCGCTGGTTCATCGTCTCCGGACTGATCGGGACACTGATCATGCTGGTGGTGATGAACGTCACCGCGATGTCGGTCGCGCGCGAGCGCGAGCAGGGCACCTTCGACCAGCTGCTGGTCACGCCGCTGACCCCGCTGGACATCCTGCTGGGCAAGTCCCTGCCGGGCCTGATCATCGGCGTGGTCGAGGCCACGCTGATGGTGCTGATCGTCGTCTACTGGTTCGACGTACCGCTGCGCGGCAGCCTGTGGACGCTGTACGCCGGAGTCGTGCTGTTCCTGTTCTCCGCAATCGGCGCCGGTCTGCTGATCTCGTCGCTGGCGACCACGATGCAGCAGGCGCTGATGGGCAGCTTCCTGTTCATGGTGCCGTCGATCATCCTCTCCGGATTCGCCACGCCGATCGCCAACATGCCCGAGCCGGTGCAGATGCTGACGCTGATCGATCCGCTGCGCTATTTCATGGTGGTCCTGCGCGGGGTCTTCGTCGAGGGCGCGTCGTTCAGCCTGATGCTGCCGCAGCTTTGGCCGATGGCGCTGCTCGGCCTGGTGTCCCTGAGCTTCTCCGCCTGGCTGTTCCGCCACCGCCTGAATTGACGGGTGTCGACGCTGCCGACCGGTGCGTCGCCGGGGCGCTGCCGGTGTACGCTGTGCGGCCCCGGCAACGAATCAGGAGCGGCTTGTGTCATCTGGGTCCCGACAGTCCCCCCGCTGCATCCTCGAAAGCCTGCTCGCGGCTGGCGGATGCCGTCGTTCGCCGTCGGTTCGATGACGCGACCGGAGGCCGGCATGGATGATCCGGCGGCCGCGAGCGGCGAACTGGTCCAGGCCGGGCTGTGCTATCGCGCCTTCGTTCCGGCCCGGTTGCCACCGGCCTTCGAGATCGACGCGTCGCTGCAGGCGCGGATCGCCGCGGCCGAGGTCGCGCTGCGGGAGCTGGCGGCGCGGATCGCGCGAGCGGCCGATCCCGATGCCTTCGTCGAAGCGCGCCTGCGGCGCGAGGCGACCGCCTCGGCGCGACTGGACGAGGGGGACGACGTCGCCCCGACCGTCGCCGACGCGATCGAGCGCACCACGCGCGACGGCATCGAGCGCCTGCAGCGCCTGCCGCTGTCGCTGCGCCTGCTATGCGAGCTGCACGCCGGGTTGATGCGCGACCGGCCCGGCGCGGGCGGTGAGTTCAGGCGGCACCAGACCTGGGTGGGGCCGCCCGGCAGCGCGCCGGCGACCGCGGACTACGTGCCGGCGCCACCGGGCAAGCTGCCCGAGCTGCTCGACGACTGGCAACGCTACCTGCACGCCGATGACGGCACCCACGATCTGGTCCGTCTGGCGATCCTGGACGCGCAGTTCCGGCACCTGCAGCCGTTCGCCCAGGCCGGCGGCTGCCTGGGCCGGATCTGGATCAGCCTGTATCTGATCGATCGCGGATGGCTGCCGGCGCCGGTGTTGCTGCTGTCCGAGGTCATGGCCCGCGATCCGTCAGTGGCCGACATGCGGCTGCGTGGCATCCGCGAGGCTAGCGACTGGTCCGGCTGGATCGGGGGATTCGCGGACGGGCTGGCCGCGGCCGCGCGACAGGACTGATCGCCGCGGGCCCGCGCCCGGTTTTGATCGCAACCATCACAAGAGGAGCAGGCAGGACGATGCAACAGGATGACCAGGGAACCGTCGACCCGAAGGGCGTCGACGTCAAGCGTCTGCTCGCAACGGTGCCGGCGGACACGCCGGTGACGATGCTCAATCTGCTGCGCTTCCGTGCGGATGCGGCGTATCCGCCGGACGCCGGCCACGTGCCCTGCAGCGGGCGCGAAGCCTATGCCCGCTATTCCACGGTTGCGATCGAGAAGGTCCGGGCGGTCGGTGGCGAGCCGGTGTACGTCGCCGACGCGCTGGCGCGCTTCATCGGCCCGGCGGGCGAGGACTGGGATCAGGTGATCCTGGTGCGCTATCCGAGCCTGCAGGCCTTTCTGGCAATGCTGGCGATGCCGGACTACCAGGCCGCCGCGGTCCATCGCAGCGCCGCGCTGGCCGACTCGCGCCTGACGGTGACGCGGACCCCGCAGGCCTGATCCGGGGAGCGGTCATCCGCCGCGGCGGGGCGGCGGCAGGCTTCTTGCTGTCCATTGGTCACATTTCTCATATACCCGAGGGGGTGTGCAGATGTGGTGCAGGAAGATGCGTTTGGCGGCCGGTTCGATGGCGATGATGGTGACGATGCTGCTGCCGCTGTCGGCGAACGCCGAAGCGGAGGCGGAGCATGCGGCGGATGCCGCCGGCGCGAGGGTGATCATCACCGCCGACGAGTCGTTGCGGATGTATTTCTCGCCGGAGACGCTGACGGTGCCGGCCGGCACCACGGTGACCTTCGCCAACGAGGACGGCTCCAATCACAAGATCAAGTTCGCCGACGGCACGATCAGCGAGCGCCTGCGGCATGGCGCCAGCTACACCCGCACGTTCAGCGCGCCCGGAACCTATGCGTACGGCTGCGCGATCCACTCGAAGATGAAGGGAACGATCGTCGTCGAGTAGGGGGCGTTTCCGGACCCGGACCCGCCGGGCCGGGGGACCGCTACAGTGGTGCCAGCAGCTCGGCGAGTTCGTCCGGTGTGAAGCTCGGACTGTTGCTGGTGCCGCCTTCGAGGATCGCCTGCGCCAGCGCCGACTTGTGGGTCTGCATCGCCTGGATCTTCTCCTCGACGCTGCCGCTGCAGATCAGCTTGTAGATGAAGACCGGCTTGTTCTGCCCGATGCGGTGGGCGCGGTCGCTGGCCTGTGCCTCGGCGGCGGGATTCCACCACGGGTCGTAGTGGATCACGGTGTCGGCGGCGGTCAGGTTGAGACCGACGCCGCCGGCCTTGAGGCTGATCAGGAACACCGGCACGTCGCCGTTCTGGAAGCGATCGACCAGCGTGCCGCGGTCCTTGGTCGCGCCGGTCAGCAGCAGATGTTCGATCTGCCGGGCGCGCAGTGCCGTTGAGATCAGGTCGAGCATTTCGGTGAACTGTGAGAACACCAGGACGCGACGGTCCTCCGCGATCAGTTCCTCGAGCAGCTCGAGCAGATGATCGAGCTTGGCGGAGCCGCGCACGGCCTGCGCGCCGTCGAGCTTCACCAGGCGCGGATCGCAACAGGCCTGGCGCAGCTTGAGCAGCGCGTCGAGCACGACCATGCCGGACTGGCCGAGGCCGTGCTGGTGGATCGCCGACTGGACGCGGGCCTCCTGCGCCAGGCGCAGGGTTTCGTACAGGTCGCGCTGGTCGCCCTCGAGGTCGATGCTGCGCAGGATCTCGGTCCGCGGCGGCAGCTCCGGCGCCACATCCTCCTTGCGCCGACGCAGGATCAGCGGCGCGATGCGCCGGTGCAGGCGTTGCAGGCGCGCGGCGTTGCCGTGCTTTTCGATCGGGGTGCGGTACAGGGTGTTGAAGGTACGTTCGTTGCCGAGCAGGCCCGGTTCGACCGCGTCGAGCTGGGCCCAGAGTTCGCCCAGATGGTTTTCGAGCGGGGTGCCGGTGACGGCGAGGCGGCGTTCGGCGCGGATGCCGCGCACGACCTGCGCGGCCTGGGTGCGCGCGTTCTTGATCGTCTGCGCCTCGTCGAGCACCAGCAGGCCGAAGCGATGCGGCTTGAGCAGCTTGTGGTCGCGTGCGAGCAGCGGATAGGTGGTGATCAGCAGGTCGTGCAGCTTGAGCTGCGCGTAGAGCTCGCGCCGGTCCGGTCCGTGCAGCACCAGCGTGCGCAGTTCCGGTGCGAAGCGCCGCGCCTCGTTGCGCCAGTTGGCGATCAAGCTGGTCGGCACGACGATCAGTGCCGGCTTGCGCAGGCGGCCGCGAGCGCGCTCGGTCCAGATGTGGGCGAGTACCTGCACGGTCTTGCCGAGGCCCATGTCGTCGGCAAGGATGCCGCCGAGCCCGGCGTCGGCGAGAAAGCCCAGCCAGGCGAGTCCCTGCTGCTGATACGGGCGCAGCTCGGCGCGAAAGCCTTCCGCGGGGCGGGCCGGCGCGCGTTCGGCATCGAGGGCCTGCAGGCGTTCGCGCAGGGCCTCGCCGCCGGCGAGCGGAATCGGCAGTTCGTCGAGCACCGCGGCCTGCGGCAGGCGCAGGGGCAGTACGGTCTGTGCGTCGGGATCGGCGCCGCCGTCGTGCTCGATCGGGCGGGACAGCCATTCGACCAGCGGCTCGATCAGGGCGCGCAGGCGTTTGAGCGGCAGCGGCACCTTGCGGCGCTCGTCGATCGCGGTCAGCCACACCGTGTCGTCGCGCTCGTTGGGCAGCGGCGTGTGCGGGAATGCCGGGTCGGTGAGCAGGCCGCGCAGGACCGGCAGCAGGTCGATGCGTTCACCGGCGACGTCGATGCCCAGCGAGACGTCGAACCACGCATCGCCGCGATCGCGCACGTCGAGATGCCATGCGTCCGGTTCCTGCAGCAGCTCGACCGGGAAGTCCTCCTCGAACTCCAGCGCGAAGCCGGCCGCGGCGAGACGCGGCAGGACCTTGGCGAGGTGCGCCGGCGATGCGGGGCGGCCTTCGCCGCGCTCGAGCACGTAGTCGCCGGTCGCGAAGCGGGAGATGTCCTCGTCGTCGAGATAGATGCCGACCACGGTTTCGGCCGGCATCAGATGGAATTCGCCGAGCTGGTCGACGACATCGCCCTCGAAGCCCCGCAGGCGGTCGATGGTCAGCGTGCGCTCGTCGTCCAGCGTGATGCGGGACTGCGCCCTGCCGTCCGGCGGCAGGCGCTGCCCGTCGTAGTCGAAACAGAGGCGGGCGACGCCGATGCGCGGCTGCGCGGCGCGGTGGCTGCGCGCGCCGAAGCGCTCGCTGCGCAGGCGCAGGATCGGTTGCGGCTCGGTCCGGGTGGCGGCGGGCGCCCGCGCCGCCAGGACCGGATGTTCCAGGATCAGCGGAACCGGGTCGGTGTTGCGCTGGACGGCGCTGAGCAGGACCGCGACGTTGTGCGGGCACGGTCCCCCGTCGGGGCAGTTGCAGTGCAGGTCGATCTCGAAGCGGCCGCCGGGTTCGCGCCGTACTTCGGCGGTGCTGTTGAAGCTGGTGTCGCTAGACGCGTTCACGCGGCCGCCGATGTGCAGCCGGGTCGGGTCGAGGCCGTCGATGCTCAGGTCGGCGACCGCGCGCTGGCGCGCGAAGTCGCTGCCGGCGCGCAGGGTCTTGCGGTCGAACAGGTGCGGCCAGTTGGAGCCGGCCAGCAGGGCGAGTAGTGGCGTGTCCGCCATGGGAAGCTTAAATCGGGATCGGGAAATGCCAGCCCATCAGGCTAGCAAACTTGACGGCCCGATTGCGTGAGGGATCGGCCCCGGGGGCGGGCGCGCGACCGGGGCGGGGCGCTATCGGGCGGGGGCGGCCGGAGCCAGCCGCCGTAACCGGGTGCGCAGCAGTTCGCGCGCGGCGGTGCCGCTGACCGCCAGCAGGCTGGCCAGGCGCCGCAGGCGGGTCGCCGGCCGCGGGGCATCGGGGAGGGTGATCCACAGCCGCAGCAGGTGCCGGCGCCGTTCCGGCTCGGGCCAGTCCTCGAACGCCGCGCGGGCATGCAGCACGCTGTGGTTCGACAGCAGCTGCAGATCGCCTGGTTCCAGGTCCATGTCCAGCCGGAACGCCGGATCGTTGGCGATGGCGTCGTAGGCGTCGAGCAGGGCGTGCTCGGCGGGGCCCAGGCGCGGCACATGCGGGACCGCCTCGACCGTGCGGAAGTAGTCCGACTGCCAGAAGGTGCGCAGTTCGCCGTCCGCGTAGCGGCAGGGCACCACCGGGTAGGCCGGGATCCCGCCTTCGCCCTTGGTGTCGAACCAGAACGGCTCGAACAGCCGTGCCGCCATTTCCGGATCGCGGCGTTGCAGCTCGTTGTAGACGGCCACCGAGCTGGCGATGCGCGAAACGCCGCCGCTGCGGGCCTTGCGCAGACACAGCAGTCCGACCATGTCGGCGGCGTCGCAATGCATGTCCAGCGCCCGGTTGGTGCGGTAGTAGCGGATGTCGCCGCCGCTGCGCTGGTCGCGCACGTGGCCGAGCAGGTCGCCCTGTGCATTCTGGGCGCCGGGGATGCCGAGATGATGCCCGAGGCCCCAGTAGAACAGCTCGGTCTGCCGCTCGGTCCAGCGCGCCACCGGCACGCCGCGGATCAGCACGAAGCCGCGGCCGTGGCGCACCTGATCGCGGCACGCCGCCAGCACCGGGGCGAGCGTCGGCAGCGGCAGGTCGTCACGGCCGATCCGGTGCAGCGGTTTGCCGCCGGACTGTGCCCGTTCCACCGCGGCGAGGCACTCGTCGGTCTGGGCGGTGGTCAGGCGGATCTGCCAGTCGTCGCGACCCGCCAGGTCCGCGCCGCGCCAGGCCGCGGGCCCTTCGACGGCCCCGGCGGGTCGGCCCTCATGGGGGCGGGCCAGATAGAGCAGGGTCTGCGCGCGCAGCGACTTGTACATGGGGCTCCTGCGACTGCGGCTTGCGTACCGGCGCCATGATCGGGATGCCGGCCCGGCCGCGGCGGGACGGTTGGCGATGGCGTCCGATCATGCAGCGTCGGTGTCCGTTTGTCGCCTCGGCGGCGGATCGGCCGGTTTTGCGATAGCGCCGGACGGACGACTTCATGCAGGATTCACGCAAACGTCACTCAAATGTCACCGGACTGTCATGGAACTGTGCTGGAGCGCCGGGGTTGCCCGCGTCAACGGACTGGATCTGGCCTTCGAACAGGCCGGGGCGCTGTCGGCCGAGCCGCTGCTGCTGGTCATGGGCCTGGGCGGACAGCTGATCCATTGGCCGGATGCGCTGTGCGCGCGTCTGGTCGAGCGGGGGTTCCGGGTGATCCGCTTCGACAACCGCGACGCGGGACTTTCCGCCGACGCCGACCGCGGTGTCGCCGTCCACATCCCGCGCGACTGGTTGCGCACCCGTCTGGGCCTGCGCGCCGAGGCCAACTACACCCTGCACGAGATGGCCGACGACACGGTGGGGCTGCTCAGCGCCCTGGATATCGGCAAGGCCCATCTGGTCGGCGCTTCGATGGGGGGCATGATTGCCCAGATCGTGGCCGCGCGGTACCCGCGGCGGGTGCGCAGCCTGACCTCGATCATGTCGACCACCAATCACCCGAAGCTGCCGGCGGCACGCTTCGACGTGCTGTGGCGCATGGCCGGACTCGGCCCGCGGCCGAAGACGCGCGACGATTTCGTCCGGCGGTCCACGGCGATGCTGACGCGGGTCGGCAGCCCGGCGTTTCCGACCCCGATCGAGTACCGCCGCGAGCTGGCGGGCCGGACCTTCGACCGCGCGTTCCGGCCGCGCGGCGTGTTGCGCCAGACCCATGGCATCGTCTCCACCGGCAGCTTCGAGGAGCTGCTTCCGGGGATCGCGGTGCCGACGCAGGTGATTCACGGACTCGAGGATCCGCTGCTGCGTCCGGCCTGCGGGCGCCGCAGCGCCGAGCTGATCCGCGGCGCGCGCCTGGAGCTGATCCCGGGGATGGGGCACGACTTCGCCCTGCCGTTGATGCCGCGCTGGGCCGAGCTGATCGCCGACAACGCCGCGCGCGCCTGAGCGTCGGCGGCAGCTGCGCTCGATTGCGGCGGCCAGCGCTTACACTGGCGCCCTCAATCGAATCCGGGGGGCTTCACCATGACCATCACACCCTTGTACGCCGGCTTGCTGGCGCTGTGGTTTCTCGTGCTCAGCGCGCGGGTGATCCAGAAGCGCGACAAGGTCAGCCTCGGCGACGGCGGCGACCCGCATCTGCTGCGGCGCATCCGCGGCCACGCCAACTTTGCCGAATACGTGCCCCTGATCCTGCTGATGATCGGCATGCTGGAACTCGGCGGCATGCGCGCCTGGGTGCTGCATCTGCTGGGCGCGACGCTGCTGCTCGCGCGCGTGCTGCACGGGGTGGCCCTGAGCTTCACCGACAAATGGAAGTTCGGCCGCTTCTACGGCACCCTGCTGACCTTCATCCTGCTGCTGGTCGGCGCGCTGCTGACGATCTGGCAGGGGGTGCAGGGGCTGGCCTGAGCCTCAGCCGCGCCCGGGGCCGAGCCGGGGCAGCATGCTGCGGCCGGCGCGCAGCGCCGCACCGGCCGCGGCCAGCGGATCGTTGGCCCCCTCGGCGGTCAGCGTATGGATCACCGCCTGGCGGAACGGCGCGAGGCGGTGGCCGACGCGCAATGCGGCATCACGGGCGATCCGCGCCGGCAGGCGGTCGTCGGTGTAGAGGCGCACGATCGCGTTGGTCGCGGTATACAGCGGCGCCGTCGCGCGGCGGTGCGCGGATGCGTAGCGCGCCAGCCCGGTCGCCAGGCCGATGTCGCTGCCGCGTTCGACCGCGCGGCGGATCTCGCGGGACAGCAGGGCCTGCCCGCTGAGCCCGAAGTTGAAGCCGTGCGCCGTCACCGGATGCATGCCGACCGCGGCGTCGCCGATCAGCGCGTAGCGGCGGCCGTAGAAGCGGTCGGCGTAGACCGCGACCAGCGGATAGGCGTGGCGTGTGCTGATCAGTTCCATCCGGCCGAGGTGGCCGTCGAGGCGCGATTCGATCTGCCGCGCGAATGCGTCGGCGTCCATCTCCGTCAGTGGCGCGATGTCGCGGTGCGGCTGGGTCAGCACCACCGACGAGACGTCGCCGTTGAGCGGCAGCAGCGCCAGCGTCGCGCCGTAGTCGAACCACTCCCGGGCGACCTGCTGGTGCGGCCGCTCGTGTCGCATGCGGCAGACCAGCATCGTCTTGCCGAAATCCTGCATGCGGGCGGCGATGCCCATCGCGCGCCGGGTTTCGGAGAAGCGGCTGTCGGCCGCCACGATCAGCGCCGCCCGCAGCACGCGGCCGTCCTCCAGCGTCACCTGCGCGGAGTGCTCGTCGCTGTCCACCGCGGTGACCCTGGCGTCGGTGATCACTTCGGCCGCGTTGGCGTCGACCGCCGACGCCCAGGCCGCGCGGCGGATCAGATGATTCGGAACCAGATAGCCGAGCTGCTCGCGGTGGCTGTCGCGGTGGTCGAAGAAGATCGAGCGCTGCGAACGGCCGTTGCGGACCTCGGCGTCGCGCAATGGCGCGATGGCATCGGGATCGATGCGCGGCCAGATGTCGAGCGCCTGGAGCAGCTCGACCGAGGGATGGGTCAGGGCGATCTCGCGGCCGTCGAACGGCGGGTCGGCGAGTTCGGCGCGCGACAGGCGTTCGACGATGGCGATGCGCAAGCCCGTATCGGCCAGCGAACGCGCGAAACTGAGGCCGGCCGGACCGGCGCCGACAATGATCAGGTCGTGGGACAACGCGGATGCGGCGTTCATGCAGGCTCCGGGACTGACGCCGACGGCGGGTTCCGGGGTCCGATGGCGATCGGTGCGGCCCGCCGAGGGGCTTGGCGGCTTCGGGAATAGGCACTGCGCTGGCCCCGATCCACCGCGGCGTGCGGGGGGAGATGCGACTCCGAGGTGAACCACCAACGGGGCCAGCGACAGGCTTGAAGCTATGCTGCGCGTCGCCGGCTTCGCGGGACATGACCTAGGTCAGCGAAGATTTCAAAATGTTGCCCGTGGGCGGTGTGCCGGACGTGGACAGGGGACGTCTTGATGCGCTTTCATGCGCGCATGACCGACAAACCCCACGCGCCGGCGACCGAGCGCAATCGCGAGCCGATCCTCGATGTGCTGCGCCTGCATCTGCATGCGAGCCGCAGCGTGCTCGAGATCGGCAGTGGCACCGGGCAGCACGCGGTGTTCTTCGCTCGCGCATTGCCGCAATTGCAGTGGCAGTGTTCCGACCGCGCCGAGAATCTCGACGGCATCCGCCAGTGGCTGGACGATGCCGCGTTGCCGAACACCCCCGCGCCGGTCGAGCTGGACGTCGGCGTCGGCCCGTGGCCGGAGCGCCGCTTCGACGCGGTGTTCACCGCCAATACCCTGCACATCATGGGCTGGTCCGAGGTGGAGCGCCTGTTCGCCGGTCTGCCGGCGGTCCTGGCGCCGGGTGCGCGCGTGGTGATCTACGGGCCGTTCAACTACGGCGGCCGCTTCACCAGCGACAGCAATGCGGCGTTCGACGCGCGCCTGCGCGGCGACGATCCGCGGCGCGGCATCCGGGACTTCGAGGCGGTCGACCGCCTGGCGCAGGCGGCCGGCCTGCGCCTGCTGGAAGATCGGGCGATGCCGGCCAATAATCGCTGCCTGATCTGGCAGCTCCAGGATTGATCTCTCTATCCATATGGCAAAGCAACACGTCGTCAAGGCCGCGGCAGCGTCGGTCGAATCCTGCCCCTGCGGTTCCGGGCTGAGTTATGCGCAGTGCTGCGCGCCCCTGCACCAGGGGCGGATCGCGGCGACGCCGGAGGCGCTGATGCGTTCGCGCTACAGCGCCTACGTCAAGCGGCTGACCCTGTATCTGCTGGCGACCTGGCATCGCAGCACCCGTCCGCACCAGGCCGCGCTGGACCTGGGTGACGGCAGCACCAAGTGGCTGGGGCTGCGCATCGTCGAGGTCAAGCAGGACGACCCGGAGCACGCCAGCGTCGAGTTCATCGCCCGCTATCGCGTCGGCGGCGGCAAGGCCGTGCGGCTGCACGAAGTCAGCCAGTTCGTCCACGAGCGCGGGATGTGGTTCTACGTCGACGGGACCTTCAAGTCCTGATACGGCAGAGCGTCGCGGCGGAGAAAGCCGGATGATGCAGGAAGTCCTGGAGTTCTGGTTCGGGACGGCGACCGATGCCGATGCGATTGCGCGCACACAGTCCGGTCTGTGGTGGGGCAAGAATCCTGCGACCGACGCCGCCATCCGCGAGCGCTTCGGGTCCCTGCATGCGCAGGTGCGCGGCGGGGAGCATTCCGAGTGGGGGCGGACCGCGACCGGGCGGCTGGCGCTGATCCTGGTGATCGACCAGTTCTCGCGCAACATGTACCGCGACGATCCGCGTGCCTTCGCCGACGACCCGATGGCGCGCCGATGGTGCGTGGAGGGCCTGGCCAGCGGGCAGGACCGGGAACTGCCCCCGATCCAGCGGGTGTTCTTCTACCTGCCGCTGGAGCACTCGGAGGCGCTCGAGGACCAGCATCGCTGTGTCGCGCTGATGGAAACCCTGGCCGCCGCGGTGCCCGCCGGCGAGCGCGAGCTGTTCGACGGCTACGTCGGTTTCGCCCGCGCGCACGCACGCATCATCGAGCGCTTCGGCCGCTTCCCGCACCGCAACGCGATCCTCGGCCGCGCGTCGACGCCCGAAGAGACCGCCTTCCTGAGCGAGCCGAATTCCGCCTTCTGAGCGCGGCGTCGCCCGGGCGGCTCACTCGCCGATGATCTTGACCAGCACCCGCTTGCGCCGCCGCCCGTCGAACTCGCCGTAGAAGATCTGTTCCCAGGGGCCGAAATCGAGCGCACCCCCGGTGATCGCGACGACGACCTCGCGGCCCATGATCTGGCGTTTCAGGTGGCTGTCGGCGTTGTCCTCGCCGGTGTCGTTGTGGCGCCACTGGCGGACCGGTTCGTGCGGTGCCAACCCTTCGAGCCAGCCGGTGAAGTCCTGGTGCAGGCCGCGTTCGTCGTCGTTGACGAAGACGCTGGCCGAGATATGCATCGCGTTGACCAGGCACAGGCCCTCGCTGACGCCGCTGTCGGCCAGCGCACGCTCGACGTCGGGCGTGATGTTGACGAACGCCGTGCGTGTCGGCGTCTCGAACCACAGTTCCTTGCGATAGTGCTTCACGTCGGTGACTCCCGGGGCCTGCCCACAAGCCTGCGGCGACGACGGCGACGGCGTCAATCGCCGCCAATCGCCGCCATGTCACATCGCGGTCGCGCATCTCGTCTGTAGGGGAAACCCACCCATCTGGAGAGATCGATGCGACGTTTGCTGATGGCGGCCGTGGCCGCCGGACTGATCGCCAACGCGCTGGCGATGCTGTTCGCGCCTGAGGCCTGGTATGCACTGATGCCCGGGGTGTCCGCGACCGGCCCCTTCAATGCCCATTTCGTTCGCGACATCGGCTGTGCCTATGGCGTCGCCGGCGCCGGCCTGGCGTGGGCCTGGCGCCGCCCCGACGCGTGGCCGGCGGCGATGGCCGGGGCCTGGTTCCTGTCCGGGCACGCGCTCGTGCATCTGTGGGATGCCGCCGCAGGCCGGGCGAGTGCCGCGCATCTGATCGCCGACCTGCCGGCGGTGGTCATGGTGCCGGTGCTGGCGCTGTTGCTGAGCCGGCCCGCCGCGTCGGAGCCGCCATCGCCGCAACGCGCGGCATACTGAACGATCCAGGAATCCAATCATGATCAAGATGCTGATCCGCCGCCGGCTCGCCGCCTTCGAGCGCGCCACCGGCTACGACACGACCTACATGCGCGAAATCCTCGATACCAGCGTCCCCGCGTTCCGCGCCTTCGCCGGTGTCCAGGCCCTGTCGCACCACAACGAGGACGTGCCGCCCGCGCCGCTGTACGCGTGCAAGATCGCGGCGATGCTCGCGCAGGACTGCGGGCCCTGCGTGCAGCTGAGTGTCACCCTCGCCGAGCAGGCCGGTGTCGAGGCGGGGTTGATCCGCGCGATGCTGACCGGCGACATCGCGGCGATGGGTGAGGACTGCGCGTTGACCTGGCGGTATGCGCGCGCGGTCTCGGCGCGCGATCCGGAAGCCGACGCCCTGCGCGCGCGGATCGAACGCCGCTGGGGGCGTCGCGCGCTGATGTCGCTGGCCCTGCAGATCGCCGTCGCCGGGACCTACCCGGCGATGAAATACGCCCTCGGGTACGGCCGCGCCTGCAGCCGGGTCCGCGTCGGTCGCGACGAGATCGTGCCGATGCTGGAAGCGCCGGCGTGAGTCGCGACGTTCCTTCGGGCCGTCTGGCCGCGTTCGAGCGCGAGCGCGGCCGCCTGCGCGGCCTGGCCTATCGCATGCTGGGCTCGCACGCGGAAGCCGACGACGTGGTGCAGGACGCCTGGTTGCGCTGGCAGCGGGCGCCGGGGATGGCCGACAGCGCGCCGGCGTATCTGTCGCGCACGGTGACCAACCTGTGTCTGGACCGGCTCAAGTCCGCGCGCGCCCGCCGCGAGCGTTACGTCGGGCCGTGGCTGCCGGAGCCGCTGGTCGAGGCGGTCGACGACGGCCCGGAACCGGCGTACGAGCGCGCCGAAGCGGTGAACCTGGCATTCATGCTGGCCCTGGAGCGGCTGTCCCCGCTGGAGCGTGCGGCCTTCCTGCTGCACGACGTGTTCGAGCTGGATTTCGCCGAGATCGCCCGGACCCTGGAGGCGACGCCGGCCGCCTGTCGCCAGCTGGCCTCCCGCGCGCGGACGCGCCTGCGCGCGGCGCGTCCGCGCCACGCCGTCGCCCCGCAGCACGCCTACGCGCTGATGGACGCGTTCACCGCCGCGGCGATGCAGGGCGACCTGCAGCGGCTCACGCAGATGCTGGCCGCCGACGCGCGCTTCGTCTCCGACGGCGGCGGGCTCGTCGCGGCGGCGCAGCGGCCGGTCATCGGCGCCGAGCGGGTCGGCAAGGCGTATTCCGGCTTCCTGCGCAAGCAGCGTGCGCCGGAGGTGGCGGAGGCGCAGCCCGCGCTGATCAACGGCCTGCCGGGATGGGTGCTGCGCCGCGCGGACGGCTCCGTCGTCCAGACCGTCGCGTTCGCGTTCGATGCCGATGCGCGGATCGTCGCGATCTACGTGGTCCGCAATCCCGAGAAGCTGCGGCATCTCTGATGGCTTGTTAACGGGCCCCGGATCCGTCGGTGGGGCGATCCGCGCGTCGGCTGTCATCGAGCCGTCGCCGGCGGGTCAGTCGGTGTTCATGCGGCCGCGGGAAAATGGTCCGGTCCTTGCTTGACATATTTCAGTCAAAAGCATCGTGCAGAACGGCAGGAGGCGGCCATGGACACGACGATGACGCTTTACACCTTCGCGGCTTCCCAGTCGAGCGAGAAGGTGCGCTGGTTACTCGATGCGGCCGGTTTGCGTTATCACGAGGTCCGGCTGACCCCCTTTCTGCATCTTCCGCAAAATCGACGGATCTCGGGCGGATTCGCGCCATCGGTGCCGATCCTCGAGGTCGACGGTGAGACGCTGCAGGACAGCACACGGATTCTCGAGTGGTTGGAGGTGCATCGCGCGCCGTTCGAGCTGATCCCGACCGACGCGCCGGAGCGGGCGGCGGTGATGCAGGCCGAGGCCCGCTTCGACATGGCCGGCCCGCACGTGGTGCGCCTGATGTACGCGACGCTGCTCGAACAGCCCGAGTTGGTGCGGCGGTTGTGGACGCAGGATGCGAAGCCCCTGCACGCCGGTCTGCTGACGGTGGGCTTCCCGGTGCTCAAGCGCATCTTCAGCCGCGGTCTCGGCATCACCCCCGCGGCGCTGCACTACTCGGAGCGGCTGGTCGAGCGCGCGTTGCGCGAACTGGACCGGGCCGCCGAGCAGGGGCGCCGCTATCTGGTCGGCGACCGGCTCAGCGCCGCCGACGTGACCGCGGCCGCGCGCTTCGCCCCGCTGATCTGTCCCGACGAACACCCGGTGTTCTCGCAGCCCGAGTATCGCGACGCGCTGGCGCCGCTGACGAGCAAGTGGGAGGCGCGGCCGGCATTCGACTGGGTGCGGGCGCAGTACCACCGCCATCGCCGCGTCCACCTGGTGCGCTCCCGCCAGCCGCGCGCGGCTGGCGCCGGCGCCCCGCTGTCGCGGGCCCGTCTGCGCGTGGTGTGAATCAGGCGGTCTGCAGCGCCTCGATTTCCTCCGACGCTGTCAGCCACTGCTCCTCGAGTTCGGCCAGCTCGGTCTTCAGCTCGGACTGCTCGCGGTGCAGGTGCGCCGCCTCGGTGTGGCGTGCGGCTTCATACAGACCCGGATCGAGCAGCGCGGTGTCGATCTCGCCGAGCCGTTTCTGCAGTCGCGCCATGCGCGTGTCGAGTTTCTTGACGGCATCGCGCAGCGGCTTCAGGCGCTCGCGCCGTTCGGCCGCCGACGGTTGCGCCGCGACCGGCGCGGCGGGCGTCGCGGTACCGGCCGTGCGGCTGGGGGCCGGCGCGGCGCCGGCGCCGCTGCTGAGCCAGCGCGCGTAATCGTCGAGGTCGCCGTCGAAGACGTCGCAACGACCCTGCGCCACGCGCCAGAAGTCGTCGCAGGTCGCATTCAGCATGTGGCGGTCGTGTGACACCAGCACCACGGCGCCCGAGTAGGTCGCCAGCGCGGTTTCCAGCGCGTGACGCATGTCGAGGTCGAGATGGTTGGTCGGCTCGTCGAGCAGCAGCAGGTTGGGGCGCTGGTAGACGACCATCGCCAGCGCCAGCCGCGCCTTTTCGCCGCCGGAGAACGGACCGACCGCCTCGAACGCGCGGTCGCCGCGGAAGTTGAAGCCACCGAGAAAGTCGCGTAGCTGCTGTTCGGTCGCCTTCGGATCGATGCGGCGCAGATGCAGCATCGGCGAGGCCTTCATGTCCAGCTGTTCGAGCTGGTGCTGGGCGAAGTAGCCGATCTTCAGGTCCGGCGCACGGGTGACGTCGCCGGACAGCGGCGCCAGCGTGCCGGCGATGGTCTGCACCAGCGTCGACTTGCCGGCGCCGTTGGCGCCGAGCAGGCCGATGCGCTCGCCGGGCGCGATCTGCAGCCGCACGCCGCTGAGGACGGCGGTGTCGCCGTAACCGGCGACGACCTTGTCGAAGCGCACCAGTGGCGACGGCAGTTTTTCCGGCTCGGGGAATTCGAACGAGAACTCGGAATCCCAGTGCGCCGGCGCGACCAGCTCCATGCGCTCCAGCGCCTTGACCCGGCTCTGCGCCTGGCGCGCCTTGCTGGCCTTGGCCTTGAAGCGGCGGATGAAGCTTTCCAGGTGCGCGATGCGTTCCTGCTGCTGCGCGTAGGCGGCCGCCTGCTGGCTCAGCTTTTCGGCGCGCTGGCGCTCGAACTGCGAATAGTTGCCGGTGTACAGCGTCGCGCTGTGGCCTTCCAGGTGCAGCGTGTGCGTGGTCACCGCGTCGAGGAATTCGCGGTCGTGCGAGATCACCAGCAGGGTGCCGGGGTAGTTCACCAGCCACGACTGCAGCCAGATCACCGTGTCCAGATCGAGGTGGTTGGTCGGTTCGTCCAGCAGCAGCAGGTCGGAGCGGCACATCAGCGCGCGCGCCAGATTCAGGCGCATGCGCCAGCCGCCGGAGAAACTCGACACCGGCAGTTCCTGCTGTTCCGGCGCAAAGCCGAGGCCGTGCAGCAGGCGGCCGGCGCGGGCCCGCGCGGCGTAGCCGCCGATCGCGGCCAGGCGCTCGTGGATCGCACCGATCCGGAGCGCGTCGTGCGCGGCTTCGGCATCGGCCAGCAGGCGTTCCAGCTCGCGCAGTTCGGCGTCGCCGTCGAGCACCGATTCGATCGCGGCGTCCGGCAGCGCCGGGGTTTCCTGCGCGACCGATGCGATCGTCAGGTGCCGTGGCACGTTGACCTCGCCGGCGTCGGGCGACAGCTCGCCCAGCAGCGCGGCGAACAGGGTGGATTTGCCGGTGCCGTTGCGACCGACCACGCCGACCCGCCAGCCGGCGAAGAGCGTGAAGCTGGTGTCCTGGAGCAGGGTGCGGGCGCCGCGGCGCAGGGTGGCGCGATTGAGACTGATCATCGCGGCATTTTATTCGGTTCGGCGTCGCCGGACGCGACCGGAAATCGGTCCGGCCATTGATCCAGCGCAGCGCGCGGCGGTGGCGGCGGTTCCTAGAATCCGGGCATGACCGTGTCCGAGGCCCTGCTGTCCCCGACCCTGTTCTGGCTGATGAGCCTGGCGCAGGGCGTGATGCTGGCCGCCTGCGTCGCGACCGCGCCGTGGCGGTCGGTGTGGCGCGTGCCCGAACGCTGGCACCTGCTGTTCGGCGCGGCGGTGGGGCTGCTGCTGCTGTGGCAGGTCAGCGGCCGCATCACGCCGCATGTGCACCTGCATCTGCTCGGGATGACGACGGTGACCCTGATGCTGGGGCCGCAACTGGCGATCCTGGCCGGCAGCTTCGCCGCGCTCGGCGCCGCGCTGACGGGACAGGCGGCGCTGCCGCTGGTGCTGGTCAACGGCCTGCTCAACGCGACGCTGCCGGCGCTGGTCACCGCCGCCCTGCTCAAGGCGGTGCTGCACTACGGGCCGCGCAACCTGTTCATCTACATGCTCGGCGTCGGGTTCGGCGGCGGCGCGCTGTCGATGCTGGCGGTGCTGTCGTCGATGCTGCTGCTGTTCGCGCTGGCCGGCGAGGCCAGGGGGCTGCGCGAATGGGCGTCGCCGCTGCTGCTGCTGGCGATGTTCCCGGAGGGCTTCGTCAACGGCGCCGTGGTCTCGGCGCTCGCGGTCTACAAGCCGCACTGGCTGCAGACCTACGACGACCACTATTTCCTCGACGGCGTCTGACGTCCGCCCGCCGCCGCACTCGTATACTGCGGACTGGTTCGTCTCGGGTCGACGCTTCATGAAACTGCCGCGCATCGTCATCCTGCTGGGCTACGCCGGACTGATTCCGTTTCTGGCCGGCCCGCTGTGGCTGACGCTGATGCCGCAGAGCGCGCCCGGATGGCTCGACGAGGTGTGGCTGAACTACGTGGCGCTGATCGCGGCGTTCATGGCCGGCACCTTCTGGGGCTTCGCGCTGCCGGCCTGCGAGGGGCCGCAGGGCGTGATCGGACTCGGCGCGTCGGCGGTGCTGATGATGCTGGCCTGGGCGGCGTTGTGGCTGCCGCTGCACGGCGCGCTGCTCGGCCTGGCGGCCGTGTTCATCCTGCAGGTGCTTGCGGACGTCTGGTTCGAGCGCACGCTCGGCTCGGTCGAGGGCTATTTCCGCCTGCGCGTGATCCTCACCGCCGGCGCGGTGCTGGCGATCGGGTGGCGCCTGGCGATCTGAGCGTTCAGCGCTTGATGCGGCTGATCTTGGTGCCCTCGATGCTGAAGCTCGCCATCAGGCCCTGCTGGTCGAAGATGAACGCGTAGGCATCGTCCTTGAGCGTCGAGGTCGACAGATTCCGGGCGACGCCCTCGTTGACCAGTGCGACGGTCGGGCCGACGCCGATCTCCCAGCCGTCGGAACGGTCGAGATAGCTCATCGCCTCGTCGTTCATCAGGAACACCGCGTAGCCGAAGGTCTGGGCGCCGGCCTGCAGGCCCCAGGAGGCCGAGACCGAGTTGTAGTACGCGACCGGTTCCGAGCCCTTCAGCAGCACCCCTTCGCCGTAGGCGCCGCCGAACACCAGACCCGCCTTCACGATCCTGGGAAAGACCAGGACACCCTCGGCGACCTTGGCGATGCTGCGCGCCGCCGGGTTGCCCTTGTAGAGGCTCTGCAGGGCTTCCTGCGCCTCGCGGTCGAGTTCCTCGGCGGTCGCGGCGGCACTGGCCGCGGTGCTGAACATGCCGGCGCACAGCGCCGCGGTGATGATCAGGACAAGGGTGCGGAAGCGTACGGCGCGCATGTGATCCTCCATGTGCAGGGCGTGGATCGTGGACATGTTCCCTGCGCGCCACACAGCCTAGCGCCGTCCGGCGGCAGCGGCCAGCCGTTCGCGCCGTGGCGTCGATCAGCGCAGTGCGAGCCACGGCGGCGGTGCCTGGCATGTGTCGGCGCAGCCGTGGACCCCGCGGACTTCTTACGACGGTGACGGTCACGCCGGTCAGGTGATCGGCGGCTGAAGCTGTCGCGGGTCGAATCCCGGGGTGTGGTGCACGTCCCCGAAGTTTGAGACCCCGTTTCCGGTTTTGACATGCGCATTGAAAAGATTCCCGCTGCGTTCCGATGCGTGAATCAACCGGCTCATGAACCGGCAATAAAACCGGCATTCATAATTTGATTGAAAACGATATAATGCTTTATCTTCATATATATAAACCGTAACACAAACCGGAATTGGAACCGGCATATGTTGGCTGCGACGCGCCTCTCGTTCTACGCACTGGAGAGCTCTGAAATCCGGGAGCGGGAGACTGCGCTTGCCCGCATGAGTGGCGAGCTGGCGGGCCGCTTGCCGCCCAGCACCCGCGCCGCGCTGGCCCAGTGCCTGGAAGGCATCAACAGCTATTACTCCAACCTGATTGAAGGGCAGGGCACGCGACCGATCGAGGCCGAGCGAGCCCTCAAGCGCAGTCTTGCCGAGCGCAAGCCCGGCAAGGCGGATGATCTGGCCACGCTGGCCGTCGCCCACATTCAGACCGAGCGCTGGATGCGCCAGCGCCTGAAGGCCGAGCCGGCGCTGGATGTGGCCGGCCCCGATTTTGTCTGCGCGCTGCACCGGCACTTCGTCGAGCAGCTTCCCGAGTCCCTGCGCATCGTCACCGGTCACAACGGCGAAACGGCGGTGAACGTGCCCGGCGAGCTGCGCACGCGCCATGTCGATGTCGGCACGCATCTGGCACCGCCGCCGGAGGAGGTGCCGGGGCTGCTCGCCGCCTTCGCGGAAACCTGGCAGCGCCTGCCGAAAACACCGGCGCATCTGGTGCTGGCGCATCACCGCTTTGCCTGGATTCATCCCTTTCTCGACGGCAACGGCCGCGTTGCGCGCCTGCTGAGCACGGCAATGCTGGCGCGGTATGGCTTTGAGGCGGACGGCCTGTGGTCGTTGTCGCGGGGTCTGGCCAAGCGCAGGGATCGGTATTACGAACATCTGGCGATCGCCGATTCGGAGCGGCAGGGCGCCTACGACGGTCGCGGCGCCCTGTCACTGAAGGGCGCGACGCAGTTCGCCCACTTCATGCTGGAGACCTGCGAAGACCAGATCGGCTTCATGGCCGCGCGTCTGCAGATCGAGCACGTCAAGGATCGCGTCGCGCGTTTCTGCGCCGAGCGCAGGCTGGTGCTGGGGCGCGACGAGCGCGCCGCGCCGCTGCTGATCGAGGCGATGTTCATGGGCAAGCTGGAACGCAGCGCCGTGCCGCGCCTGCTGGGTCTGGGTGAGCGCGCCGCTCGCGCCGTATTGTCCGAATGCGTCGAGGACGGGTTGCTGACGGCGCCCAGCCATCGCGGCGATCTCACACCCGTGTTTCCGGTGTATGCCGCGGCGTATCTGTTTCCGCACCTGTTCGAGATCGACGATCCGCAGGCGGCGATGAAGGAGACGCTCGCCCATTGAGCTGGCGAGGGGGGCAGCACGCTTCGCGGCGGCCTGCCACAATCGTGACATGGCTATTCCGCTTTCGGTTCTGGACCTCGCCCCGGTTGCCGCCGGTACTCCGCCGTCGCAGGCGATCCGCCGCACGGTGGATCTGGCGCAGCTCGCGGAACGCCTGGGCTTCGTGCGCTACTGGTTTGCCGAGCATCACGGCATGCCCAGCGTCGCCAGCGTCGCGCCGGAGATCCTCATCGGCCACATCGCCGCCGCCACGCAAAGGCTGCGCATCGGCTCGGGCGGCATCATGTTGCCGAACCATACGCCGCTGAAGGTGGCGGAAGTGTTCCGCACGCTGGCCGCACTGTATCCGGACCGCATCGATCTCGGCCTGGGCCGTGCGCCGGGTTCCGACCCCAATGCCAGCCGCGCGCTGCGCGCCTCGGACGGGCACGACTTCGCCGCGCAGTTGTCCGACCTGCTCGCGTTCACCGGCCAGATCCCGTTCCACGAGCGGCATCCGTTCCGCACTGTCGTCGCGATGCCGGATGATGTACCGCTGCCGCCGATCTGGATACTCGGCTCCAGCGGCGCGAGCGCGCGGATGGCGGGGGGCGCCGGCATGGGCTACAGCTTCGCCAGTCATTTCAGCGAGGCGCCCGCCGGACCGGCGTTCAGGGCCTATCGCGACAGCTTCGAGCCGTCGCCGCAGTTTCCCCAGCCGCATACCATCCTCGGCGTCGCCGTGGTCTGCGCGGACACCGAGGAAGAGGCCAGCCATCTCGCCACCACCATGGACCTGGCCTGGCTGCGCATCCGGCGCGGCCAGTTCCTGCCGCTGCCGAGCCCGCAGGAAGCGCAGGCCTATCCGTACACCGACGCCGAGCGTCACGCCGTCGCCGAGTCCCGTAGTCGTACGGTGATCGGCACGCCGGACACTGTCAGAGCGCGCATCGAAGCGATGGCGCGCGACAGCGGCGCGGATGAAGTGATGGTCGTGACCAATCTGTATGGACACGCCGAACGGTTACACAGCTACGAGCTGCTGGCCCAGGTGTTTGCGTGAGCAGCCGGAAAACCGGGATCGATCACGCCAGGCTCGACCGCGCGGTCGCCGAGCAACTGCGCCACGCCGCCCAGCGCAATCTGGGTTATCGCGAGCAGGCCCTGAAGCTGTATCCCTGGGTCTGTGGTCGCTGCGCTCGCGAATTCACACGCGCCAACCTGAGTCAGCTCACGGTTCACCATCGCAACCACAATCACGACGACAACCCGGCCGACGGCAGCAACTGGGAGTTGTTGTGCGTCTATTGCCACGACAATGAGCATTCGCGGCAGCTCGATCATCGCGGGGGCGCCGAACCGAAGCCGGTCTCATCCGAGGCGGCGACCGGCAAGCCGTTTGCCGATCTCAAGTCGCTGCTGGCGAAACCAAAACCCTGAGAATGATCCGCCCGCTTTGGCGTCGGATGATCACGATCGGCGCGTGGTTTCTGAATGACGCAACAGCGAGGAGGTCCAAAGCCGTCGACTCGACCGCCAATGGTTCGGTCTCAGTCTTGACGGTGAAACTTGGTTACAGTAAGCGGCAAAGACGGACCCGAAAATGGTGCCCAGAGTGAATATGCGGACAGGTGTCCGGTGATTAGCTGTTAGCCAGCATAGGAGACACAGTGCGCGTCATCGCCGATCAAGAGCTCGATATGAACGAGCCGCTGTGGCGCTATTTCAGAACAGAGAGGTTTCTGGAACTGCTTCAGTCGAATCACCTGTACTTCGCGTCCGCACGACAGTTCGACGATCCGTTCGAAGGAGCGGTGGCCGTGCTCCCTCCCGGGTTCCCCATTGATCCTCGCTACGCCGAACCTGCGTTTGGTGAGCGTGCCTACGAAGAACTCAGGCGTCTTACAAAGGTCAGTTGCTGGCATCGCGCCAGCTATGAAAGCGATGCGATGTGGCAGTTGTACGCTGGCTCTCGTAAGGGGGTTGCAGTACGCACGACCCCCGACAGAATCCGCGCTGCAGCTAAGCCTTTCCGCCTGAAGCCCGAGTACGGACACGAAGATCTCTGGGCAGGCAACGTGCAGTACGTGGATCTACTGCAGGTGCGTCTTCGCGTGAGCATGCTGGAACGCTTTTGGTACAAGCACATGGCGTTCGCGTGGGAACAGGAGTTTCGTTTGGCCGTGTCGGTGCGCATGGCCGAAGAATTCGGTGTTCAAGTGCCTGAGCACGGGGTCAAGGTGGAATTTGATGTCTCGCAGCTCATCGAACGAATTTATCTCGGACCCTTGCTGCCTGAGGCCGATGCAGCGGCCATTCGTGTCGCCGCGAATGTCCATGGGCTTGAAGATCGAATCACGGTAACGAGTATGCTTGGAACCCCGAGATACACGTAGTGCAGGCTAACCCCTCATTCCAGCGGACCGCCTACGGCGGCCGCTGAATTCAAACGTTAGATGCTCTCAAAAATGAATTCCGATAACCCTTACCCGCAACACATGGTTCGTGCTGCGGGTAAGGCTCAGAAGCAAGTAGATGCGCAGAAGCACAAGTGCTTGGTTCCGGGGTGTAAAAGTGAGGCTATCGGTTCGCATTCCCAACAGCGGCGTGGTCAGCTGAAGGTCATCGCTAGAGATGGGTGTGTCTATGCGGTGGAGAAAAATTTTTACAAGGCAATAAAGCGCCCAAGGCGTCGGTTTGCCTCCAAGTACAAGGTTTTTCCAACTTCAGTCGCAAGCGTGTTTGCGGGTTACTGTTCTAAACATGATGCGCAGCTTTTTGCGCCGGTCGAGAAGGCCCCGCTGGAGAGGGATGATCCACTTCAAGCGTGTCTACTCTTCCTGCGGTCCAACTCTTACGAATATCTCCAAAAGAGAAGGGTTCGACAGTGGATTTCGATGTTTCTTTCTGAGACGCAGGACCAATTGTCAATCGCTTCAAGGAACAGCTTTGTGGCCCGTCTCGGGGGTATGGATGTCTATCTATCCCATGACGCGCCGTTTTACTTCCGAAAAATTTTTACTGCACTTGAAAGGCAATCCTTCATCGAATTTGAGTCAGCGTGGGTTGTGGTTCCGGCGAGACTTCCAGTTTCTACCAGTTGCTGCATGTCGCCGTTGATGCATTCACACATCCAGTATATGGAGTCTCGACCAGGCATCATTCAGCCGAATGTATCGTTCTCAATCGTCCCGACGCGAGATGAAACACACATTGTGGTGACTTGGCTTCGTGAACATTCGAGCCTCGCATCGTGGTTTCGAGAGGCGTTAGCTGATCCTGTCGAGCTTGAAATGATGTTGAATCAGCTTGCTTTCGGAGAAACTGAGGACACCTGTATTTCTCCAGATTTCTGGGAGACTTTGTCGATGCAAGATCAAGAACTTCTTGCTCAAGCTGCTGGTTATACGCGCTATGCGGAACGGCCCGCGCCAGTTCCCAGGGTAATTAGGCTGTGAGGGAACGGGCATCTAAAACACTTGCGGGCGACGTTTTATCCGCTCGTACGATTGCTACCGCAACCGCACGCATCGCCTCAAACGCGGCTGAACGCGGACGTTAGGACTCAGCGGCGATGCTCAGAACCGCGATCAATGTTTCGGCTCGTATTCTCGACGGAGTATCGGAGTCCTTCTCTCCGGACCCAGCCGCTTCGGCGCGAGAGGTCCGAATCAATGGGGTCATTGCAGTAGCTGCCGGCATCGCGTGCTTTGCCTTCGCAGGGCTAACCCTTCTTCTGCTTCACGATCAAAAGCTCGCCCTTAAAGCAGGTTTCGCACCTGCAATGGCCGGTTACGCCTTCTCGCTCGTGGGTGGCTATAGGCTGGTCTTTGGCGCCATTGCAAAGGCAGATCCATATGAGGTCATGTCGTTCACACGCATTGCATTCGGTGTCGTTTGGGTTGTTTTCGTTTTCGGCTTGCTCGTAGGGGCAATGTATGTGTTCCTTCCGTCCTAACCAAAGCTTCACCCGATATCCCGGTCTCCGCGACTACACTGCTCTGTCCGGGCTGCGAGTTTAGCTCTGCGTTAAGTGTCATTGAAGACCATGTCGCCATCCGCAAAGTTCAACGCACTACTAGCTAGTACCACGGTCTTGATCATGTTCTTGGTGGTGCTCCATGGGGTGCCACTCCTTGATGTGCTCGGCGCAAAGAATCCACTTGCCACTTCAGTAAGCGGACTTGTGCTCTCTGCCGGCGTTTATCGCTTGTTGTCGTTGGGTCTGCGCTGGCTCATGGAGCGCAGTACCTGGTTGAGCAAGAAGGTCTTGGGGCCTCATTTCGTACACGGAACCTGGATTGGCTGGTTTGAGGGCCACTCGAAGGAGAAGAGGTACATGATTGAGCACTTCGTCCAAGACCTCGACGGCTTGGTCATTACTGGCCGGTCGTACGACTCAACTCTGCGCGAGCATGGCTACTGGGAGAGCGAGGCTGCCGCAGTTGACGCACGCAAGGGTAAGCTGATCTTCACTTACAAGTTCGACGTGTTGACGCAGAAGTCATCGCTGTTCGGCATTCATACATCTCTCTTGTCACGTGGCTCTGCACACAAAGCACCAACAGCACTGTCTGGTTTTGCACATGATTTGAACGACGCGACCCGAATCGCGGTTCATTCGCAGAAACTGTCCGATGATCTTCTTGAGTGGGAGCACGCACTAGAGGAAGCTGCTCGTCGCTTTTCGAGTGCGACAAAAACATGACGCCCAACCCCTCCGTGAAGGGGACCGGAGCGGTTGACCCGTGGCTCGTTTTTGCTGTCGAAAAAACGTTCCCCGCCTCAAACACGCCGGAACGTGGGCGTTACGCACCCATTCGTGACCATCGCCTTTCGACGTAAATTACAAGTATCGCACTTCGAGTGCTGAGACGAATGCCTCGCGCTATACCCGCCGCGTCTGAATCGGCACACCTGATTTCAAGGTCAGCGTCACCGGCGTTTTCTCGGCAATCTCCAGCAGGCGCTGCCACTGTGCTTCGTCAAGCGTCGAGCCTTCGCTGATCAGCTGCCGGTCGATGCGGGTTTTGCCTTCCTTGTTCTTGAACAGTTGCAGCTCCACGCGTAGTGAGCACAGCGGCCACTGTTTGCGTTCGGCATACATGCGCAGGGTGATGGCGGTGCAGGCGCCGAGGCTGGACAGCAGCAGGTCGTAGGGCGCTGGGCCGGCATCCGCGCCACCGGCGTCTGCCGGTTCGTCGGCAACCAGATGATGCGCGCCGGTGACGATGTCATGCCGATAGGCGGTGTCGCCCGAGGTCACGCTTGCGCTGGAAATCTTTTTCATCGAATCGCTCCCAGTTAAGTGGGTGCTGCGTGGGGCCCGCTATGTGTCCGCTCAGCTCATCCACGGTGGCGGCGGGGCGTGCAGGCGCTCGCCGTCGTAGCCCTGCACTTCGCCGAAGCCGACGCTGGCGTTCCAGTCGCGCGTGGCCTGGGTGATCTCGTCCTGGGTGCGGGCGACGAAGTTCCACCACAGCAGCGGTTCTTCCGGGAACGGTTCGCCACCGATCAGCAGCAGGCGCATCGGGCCGATGCTGCGGATGTTGATGCGGTCACGGCCGGTCGGTAGATAGAGCAGCGTGCCGATTGCGAGGGCTTCACCGTCGATCTGCGCGGCGGCGTCGAGCATCAGCACGGCGTGTTCAAAGTCCGCGCGCAGCGGCAGCTGGATTTCGCCGCCGCCGGTGCTGTGGACTTCCAGCCCGATCGACGGGGTGTACAGGTGCACCGGGGAGCGTTCGCCCAGCAGCTCGCCGGTCATCACGGTCACGCGCATGCCGTCGCGTTCGACACTCGGTACGGCGGGGTAGTGTTCGAACTCCGGTTCGATGTGGCGATGCGACTCCGGCAGGGCGATCCACAGCTGCGCGCCGTGGATCAGCGGCGAGCGTTCGACCGGGGATTCCTCGGAATGCGCGATGCCGCGGCCGGCGGTCATCAGGTTGACCTGACCCGGCCGGATGATCTGTTCGTAGCCGAGACTGTCGCGATGCAGGATCTCGCCGGCGATGGGCCAGGTGAAGGTCTGCAGGCCGATATGCGGATGCGGGCCGACGCGCAGACCTTTGCCTTCGCTGACATCGAGCGGGCCGAAGTGGTCGAGGAAGCACCAGGCGCCGACGGTGCGCTTCTGGCGCGCCGGCAGCGCCCGGCGGATCTGCATGCCTTCACCCAGCACGCTGTCGCGCGTGGCAATGGCCTGAGCTTCAGCGGGCTGGGTCATGGCGGTCTCCTTCGCGTTGTCGGACTTCAGGCGGCCAGCGTGCCGTTGCGATAGTCGGCTAGCGCCTGCTCGATTTCCTCGCGCGTGTTCATCACGAACGGGCCGTACTGCACCACCGGCTCGTGCAGCGGGCGCGCCGCGATCAGCACCGCGCGCACGCCGGCATCACCGGCCTGCAGCGTGACCTGCTCGCCGTCGCCGAGCACGCCGGCGCTGTACTGCGGTACCGCCTTGCCGTCGATCGTCACGCTGCCTTCGTAGACGTAGACGAAGGCGTTGTAGCCGGCGTGCACCGGCTGCGTGAAGCTGCCGCCGGCGGGCAGGGTGATGTCCAGGTAGAGCGGATCGGTTGCCAGCGTGTCGGGTGTCGGGTTGATCGGCCCGGCGGTGCGCTGTTCGCCGACCAGTACGCTGCCGGCGATGACCTTGACGCTGCCGCCGTCGGGCAGATCGACCCGCGGAATCTCGGCCGCCGGGATGTCGCGGTACGCCGCGGGTTTCATCTTCTCCTTGGCCGGCAGGTTGATCCACAGCTGGAAGCCGCGCATGCGCCCGGATTCCTGCTGCGGCATCTCGGAGTGGATCACCCCGCGTCCGGCGGTCATCCACTGCACGCCGCCGCTCTTGAGTTCGCCGACGTTGCCCATGTGATCCTCGTGGCGCATGTGGCCGTCGATCATGTAGGTGACGGTCTCGAAACCGCGGTGCGGATGTGGCGGGAAGCCGGCGATGTAGTCGTCCGGGTTCTCGGTGCCGAACTCGTCAAGCATCAGGAACGGATCCAGACGCAGGCCGGGCTGGGCGCCGATGCTGCGACGCAGCTTGACGCCGGCGCCGTCGGAGGTGGCGACGCCGCGGATGATCTGCTGCAGGGTACGCGTGCTCATGATCGGACTCCGGTTGGGGACACCGTGTCGGGGGGGCACAGTGTCGTGTCGGGGGGAGGGTGCAGTCCAGGCCGGGGGCGCCCGGACTGCACCAGGGGGGCGCACGCAGGGGGGGCGTGCGGGGCGGGGGGAGATCGGGGCTCAGGCGATGGCGGCGGTCGTTGCCGGTGCGCCGCGGCGCGCGGCGAGCCAGGCGTCGACGCTGATCCGGCCGGCGCCGTTGGCGACCAGGAACAGGAAGCCGCCGGCCATCGCGAAATTCTTCATGAACATGATCTGCTGCATCTGGTCGGCGCCGCCGTGGAACAGCACGGCCGAGATGATGCTGAAGCCGGCCAGCGCCAGCGCGGTGACCCGGGTTAGCAGGCCCGCGACGATCGCCAGACCGCCGCCGAGTTCGAGCAGGATCACCAGCGGCAGCAGCGCGCCGGGCACGCCGACGGATTCCATGTAGCCCTGGGTGCCGGCGTAGCCGCCGATCTTGCTCCATCCGGCGGTGATGAAGATCGCTGCGATCAGGATGCGGCCGGCAAGGTCGGTCCAGGGCTTGAGGGTGTTGAAGAGGGTGTTCATGTCGGGACTCCGGGTGTGATGGGGAAACGGGCTGCGGGGGTTCAGGCCGCGAGCTGATCGATGCGGGCTTCGGCGTTGTCGAGCGCGGCCTGGCGGGACGCGTCGCCGAGGTTCAGGCCTTCGGCGTAGACGAACTCGATGTCCTTCAGGCCGACGAAATTCAGGAAGTCGATCACGTAGCGCGTCTGCGTGTCACGCGGCGTGCCCTGGTACTGGCCGCCACGGGCGGCGAACACGTAGACCTTGCGGTCCGGCAACAGGCCTTCCGGGCCGTTGGCGGTGTAGCGGAAGGTCACGCCGGCGCGGGCGATGTGGTCGAAGTAGGCCTTCAGGGTCGAGGGAATGCCGAAGTTGTACATCGGCAGGCCGAGGACGATGACGTCCGCCGCCTTGAGTTCGTCGATCAGCTCATCCGACGCCGCGACATGCGCCTGCTGGCTCGCGTCGCGCTGGTCCGGAGCGGTCAGGAAGGCCTGGAAACGCTCGGCGCTCAGATGCGGCAGCGGCTCGCGGCCGAGGTCGCGGGTGACCACCCGGCTGTCCGGATGCTGTTCGCGCCAGGTATCGACGAAGCGCTGGGCCAGCTTGGACGAGGTGCCGCCCTCGGCGAACAGACTGGTGCTGATCTGCAGCAATGTGGTCATGGCGTGTGCTCCCGGTGTTGCGATTGGTGTGACGCCATTAAACGATTGCTGAATTCGATAAAAAAGCAGAATATTTCGGCGTATTTGATCTAATTGTTCGATATGAGTGGGCCCAGAATCACCCTGGAGCAATGGCGTGCACTGGTCGCGGTGGTCGAGGCCGGTGGCTACGCGCAGGCGGCGGAGCTGCTGCACAAGACCCAGTCGACCGTGACCTATGCGGTGCAGAAGATCGAACAGCTGCTGGACGTGAAACTGTTCGAGCTGCAGGGGCGCAAGGCGGTGCTGACCCCGACCGGGCAGGTGCTGTTCCGCCGCGCGCAGACACTGCTGGAGCGGGCGGAAACCATCGAGCGCGGCGCGGCGAGCTTCGCCGACGGCTGGGAGCCGGAGGTGCGGCTCGCCGTGGAGATCATCTATCCGACCTGGCTGCTGCTGCATTCACTGGAGCGCTTTGCGGGCGAGCGGCCGGAGATCCGCGTCCAGCTCTACGAGACCGTGCTCGGCGGCACCGACGAGGTGCTGTTCGACCGCAGTGTCGATCTGGCCGTATCCGGACACGTGCCGGCGGGATTCGCCGGCGACCCGCTGCTGCCGGTGCGCTTCATCGCCGCCGCGCATCCGGATCACCCGCTGCATCATCTCGGGCGGTTGGCGACGCTCGACGACCTGCGCGAGCACCGGCAGCTGGTGGTGCGCGACAGCGCGCTGCAGCGCGTGCGCGAATCGGGCGGCTGGCTCGGTGCCGAGCAACGCTGGACCGTCTCGCACAAGGCGACCCAGATCGCGGCGGCCTGCATGGGGCTGGGCTTCGCGTGGTTCTCCGAACATACGATCCGGCGCGAACTCGACGCCGGCCTGCTCAAACCCTTGCCGATGCGCGAGGGCGGCGAGCGCTTCGGCCACATGAACCTGATCTTTGCCGAGCCGGACAACCCCGGCAAGGCGGCGCGGCGCCTCGCCGCGATCCTGCGCGAGGACGCCGATGCGGCCTGCGACCGTGCGCGGCGGCTGCGCGAGGGAGAAACAGGCCCGTGACCGCGCCCGTCTGCCGGGCGCCGCAATCTAAGTCGACGGCATTCGTGGCCCGGCTCAACGGTCGCCAGCGGGCGCCGTGCTGAGATAAGGGCTCAAGTCGGATTCGGGCAGTGGTGCCACGCCCTCCGGGCGGCCGTGGGCGTTGAAGGTGTGCCAGTACAGGACCGGGCCGCGTGGGATGCCGGCGTCGACGTCGGCATACAGGCAGGCCAGCGCCTTGCCGGAATACGCGCTGTCGCTGCGCGCGCCGGTCGTGGCCTCGAAGCGCTGCATCGCCTGACGCGTGGCCGGGGTCGGGACCGCGTAGGTGCGGCCGTAGAACTCGGTGCGGATATCGACCGGCGCGACGGCGTTCGGTGCGGCGGCAGGGTCGTGGCGCGCGAGCAGGCGCAGGGTTCTGGCGACCAGCCGATCGAGCTTGGCGCGGCTGGCGAACTGCGGGCCGACCACCTGGACCGCCTGGATGCGGGTCGGCAGTCCCGCCAGCGCCAGGCCGATCGCGAGACCGGCGACGCTGCCCATGCTGCTGAAGGCCACGTAGAGCTGTTCGGGCGGCGGTAGCAGCCCGGCTTCGACCTGGTGGCGCAGCTCGAAGGCGGCGTTGACGAAGCCGATGGCGCCGAGCGCGGTCGAGCCGCCGGGGGGAATCCACTGCGGCCAGCGCCGGTGGCGCAGCAGCAGCTGGGCGCTGCGCAAGGCCGCCGCGGTGGCGACCGCGCGCTCGGTCGGGGCGACCTGCAGGCGCGCGCCGGCGTGCAGCGCGGTGGCGAGGTTGTCGCCGATGTACGGGGCGGCGGCCTGGGGCAGCAGGAACGCATGCGTGTCGAGCCCGAGCTTGCGGCCGTGCCACGCGGTGGCGGCCACGAAGTTGGAGCCCGAATAGCCGAAGGTGATCAGATCGCGGCGGCCACGCGCCGCTGCGTCGGCCAGCAGCAGGTCGAGCTTGCGGATCTTGTTGCCGCCGTAGTCGCTCGCCGAGAGGTCGTCGCGCTTGACCCAGACGTCCTGTGCATCGCCCAGCCGGGCCATCGGCGTGACGCCCTCGAACAACCCGGCGCGCGGCAGTGCCTGCAATTTCGGAAACGCGTCGAACAGGGGGTAGGTACTCATGACAGCGGCGAGTCGCTCAGCTTGAATGCGGGTCTTGGCGCACGGCGGCTCATGCTAGCCGGACGCGGATCGGCCTGCACGTGGGGGCGTGCGCGGTGCCGGGCCGTCGCGCCGACAGGGGGCCGCTGCGGCGGCTGTGGGACGGCAGAGGGGAAATGCGGTGAAAGATCAGTCGGTGGCCGGCAACGCCCGGCACGGTGCGCAGGCGCCGTTCATCCCGCAACAGTCGTGCCGGGACCGGCGTTCGACCGATACGCACATCGTGGGAGCGAGCAACATGGCCGAATGGCATCTGCGCCCGGGGAAATTGACGTTGTCGGAGCTCCGGCACCTGCTGGCCGGCCGCGTCCGGCTGTATCTGGACGGCGCGGCCTGGGACCGGGTCGACGCCAGCGCCGCCGCGGTCACCACGGTGGTGCGGCGCGGGGCTCCGGCCTACGGCATCAACACGGGTTTCGGCAAGCTCGCGGGGACGCAGATTCCGGAGGCGCGGCTCGAGGAGCTGCAGCAGAATCTGGTCCGCTCGCACGCGGTCGGCACCGGCGAGCGTCTCGACGACGCCACCGTGCGTCTGGTGCTGGCCCTGAAGGCGGCGAGCCTGGCGCGCGGGTACTCCGGCGTCCGCCGCTGCGTGATCGATGCGCTGCTGGCGCTGTACAACGCCGACGTGCTGCCGTGCATCCCGTCCCAGGGATCGGTGGGGGCGTCGGGCGATCTGGCGCCGCTGGCTCACCTGACCCTGGCGCTGCTGGGCGAGGGCATGGTGCGCGTCGACGGCGAGCGGATGCCGGCCTACGAGGGCCTGAAGCGGGCGGGGCTGGCGCCGCTGCGGCTGGCGGCCAAGGAAGGGCTGGCGTTGCTCAACGGCACGCAGGTATCGACGGCGCTGGCGATCCGGGCGCTGTTCGAGGCCGAGGACGCCTTCGCGGCCGCGGTGGTGGTCGGCAGTCTCAGCGTCGACGCCGCACGCGGCTCCGATGTGCCTTTCGACCCGAGGATCCACGCGTTGCGCGGGCAGCCGGCGCAGATCGACGTCGCCGCGGTGTACCGGCGCCTGCTCGACGGCAGCGGGATTCGCGCTTCGCATCTGAGCGCGGACGACCGGGTGCAGGATCCGTACAGCCTGCGCTGCCAGCCGCAGGTGATGGGGGCCTGTCTCGACCAGCTGCGCTGCTCGGCGCGGACGCTGCTGAGCGAGGCCAACGCCGTCACCGACAATCCGCTCGTGTTCTGCGAGGACGGGCGCGTCGAGATCCTCTCCGGCGGCAACTTCCACGCCGAGCCGGTGGCGCTGGCCGCGGACGCGATGGCGCTGGCGATCGCCGAGACCGGCGCGCTGTCGGAGCGCCGCATCGCGCTGCTGATCGACGCCGGCCTGTCCGGCCTGCCGCCGTTCCTGGTCCGCGACGCCGGCCTCAATTCCGGTTTCATGATGGCGCACGTCACCGCGGCGGCGCTGGCATCGGAGAACAAGTCGCTGGCGCATCCGGCGAGCGTCGACAGCCTGCCGACCTCGGCCAATCAGGAGGATCACGTCAGCATGGCGACGTTCGCCGCGCGCCGGCTGCTGCAGATGTGCGCCAACACGCGGACGATCGTGGCGATCGAGCTGCTGGCGGCGGCGCAGGGCGTCGAGCTGCTGGCGCCGCTGACGACATCGGAGCCGCTGCAGGCGGTGCTGCTGATGTTGCGCGAGCGCGTCGCCTTTCTGGTCGAGGACCGGGTGCTGGCCGACGACATCGCCGCGGCCGGCGAGTTGCTGGCGTCGGAGGCACTGACTCCGATGGTCGCCGACCTGCTGCCGTCGTGGCGTCCCGAGTGAGGCGATGACCGGCGCGCGCATCGGCAGGCGCGCAGCGGGGGTTCAGCGGTAGATCATCTTGCGCGTCATGCCGCCGTCGACGACATGGTGGGCGCCGGTGATGAATCCCGCCTCGGGCGAGAGCAGGAAGCGCACCATGGCCGCGACGTCCTCCGGACGCCCGACGCGGCCGGCCGGATGCTGTGCATGGTCTTCGGCGGTCAGGACCGGCTCCTGCCGGCGCTCGCTGTGCTGCCATGCGTCGGTCGCGATCCAGCCGGGGCTGACGCAGTTGACGCGGATCTCCGGCCCGAGGCTCAGCGCCAGCGCGTGGGTCAGGGCGACGATGCCGCCCTTGCTGGCGGCGTAGGCTTCCCAGCCCGGCTCCGACTGCAGCGCGCGGGTCGATCCGATCAGGACCATCGCCCCGCGATGTGCGCGCAGCTTCGGCGCCGCGGTGCGAGCGAGCAGGAACGCGCCGGTCAGATTCACACCGAGGACCCGGTTCCATTCGTCCAGGGTCAGCGCCTCCAGCGGCTTCGGGATGCTGATTCCGGCATTGGCGACCGCCGCGCCCAGACCGTCGCCCAGGGCATCGGCGGCGTCGACCGCCGTCGCCACGGCGCGCTCGTCGCCGGTGCTGCCGTGGACGAACCGGACCGAGCCGTGTGCCGACAGTTCGGCCTCGGTCTCGCGCCCGGCGGCGGCGTCGCTGTCGAGGATCACGACCGGCATTCCGGCCTGCAGCAGCGCCAGGCCGATGGCCTTGCCGATGCCTTGGGCGCCGCCCGTGACGATTGCGCTGTGCCGTTTCATCCGGTTTCCACGGACTGTTGAGGACACATTCCGGCGCCGGATCAGCCCGGCACTGCCGGGTGATGCGGTTCCGGCACCGCGACATCGCCGCCCCGCTCGAAGTCGAGCTGCGGCGGCAGCAGCTTGTACATCACTGGCGTCACCAGGCGTCCGATCAGCGTCGAGGTGATCAGGCCGCCGATGATGACCCACGCCATCGGCGAGTAGAGCGCGGAGTTCTGCACCGCCAGCGGCATCAGGCCGCCGATCGCGGTCACCGAGGTCAGCAGGATCGGCAGGAAGCGGATCTCGCCGGCCTCCGCGATCGCCGCGTCGAGATCCTTGCCCTGCTGGCGCAGCTGATTGGTGAAGTCCACCAGCAGGATCGAGTTCTTGATCTCGATGCCGGTTAGCGCGATGAAGCCGATCATGCCGGTGAAGCTGATCGAGTAGCCGGTCAGCCACAGCATCAGGATGCCGCCCATGATGCCCAGCGGAACGACCGTGGCGACGATCAGCGTCGACTTGAAGCTGCCGAACTCGAGCACCAGCACCGCCATGATGCCGAACGCGGCGATCAGGATCGCGGTGCCGAAGCCGGCGAAGCTGTCCTGCCGGGATTCGACCTCACCGGCGGCCTCGTAGCGGTATCCCGCCGGCCAGTCCTGCTGTTCCAGCTGTTCGAGGATGCGGTTGGTCACCCGTTCGGTGTTGTAGCCGGTTTCGGTGTAGGCGGTCATCAGCACCGCGCGTTCGCGGTTGAAGCGGTGGATCGTCGTCGGCGACGCGCTCAGTTCGGAGCGCGTCAGCTGCCCGAGCGGAACCTGGGCGCCGCTGGCGGTGGCGACGTGCAGGCCGCTGAGGGCGTCGAGCGTCGGGCGGTCGGAGAACGGCGCGCGCAGCACGATCGGATAGCTGTCGCCGTCGGCCTCGCGGAATTCGCCGGCCTCCAGCCCCGCCACGGCCAGGCGCACGGTCTGGTCCAGCTCCAGCGGCGAGACCCCGAGCAGGCCGGCCTTGGTCGTGTCGATGTTCAGCGACAGGTCGATGCGCGCGCGACGCTGCGGGTTGATCACGTCGCGGGTTCCCGGTGTCTCGCGCATCATCGTCTCGGTCTGCGCGGCGATCTCCCGCAGCGTATCGATGTCCGGACCGATCAGGCGGATCACGATCGGCGCGTCCATCGGCGGGCCGTTCTCGAATTCCTTGACGATGATCTCGGCGCCGGCGATGTCGGCGAAGCGGTCGCGCAGCTCATCGAACATGCGCCGGGTCTTGTCGCCCTCGAAGCGATGCAGCTGCACGAACACGTCGGCGATGTTGGCGGCGTATTCCTGCTGGAACACGTTGTAGTAGATGCGGGGGTTGCCGCGTCCGAGGTTGGACATGATGTGCTTGACCTCGGGGCGTTCCTGCAGCACCGACTCGACCTGGGTCAGGATGCGGTCGGTGGCCTCGACGCTGCTGCCGTTGGGCAGGCTGATCTGGACCAGGAACTGCGGCGTGTCGGCCTTCGGGAACATCGACAGGCCGATCGCCGGCACCAGCGCGAAGGTGGCGACGACCGCGGCGGTCGAGAACGCGACGGTGGTCTTCGGACGTGCCAGCGCGCGCCTCAGCAGCGGCGCATAGACGCGCTGGATCAGTCCCATCAGTGCCTGCAGGAAACGGTTGCCTTCGTGCGAGGCGTCCTTCGGCAGCACCCGGGAGGCGAGAAACGGAATGATCGTCAGGGCGACGAACAGCGATGCCGTGACCGTCAGGACGACCGAAGTCGGCAGCGAGCGGATGAACTTGCCGGCGTTGCCGGGCAGCATCAGCAGCGGCAGGAACGCGAACAGCAGCGTCGCGGTGCAGCCCAGCACCGCCAGCGAGATCTGGCGCGTCGCCAGCATCGCCGACTGGTTGCGGCTGTAGCCCATGCGCAGGAAGCGCGAGATGTTCTCGGTGACCACGATCGAGTCGTCGACCAGCAGGCCCAGCGCGACGACGAAGCCGGCGATCGACATCTGGTTGAGCGAGAAGCCGGCGAAATAGAGCGCGGCCAGGCCGGTGAACAGCGACAGCGGAATCGAGACCATGACGATGCCGGCGGCGCGCAGGCCCAGCGGCAGCAGCGTGATCGCGACAAGCACGATCGCGATGCTGAAGTCGAGGCCGAGACGGCCCAGACGGTGCTCGACGTTCTTTGACTGGTCGAAGCCGCGGATCATCGTCACGCCGGCGGGCAGTTCGGTGTCGAACGCGTCGAGCACGCCCTTGATCGCCGCCTGAGTCTCGAAGATGTTGTGGCCGGTCTTCTGGTTGGCGGTGACCCAGACCGTGCGCTGGCCGTCGATGCGGGCGGTGTAGTTCAGGGGGCCGTGGTCCCAGCGCACCTCGGCGATGTCGCGGACGCGCACCAGATCGCTGCCGCTGCCGCTGACGACGGTGTCGAGAATCTGCTCCGGCGAGCGATAGCTGCCGGTGGTCTTCAGATTGAAGCGGCGATCGCCGAGTTCGATCGCGCCGCCGGGGATGTTGGTGTTCTCGCCGGCGATCGCGGCGAGGACCTGGGTGGCGCGCAGTTTGAGTTCGGCCATCCGCGCCAGGTCGAGTTCGACCCGCAGTTCGCGCTGCGGGTAGGCCCAGCTTTCGGCCTCGCGGACGCCCTTGACGCGTTCGAGGCGGTCGACCAGCTCTTCGGCGGCGTCCTCGAGCGTCGGCCACGGCGCGGTCGGCGACGCCAGCGCGATCTGCACGATGTTGACGTAACCCGGGTTGACCTCGCGGACGTCGATCGAGATCACGCCCTCCGGAAAGCTCGGCTGCAGGGCCGCAAGCTCGCGGGTCACCTCGTCGTACTTCTCGTCGATATCGACCCAGCCTTCGAACTCGATGCGCAGCGCGGCCAGCGAGTCGTCGGACGCCGAGTTCATCTTCTTGACGTCGTCGAGCGTGTTGATCGCGTCCTCGATCGGCTCGACGACCTGGCGCTCGATCTCGACCGGGTCGGCGCCGGGGTAGAGCACGTTGATCGTCAACGCGGTGATGTCGACGTGCGGGTCCTCGTTGCGGGGAATGCTGTTCCACGACGAGATGCCGACCGCGATCAGCAGCAGGAACACCACGATCATGAACGGGACGTGGTGGACGGCGAAGTCGGAAATGCGCATGGCCGCGATGCCTCCTCAGTCGATCACGCGAACGCGTTCGCCGTCGTGCAGATAGGCGGCGCCCTCGGTGACGACCCGGCTACCGGGCGGCAGCGGCTCGGCGAGCGCCGCGTATTCGGCGTTGACGAAGCGGACCGGACGCTGCATCGCGGTGACGGTCTGCTGCTCGGCGTCGTAGGTGAACAGCAGCGTGGCTTTCGAGTCCCCCTCCACCAGCGCGGTCAGCGGGACGTAGTCGAGCGTGCCGTCGCTGCCGACCTTGATCTCGGCCTTGCCGATCAGGCCGCTGGCCAGGCGGATGTCACCGGCGTCGATCTCGATCTCGACCGGGAAGGTCCCGGTGCGCGGATCGGTCGCGCCACCGAGCTGGCTGACGCGGCCGGCGAGGGTCCGCTCCGGATAGGCGTCGAAACGCAGTTCGGCCGGATCGCCGAGACTGACGCGGACGAAGTCGCGGTCGGGCAGGCCGAGCTTGAGCACCCAGCCGCTCCGGGCGCGGCTGACGCGCAGCACCGGCTGGCCGGCGGCGACCAGCTCGCGGGGCTCGGAGAGGCGCTGCAGCACGATGCCGTCGGACGGTGCGCGGATCTCGGCGTAGCGCCGGTTGAAGCGGGCCGCGCGCAGCTGCGCTTCGGCGACCGCCGCGGCGGTGCCGAGGTCGTCGAGCTGCTCCTGGGTGATGACGTCGTCCTCGAACAGCCGGCGTCCGCGCTCGAGATCGCGCCTGGCCTTGCCGTATCCCTCCTCGGCCTGCGACACGGACGCGTCGATTTCGGCGGTCTCCAGTGTCGCCAGCACCTGGCCGCTCTGCACGCTGTCGCCGTTGCGCACGTTGAGCTCACGGATGATGCCGCCGACCTTGAATGCCAGGCGCGCTTCGTCCTGCGGTGCGAGTACGCCGGTGCCGACGATCGGCGGGATCGCCGGGCCGTGTTCGACGGCCGCGATGCGGATGGCGCGCAGGCGTTCCGGTGTCGGCGGGGGCTCGGCACTCGAGCAGGCGCTGAGCAGGACGGTGCAGGCAATGGCGATCAGAACGGTGGAACGAGGCATGGCTTACTCCGAGGTGGCCAGGCGCGACGGGAGCGGGAAACTGGCGCGCGTCAGTTCGACTGCGGCGGCGCGATCCAGGGCGGTGCAACGGGCGACGGCGAGATTCAGCCGCGCCTCGGTGACGGCGCGTTCGGAATCCAGAAACTCGACCTGGCTGAGACTGGCGGCGCTGCGCTTGCGCTGCGCGATGCGGAAGGCCTCTTCGGCGGCGATCACACGCGCCTGCGCGGCGGTGATCGAGCGCAGCGCGGTCTGCAGGTCGTCGTCGGCCGCCCGGCGCGCCAGTTCCAGCTGCCGTTCGAGCGAGCGGCGCTGTTCCTTGAGCTGGTCGGTGCGGGCGATGGCTTGGCGGCGCTGCGCGCTGCGCGAGCCGAAGTCCCACAGGCTCCACGACAGCACCAGCGATACGGTATTGAAATCGTCGTTGGCGCCGAAGCCGTAACGGGTGCCCTCGACGCCGTAGTCGGCGGCCAGCGCCAGCGTCGGCAGCAGCGTGCCGGTCGCGGCGCGGCGCTGTGCGGAGGCGGCATGGATCGACCGGTCGATCTGCAGCAGCTCCGGACGCGTGGCGCCCTCACCGGGCTCGGGCTGCGGGGCTTCGAGCCGGGCCGGCTCGGGCAGCTCGATCGGCGCCTCGGCGGGCTGATCGCGCAGCGCGTTGAGCAGGCGCCGGGTCTGGGCGGCGAGCGCGCGGGCGGCATCGAGGCGCTGCACCACCGCCAGTCGTTCGGCCTCCGCGCGCAGGGCGCGATCGCGCGTCGCCTTGCCGGTCCGGACCAGCGCCTCGGAAACGCGGACGTTCTCGGCCAGCAGTGCCTCGCTGGCCTCGAGGATCTGGACGGCGGCTTCGGCCTGGGTGGCGCCGTAGTACGCGCGCTTGACCTCGCGCACGAGGATACGGGCGTAGGCTTCGCGTCCGGCGCTGGCGGCCTGCGCCAGGGCCTCGGCGGCATCCGCCTGTGCCCACAGCGACGGCGCGAACAGCGGCGCGGTCAGGCTCAGCTTGGTCTCCTGCTCCCGCTCGCGCAGCAGCGCGATCGACTGGTTCTCGATGGTCGGGAAGGCCGCCGGCTGGCCCTGCGCCGCGAGATCGGCGTTGAGGGTCTGATACACGCCGTTGAGCAGATCGCCGGCCGGGAAGTCGATCGTGCGCCCGCCGTCGGCGCGGGTGTAGCGCGCGTTGAGGGCGAGACTCGGCCATTGCTGGGCCGCTGCGGCGTGGGCGGCCTCGCGGCTGGCCTCGACGCCGAGGTTCGCGGCGATCAGGTCGGGATTCGCGGCCAGCGCCTCGCCGATGTAGGCGTCCAGCGTGGTCTCGGTCGTCGCCGCGGCCGACACCGGCCCGTACGGCGCGCAGGCGATCAGCACCGCGGCGGCGGCACGAATCAGGGGATGGGCGAACGGGTGCTTGGGCATCGCGAACTCCAGCGGTTCAGGCGCCGGGCGCCGGTTTGGGCGGTTGCAGGCCGCGCATCGCCATGTCGATGGCGTAGTCGAAGAAGGTGTCGGTGGCGACGTCGAGCTCGGACATGAACCGCGCCTTGGTGCGTCCGAGCTGGATCAGGCCGTGGGTGAAGGCCCACAGGCTCAGCGACGTGAGCCAGAGATCGTCGATGTCCGACCGCAGCGAGCCGTCGGCGATGCCGGTTTCGAGCGCGGCGATCATCACCTCGTGAACGGCACGACCGGCCGCGAACATCTCGGATTCGGTCGGCGTCAGGGCTTCGGCGGCGGGGCGGGACTCGAAGTGCGAGAGCGCCGCGAAATAGGTGGGGTGTTCGGCGGCGAAGCGCAGGTAGGTGTGACCGCAGGCGGCGACCTTGTCGTATCCGCTGTCTTCGGCCGCCACCGCCGCGAGGAAGTGTTCGCGCAGCAGGCGCAGCGCGCGCACGCCGACGGCGAGCTGCAGTTCGTCGCGGTTCTTGAAATACAGGTAGACCAGCGCGCGCGACACGCGTGCCTGGCGCGCCACTTCGTCGATCGTGGCGCGGTCGAATCCGGTGTCGGCGAAGACCTGTTCGGCGGCGTCGATGATCGCTTCCCGACGCTGCTCCTTCTCCTCCGCGCGACGCTTCTGTAAGGCGTCCATGCTCCGAGACTGACATAACGTCAGTCATTAGACAAGCGTCTAATTGCGATCGGGAGCGCTCGGCTCTTTGACGAATGACCGGCGGTCAGTTACAAATGACCCATGGTCAATAAGAAGATCGATCCGTCGGTGTCGACCGCTCCGACCGCTGCCGGGCCGGCGCCCCGCGCGGGGCAGGGTCTGGCGCGCGGGCGTCGTGCGGTGCGCGCCGAACAGAAGGATGCGCGGCGCGAGGACATCCTCGCGGCGGCCGCCCGCCTGTTCGAGCATCGGGCGCTGACGGCCATCAGCATGGCCGAGCTGGCGTCCGCGGCCGGCGTCGCCAAGGGCACGGTGTATCTGTACTTCGCGACCAAGGAGGCGGTGTTCCTGGCGCTGCTCGAGCGCGACTACCAGCGCTGTTTCGACGTCGTCGAAGCCGGACTGACGGCAGTGGCCCCGGGGCGGCTGTCGGCCGGGGCCTGCGCCGACATCGCCGTCGCGGCCCTCACCGAGCGACCGTATCTGCCCCGCCTGATGGCGGTGCTGGCGACGCTGCTCGAACAGAACATCGATCTGGATACCGCCTGGGCCTTCAAGCGGGCGTTGCAGCGCCGGGTCGTCGGCGTCGGCGCCCTGCTCGAGAGCCGCCTCGGCTTTCTGCCGGAGGGGGGCGGCGCCGGTGTGCTGGCGTTTCTGCACGCCCTGGTGGTCGGGTTGCAGCACATGGCCGAGCCGGCACCGGTCCTGGTCGGGATTCTCGAGCATCCGGACATGGCGATCTTTCGCGTCGAGTTCGCGCCGGCCCTGCGCGGCGCGCTGCAGACCCATCTGCTTGGGATACAGGCCGATGCATCGGCCCGCTGAGGCTGAGGCGGGCAACGCCGTATCAACCAGATATCCACCACATTCACAAGGAGGAGGCGGCATGAGCGAACTGAAGGGGAAAACCGCGCTGGTCACCGGCGCGTCGAGCGGCCTGGGCGTGGACTTCGCCCGCGAACTGGCGGCGCGCGGCGCCGACCTGGTCCTGGCCGCGCGGCGCGAAGCGCCGATGCAGGCGCTGGCCGAGGAGCTGCGATCGCGTCACGGCGTGCAGGTCCGGATCGAGACGGTGGACCTGGCCGATGCCGGCGCGCGTGAGCGCCTGGCGCAGTCGCTGCAGGAGCAGGGCGTCGCCGTCGACATTCTGGTCAACAATGCCGGCTTCGGGCTGTACGGCGACTTCGGCCGCATGGAGTGGCCGGCGATGAACCAGATGCTGCAGCTCGATGTCGTCGCGCTGACGCACCTGACCCACCTGTTCGTCGGGCCGATGCGCCAGCGCGGCTACGGGCGCATTCTGCAGGTCGCCTCGACGGCGTCCTACCAGCCGTCGCCGACCTATACCGCCTATGGCGCCGCCAAGGCCTACGTGCTGTCGTTCGGGGTCGCGCTCAATCACGAGCTCGCCGGCAGCGGCGTGAGCTGTACGGTGGTGTCGCCGGGCGTGACCGCGACCGAGTTTCTGCAGGTGTCCGGGCAGCGGCGCAACTGGTTCCACAACAGCACGATGATGACCAGCGCACGGGTGGCGGCGCTGGGCGTGCGCGCGACGCTGCAGGGCCGCGCCAGCATCGTGACCGGCTGGATCAACGCGATCAGTGCGTTCTCGATGCGCCTGCTGCCGATCCGCTGGGCGGCGGCGATGGGCGCGTTCGTGATGAAGAACTGATGGCGCCGCCGCCGGTCCCGTCGGGCAATCGTCGACGGGACCGCCGGCTGACGTGAGTCGGGAAGGGTGGCGGCGGGGATCGGCCCGCCGGCGCCGCTAGAAGTTGAACAGCAGGTTGGCGGAGGCCATGTCGACGTCGACGTCGCTCATCTCGAAGCGCTCGTACTCGGTGCGGAGTTCCAGCGCCGGTGCCAGTCGGAAACTGACGCCGACGCCGTAGGTGAAGTCGGTGCCGTCCGCCGAGTCACGGACCAGACTCAGACCGCTGCCGGATTTGCCGTCGGCTTCCCAGAACAGCGCGCCGGCCTTTGCGTAGGGGCGGATGACCGGCGACACCGGCAGGGTCATGACGGCGCCCGCGGTCCAGCCGTCGGCCTTGACGTTGTTGTTGCCGTCCTCGGCCGTTCCGAAATCGATGTACTGGCCCTCGATGGCGAGCAGTTCGCTCAGGCGGATGCCGGCCATGCCCTTGTAGCTGACCCGGCTGTCTTCGATGTCGTCATCGTTGCTGGGAAAGTCCTGACTGTCGATCCGGTTGTAGCCGATGCCGCCGCCGAGGTAGATCCCCGGGCTGTCGTCCCGCGCGCTGGCGGTGGCGGGAATGGCCATGGCCAGTCCGCACAGCGAGAGCCCGAGTGTCGTCAGTGCGGGAAATCGTTTTGCGTTCATGTCTGATCGCTCCTGGATGGGTCGCCGATGGGATTTCACTGCGGGTCATCCGCAGCGCTTCGTGATGCGGTCAGGCTGAAACAGCCGCGCTGAATTGCGCCTGAACTTCGCCACGCCCGGTTCATGATCGATTCAGTGCGGTTTGCCACGATGGACCTGCAACGTGCCGCGGGACGACCGCGCAGTTGCACTGAAGCAAGCCCATTCATCGAACAAGGAGAGATCCAATGAATACGTTCAAACGCGGCCTTGCGATCGTGGTGACGGCAGCTGCGCTGAGCATGCCGGCATTCGCCAGCGTGCAGGACGCCAAGGACGCCGTGAGTGACGCATGGGTCGACGGTAGCGTCGAAACCGCGCTGATGTTCAACTCCCATCTGAACAATTTCGAGATCGAGACCGACGTCAAGGACGGTGTCGTTACGCTGTCCGGTGCGGTCGAGACCGACGTCGACCGCGACCTTGCGGTCGAGATCGCCAAGGGTGTGCGCGGCGTCAAGTCGGTCAACAACGAGCTGACGGTCGACGGCAAGCGCAGCCGTATGGCGATCATGAAGGCCAACGCCGGCGAGCAGGCGCGCGACTTCCGCCAGTGGTTCGACGATGTGTCGACCACCGCCGCGGTCAAGTCCAAGCTGCTGGCCAACGACAACACAGACGGTCTGAAGATCGACGTCACCACCCGCGACAACGTCGTGAGCCTGGATGGCGAGGTGGACTCTTCGGAGGAGTCCGAGCTGGCCGAGGCGATCGCCTCGAACGTCAGAGGCGTGACCAAGGTCGACAATCGCCTGAGGGTCGCGGCGCGCTAGATCGCTGCGCGCACCGGCATGCAGAAGGCGGTACCCGCAATCGGGTGCCGCCTTTTTCCTGCCTGACCGCGCCGGGGCTCAGGACCGTCGCTGCGCGACCCTATCTTCCGGCGGGGGCGATGAACCGCACCGCCCCTTACCGTGAGGGTCTGTTCCCACGGGAAGCTTCCACCATGTCGATGTTGCGCGCGTTTCTGCTGCTGGCAACGGTTGCCATTTTCGGGGTCACCTTCATCGCGGTGGAGGCGCAGGGCTACAACTGGCCGGCGGTCTATTTCGGGGATCTGATCGCCGCAGACTGGCGCAGCCAGTTCAACACGGACTTCCTGATCCATCTGTTCCTGCTGGCGTTGTGGATCGCCTGGCGCCACCGTTTTTCGGGTATCGGTTTCGTGTTCGGGTTCTTCAGCATATTCTGGGGCGGCATGTTCACCTTCCCCTATCTTCTGGTCGAAACCTACCGGGCCAGGGGAGATGCCCGTGCGATCCTGCTGGGTGCGCGCGCCGGTCCGTAGTCCGCCGGTCGAACGCCATGCGGGGTCGCGGGTCCGGCGGTACCGGGTCCCGCATTGAGTCAAGGGACGCGTCGGTCAGGGTGCCGCCGCTTCGATGCGGTGCCAGGGTGATCCACGTCTTCGATGAAAAAGCTGCTTGGGTACTGTTTCACGCTTCCGTTTCTGTTGGTCTGGTTCGTGTTGCTCAACCTGTTCCACGTGCTCCAGGTTGTGGCGCGAAATACGTTGGGCGGGGCTGCGCACCGCAAGGTGGTCGACGGGTTGAATGGCTGTCTGATCCATTCGCTCGCGCTGCTGGGGACGCACTGCTCGGTCCGCTTGGCCGGGCCGCTGCCGCGCGGGCGGCCGCTGATTTTCGTGGCCAACCATCAGAACAAACTCGATATCGTCGGGATCAGCTGGTACCTGCGGCGGCATCAGCCGATCTTCGTGTCGAAGATCGAGCTGGCGTCGGGTATTCCGAGCGTGTCGTACAACCTGCGACACAGCGGAGCGGCGTTGATCGACCGCAGCGATCCGCGACAGGCGTTGCGGGAAATCGGGCGCCTTGGCAGCCGGATCGAGGCCACTCAGGGTGCCGCGGTGATCTTTCCCGAGGGAACGCGTTCGACCAGCGGTGTCATCGCGTCGTTCCAGTCCGCGGGGGTCAAGATCCTGCTCAAGAATGCGCCCGACGCCGTGGTGGTGCCGATCTACATTCACGATACCTGGAAGGTGAACCGCTACGGCAGTTTTCCGATGTCGTTTGGCGAACACCTCAGCTGGAACGTGCTGCCTGCGATCGACCCGGGGGGACGGTCCTCCGGCGATGTGGTTGCGGCGGCCGAGGCCGCGATCCGCAGCGCGCAGGCGCAACTCACCGGTGGGCGATGCTGACGGTCATGCCGATGCGCGACCGGGAACCTCCGGCCCCAAACTGTTGATGGGGTGATTCGCGCCCGATCCCCGCTTCAATGGGAACGGACTGCGGCGCCAGCCATATCCGGCGGCGCCGTGTGAAGTCCCTGATCCCTCCCACCTGAAACGAGTGAATCGATGAGCGAAGCGGCAAACGATGGCGCGGTCCTGATCCGGTACGTCGACCGTGACGGCAATGCCCATGACATCGCGGCGCGCGAAGGCGCCACCCTGATGGCGGTTGCGACCGAGAATCTGATCGCCGGGATCGGGGGAGACTGCGGGGGCTGCTGTGCCTGCGGGACCTGCAGGATCCGGGTCGATGCGACGATCGCCGCCATCGTGCAGGCGCCGGACGCGACCGAGCAGGAGCTGCTCGGGTTCCTGGGGGACGACGACCCGGCCTTGCGCCTGGGTTGCCAACTGGTGGTGACGAGCGCATTTGACGGCGCGACGGTCGAGGTTGCGGAGGCCGAGTAGGACGATCCTCCGGTCATCTGATACCACCGCTACGGGCGGCGCCCCGAGGGGCGCCACCCGTAGCCGTCACGCCAGCCAGTCGGAGAGCGCCTGCACGATCTGCCCAGGCGAATCCTCCTGGATGAAGTGAATGCCGGCGACCGTCACCTCCCGCTGATTTTTCCAGGTCCGGCAGAACGCCCGGGGTTCGCCAACGAGGATCGCTCCGGGTTCGGCGTTGATGAAGAGCTTGGGGATGTCGTTGCCCGCCATCCAGCGGGAATACGCCTCGATGCGCTGCGCAACGTCTTCGGGAGCCCCGTCAAAGGGAATCTGGCGAGGCCAGGTCAATGTCGGACGGCGGGATTCGCCCGCTTCGGCGAAGGGGCGGCGATATTCGTTCATCTCGGCTTCGTCGAGCTGACGGAGAATGGCGCCCGGCAGGATGCTTTCGACGAATACGTTTTCGTTCAGCACCATCTGCTCGCCGGCCTCCGATCGCAGCGCGGTGAACGCCGGCTTCAAGGCGTCGGGCCAGTCGCTCCAGCGCAGCGGTTTGACGAAGCCTTCCATGTAGGCGATGCGTTTCACCGCATCGCGATGACGATTGGCCCAGTCGAAGCCGAGTGCCGAGCCCCAGTCGTGCAGGACCAGGGTTACATTGTCGGTGACGCCCAGCGCGTCCCAGGCGGCATCCAGATACTGGCTGTGTTCGGCGAAGCTGTAACGATCCGGGCCCGAGTCCGCGAGCTTTTCGGAATCGCCCATGCCGATCAGATCGACCGCGATACAGCGGCCGTATCCCGAGAGGGCCGGCATGATATTGCGCCACAGGTAAGACGATGTTGGATTTCCGTGCTGGAACACGATCGGATCACCCGTGCCCATTTCGACATAGGCCATGCGCTTGCCGTTGACCTGCAGATAACGTTTGGTCGGCTGCGTGTTTGTTGCTTGTGACATCAATGGCTCCTGATGATTGAGCGTGCCGGACGGGCCTGCGGAAACCCGCAGGGGCCTCGGGTTCGGGGCGCGTCAGTTCGGTGACGAGGCGGGTGCGCGCAGGGACTTCCAGGCAATCGTGACCATCGCGGCCAGGAAGATGCCGATGCCCACCACGAACAGGAGGAACGCGATTGTGTTGGTCAGCGATCCTCCAAAGGCCAGGCCGCGGCTGGCGGGCAGAAGGGGATCGAATGCGGACGCGATGACGATGGTCCAGGCCACCACGATCATGCCGTTGCCGATGCGTCGCAATGCCTTCAGGGACGCGGGCACCATCGGCAGAATCGCCGCCGCCAGCCACAGGGCGAAGCCGTTGATCATGCCTTCGACGTGCGCCATGCGCCATGCGTCGTAGGTCCCCGGCATCTGGTAGTCGATGGCCCCTGGAATCGGCCACAGCGTGATCTCGCCGAGCAGGAAAAACAGGAAGCCGAACCCCACTGCGCTACCGAACAGCAGGACCAGCGCGCCGTGGCCGATCAGGCGCCGCCGCACATCCAGCAACTGATCCTTGAGATTCATGCGGCGGCTCCTTCGGACATGACCGGGAATGGCACCGGCATGTCGGGGGAGCCGGTGTCGAGCAGAGGCACGCCCGGTGCCTGCGTCCGCGTATAGCCGTTGATCCAGGCGATCACCCATTCCGGATCCCGCTCGCGGCGCGGGTTGTGCCCCGGCACGGTTGCGCGCAGCAGGTACGGGCCGACGTGGCGTACGAAACGCCACAGTCGGGATGCGAGCCTGATTCGTGAACGCAGGTCGTACCACAGCCCGTCCTTGCGCAGGATGGTCCTGTACGCCTGCATCGAGAATCCGAGCAGGTGAAAAGAACCGTGGAAAACGCCGATCATGCGGGCGAAGTAGCCTCCGAACAGCGTGCTGCCAAACACCGCCTCGTAGGCATCGTGGGCCACGCGCTTGTGTTCGGTTTCCTCGACCATGTGCCACAGCACCAGCGAGACCACCCGGGAATCCGCGCCGGCGAACAGGCGCACGCGGTCCTCGACCAGCCACTTGGTCAGGCCCAGCGTCATGGCTTCGAACCCGGCGGTATAGGCGAGGCGGGTTTTCAGCGGTCGTCTGGACAGCCTTGCGTAAGAGGCCTCCATGCGCGCCTCGATGTCCCCGAGTTCCGGATACCCCTTGGCCTTGATCAGGTCGTTGAAGCGCCGGTGCGCCCGGAAATGCTGACCCTCCTGGGCATTGAATGCCGCCATGTCGGCCCGGAGTTTGGGGTCGTCGACATGCTCCATCGACTCGCGGATCGTCCGGATCAGAAAGGGCTCCAGATACGGCATGCCCAGCGACGCCCCGTTGACCATCGCGGACATTTCCGGGTCGCCCGGGATCCAGCGCGGGTCGATGTCTTCAGGAAACTCGAACGGAATCCGGCGCGGAATCGGGGTGGCCTCGTTCGGGTCGATCATGTGGTTTCTCCTTGTGCACGGGTTCCTCTCTGGTTTCGGCCGGTCTCTTGATGGACCAGTGCCGGGGAAGCGGGCCGCCGCTGGCAACGCGGATGCCGCGATGGGCCGTGAGCGCGCCCGCATGCGGACGCGCTCACGACGCTTTCGGAACAGAGGACCTTATGCAGCTGGCGCCGAGGTGCCGCCGTGACGCACCGCCATGATCTCGGCCATTCTCGCGTGATCGATCTCGAGGACGTCGCCGCCGCTATGCTCGTAGCGGCGCCAGGCGATCTGGATCGGGTCCTGCCGGGTGGTGGCCATCGGGTGGCGCCGTGGGTGGTAACCCTTGCGGAACACAGGCAGCGCGCTCTTGAGCAGGCGCAACAACATCAGGCCACAGAAGCCCAGCCGTCTGACGGCGCGAAACGGATTGCGCAGCCAGCCTTCGACCCGGGCCATGTGGGTGTAGGTCTTGATCGTCTCGGTGGCGATGTGGGTCAGGGCCTCGAGCACCATGCGCTTGCGGTACCACTCGTCGTCACCGTACAGGTGCTGGTAGACCTCGAAGGCGACCGCGCCGTGTTCGACCTCCTCGACCTGATGCCAGACCCACAGCGCCTTGACGACCGGGTCGGCGTCGGCGAACCAGCGGTCGTGATTCTGCAGGACGATCATGCCGGCCAGGAACGTGAAGGTCTCGTAGCCGGCCGTGTAGCCGACCAGGCGCTTGAGCGAATCGTGCTTGGCGTGTTCGGCGAAATAGTCGCGGGCGCCGGCTTCGAGCTTCGGCACCTTGGGATAGCGCGTCGCCAGCGCCTGGTTGAGCCGGACGAAGTTCTTGGCGTGGTGCGCCTCCTGTCCGATGATCGCCGAGACGTCGCGCAGCAGCCGTTCGTCCTTGATCCGCCCGCGCGCCTTGGTCAGGGCGCGGATCAGATAGCGCTCGAAGTACGGCACGTGCAGCCCGAGCGCGTTGATGAACATCGAGAACTCCGGGCAGGTCCGGCTCCAGAGCATCTCCTGCGGGCGCAGCTTCTCGACTTCGAAGTGCAGCGGACGGACCGGGAAGTCGTCCATCGGGTGGTCTGACAGGGTCTTCATGCGCGTCTCCTCGGGTTGGGACCCATTGAATCCGAGGCTGAGTGTCGGCCGGGGGTGCCGCCGGCACCCCCATCGATAGGCGGGGGCTTCAGATGAGCATGAGTTCGCGTGCCCGGGCGGCGGCCGCGGTGCGGTTGCGCACGCCGATCTTGCCGTAGATGTTGTGCAGGTGCCATTTGACCGTGGCCTCGGTGATCAGCAGGGCATCGGCGAGCTGGCGGTTCGGGAACCCGGCTTCGACCAGCCGCAGCAGCTCGGCCTCGCGCTCGGTGAGCGTCTCGATCGGAGTGTCGAGGTCGGCATCGGTCGGATGCGGTGCGGTTCGCTCGCCGGGGTCGCCCGTCATCAGGCTCAGCAGCCATTGTTCGAGGCGGCGCTTGAGGGCGAGGTCGCCGCCCTGGGCGGTATCTCCGCGCCGCGACTCGATCGCGCGCAACACCGGGAGCAGCGCCGATCCGGTGATCGCGATCGGATAGGCGTGAAACTCGGGCGCGGCACAGGCGAGCACGCGGTCGAATTCACGCACCGCTTCGCCCTGACGGCCGCTCTGCCACAGCGCTGCCGCGCGCAGGGATCTGAGCATCAGCCCGAAGCTGCCGTTGGGATGGAGGCGGGGTGACTGCTGCAGCAGGTTGACCTTGCGGATCACGCCCGCGGTGTCGCCCTGCGCCAGCAGCAGGCGGATCGACAGCAGCTGGATCGCGTCGCAGGCGTCCTTGGTGCCGTCGGCGCTGCCTGCGGCGACGCAGCGTTCGAACAGGCCGGTGCGCTGCGTGGACTCGAGGGCGCCATCGACATCGCCGCTCCACAGGCGCAGCGTCGCTTCCTCCGCCGCGAGGTTCAGGAACAGGCGCGGCTGCCCGGTGCTCAGGGCCATGTCCTGGCCCTGCATCAGGACCTTGCGGGCCGCCTCGGGCCGTCCCGCCCAGGCATGGATGCGGGCCTCGTTGCGGATCGCGATCAGCAGCGGCTCGACCGGCCCGAACAGCGCGGTGAACGAGCGCGCGGTGTCCATCTGCGCCTGGACCTGCTCGAACTCGCAGCGCTGTGCGGCGATCTCGGCATTGAGCAGGGCGGCGAGCGAGGCCGAGTAGCTGCGCGCGGCGCCGTGCTCGGCGCCGGCGGCCCGTTCGGCGCGCCGGCCATGTTCCTGCGCGGTGCGCAGGCGGCCGAGCTCGACGTCCGCGAGGCCGTGCAGGAAATCGGCCCAGACCGTCGCGTAGGCGGCGTTGGCGCGATGTCCGTAGAGATAGCCGTCCGCGGCGGTGCGCACGGCGTCGTCGAACTGGCGCCGCGCCATGTACGCGTAGCTCAGGCAGTTGCAGATCGATGCGATCAGGAACGGCTCGTCGTCGGGGATACGGTTGCGCAGATCGACCGAGCGCTCGATGCAGTTCTCGATCTCGTCGGAGCAGGCCTTGGAGATCGCCTGGATCACGTACGCCAGCAGCTGCGAGTGGCGGCGCTCCCGTTCGTCGAGCGCCCAGCTGTCGTCGTTGCCGCGCAGGCGTTGCAGCACGCGGTCGGTCAGGCCGATCGCCTGTTCGGCATCGCGCGAGAAGGCGCGCGACCAGGCATGGCTGAGCAGGATCTGCGGCCTACGCTCGTGGTACGGCTCGGGCAGCCGTCGCATCCAGTCGAGGATCGTGTAGTGGTCGCCGTGCGCCTGCGACACCATCGGTGCGCGCTCGGCGATCAGGTCCGCGGCCTTCTCGAAGTTGCGGCTGTCGAGGGCGTACTGGATCGCTTCGGTGGTGTGGCCATTGGCTTCGCACCATTGCGCGGCCTGTTCGCAGACCTGCTCGTAGGTCCGCGGATCGCCGCGGCGCAGCTCGTTCTGCAGGAATTCGGCGAACAGATGATGGTAGCGGTACCACTGGCCGTTGCGGTCGAGCGCGATGACGAACAGATTGCTGCGGGCCAGGTAGGTCAGCATCTCGTCGCTGTCGCGATGTCCGGAAGCAGCCTCGCACAGCTGCGGCGACATGCGCCGCAGCGGCGCGGTGCGCAGCAGGAACTGGCGGACGTTCGCAGGCTGGCTGGAGAGTACGGTCTCGACCAGATAGCGGGTCAGATCCTTGTCCCGGCCGGAGAACGAACCGATCAGGTCACGTGCCGGGCCCTGGTGTCGCCGCAGCGCCAGGCCTGCGAGCTGCAGGCCGGTGGGCCAGCCCTCGGTCGTGCTCAGCAGCGTCTCCAGATCGTCGGGTTCCAGTTTCAGGTCGTGCGCGCGTTCCAGAAACGCGCTGGCCTGGTCGGGATCGAAGTTCAGATCGGCCTGGGTGATCTCGACCAGTTCGTCGGCGACCCGCAGCCGCGCCAGATCCAGCGGCAGCTCGGTGCGGCTGGCGATCACCAGCTGCACCGTAGCCGGCGCATGGGCGATCAGCTTGTTCAGGAAGCGGATGATCTGCGGCGCGTTGATGCACTGGAAGTCGTCGAGAAAGATCGACGCCGGGTGGGGCAGCGCGCTGATGCGCGCGACGAGATTGTCGAACAGGGCCTCGAAATCGCGCGCGGGGTTGGCGCGCTGCAGCGACAGTTCGCGCTCGGAGCCGGGCAGGTCGAGGCTGCCGAGCGCGGAGATGAAGTAGGCGGCAAACGCCGCCGGGCTGTCGTCGTCGCGGTCGAGACTGATCCAGCAGGTACTCACGCCCTGGCGACCGAACGCCGCGCACATCTGCGCCATCAGCGTCGACTTGCCCGAGCCCGCCGCCGCGACGATGCTGGTCACCGCCTTGCGCCCCGGATGCCGGGGCGTGCGCTCGAACAGGCTGTTGCGCCAGATCACCCGCGGATCCAGCTCGGGCGGGTTGAGCTTGGTCGTGATCAGGCTCTCGGGCAGCGGGCGGCTCGATCGTCTGGCTCTGGCTTGGGGCATCGTCTGGTCTCCTCGCGGCGGCATTCTGGCCCTGGGGGCCGAACGCGTCCTTGTTCGGTGCCGACGCAATGGCGGCAGTCCCATCCTAGCCCCGCCCCAACCCCGACAAGCCCACCTTTCGATGGGGGACCGTGATCGCGGGAACCGTAGGATCGCAGGATCACGACCATGACCCGGGGAGCCTCAGAATGTTGCAGACGTATTCGAATCGGATGATCAAGAACGGCCTGGCCGGCATGCTCGTCGCGTTGCTCGGCGGCTTCATGCTGGTGTTCGTCATGGTCGGCGGCATCTCGCTGTCGCCGGTGCCGGTGTTGATCGAGGCCGATCTGCCGGGCACCGTGGCCGGTTGGCGCGCGGTGCATATCGGGATGATGATGAACGGCCTGATGGCGATCCTGCTCGGAGCCTGCCTGCGCTGGTTCGCGGTCGGTGCCACCGCCGCGGCCTGGGTCAGCTGGGGCACGATCGTCGCCGTGTGGGGCAACTTCTGCTTCTACCTGTTCGCGATGTTCGCGCCCAATCGCGGCGTCACGCTGCTGGGCAACCGCCTCGGCGAGGGCAATCTGGCCGGCGCGCTGGCCTTCGCGCCGGCGCTGGTCGGCGCGGTGACGCTGATGATCGCGGTCGTGATCCTGCTGCGGGCCCGTCCGGCGAACTAGCCCAAGGCCCGTCCCGGCACGTGCCGGGACGGGTTTTTACAGGCCCGGAGCGCCACCGGATCAGGGGCAGCCGTGGACGGCGGTGAATGCCGCGAAATCGGCGTCGACCTGATCGGCGTATTCGAATGCGACGTCGCGCACGATGGCGCGGAATTCGGCGTGATGGGTGTCGGTGAGTTCGTCGACCTGCTTGTCGAAGGACTTGTCGACGTAGTTCGGATCGTAATCCTGGTCGGCCGCCGAGTGCGCCGCCGCCAGGATCGTGCCCCATTGTTCGGCCAGTTTGCCGAAGCGGGTGACGGTATCGAGCGTCGTGGTCGGGAAGGCGCCCTTGTACGGCGAGCGCTCGCGTACCGAGTAGGCGCCGTCGCCGAGGATCATCCAGCCCAGATGGTCGTCGGTATGGCGGGTCAGCGCATCCATCGCGACGGCGTGGCGCTGCGCGTCGTTGTCGAACAGGTTGTCGTACTCGGCCCGGGTCGCGCTGTCGAGGAACTGATAGGGCGTCGGCTTGCCCTGACGCTTGACGTCGAGAATACGATCGTCGTTCTGGGCGCCGCTGGGGCCTTCGATCAGGACATAGAAGCGGGGCGTTCCCAGCGAGCCGGTGCCGGCGTTGACCCGGCGCGCGACGTCCTTCACCGCGAAATACGTGCCGTCGTAGCCGAAGCCGCCCGAGAGCGTCTGGCCGTATCCGCTCATCGCGCTGAGGATGTCGGCGGTTTCGGCGCCGCTGGCCGCGACCAGGTCGTCCAGGCTCAGGTCGAATGTGCGCACGCCGGCGACCATGACGGTCCAGTCGTCGAGCATCGCGCTGCGGCTGTTGCCGGACTCGACGTCCCCGAGAAAATCGTCCAACCGGCCGTAGGCGTTCTGCGCGGTGATGACGACGCCCAGCTCGTCGTCGTTGCCATGATAGCTGGCCAGCGCGTCGAGGTAGCTCTCGCTGAAGGCATCGACCATGTCGGCCTGCGTGGACGCCGAAAGGTCGCCGTTCTCGCGCATCACCAGGACCAGGCTCGTGGCCATGCGCCAGACGTCGTACTGGTAGTCGGCGATCAGGGACTCGTCGAAGTCGTTGAGCGCATAGACCACGTCACCGTTGTCGTCGTCGTAACTGCCGAAGTTGTCGGTGTGCAGATCGCCCTGGATCCAGGTCCGGGTGTTGGCGGACGTGAACGATGCCAGGCGCGAATCGCCGGCGAGGTCGGACCAGAACAGATGGTTGCTGCCCCGGAAGAAGCGGAACGGCGACTGACTCATCTTGCAGTACTTGGCGTCGCGATCGGCCGCGTTCAGGCCGGCGTTCCAGTCGTCGACGGCCTGCACGGCGTCGCGCGCCTGGGCGCCGCCGCAGCACGCCAGCGCAAGGGTCAGCAGCATGGGTTTGACGGCGTGTTCGAGCAGGCCCTGCATCGCGGTTCTCCGAATTCTTCGGCGCGGCATGCGAGGCGGCGCCGCTTCTTGTGGTTCGAAGCGCGGCATTCTGCCGTGGCAATGCGACAGGCGCGTGATGCCCGTGCGGCGCCCTGGCCGGCGCCGCCGGTTCAGTCTGACGCGTGCGTCAGTCGCGTGCGATCGGCGGGAACAGGCTGGCGTCGATGGTCCGGCGATACGCATGCCAGGTCGCGTGGCCGAGCAGCGGCAGCAGGACGATGTATGCCAGATACGCGGTGGCGACGCCGAGCAGGACACAGCCGACGATCAGCATCGCCCACACCAGCATCGCCGGCTTGTTGCGCAGGACCGCGTTGACGCTGGTGACCACCGCGGTGACCGTATCGACCCGCCGGTCCATCAGCATCGGCAGCGAGAACGCGCTGACCGCGAACACGATGGCGCTGAACAGTGCGCCGACGCTGCTGCCGATGCCGAGGAACCACAGCAGGTCCGTCAGCTCGGGCGAGCCGTTGTCCGGGAAGAACACATGGATGATGGTCGCGGCCCGCGCCCAGACCAGGAACACCACGGTCAGGATGACCGCGAACACCATGGCGTTGCCGAGTTGCTGGCGGGCGTCGCCGATGCTGCGGCGCAGCGACACCGGTTCCTTGCGTTCGACGTGGATGCTGATCGAGTACAGCGTCAGCGCCAGCCAGGGGCCGACGAAGACGAAGCCGGTGATCACGCCCAGATACAGACCCAGATCGCCCCAGTACCAGGTCAGCGCGCTGATGCCGTAGCTCATCAGCAGCATGACCACGCCGTAGCTCAGGCTTTGCCGTGGCGCCTGGCAGAGGTCGTGCCAGCCGAGCCGGAGCCATTCGAATGCGGCACCGAGCGGCAGCGCCCGGCACGGCGCGACGAAGGGCAGCGCCTCGGATTCCGGCGGATTCGGGGGTGGGGACGGATCGGGTGTTTGCGGGGTCATGCGTCACCTCTCCGGCATGGGTCCGATCCTTATGCGGCAGGCTGCAAGGAGCGTCAAGCCGCGAACGGAGTTTGTGCGCCGCGCCGGATCGCCTGCGCGTGGCGGTCGCGAAACGCGCCCCCAGCGTTTAGCCTTGGGTACGCCAGTTGCCATCGGAAGCCAGTTGAATACGCCGACCCAACCGGAGCTGACGCGCCGCAGCATTCTCACCGGCATGGCCATCGGTGCCGTGCTCACGCCCTGCAACGTCTACAGCGGACTGAAGATCGGCTGGTCGTTCAACATGTCGATCGCGGCGGCGCTGATCAGCCTTGCGTTCTGGCGTCTGGCCGAAGACCTGTTCGATGCGCGGCCCTGGGGGCTGCTGGAAAACAACATCAACCAGACCACCGCCTCGTCGGCGGCGTCGATCATCTCCGGTGGGCTGGTCGCGCCGATTCCGGCGCTGGCGCTGCTGACCGGACAGCAGATGGGCTACGCGGTGCTGGCGCTGTGGGTGTTCGCGGTCAGCGCGCTGGGGATCGTCGTCGCCGTGCTGATGCGGCGGCCGATGATCGAGGGCCAGGGGCTGGTGTTTCCGTCCGGGGTCGCGACCGCGGAAACGGTCCGCGAGATCTACGGTCGCAGCGCGGAGGCGGCGCTGCGGATCCGCACGCTGTTCGGCGCCGCCGGCATCGCGGCGCTGCTGAAGCTGGTCGGGGATTTCGCCGTCGGCTGGACGCGCTGGTCGCCGCCGCTGGGCGTGCCGGTACGCGGTGCCCTCGGCGCCGGCGGACCCGCAGCGGCGAGCTTCAAGAGCCTGGGGCTGTCGCTGGATCCCTCGCTGCTGATGATCGGTTTCGGCGCGATCATCGGCACGCGTGCCGGCGTCTCGTTGCTGTTGGGCGCGATCGTCGCCTGGCTGGCGATCGGCCCCTGGGCGCTGGCGCAGGGTTGGGCGCAGCCGGGCGAGGCCGGCGCGGTCTGGTTCGGGCCGATGGTCGAGTGGCTGATCTGGCCGGGCGTCACCCTGATGGCGGTGTCGTCGTTGACCGGCTTTGCGTTGGCGCTGCTGGCCCGGCGCCGGAACCCGGATGTGTCGGGTCCTGATATGGCCGCGCCGCCCCCTGGCGTTACTCGCGCGACCCTGGGCGAGCGTCTGCAGGTGCCCCTGCGCCCGTTTCTCATCGGCGGCGCGCTGGTTGTGATGCTGGCGGTCGGGCTGCAGTCGGTGCTGTTCGGCATCGGCTGGTTCGCCAGCGGTGTCGCGGTGACACTGAGCCTGTTCCTCGCGGTGGTGGCGGCGCGTGTCGTCGGCGAGACCGGGATTCCGCCGATCGGCGCGATCGGCAAGGTGGCGCAGCTGAGTTTCGGCGTCGTCGCGCCGGGAAACGTGACCGCCAATCTGATGGGGGCGAACGTGACCGGCGGTGCGGCCGGGCAGTGCGCCGATCTGCTCAACGATCTCCGGGCCGGCGCAATGCTGGGGGCCACGCCGCGGTACCAGATCCTCGCGCAGTGTTTCGGCGTGCTGGTGGGCGCGCTGGTCGGCAGCGCGGTCTACCTGGTGCTGATTCCCGATCCGACGGCGATGCTGCTGACCAGTGAATGGCCCGCGCCTGCGGTGGCGACCTGGAAGGTCGTGGCGGAGGTGCTGGCCGATGGCTTCTCCGCACTGCCGCCGGCGAGTCCGGTGGCGATGCTGCTGGCCGCGGCGCTCGGCCTCGCATTGCCGGCCGGCGAGATCCTGTTGCCGCGGCGGGCCGCGCGATACCTGCCGAGCGGCGCGGCGATGGGCCTGGCGTTCGTGATTCCGGCGTGGATCTCGATATCGCTGTTCGCCGGCGCGATGTGCGCCGCCGCCGCGCGGGCCTGGGTGCCGGGGCTGGCCGCCCGCTTCGCCCTGGCCGTGGCGGCGGGCCTCGTCGCGGGTGAAAGCCTGGCCGGGATCGGCACCGCGATGGTGCGCCTGCTCGGGCACTGACGGCGGTGTCCGCGGCCTGCCGCCGCATGACGTTTTCGGTCGTCCTCGTCCCCTGACCCGGGGTCCGGATCTGTGGTGTCGGGCGCTCCGAAGCCGGTTTGGCCAGTCCATCCCCGCCTATTCGGTCCCAAACCCCCACTTTCGGTGGGTGTTCCCCTCATCGAGCCTTGAATAAATATAGATCAAGGATTTAAAGGGCTCGCGCGGTACGTCCCGAATGCGCTCCGGACAAACGGAGTTGGGTTCGCGAAACGGATCGATGCGAGACTCAAATATATAAAGAGGAGACTGCGCACGCATGATCACAATCCACTGCCACACAGAGCTGCGTTCGCAAGGTTAGAAGTGGACCCGCGAAATCGGACAGCCGGATAAGTGATGTTCTGCTCTAATCAGACGGCGCCTGAGGCGCCAAAGGAAGAGCAGATGAGAAGGCCCCGAAGGAATCACACCCCGGCGTTCAAGGCCAAGGTGGCGCTGGCAGCGGTCAAGGGCGAGAAGACCTTGGCACAGCTGGCCGAGCAGTTCGACGTTCATCCCAATCAGATCACGCAGTGGAAGACGCAGCTGCTGCAGAAGGCGGCGGAATCGTTCATGACGCCAGCCGAGCGCACGGCGACACACGGGCCGAGCGTGACGGACCTGCAGGCCAAGATCGGCCAGCTGACGATGGAGAACGATTTTTTAGAACGCGCGCTCGATCGAGTCCACGGTCCGAGCGCGAAGCGATGATCGACCGGACAGCGGCACTGCCCGTGACGCAGCAGTGCGAGATTCTCCAGCTGTCGCGCTCTTCGGTGTATCGCCCGCAGCCGGAGCTGCCCGAAGCCGATCTGGCGTTGATGCGCCGGATCGACGAGCTGCATCTGGAGTATCCGTTCTTGGGCAGCCGGCAGCTCCGCGATTGTCTGCGCTTGGAGGGCCACCAGATCGGGCGCAAGCGCGTCCGCCGCCTGATGCGGCTGATGGGCATCGAGGCGATCTATCGCAGAAAGAACACCAGCAAGCGCCACCCCCGGCATCCGGTGTTTCCGTATCTGCTGCGCGAGCTGGCCATCGACCGGCCGAACCAGGTTTGGGCGATGGACATTACGTATCTGCCGATGCGGCGCGGCTTCGTCTATCTCGCCGTCGTGCTCGACTGGGCCACGCGCAGAATTCTGTCGTTTCGGCTGTCGAATAGCCTGACGACGGATTTTTGTGTCGAGGCGGTCGAGGAAGCGATTGCTCGATACGGTCGGCCTGAGATCTTCAACACGGACCAGGGCAGCCAATTCACCAGCTTCGAGTTCGTCAGCCTGCTCCAGGGCCACGGCATCCGGATCAGCATGGACGGCAAGGGCTGCTGGCGCGACAACGTCTTCGTCGAGCGGCTGTGGAAGACGATCAAGTACGAGCACGTCTACCTGCACGCCTACGAGTCCGTTTCCGAGGCGCGGCAGCTGCTGACCCGCTACATCACGTTCTACAACACCCGGCGTCCGCACTCGTCGCTTGACGGACAGACGCCGGACACCGTGTACTTCAACGCGCTGCCAGCACAGTTGGCCGCATAACCCGGCAGAGCATCACTTATGAAACCGGGAAAACTGTCTCACGAAGCGGGTCCACTTCTCTCTTTGACTGTTCCTGGGGATTGGATCGTTCAGACCTCGAAATGCCAATCGGGACGGGCACAAGGTCGGGGCGCCTGGTGTGGTGCTGTCAACCGCGCCCACCGATACAACACACGCGGCGCTCAGCCGCCACTGGCCTCCGCATCCTCGAGCAGCATCGCAGCGCCCTTCTCGCCGATCATGG